>Ga0070741_10006635_pt1 | contig 24704 bp, 23 predicted proteins | sample Coa_R1_4_FD_66440 | JGI IMG/M metagenome (GOLD analysis project Ga0070741, IMG submission 66440) | Surface soil microbial communities from Centralia Pennsylvania, which are recovering from an underground coalmine fire - Coalmine... | ecosystem: Environmental > Terrestrial > Soil > Unclassified ... | reverse complement strand
GTTCAACGGCTCGTAGCTCGCGTTCAGGACGAGAACCTGTCCCAACTCGCCGAAAATGTAGCCGAGCGGGGTCCGCGGACAGCCGCTCTGGCGGCGCTAGCCCTGCGCCATCGCGCGCTCGACCGCCTGCTGCTCCTCCGGCGAGAGGGCGATCGGCGTCCGGCCGTGGTCGAGCTGCTTCACGTAGACCCGGGCGTAGTCGCGCCCCTGGATCGCGGTGAGGACGATCCCGGAGCGCGCGGAGTCGAGGATCGCCATCGAGGCGGACTGGTGCCCCCCGGTGTCCTCGTAGGCGTCGTAGCGGATCAGGGCCGAGCGTGAGAGCGCCCCGTCGACGCGCCGGTCGACGCGGGCGAGCGCCGCGGCGACCTCGTCGACCGCCCGGTGCAGGTCGTCGATGCGCGCCTGGAGCGACACCGCGAACTCGACGACGTCGGCCTTGGCGTCCCCGCCGAGCAGCACCTCCTGCGAGCGGCGCACGGCGGTCACCCTCGAGAAGGCGAGGCCGGCGAGCACGACGGCGCCGGCCGCGACCGCGACCGCCCCGACCGCGATCCAGCCCGCGACCCCCACCTACCCGAGCGAGAAGATGACCGGGTACGCCTGGGAGTTGTTCGACGTGTTCTTCTCCTCCGGAACGGGAGCCACGTCGACCTTGACGGTGGTCTTGGTCGCGAACTGCACCTGACCGAGGTTCCGGAACACGACCGTCTGCTGCTCGCCCGGGTTGATCAGGTCGATGGTCTTGGTCTGCACGATCGGGCTCGGCGACTGCTGGATCGTCAGCGTCACCTTGACCTGCACCTCCTGCGAGTCGCCCGTGTCCTCGACGGTGACCGCGAAGCCGAGGTCCGTGGTCGCGGTGACCGTGTTCTCGGTGCTCTCGGAGAGCTCCTGGTTCCCCGGCAGCGCGACCGTCTTGTCGATACCCGTCCCGTGCAGGCCGCCGGTCGTGCCGCCGCTCGTGGCCGCGCCTTGCAGCCGCTGCAGGATCGCCTCCCAGTAGCGCGTACTCGCGTAGTCCGGGCTGGGGACGAAGTTCGAGCCCGGCACCGCGACGCCGGTGATCCCCTCGCGCTGGAGGACGCCGCCGTTCCCCTGGGCCGGAGCCTGGAAGAGGTCGTCCCACACCACGTCGCTCGCGACGAGTCGCGCGGCCGGCGGCTGCAGGAGCTTGAGCGCGTTCGAGGTCACGTTCTTCGGCGCGCGGGACGCCTGCGAGAACCCGTCGGCGAGGCCGCGCAGGCCGCTGACCCGGAACTCGAGCGCCTCGAGCGCCTCCTGGTGCTGGAGCCGCAGCGGGCCCGGCGGATGGATCGAGCGGAGGGCGGCGACGTTCTGCTGCTCGCGCTGCGCCAGCCCGTCGAGCTTGGACTGGAGCTCGCCGAACTTGATCCCCTGGGTGGTCAGCGCGTCGTTGAGCTCGCGCCCGATCTGCGCCGAGTCGTTCGCCACCACCCCGATCTTGTCGTAGTAGCGCTTGTACGAGCTCTTCTTGCTCGCGCCCTGGCAGCTGGAGATCCAGAAGACGAGGAGGACGACGACCAGGATCGCGAACGCGATCAGCCCGGCGAGCCGGAACAGCGGCGTCATCCCGAGCGGAGGGCGCGCGGACGGCGGACGGCGCGACCCGCGGCGCTGCTCGGGGGGCGAACCGCCCTGCACCTGCGTGTCCTGGTCGGCAGGAGGGCTCGGCGACGGGTCGTCGTCGTCGAAGAAGTCGAAGTCGAGGTCGGTGTCGTACTCGCTCATAGGCGGTCTCCAGCCGAATTCGGCGCACTGTAGCCCATTCCTCGGGCGCCAAAGGACTTCGGGCGCGCGCGGAAAACCTGTCACCGGGATGGCGGAGGCCTCTGTCCATGCGGCTGCGCGCGGCCTGGTTCTCGGCCGCTACCGGCCGATCAAGCCGCTCGGCAGCGGCGGCATGGGCTCGGTCTGGCACGCCTTCGACGAGCGGAAAGGACGCGAGGTCGCGCTGAAGATCGTCGCGCGCGCCGGGACCGCCGGCCCGCGCGCCGAGCGCGAGGCGACGGCGGCGACGCAGCTCAAGCACCCCGCCTGCCTGCGGGCGTACGCGCTCGCGCGCGACGACGGGCACGTCTACATCGCCTACGAGTACGTGCCCGGACGCACGCTCCGGCACGCGCTCGGCCGCGGCGAGCTGGACGACGAGGCCGCGATCGAGGTCGCGGCCCAGATCCTCGACGGGCTCGCCCACGCCCACGAGCGCGGCATCGTGCACCGGGACGTCAAGCCGGCGAACATCCTGCTCGCCGACGGCCCCGACACCTCCGTGCGCATCCTCGACTTCGGCCTCGCGCTCGTGCGCGAGGAGGAGACCCTGACCGCCGCCGGCGACGTCCCGGGGACGCTCGCGTACATCTCGCCCGAGCGACTCGCAGGCGAGCAGGCGGGGCCCCCGACCGACGTCTGGTCGACCGGGGTGCTCCTCTGGGAGGCGCTCGCAGGCCGCCATCCGTTCGGGGCCGGGCCGTTCCTCGAGCTGGCGAAGCGCATCGGCCGCGGCGCGCCGTCGCTCGGCTCGGCGCGGCCGGACCTGCCGAAGCCGCTCGTCCGCCTCGTCGACTCCGCCCTCTCGCCCGACCCGGACAAGCGGCCGACGGCGGCGGCGCTCGCCGTCGCCCTCCGCCGCGCGCCCAGGCGCCGCCCGCGGTCCTCGGTCGCCCGCCCGCGTGTCTCCCTGCCCTCGCTGCCGTCCCTGCCCGCGATCGCCCCGGCGAAGGCGCTGCAGCGCGGCCTGCGGGTCGCCCCGGCGCTCCCGGCGGCGCTGCTCGCCGGCTGGACGTCGTCCTCGCTCGCGTTCTTTCCCGCGTACTGGCCGATCGGGCTCGCGGCGCTCGCCGCGGTCCTCGCCTACGCGGCGCCGCGGCTCGGCGCGGCATTCGCGCTCGCCGTCCCGATCCTGCCGCTCGGGAACATCTCGCTCGGGCTCGCGATCGTCTACGCCGTGCTCGCGCTCGGCTGGATCGTGCTCTTCTGGCCGCGACCCCGGACGGCGTTGCTGTTCGTCGCGGGCCCGCTGCTCGCGCCCGTCGGCCTGCTCGGCGTCGTCCCGCTCGCCGTGCTGCCCGCCGGCACACCGGTGCGCCGCGCCGCCCAGGCGGCGGCGGCGGTCGCCGCCGCGACGGTGGTCGCGGCGCTCGGCCACCACGGCCTGCCGCTCGTCGGCGACGAGGTGCCCGATCTGTCCCTCGGCGGGCTCGGCGGGCCGGCCGGGGCGGCTGCCGAGCTCTGGCACGGTGTCTTCGCCGCGCGGCCTCTCCTGCTGGAGGCGCTCGTGCTCGCGGCGGCGGCGGCGGCGGCCGATTCCTTCCGGCGCCGCGGGCCCTGGGGCGGGGCGGTCTACGGCGCGGCGCTCGTCGCGCTCACGCTCCTCGTCGCCCCGGGCGCGGCCGCGCTCCCGCTCGTCGCAGCCGCCTGGATCTGCGGCTTCGTGCTCGCCGCCGAGCCCGAGACGCCGCGGCGCCCGGCGCGCATCGTGCTGCTCGTCCGGGGCCGCCTGAAGAAGCGGCCGCGGCTCCGCCCGGTGCACGGGAGCTAAGTACACTCGCCCCGGGGAACCACCCTGGCCGTGAGCGTGCTGCGCACCATCGAGCAGAAGATCGAAGGCCTCTTCGAAGGCCTGTTCGGGCGCGCCTTCCGGACGAACGTGCAGCCGGTCGAGCTCGCCCGGAAGCTGGTCAAGGAGATGGAGGACCACCGGACCGTGTCGGTCTCGCGGGTCTACGTGCCGAACCAGTACACGGTCTACCTGTCTCCGGTCGACCGTGAGCAGTTCACCGACTACGAGGCCTCGCTGCAGGTCGAGCTCCAGGACTACCTCGCCGAGCACGCCCGCCGCGAGGGCTACGTCCTGCTCACGCCGCCGACCGTGTCGATGGAGACCGACGACGACCTGGCGATGGGCGAGTTCGGCATCGCCACGCGGATGGTGCAGGCCGCCCGCCCCGCCGCGGGCGAGCCGCCTCCTCCCCAGCCGGTCGAGCCGGGCGCGACGATGGTGTACCGGCCCCGCACGCCGCTCGAGCCCGACGCGATGCCGGCCGACGTCGCGCTCGCCCGGGACGTCGTCACCCTGACGATGAACGGCAGGCAGCGCGAGATCACGAGCCGCCGCGTCGTGCTCGGCCGCTCCAGGGACTGCGACGTGCAGATCGCCGACCCGAACGCGTCCCGCCGGCACGCGGAGGTCCGCCAGGAGGGCTCGGCGTACTGGCTGGTCGACCTCGACTCGACCAACGGCTCGAGCGTGAACGGCCAGCGCACGTCCCGGGCCAAGCTCGACTCCGGCGACGTGATCACGATCGGCTCGACCGATCTCGTCTTCGAGCGGAGGCTCGTGGAGTGACCCTCGTCGGCTCGCTGGCCGTCGGCGAGGCGCTGCTCATCCTCAAGGTCCTGTTCCTGGTGCTCCTCTACCTCTTCATCTGGCGGATCGTGCGGACCGCGAGCCGCGACCTCCGCCTGCCGCAGGAGAGCCTCGTCCTTGCGCCCGACCAGGCGGCCGGCCTCCTGCACGCCGCCAAGCCGGTGGACAGCGGCCGGCTGGTGTTCCCGGACGGGCGGCAGCGGGGCCTCGACTCGCGCGCGGTCTCGGTCGGCCGGAGCGCCGCCAACGACATCCCGCTCGACGACGACTTCGCCTCCGCCCGCCACGCCAGGTTCGAGCCGAGACGCGACGGCGTCTGGGTCTCGGACGCCGGGTCGACGAACGGCACGTTCGTCAACGGAGCGAAGCTGTCGAAGCCGCACCGCCTTCGCCCGGGTGATGTGATCCGCGTCGGGAACACCGACCTCCGCTACGAACGCTGACCACGTGAAGCTCACCCAGCATGCCGCCGCCACCGATCCCGGCCGCCGCCGGCGCCGGAACGAGGACGCCTACGTCGTCCAGCCGCCGCTGTTCGCCGTCGCCGACGGCATGGGCGGGGCACAGGCGGGCGAGATCGCCTCGCGCATCGCCGCGTCGGTCCTCCGCGACGCCGGCCCGGGGAACGACCAGGACGCGGTCGTCGCGCTGATCCAGGAGGCCAACCGGCGTGTCTTCGAGGCCGCGGCCGGCGACGAGGCCCGCACGGGGATGGGCACGACGATGACGGTCGCGCTGGTCAAGGACGGCGTCGTGACGTTCGGACACGTCGGCGACTCGCGCGCCTACCGCGTCCGGACGGGGGAGCTCGAGCAGCTGACCGACGACCACTCGCTGGTCGCCGAGCTGGTGCGGAGCGGCAAGCTGTCCCCCGAGGAGGCCGACACGCACCCGCAGCGCTCGGTGATCACGCGCGTGCTGGGGACCGACCCCGAGGTCGACGTCGACACCTTCGAGGTGGAGACGCAGCCGGGAGACCTCTTCATGATCTGCTCGGACGGGCTGACCTCGATGGTCGACGACGCGACCATCCTCGCCCTCGTCGAGGGCAGCCGGTCGAGCCTCGACCAGACGGCGCGGGTGCTCGTCGACGCCGCCAACAAGGGCGGCGGCGACGACAACATCACGGTCGTCGTCTTCGAGATCGGCGAGGACGATGCGGACACGCTGACCGGGCTGCACGTCCCGGTGGTGCCGGAGCCCGAGCCGGCGCAGGACGACGAGCGGACGCTCACCGAGCTGGACGCGGTGCCGGCGCTCGACGACACGGTGTACGTGCCGCGCCCCACCTTCGACCCCCCGGCGGCGGCGACAGGCGGGCGAGCGCGCCGCGAGCACCGGCGCATCTCACGCGCGGCGATCGCCGCGATCGCGGCCACCGGCCTCGTCATCGTCGCCGCGCTGGTCGTCTGGACGCTCTCCCGCTCCTACTTCGTCGGCGTGCAGCGGGACGGGCACGTCGCGGTCTACCAGGGCTTCCCCTGGAACATCGTCGGCGGCGTCCGGCTCTACCGCGTGCGCTACGAGAGCCCCGTGCTCGCGGGCCAGCTCTCCGAGCAGGAGCGCCGCAGGCTCTTCGACCACGACCTGCGCACCTACGGGCGGGCACTCGACGCGTTGAAGCAGTACGAGGCCGAGGTCGTGCCGTAAGAGGGTCCTAGGCTTGTCCGCCCGGAACCGGGAGCTCGCCAACCTCGTCGCGGTCGGTGTGATCACCGGCCTCGGGTTCGCGAGCGTCTACATCGCGAGGCAGTCGGTGATCTCGGCCGGCTCGGTCTCGTACGCGCTGATCTTCCTCGGCCTGTACCTGGCCGCGCACGCGGTCGCCCGCTTCACGGCCCCGTGGGCCGACCCCTACCTCGTCCCGCTGACCGGCCTGCTGACCGCGATCGGGCTGACCGAGATCTACCGGCTGGGCTCGACCGACGCGTTCAGGCAGGGCTTCTGGATCGTCGCCGGGGTCGGGGTCTTCGCGGTCACGCTGATCCTGCTCCGCGACGACTTCCGGGTGCTCGAGAACTACAAGTACCTGTTCGGCGTGTCGGCGGTCGGGCTGCTCGTCCTCCCCGCGCTGCCCGGCCTGGGGACGACGATCAACGGCGCGCGCCTCTGGGTGAAGGTCGGGCCGCTGCAGTTCCAGCCGGGCGAGCTGGCGAAGGTCGCCCTGATCGTCTTCCTCGCCGGGTACCTGCGCGAGAAGCGCGAGGTGCTCGCCCAGGGCCGCCTGAAGGACTTCGGGCCGCTGCTCGTGATCTGGGGCGCCGCGATGCTGGTGCTGTTCGAGACCAACGACCTGGGCAGCGCGCTCCTCTACTTCGGGATCTTCCTCGCGATGCTGTACGTCGCGACCGGCCGCGCCCTCTACGTCGCGCTCGGGCTGACGCTGTTCGTCGGCGGCGCGGCGGCCGCCTACCAGACGGTCGCGCGCGTCCAGGACCGCGTCGACATCTGGCTCGACCCCTGGCAGGACCCGCACGGCAAGGGCTACCAGCTCGTCCAGTCCTCGTACTCGATCGCCCACGGCGGCTTCTGGGGCACCGGGCTCGGCCGTGGGACCTTCACCACGACCGGCGGCACCGACCTGATCCCGTTCGTGAACACGGACTTCATCTACTCGGCGGTCGCACAGGAGCTCGGCCTGATCGGCGCGGCGGGGGTCCTGCTCGTCTACATGGTCTTCGTCCTGCGCGGGTTCCGGATCTCGGTGCTCGCGGACGACGGCTTCTCGAAGCTGCTCGCCGCGGGCCTCACCTTCGCGTTCGCGCTCCAGACCTTCATCATCGTCGGCGGCCTGCTGCGGGTGATCCCGCTGACCGGGATCACCCTCCCCTTCATCAGCTACGGCGGCTCGAGCATCGTCGCGAACTTCATCCTGCTCGCGGGGCTCCTGCTCGTCTCCAACCGGGCGAACTGGCCGAAGTGAGCGCGTGAACCGCCAGATCACGCGTCTCGCCGTCGTCGCGCTCGGCCTCCTCGCGGCGCTCGTCGTCGCGACCACCTACTGGCAGACGTGGGCGCCGTCCGGTCTCGCCGCCCGCCAGGACAACGCGATCCTCCGCGTCGCGCAGTTCAAGATCCGCCGCGGCCTGATCTACTCGGCCGACGGGCGGCTGCTCGCCGCGCGGCGAGCGCAGAAGGTCGACGGCCAGACCTACTACTTCCGCCGCTATCCGGCCGGGCCGCTCGTGGCGCAGGTCGTCGGCTACTCGACCCAGTCGCGCTCGCGGGCGGGGCTCGAGCGCTCGCTCGACGACTACCTGACCGCGTCGAACTCGCACCTGGACACGGTGCTGCGCCGGACGCTCGACACCCTCAAGGGCTCGACCGTCACCGGCAACAACCTCGTGCTGACGATCGACTCGAAGGCGCAGAAGGCGGCCCTGGACGCCCTCGGCGACAACTGCGGCGCCGTCGTCGCGCTCGACCCGCGGACCGGCGCGGTGCTGGTGATGGCGTCGTCGCCCTCGTACGACCCGAACCTGGTCGAGCGCCACTTCGGCCTGATCGCCCGCCGGGCAGCGAACGTCAACTGCTCGCCGGGTGCGCCCCTGGTCAACCGGGCGACCGCCGGCCTGTACACGCCCGGCTCGACGTTCAAGGTGGTCACGGCCGCCGCCGCGCTCGACTCGGGCAGGTTCACCCCCGACTCGAGCTTCGACGACCCCGGCTACTGCATCGAGTACGGCAAGAAGGTCTCGAACTTCGCCGACCAGAGCGGCCCGGAGGTCTTCGGCCGGGTCAGCCTGAGTACCGCGCTCCAGCACTCGATCAACGCGGTCTTCTGCGAGATCGGCAAGGCGCTGGGACCCCTCACCATTCTCCGATATGCGGAGCGATTCGGCTTCACCGGCGAGCCCCCGCTCGAGACGCCGTCGAGCGAGCGGTCTGCGAGCGGCCTGTACAGCCGCGGCCGCCTGTTTCGCCCCCGCGATGCCAACCAGGTCGACCCGGGCAGGCTCGCCTTCGGGCAGGAGCGGCTCCAGGTCACCCCGCTGCAGATGGCGATGGTCGCCGCCGGGATCGCGAACGGCGGCGTGGTGATGGAGCCCTACGTCGTCCAGCGGATCGCGACGCCGGGCGGCTCGACCGTCGTCCGCCACACGCCCTCCGTCTTCTCCCGTGCCGTGTCCGCCGGGACCGCGAGCGCCCTGACCGACATGATGGAGTCGGTCGTGACCGGCGGGACGGGCACCGCCGCCCAGATCGCGGGCGTCCCGGTCGCCGGGAAGACGGGCACCGCCGAAACCGGCACGCCGGGCGTGAACACGACGTCGTTCATCGCCTTCGCGCCCGCGAACGCCCCGCGGGTCGCGATCGCAGTCTTCCTCGAGAACCAGCACGGCGTCGGCGGCGTGACAGCGGCGCCGATCGCCAAGACGGTCATGGAAGCCTTGCTCCGCCGCCATCCCTAACCTATTCGCGAGGATGCCGGGCCCCGACACCCTCATCGACCAGGTCTTCGACGGCCGCTACAAGGTCGTTCGCAAACTGGGCACCGGCGGCATGGCGAACGTCTACCTCGCCGAGGACCAGGAGCTCGGCCGACGGGTGGCGATCAAGATGCTCGACGACCGCCACGCCCAGGACGAGCAGTTCGTCGAGCGCTTCCGCCGCGAGGCCAAGAACGTGGCCGGCCTCTCCCACCCGAACGTGGTCTCGATCTACGACCGGGGCCAGGCGGAGGGGACCTACTACATCGCGATGGAGTACCTCGAGGGGCGCACCCTCAAGGAGCTCCTCGTCGCGCGCGGGCCGACGCCGATCCCGGTCGCGATCGACTACGCGCGCCAGATCCTCGCCGCGCTCGGGTTCGCCCACCGGAACGGCGTCGTCCACCGCGACATCAAGCCGCACAACGTCGCGGTCGCGCCGGACGGGCGCGTCAAGGTGATGGACTTCGGGATCGCGCGGGCCGGGGCCAGCCAGATGACCGAGACCGGCTCGATCATCGGCACCGCGCAGTACCTGTCCCCCGAGCAGGCGAAGGGCGCCCCGGTCGGCCCCGCGTCGGACATCTACTCGGTCGGGATCGTCCTCTACGAGATGCTGACCGGCTCCGTCCCGTTCACGGGCGACACGCCGCTCGAGATCGCGATGAAGCACCTGTCGACCACGCCCGAGCCGCCTTCGGAGAAGCGCCCGGACGTGCCGCACGAGCTGGACTCGATCGTGCTCAGGGCGCTCGCCAAGTCGCCCGAGGACCGCTACCAGAGCGCGGAGGAGATGGACGCCGACCTCGCGCGCGCGGCGCGCGGCCAGGCGGTCGCTCCCGAGACCGAGGAGGCCGCGACGCAGGTGCTCCGCGGGGCCGGCGCGACGACGACGATGTCCTCCGCCCGGACGGAGGTCCTCCGCCGGGGAACGTCCGGCGGCACCGCCCCGCCGTACGGCCCGCGGACCGGGTACTACGAGTACGACGAGCCGATCCGGCGCAGGTCGTTCTGGCCGTGGCTGCTCGCCGTGCTCCTGGTCGCGGCGGCGGCGGCGGGCGGCTGGTACGTCTACACCAAGGTCCAGGACCAGCTCGCCGCGAACAAGCCGGTCCCCGTGCCGTTCGTCGAGGGCACGAAGGAGGCGCTCGCGGTCACCAACATCCGCAACGCCGGGCTCCGGCCGGTGATCGTCCGGCGGCCCGACGACAAGGTGGCCGAGACGTACGTCGTCTCGCAGGACCCGAGCGCGGGCACCCGCACCGACAAGGACAACCCGGTGCGGATCGTCGTCTCGACCGGCCTGCCGAAGGTGAACGTCCCCGGCGTGGTGGGGCAGCCAGCGACCGACGCCGTGGCGGCGATCACCGAGCGAGGGCTCAAGGCGTCCGTCCACGACGTGAACTCCGACAAGGAGACCGGCACGGTCACCGGCCAGGATCCCGCGCCGGGGACGAAGGTGACCAAGGGCACGAAGGTGCGGATCAACGTCTCGCAGGGCCCGAAGCCGATCGCCGTCCCCCCGGTGGTGGGCGTCCCCTACGAGCAGGCGGCGGGCGAGCTGCAGGGCGCGGGCTTCGCCGTCGCGAGGACGAACGTCGATTCGAACGAGCCGAAGGGCACGGTCGTCCAGCAGAGCCCGGACGCGAACAACCTCGCCCCGAAGGGCTCGACCGTCACGCTCTCCGTCTCGAAGGGCCCGGCCGAGTCGGCGATCCCGGACGTGTCCAGCTTCTCGCGGAGCGACGCGATCGCCACGCTCCGCAACTCGGGGTTCAAGGCGATCGTCGAGTCGAGCGACGTCGCCGACCCGCTGCTCGACGGGATCGTCCTCTTCCAGAGCCCCGGCGCGGGGACCTCTGCGCTGCCCGGGACGACGGTGACGATCACCGTCGGCCACTACGTCGCGCCGGTGACGACGGACACGACGACCAGCACCGAGCCGGTCACGACCGACACGACCGCCACCGACACGACGACGTTCCCGTGACCGCGCGGCGGCGGGTCGCGGTCCTGATGGGCGGCAGGTCCTCGGAGCACCCGATCTCGATCGCGTCCGCGCGGTCGGTGATCGACGCCCTCGACCCCGACCGCTACGAGACGGTCACCGTCGAGATCGACCGCGGCGGCCGCTGGTCCCTCCCCTCCGGACCCGTCCCGAAGGGCGTAGGCCCAGGGACAGTCCCTGGAACGGACCGTCCACAGTTGCCCGTTCCGGCCGCGTCCGCGGAGGTCGCGGCGACGCTGGCGGGCGTCGAGGTCGTCCTGCCGATCCTCCACGGGCCGTTCGGCGAGGACGGCCGGCTGCAGGGGCTGCTGGAGATGGCCGGCGTGCCCTACGTCGGCGCCGACCACGCCGCCTCGGCGCTCTGCATGGACAAGGACCTGTTCAAGGCGGTGATGCGCGACCAGGGGATCCCGGTGACGCGCAACGTCACGCTGCGGGACGGCGCCGCGGCGGACAACCCGTTCGGCTACCCCGTCTTCGTCAAGCCGGCCCGGCTCGGCTCGTCCGTCGGGATCACGAAGGCGCACGACGACGGCGAGCTGCGGGAGGCGGTCGAGCTGGCGTTCCGCCACGACGAGAAGGTGCTGGTCGAGGAGTTCGTCTCGGGGATCGAGGTCGAGGTGGGCGTGCTCGGAAACCGGCAGCCGATCGCGTCGCTCGTGGGCGAGATCGCCGTCACCCACAACGAGTGGTACGACTACGAGGCGAAGTACGACGAGGGCGAGATGGACCTGATCGTCCCCGCGCGGATCACGCCGGAGCAGACCGAGCGCGTCCAGCAGCTCGCCGTGCAGGCCTTCGTCGCCACCGAGTGCGAGGGGATGGCGCGCGTCGACTGCTTCGTGCGCGACGACGGCGAGGTGCTCGTGAACGAGCTGAACACGATCCCGGGCTTCACCTCGACGAGCGTCTACGCCAAGCTGTTCGAGGCGTCGGGGATCCCCTACGCGGAGCTGCTCGACCGGCTCGTCGACCTCGCGCTCGAGCGCCACGAGCGCCGTGGGAGGCTGAGCTACTAGGGGCTCAGAGCGCGGCGGCGAGCCGGTCGGCGACCGCCTCCAGCACCTTGCCCTGGATCTCCGGCGAGTTGCGGAGCAGCTCCCGGAACGCACGGTCCGTGATCACGAGCACGCGCGTCGGCGAGGTCGCGGTCACGGTCGCGACCCGCGCCTTGTCGGTGACGAGCGCGATCTCGCCGAAGAAGTCCCCGGTACCGAGCGCCGCGACGTCGCGGCCGTCGCGGTTGACCTGGGCCGATCCCTCGAGGAGCACGAAGAACTCCCGGCCGCGCTCGCCCTCGCGCGCGAGCACCTTCCCGGCGGGGATGTCGATCTCGTCCGCGAGCGCGGCGATCTTCGCCAGGTCCTTCCTGGAGCACCGCGCGAACAGCGGAACCCGCTCCATCGCCGCGATCTTCGGATCCGACGTCACGTCGAGCGCGAGTCTACTTCCGAATCAGCGGGCCGTCACCTCGTTCACGTGCGTCCGCTCGAATCCGGGAGCCAGGCGCGTGATCCAGAGGAGGTAGAACCGGCGGGCCGGATCGACCGAGAGCGAGAAGCGCGTGGTGCTCCCGACCGTCTGCGAGGACGAGACCGTGTCGAACGGGCCGCTCGACGACGCGCCGGCCTCCACCCTGGCTATGTACCCCGGCGTGTCGGACGCGACGGTCAGCGAGTCGAGCTTCACCGGCCGGCCCGCGTCGAAGACGATGCCGACCCCGTCCTTGAGGCCGCCGAAATCGACGCCGCCCCGGTACGACTCGGTCTCCCAGAAGGTCGACGCGTTGCCGTCGGTCGCGTTCGGGACCTCCTCGTCGTGCTCCTGGCCGTCGCCGTGCGGGTCGTAGGCGTTCGAGGCGACCAGCCGCACCGCCGACCCCGCCGGGCCGCCGCCGGAGCCCGAGCCGCCGTCCGACCCGCGCACGCCGTAGTACGCCGCGGCGGCGACCCCGACGGCGGCGATCGCGGTCAGCAGGAGGGCGAGCGGCGACAGGCGCCGCCGCCGGCGACGCCGGGGACGCGTCCGGGGGGCGACCGCGGGCGCGTCGATCACGGTCCGGTCGGCGTCGGCCTCCCCGAGGCTCGCGAGGCAGGCGCCGAGCTCGGCGGCGAAGTCGGCCATCGTCGGGAAACGGTCGTCGGGCTCCTTCGCCATCGCCCGCCGCAGGGCGGCGTCGACGCGGAGCGGCACGTCCGGCCGCGCGGCCGCGATGCTCGGGACCGGGTCGTTGACGTGCCGCAGCGCGACCGAGACGAAGCTGTCGCCCGAGTACGGGGGCGAGCCGGCCAGGAGCTCGTAGACGACCGCGCCGAGCGAGTACACGTCGGTGCGCTCGTCGACCTCGCGTCCGCCCCTGGCCTGCTCCGGGGAGATGTACTCGCTCGTGCCGAGGACGGTGCCGGTCTGGGTCAGCCCGAGGTTGACGTCGAGCGAGCGCGCGATGCCGAAGTCGGTCACCTTCGCGTCGCCGTCGCCGAGGAGGACGTTCTGCGGCTTGACGTCGCGGTGGACGAGGCCCTGCGCGTGCGCGAAGGAGAGCGCGCGGGCGATCTGCACGGCCAGCTCCAGCGCGTCGCGGACCGGCAGCCGGCCCTTGCTCGCGACCAGCTGCTTGAGGTTCTGGCCGTCGACGTACTCGAAGACGATGAACTGGCGGTCGCCGGCCTCGCCGCGGTCGATCACGGTGACGATGTTCGGGTGCGAGAGCTTCGCCGCCGACCGCGCCTCGCGCCGGAAGCGCTCGATCGAGTCGTCGTCGCCCGAGAAGTGCTCATGGAGGATCTTGATCGCGACCTTGCGCTCGAGCAGGCGGTCGCGCGCCCGGTAGACGCTCGACATGCCGCCCCTGCCGACGAGCTCCTCGAGCTCGTACCGATCCGCGATCACGTCGCCGACCATCTGCCGGGATTGTTCCTGCGCCGGCCGGCCTACGCGTGGAGCACGCGCTCGAGCGCCTGCTCCCAGACGCCCAGCGCCTCCTCGAGCTCGGCGTCCGCGATCGTCAGCGGCACGAGCACGCGGAGGACGTCCGAGTAGACGCCCGCCGAGAGGAGGAGCAGGCCGTGCCGGAACGCGTCATCGCAGACCGCCGAGACGAGCTCCGGCGCGGGATCCTTCGATTCGCGGTCGTGGACGAGCTCGATCGCGAGCATCGCACCCAGGCCCCGGACGTCGCCGATCTCCTCGTAGCGCTCCTGCCAGCCGGTCATCCGGGCGCGGATCGTCTCGCCGATCGCGGCCGCCCGCCCGACCACACCCTCCTCGTCGAACACGTCGAGGACGGCGAGCGCCGCGGCCTGCGCGACCGGGTTGCCGACGTACGTGCCGCCGACGGCGTTCGGGCCCGGCGCGTCCATGACCGCGGCCCGGCCGAGCACGCCTGAGAGCGGCAGGCCGGCAGCCACCGACTTGGCGATCGTGATCAGGTCCGGCTCGACCTCGTAGTGCTCGATCGCGAACAGCTTGCCGGTGCGCCCGAAGCCGGTCTGCACCTCGTCGACGATCATGACGATCCCGTTGTCGTCGCAGATGCGGCGGATGCCCTCGAGGAACTCCGGCGGCGCGACGACGAATCCGCCCTCGCCCTGGACCGGCTCGACCACGATCGCCGCGACCGTCTCGGCCGCGACCTGCGTGACCAGCGCGCGCTCGAGCCCCGCCAGGGCTTCGCGCGCGCCGGGACCGCGGTAGTCGTTCGCGAACGGGACGCGGTACACCTCGGGCGAGAACGGCCCGAGCCCCGCCTTGTACGGATGCGTCTTCGAGGTCAGCGAGAGCGACAGCAGCGTGCGGCCGTGGAAGGCGCCTTCGCAGGCGATCACCGCCGGGCGCCCCGTGAACGCCCGCGCGAACTTGACCGCATTCTCGACCGCCTCGGTGCCCGCGTTGAAGAACGCCGCCTTCGCCGGGCCGGAGAACGGCGAGCGCTCGAGCAGCCGCTCCGCCAGCTCGACGTAGGGCTCGTACGGCACGATCGTGAAGTCGGTGTGTGCGAAGCGGGCGAGCTGCTCCTGGGCGGCGGCGACGACCCGCGGATGGGTGTGACCGACGTTCAGGCAGCCCACGCCGCCCGTGAAGTCGACGAACGTGTTCCCGTCGACGTCGGTGAGCAGCGCACCGTGCGCCTCCGCAGCGACGATCGGGAACATCACGGCCAGCGGTGCGGCGACGACCCGCTCCTTGCGTTCGAGAATCTCGCGGGAGCGGGGTCCCGGCAGCTCCGTGGCCAGCTCGATCGAGCGCGTCGCCGCCATCCCGCCACGATAGCCGAGCCGCCGGATCGGGCCGGCCCTGGGCAACGCACCGGGAATCTGGTAGAAGCGCTCGTCTTCCCTGGAGGTCCGCATGAGGAACGTCAGCGCGATTACCGGCATCCTCCTTGCAGTCGGAGCAGGGCTGCTCGCGACCGCCGCATTCGCCGCCGGGACGCGCAAAGGGTCCGGCGCCAAGGAGGGAGGGACGCTGCGGCTCAACGTCTCGAACACGGACGTCCAGTCGATCGACCCGGCCGTCGACTATGAGTTCATCGGCTGGGCGCTCGAGTACGCGACCTGCCTGAAGCTCCTGAACTACCCCGACCGGCCCGGCACGGCCGGGACGGTGCTGAGACCCGAGGCAGCGATCGGCTTTCCGACCGTATCCGAGGACGGCAAGACGTTCGTCTTCACCATCCGGCACGGCCTCGAGTTCAACACCGGCGAGCCGGTGACGGCCGCAACATTCGCAGCCGCGTTCAACCGCGACCTGAACCCGAAGCTCCAGTCACCCGCGGTCTCGTTCATGGGAGACATCAAGGGTGCACAGGCGGTGATCGACGGCAAGGCGAGGAAGGCCTCGGGGATCGTCGCCCGCGGGAACCGGTTGACGATCACCCTCACGCGGGCCGCCCCCGACTTCCTCGCCCGCTCGGCAATGCCGTTCTTCTGCGCGATCCCGATCGACACGCCGGTTCCCCTCGCCTCGAACAGCCTGCCCAGTGCCGGGCCGTACTACATCGGGTCGCACTCGCCGAACCGACAGATCGTCCTCCAGCGGAATCCGAACTACCACGGGCCCCGGCCCCACCACGTCGAAACCATGGCCGTGACGGTCAATGCGAACCTGAACCAGAGCCTGCTCCAGGTGAGAGCAAACCAGGCCGACTACGACATCTACCCCTTGCCGTCCACGGCAGGAGCACAGCTCAGCAAACAGTTCGGCGTGAACAGAAGCCGATTCTTCGTTCACCAGACCAATGCGATCAACTACCTCGCGATCAACACCCGCCGCGTCGCCGACGTCTCCGTCCGTCAGGCGATCAACAACGCGATCGACAGGCCGGCGATCGTGCGGCAGGCAGGGATCCTCGCCGGCACGCCGACCGATCAGATTCTCCCGCCCACGCTGCGGGGCTTTCACGACGTCCGCATCTATCCGGTGGCCGGCCCCGATGTCGCCAGGGCGAAAGCCTTGATGCACGGACGGAAGCTGAAGATGACGCTCTACTCGCCGAACGACTCGACCGCGCAGAATCAGGCGCAGGTCATCGTCGCGAACCTGAAGGCGATCGGGATCAGCGTGACCGTCAAGCCGATGCCCTTCTCGACGCTCCTCGCGGCCACCGGCGATCCGACCGAGCCATACGACCTCGTCCTCAACGGGTGGCTCGCCGACTACCCCGATCCGGTCGACTTCATCAACATCCTGCTCGACGGTACGAGGATCACGAGCAGGAACAACGTGAACGTCGCGCTGCTGAACGACCCGAAGCTGAACGCACGGATGAACGCCTCCGCGCTGCTCAGCGGTCCGCGTCGCTATGCCGCCTTCGGACAGCTCGACGCCGACATCATGCGGACCCGGGCGCCCTGGGCTGCGCTGTACGTCCCGAGCGTCCGCGAGTTCGTGTCGGCCCGCGTGGGCTGCTACATCTTCCAGGCCTCGCAGGCGATCATCGATCTCGCCAACGTCTGCCTGAAGTAGGGCCTCAGAGGTGCCGCAGCGCCGAACGTAGAATCGGCGGCATGGTCCTCTCCGACCGCACGATCGAGCGTCTGCTCGCCGAGGGCCGCATCGGGATCGATCCGTACGATCCGGCACTCCTCCAGCCGTCGAGCGTCGACGTCCGCGTCGACCGCTACTTCCGCGTCTTCCGCAACTCGCGCTACCCGTACATCGACGTCAAGCAGGAGCAGGAGGACCTCACCGAGCTCGTCGAGGTGGACGGCGAGCCCTTCATCCTGCATCCCGGCGAGTTCGTGCTCGGCTCGACGCTCGAGCGCGTCCGGCTCCCCGACGACCTGGTCGCCAGGCTCGAGGGGAAGAGCTCGCTCGGCCGGCTCGGCCTGCTGATCCACTCGACCGCAGGCTTCATCGACCCGGGCTGGGACGGCCACGTGACGCTCGAGCTGTCGAACGTCGCCAACCTCCCGATCACCATCTACCACGGCATGAAGATCGGGCAGCTCTCCTTCGTCCAGCTGTCCGAGCCCGCGGCCGCCCCGTACGGCAGCGACGGGCTCGGCTCGAAGTACCAGGGGCAGAAGGGCCCGACGCCCAGCCGCTACTGGAAGAACTTCGAGCCGTGATCCTCGTCACCGGAGCGACCGGCTTCGTCGGACCGAAGGTCGCTCACGCGCTTCGCGCCGCCGGCAGCGAGGTGCGCGCGCTCGTCCGCAGGCCGTCGCGGGCGCGGACCCTCGAGCGCTGGGGCTGCGAGCTCGCCGAGGGCGACGTCGCCGACGCGGCGAGCGTCCGGCGCGCGGCGGAGGGTTGCGACGCCGTCGTCCACCTCGTCTCGATCATCAGCGGCCGGCTGGACGACTTCGAGCGCGTGATGGTCCAGGGCACGTCGAACGTCGTCGCCGCCGCGGACGCGGCCGGCTGCCGGCGAATCGTGCTGATGAGTGCGCTCGGCGTCTCGGAGCAGACGCGCGCCCTGGTGCCCTACTACGCGGCCAAGTGGTCCATGGAGGAGTCGGTGCGCGCGAGCGGGCTGGAGCACGTGATCTTCCGCCCCAGCTTCGTCTTCGGGCGCGACGGCGGCGTGCTCCCCCTGTTCGTGAAGCAGGTGCGCTGGTCGCCCGTGACGCCGGTGATCGGCGCCGGCGAGCACCGCCTCCAGCCGATCTGGGTCGACGACGTCGCCGCGTTCTTCGCCGCCGCGGTCGACCTGCCGGCCGCCGCGAACCGGACCTTCGACCTCGGCGGCCCCGACCGGCCGACCTGGAACGAGCTGTACGAGCGGATCGCGCGCACGCTGGGGAAGCGCCGGGCGCGCGTCCACGTCCCGGTCGGCGTCGCGCGGCTCGGCGCAGCGGTCGCCGAGCTCCTGCCGCGGCCGCCGCTGACGCGCGACCAGCTGACGATGCTGGAGGCCGGCGACAACGTCGGCGACCCGGCTCCGGCCGTCGAGGCGTTCGGGATCGAGCCGGTGGGGCTCGACGAGCAGCTCCGCCGGGCCGTCCGCGGCTGAACGGTGCGGTAGGGTCGCGGCGTGCGCAGAGCAGCCTTCCTCTTCGTCGCGGCCGTCGCGCTCCTGGCCGCCGGGTGCGGCGGCGGAGGCTCGAAGGGCAAGGCGTCGGGTCCGCCGCTGACGAAGGCGCAGTACCAGATGCGGCTCCAGCAGCTCTCGAACCAGATCGGCGCCCAGCTGCGGCAGTCGGTCAGTCCCTCGAACAAGCTGAAGAAGAGCGACCTCCCGAAGCTGCAGGACGCGCTCCGCTCGTTCGCCGGGAAGGTCGCGGCGCTGAACCCGCCCGCGGCCGTCAAGGACCTGCACACGCGCCTCGTCTCCGCCATGCGAGGCCTCGCCGACGACCTGCCGGGCATCGTCGAGAAGCTCGACCGGGCGAAGGACCCCTCGGCGGCGATCGCCGCCCTGTTCGGGGCGAAGTCGATCCAGGCCCTGATCCGGCTCCAGCAGCAGTACAAGGACAAGGGCTACGACATCAGCACGCTGCTGGACGCCGGCTCCGGCCCGTAAAAGACCAGGGACAGGTCTGGAAGACCTGTCCCTAAGACAGGAGGCCGCTTTCGCGGCCTCCGTATCCGGTCACCAGCCTGGATTAGCAGGGGCGCTTCCTGCCGCCCTGTCTACGAGGGCGGCGGCGCTCACAGCGAGTCCCCTACGCTGGCTAGGCGATTCCCCTCTTCAGGTCCGGGGCACGCCCCTACCGGCTGGCACCTCCACTGCCCGTACTGTCATCGCTCAAGTCGGACCACCTCCTTTCCGCGGTGATCTCACTCTAGCGACTCGGTGAGGACGACGCTGACCTCGAGCCCGCGGTCGAGCGGCACCGTCACGCTCTCGAGGCCGGGATCGGCCTGGCGTGCGCGCGAGTAGGCGCCGAGGGTCTCCTCGTGCGAGAGGACGTTGTCCGCGACGATCAGCCCGCCGGGCTCGACCTTCGGCCGCGTGAGCTCGAAGTACCGCTCGTAGTCGTCCTTCTCGGCGTCGATGAAGACGACGTCGAAGACGTCGTCGATCGCGGGCAACCGCTCCTTCGCGTCGCCCTCGACCAGCTCGGCCCAGTCGGAGAGACCCGCCTCATCGATGTTGGCGCGCCACGCGGCGCATTTCGCGGGGTCGTGCTCGAGCGACACCACGCGGCCGCCGAGGATCCGCGCACCGGCGGCGAGCCAGATCGTCGAGTACCCGCGCGAGCCGCCGACCTCCAGGACCTCGCAGCCGGTCTGCGGCGCGACGAGCGCGAACAGGAGCTGCCCGGTCGTCGGCGAGACTGCCCTCGCGCGCCGCTCCTGCGGGAGCCCGCGGGCGCGCTCATCCGCATCCTCCGCGGCCAGGCGGGCGAGCACGGCGCGTACGCGATCGTCGAGCATGCACTGAATCCTTCCGAAATCGGCACGCTTTCGCGCGTGGAGGGGTCAGACCCCTGCCATGTCCGTTTCGGCCATGCCGGCCGCTGCGGCGGGCCGCGTCAGATCTCCACCCGAACGATCCCGTCGACGACGCGGACGGGGTAGGTCGAGACCGGCTCGAATGCCGGCAGTGTCAGCGCCTCGCCGCTACGGATGTCGAAGTTCGCCCCGTGCCGCGGGCAGATGACCACGCCGGTGTCCGGCTCGAACTCGCCCTCGCAGAGCGGCCCGTCGTCGTGCGAGCACCGGTCCTCGATCGCGTAGAGCTCGCCGTCGAGGTTGTAGACGCCGACCGAGGTGAGGCCGGAGACCACGATCCTCATCTCCCCCGGCGGCAGCTCCTCGACCGGGCAGACGTCGAGCTCCGGCACGCGGCTAGGTGAGCTCGAGGTCTTCGAGCTCGGCCAGGCCCTCGGGCAGCGGCGTCCCCTTGCCCTTGTGCAGCGCGAGCCGGAGCGTGGTGAGGCCGAGGATCGCGCACTTCAGGCGGACGGGTGTCAGCGGGATCCCGATCTCCTCGAGCAGCTCCTCCTTGGGCATCGCCGCGACCTCGCTCGCCCGCCGGCCCTTGACCATCTCGGTCAACATCGAGGTCGCCGCCTGCGAGATCGCGCAGCCGCGGCCGGAGAACATGACGTCGTCGATCGTGTCGCCGTCCTCTCCGAAGGCGACGTAGATCGAGACCTCGTCGCCGCACAGCGGGTTCTGCCCCTCGGCCTCGGCGTCGGCGTTCTCCATCACGCCGTGGCCACGCGGGTTCTTGTAGTGGTCGAGGATGACCTCGCGGTAGAGCTGGTCGAACTCGCTCATCCGAGGACCTCCTTCACCTTCCGGAGCCCCTCGACCAGGCGGTCGATCTCCTCGGGGACGGTGTACAGGTAGAAGCTCGCCCGGTTCGTCGCCGCGACGCCCAGCCGCGTCATCAGCGGCTGGCAGCAGTGGTGGCCGGCGCGGATCGCGACCCCTTCCCAGTCGAGCACCTGCGCAACGTCGTGCGGGTGCACGCCGTCGACGTTGAAGGAGACGAGCCCGACCCGGCGCTCCGGCGGCGGCCCGTAGACGGTGACGAACGGCAGCTCGGCGAGCCGCTCCAGCGCGTACTCGGCGAGCTCGTGCTCGTGCTGCTCGATCGCCTCGAGCCCGACCGCCTCGAGGTAGTCGATCGCGATCCCGAGCCCGTACGCCTCCGCGATCGCGGGCGTGCCGGCCTCGAACTTGTACGGAAGCTCGTTCCACTGCGTGTCCTCGACCCTCACGGAACGGATCATCGAGCCGCCGTAGTTGAACGGCGACATCTCCTCGAGCAGCTCGCGCCGCCCCCAGAGCACCCCGGCGCCGGTCGGCCCGCACATCTTGTGCGACGAGAAGGCGACGAAGTCGGCGCCGAGCGTCTGCACGTCGATGCGCTTGTGCGGGGCCGCCTGCGCGGCGTCGACGACCATGATCGCGCCGCGCTCGTGGGCCCAGGCCGCCAGCCGCTCGATCGGGTTGATCGTCCCGAGCGAGTTCGAGACGAGGTTGGCGGCGACGACCTTCACGTTCGCGTCGCCGGCGACGTCGTCGAGCAGCTCCATCCGCAGCTCGCCGCGGTCGTCGATCGGCAGCATCCGGAAGTCGGCCCCGGTCCGGCGGGCGATCTGCTGCCAGGGCACGAAGTTGGAGTGGTGCTCGAGCTCGGTGACGATCGCGACGTCGCCGGGGCCGAGGTTGTCGAGGCCCCAGGCGTAGGCGACCAGGTTGAGGCCCTCCGTCGCCTGCCGCACGAAGATCACCTCGCGGGTCGACGCTGCGTTCAGGAACGCGCGAACCTTCTCCCGGGCGCCCTCGTAGCCCTCGGTCGCCCGCTCGGACAGCGTGTAGACCCCCCGGTGGACGTTCGAGTACGAGGTGGCGTAGAACTCGCGCATCGCGTCGAGCACCTGGCGCGGCTTCTGCGAGGTGACGGCCGAGTCCAGGAACGCCAGCGGCTTGCCGTGGATCGGCTGCTCGAACACGGGAAAGTCGGCGCGGAGCCTGTGCGCGTCGAGCTTCGGATGCGTGGTCACGGCCACGGTTCAATCGTACCCTGGCGCCTTCCCCGGCCCGCCGGGGTTTCCGCGTTCAGAGCAGGGCACTGGGTACCCGACGGGGCACAGGCCCCCGTCCCCGCAGACGCGCTCGCGGCTGAACGGCCGCCGGCCTCGGCCCGAGGACACAAGACGAGACGAGCCCTAGCCCTGCGGGATGCGGGCCTCGAGCGCGCCCGCGAGCGCCTCGCGGACCGGCACCAGCTCGATTCGGTCGAGCACGTCCTGGAAGAAGCCGCGCACGATCAGGCGCTCGGCCTCCGGCCGGGAGAGGCCGCGGGACATCAGGTAGAAGAGCTGCTCGCGGTCGACCTGGCCGAGCGTCGCGCCGTGCGTACAGCGGACGTCGTTGGCGAGGATCTCCAGGCCGGGGATCGAGTCCGCGTGCGCGCGATCGGACAGCAGGAGGTTGCGGTTCTCCTGGTAGGCATTCGTCCGCTGCGCCTCGTGCTCGACCCGGATCATCCCCCGCCAGACCGTCGTCGCCTCGTCCCGCAGCGCGCCCTTGAAGGCGAAGTCGGAGGTCGTGTTCGGGGCGATGTGCTCCTGGAACGTGTCGTAGTCGAGGTGCTGCCCCCCGTCCGCGAAGTAGGCGCCGGTGACGCGGGAGGTCGCCCCCGGGCCCGCCAGGTCGTTCTGGATCCGCGTCTTGCCCTTGCGCGAGCCGAAGCCGCCGGCGACCCAGTCGAGCTCGGCGTCGCGCTCGACCCGCGCGTGGTGCGTGGCGAAGTGCCACGTTCCGCGCGACAGGTTCTGCAGCGAGACGTACTCGAGCTTGGCTCCCTGTTCGACGAAGAGCTCCACCGCCGCGTTCGAGTAGGCGGCCAGCTCGGGCGAGGCGGATGCGTACTCCTCGATCAGCGAGAAGCGCGCGCCCTCCTCCGCAACCACGAGCAGGCGCCAGAAGAGCGAGCCGTCCGGATTCGAGTTCGCGATCCTGACGTACAGCGGCCGGGCCAGCTCCACCCCCGCCGGGACGCGGACGAGCAGGCCGTGCTGCCAGCTCGCCGCGTTGTGGGCCGTGAACTTGTCGTCGGCGCCGACCAGCGTGCCGAGCCGCTCGTGCTCGGCCAGCGCCTCGAAGGTGATGCCCTCGGGAGCCTGCTCGATCTCGATCCCGCCCTCCGAGACGTTGGCCAATCCGGCCACGTCGATATCGAGCAAAGGGACAGTCCCTATAGGGACTGTCCCTGCGTGGTGGCCGTTCTGGACGAAGGAATCCGGATCGAACCCCTTCAGGTCGGTGAAGCGCCACGCCTCCTGGGTCGTGTCCGGGATGGGCAGCCCGCGGTAGCGCTCGAGCAGCTGGGAGCGGTCGGCGGGCATCAGGGAGCGCTCCCGTCCGGATGCCCCGCGTAGCGGTGGTGGAGGAGCAGGGCGTTGCCGTCGGGATCGGCGAAGAACGCCATGTGGCAGACGCCGGTGTCGTACACCTCGGGGAGGCGGAACTCGACCCCGCCGGCGCGGAGCCGGTCCATCGACGCGGCGACGTCGGGGACGCGGAGCGCGATCGCGAACTCGGGCTCGTCGCCGCCGGCGAAGGCGTGGCGCTCGTCGTCGGTCTGCTCGGGCGTGCTGGCGATCAGACCGACCTTCCCGGCGTCGAACTCGGGCCATTCGTCGTCCGACTGCGGGGTGCGGGAGAGACCGAGCGTTCCGCCGTAGAACTCGCCGGCGCGCGCGCGATCGCGGACGTTGACGCCGACGAAGTCGGTGCGCTCCACGTCCGTCGCGGGCTTCTCGAAGGGCTCCTGCGGCGCGTACCGACGGTGGAGCAGGAAGCGGTTACCGTCCGGGTCGGCGAACGGCGCGCCGTTGCAGGCACCGGAGTCGAACGTGTCCATGGCGAACTCCACGCCGACATCCTCGAGCTCCGCCCGCGCGGCGCCCACGTCGTCGACCCGCAGCGCGATCCCGCCGCCGTAGCGCGAGAGCGCGATCGTCAGGTTGCCAGTCTCGTACTCGACCCAGCGCTCGCCGGACGACGTCGGGTTCCGGGCCAGGCCGAGGACGTCCCCGTAGAACGCGTCCGCGGCCGGCACGTCCGCCACCGGGACGGCGATGAAGTCGACGTGCTCGACGTGCATCTCGGTCGCGGGAGAGGAGCGGCGGCTCCGCCGGCTCAGCCGACAGAACCCTCCATCTGCAGCTGGATCAGGCGGTTCATCTCGACCGCGTACTCGAGCGGCAGCTCCTTCGTGATCGGCTCGACGAAGCCGGAGACGATCATCGCGGACGCCTCGGCCTCCGAGAGGCCGCGGGACATCAGGTAGAAGAGCTGCTCCTCGCCGATCTTCGACACGGTCGCCTCGTGGCCGATGTCGACGTCGCTCTCGTCGATGCGGATGTACGGGTAGGTGTCGGAGCGCGAGTCCTCGTCGAGGATCAGCGCGTCGCAGACCACCTTCGACCGCGCGCCGTGGGCGCCCTTGGCCACCTCGAGCAGGCCGCGGTACCCGGCACGCCCGCCGTTCTTCGAGATCGACTTCGAGGTGATCACCGACGACGTGTTCGGCGCGACGTGGACGGCCTTGCCGCCCGCATCCTGGTGCTGGCCGGAGCCGGCGAACGCGATCGAGAGGACCTCGCCGTGGGCGCCCTCGCCCATCAGCCAGATCGCCGGGTACTTCATGGTCAGCTTCGAGCCGAGGTTGCCGTCGACCCACTCCATCGTCGCGTTCTCGTACGCGACCGCCCGCTTCGTGACCAGGTTGTAGACGTTGGTCGACCAGTTCTGGATCGTCGTGTACCGGCAGCGCCCGCCCGGCTTGACGATGATCTCGACGACCGCCGAGTGCAGCGAGTCGGACGAGTAGATCGGTGCCGTGCAGCCCTCGACGTAGTGCACGTAGGCGCCCTCGTCGACGATGATCAGCGTCCGCTCGAACTGGCCCATGTTCTCGGCGTTGATCCGGAAGTAGGCCTGGAGCGGCATCTCGATCGAGACG
>Ga0070741_10006634_pt1 | contig 24705 bp, 23 predicted proteins | sample Coa_R1_4_FD_66440 | JGI IMG/M metagenome (GOLD analysis project Ga0070741, IMG submission 66440) | Surface soil microbial communities from Centralia Pennsylvania, which are recovering from an underground coalmine fire - Coalmine... | ecosystem: Environmental > Terrestrial > Soil > Unclassified ... | reverse complement strand
ACCAATATCCGGCCGATACGTGGGCTGGTTGGAGACGTCGCAGCCATCCCGGAGGCCGCGTCATCGTCCGCGACGGTAGCGGCGGTGCCAGCGGCCGCGCCGGGGCGGTAAATCGCGGTTGACCGCGTCCCGTTTAGGCGTACACCTCGGCGTGGCGGACGGACTGCCCCGGGACCCGTCGTTGTTCCTGCCGCGACACCGCGCTCTGTTCGACTATGAAGGCTTCGGTATCCCGGGCGGGTCAGCTCGGCGTGTGATGATCAGCGTCTTGATGCCGGTCAGGCGATTGGTCGGCTGTCAAGCTCGGGCTGGCGTCGTGCTCGCCGCCGGGCGGGGTGGTGATCGGGCGCAGCGTGGTGGTGAAGTGGGCGGCGCGGCGGTGGACGCGGCGGCGGCGGGTGCGCGGTGCCGAGACGGTGGCCGGGTGCGGCGGCGTGGTGCGGTAGAAGCGGCGTTTGCCGATCTCGATCAGCACCAGGTAGCAGGCGACCATGAGGACCAGGGCGAGGAAGAAGCCGAGCGGCAGCGGGTGGAAGCCCAGCGTGCCCGCGAGTGGTGTGGCGGGCAGGATGGCGCCGACGGTGACGACGGACAGGGCGGCCAGCAGCAGGGGCAGGCTGGGGCGGCTGCGGAAGAACGGGATGCGGCGGGTGCGGATCGCGAAGATCACCAGGGTCTGGGTGGCCAGGGACTCCACGAACCACCCGGAGCGGAACTGGGCCGGCCCGGAGTGGAAGACCCAGAGCATGACACCGAAGGTGGCGAAGTCGAACACCGAGCTGATCGGGCCGAAGAACACCATGAAGCGGCGGATGAAGGCGATGTCCCAGTGCGAGGGGCGGGCGAGTTGTTCCGGGTCGACCTCGTCGGTGGGGATGGCCAGCTGGCTGGAGTCGTAGAGCAGGTTGTTGAGCAGGATCTGGGAGGGCAGCATCGGCAGGAAGTGCAGGAACAGCGACGCCCCGGCGGCGCTGAACATGTTGCCGAAGTTGCTGGACGTGCCCATCAGCACGTATTTGATGGTGTTGGCGAAGATGCGCCTGCCTTCGACGACGCCGTCGGCCAGCACGCCCAGGTCCTTCTCCAGCAGGATCACGTCGGCCGCGTCCTTGGCGACGTCGCTGCCCGAGTCCACGGAGATGCCGACGTCGGCGGCGTGCAGGGCCAGGGCGTCGTTGACGCCGTCGCCGAGGAACGCCACGCCGACCCCGCTGGTGCGCTGGGCGCGCACGATCCGAGCCTTGTGCTCGGGGCTGACCCGGGCGAACGCCATGGTGCCGGGCACGGCCGCGGCCAGCTGCGCGTCGTTCATGGCGTCGAGGTCCGTGCCGGTCAGAGTGCCGCCGTTCGGCAGCCCCAGATCGCGGCACACCTTGGCGGCCACGACCGGGTTGTCCCCGGTGATGACCTTGACGGCGATGCCGAGCGCGGCGAGGCGTTCCAGGGCCGCTCGCGCCGAGGCCTTCGGGGCGTCGAGGAAGATGAGGAACCCGGCCAGGATCAGGTCCTTCTCGTCTCCGGGGACGAGCGCGGTCGCGCCGGGAGCGGGTCGGCCGGCCACGGCGATGACCCGGTTGCCGGCGGCGAATTCGCGCTCCAGCGCCTCGCGTGCGGCCTGCGGCACCTGGACGCAGTGCTCGAGTACGGCTTCCGGCGCTCCCTTGGTGATCAGAGTTCGGACGCCGCCTGGCTCGTCGATCAGTACCGAGGTCATCAGACGCTGGTGGTCGAACGGCAGGATCGCCAGGCGTACCGCGCCGCGTGACGCAGTGCTCGCGGCGGCCGCGGCCGGGGAGCGCCACAGCGCGATGTCCAGCGGATTGCCGCCCACCGCCACTGCGTCTTGTACGGTCGCCTCGTTGCACAGCAGGCCCCAGCGCAGCGGCTCGTCGTCGATCAGACCGTCGGACCCGAACGAGCGCATGAAGCTGATGCGGCCCTCGGTGAGCGTGCCGGTCTTGTCGGTGAACAGCACGTCGACGTCGCCGAGATCCTCGATGCACACCAGCCGCTTGACCAGAACCTTGAGTTTGGCCAGCTGCCGGGATCCGTCGGCCAGGCTGGTGGAGACGACGGCCGGCAGCAGTTGCGGGGTGATGCCGACCGCGATGGCGAGGGAGAAGAGCAGCGCGTCGATGACCGGGCGGTGCAGGACCACGTTGATCACGAAAATCGAGACGGTGAGCACCCCGGCGACTTGGGCGAGCAGCGTGGAGAAGCGGCGCAGCCCGATCTGGAACTCGGTCTGCGGCTGGTGCGCGCCCAGCCCGAAGGCGATCTTGCCGAACTCGGTGCGCGCACCGGTGGCCACCACCACGCCCAGACCGCTGCCGGCCTGCACGACGGTGCCCATGAACGCGCAGTTGGAGCGCTCGGCCAGCGCCGCGCCCGCGGCGATCGGCCGGGCGTCCTTTTCCGTCGGCAGTGACTCGCCGGTCAGCGTCGACTCGTCGCACTCCAGCCCGACGGAGCTGATCACCCGGATGTCCGCCGGGACGATCTCGCCGAGCCGCAGTTCCACCACATCCCCGGGCACCAGGTCGATGACCTCCACCGGCATGGCGCGGCCGCCGCGGCGAACCAGGGCCTGATGGCTGATCTGCGCATGCAGCGCTTGGGCCGCCTGTTCGGCGCGGTATTCGTTGACGAATCCGAGTCCGACCGACAGCAGCAGGATCACCCCGATGATCAGTGCGTCGCTGCGCTCTCCGACGAAGTACGACGCCACGGCCGCGATCGCCAGCAGCCCGAGCAGCGAGGAGCGCAGCTGGTGCCAGAGCACCAGCCACACCCCCGTGCGGTGAGAGGCCACCGCGTTGGGCCCGAACTGGAAGAGCCGCCGTGCCGCTTCCGTGTCGGACAGTCCGGGCTCGCCCGAACCGAGGCGGGCTGACACCTCGCCGGCGGACAGAGCGCTCGCGGCCACCGTGTCGAAATCGCGCACCGCCGGGCGGGCGCGGTCCTCGGCTGGTGCTGTCACCATCGCCATCACGCACCGCCCGCCGTCAGGTGCGAATCTCTCGGCGCGACGGCGGCGAGCTTCATTTGGTCACCAACCGCAATGTCCACCTCGGGTACCGGTGTCGACCGCCTCGTGGCCCAGGATCCACCGGTGATGACCACTGGCACATCGCCACCCGAGATGCGCAAGTCGGTGCAGCTGACGGCGACCGCGTCCACCGGGCTGATCGCGTCACGCGGCCCGGTGATCGGCGGATCGCGGACCTCCATCCGCTCCCGGGGTTGGCCGTAAACAGGGGCCTCCATCGCATCCTCCAACGCTGGTTCGAGACGAGTGCCGCGCGCGTAGCGCCGCGGCGGCCAGGTACGCGCCAGTTGAACGGTCCGCGGTTTTCACCCTGATGCAGTCCGTCGGCGCGGGCCAGGGCCGGGCGACCCGGCGAGAACTCCCGGACCGTATGCGTCGAGGAACCTCAGCATGGCGAGGTCGGGCACCAAGCGGGTGTGACTGTTCGCCACCGGATCGGACAAGGGCGATCGCAGCACAGGCGCCGTGTCCAACGAACTCGCCACTTAACGTCATGACGGCGCAACCGGTGTGCGGCGCTCGCCAACGAAGAAGTCTTTTGTCATTCCCAGCTCCCCATCACGCGGACGACCTGGCGCAGGCGAGGCGCCGTCCAGGGACCGGGGGCGGTGCTCCAAGCTTAGGCCCGGCCGCCGCACTCTGTCCCGCGTCGCTTGAAGGCGAGGCGGAACTCGGGCGCGACGCGGCGCGTTCGGGGGAGCGCACCTTTCTCCCCCGCTGAGCGGCGGGAGCGCGTTGATCCGGAACCCGGCATCTTCCGCCGCGGGAGCAGGTCGCTTCGACGTGGCGGTGCGCGACCAGGTCGTCGTACCAGCTGAGCACGGTGTCCAGGCGCGCGAAGAGACGTAGTTGCTTGAGCACGTGCCGCGGGATGCGGTGCAGCAGCGCTGCGAACACGCCGATTCGGCAATACGCCGCCCGACGCAACATCGGCCTTGGTGCTGGACCGATCTTGACCAGCCCGGATGAGGCTTCCCTCAAGGCACGCGGCCAGCACGCTCCGGCGGTGACGTCGAACGCGGGTATGAAGGCGAGAAGCATGCGCGTAGTGTCGGGTACGGCGATGTTTCTGTCCCAGACCCCGGCAGCGATCCAAGCGCCGTCTGCCAAGGGCCAACTCCAAGGGAGCATGGACATGCCGCATTCGACACCTATGAGTAAGCACGGCGCCGAGCACGCGATCATCGAACGCCTGTTCCGGGCGAGCCTGGAGGTGCACTCCGCGCTCTCGATCGCCGGCGAGGAGCACACGGTCCGTCTCCTGCGCCAGGCCATCGACCACCTGGACCGCTCGATCAAGCAGGCCCAAAGCCGGGCGCTGGATCTCGAACTGCGGCCGCCGCGGGGCCCGACGCCTTATCCGAGCAGCGCCCGGCCGCGCGCAGCCGAACCGGAGGGCTCTGTGCCAGCCGCCGCGCGATAACGGTAAGAGCATCGGCCCGACACGCCGCGCAGGTTACACGACGAACTGAGTGAACATGCACTCGCCGTAGCCGCGTGGTCGAACGGCAGGGGCAGAGGGCAATTCGCATTGCGGAGCACGTCCAGCGCAACCGCGGATGTCGCCGCGCACTCGGGTCACGCGATGGGGCTGCGGGCGCCGCCTTCGCTTTCCCAGTCCTGTATGTCCTGTGGTTTAGCGGCGTCGGGTTGCGGCGCTGCGCCATCGCGTTGATCGACAAGATCGCTCAGGTCAACCCCGTTGCTCTCGGCGATCCGCTTAAGGTAGGCCAGTCGGCTCTCGTACGAACGCTCGCCGTCCTCGTCGCCGCTACCGCGCAGCCGGTTCAGTTCGGCGACCGCATGGGCGATCTCCGTGCGCAGTTCGGTGTCGAACTTCGGGGTGTCCACCGGATCCTGCCCTCCGCCGATCCGACCACAGGCCGCGGTCGATACCTTCTAGTCTTCCCATTAGATAACGCAACAATTCACCCCTAACGGTCCGGCCTCGGCGGGACTGTTGTGACGGCATTTCAAGCAGCGCGCGCATACGGGATCGATCCACCCGTCTGGGTCGCGGCCTTAGCCTGCGGCGGATATCGCGGCGAGTGTCGGAGACGCCTTAACGAGTGCGCTTCTCGGGACTACGATCCGCCTTGTCGTCCCGGACCCCGGCGGCCGCTTGCCGGGCGATTGGCGCGCCGGCCTCGAGAAGCCGGGTCTTCTGGTGGCTGCTTTATCCATCGATGTGTTCGCCGCGATATCTGCCTTCGCGCCGGCTGCCCGGCCCTGCTCACCCACCGGCACGTGTCTCCAGCAGGATGACGATGAATCCATAGTGTTTGGAAGCGTTGAACCACATGACCGTACCGGCCGCCATTGCCATCCTTGTCTGTCTGTTACCGCTGCCTGGTGTGAAACGTGTTCCCGGAAGCCGGTCCGCTTTCCGGTTGTTTCTCGACGCTCCGGCTGGGGGGTGCCTTGTCACGTAGTGCTCGCAGGCTGCCCTCGTCCCAGCCCTGGTCCGGTGCCGCCGCTCTGCGGGCGCCGTGACGCCGCCGCAGCACGGCGAACAAGGATCGGATCGGTGTCACTGCCGGGCGCGATCGCCGGCGCCGCGCGTCCCGAACGCCGCGGCGCGTCTTCGAGCCGCCCGCGTGCTGCGCGCCAGCGGTCGGCCAAGCGCGGTCGGCAATCCGGCCAGCGGCCGCTTCCATCCGCCGGTGAACAGATCGTGCAGGGTGAGCTTGGTGGAGACGATGGTCGGCTGCGCCTGGGGCACGTCGGCCGCGGGAGTGGGGGGCAGGTCTTGGTCCGGCATCATCGGACGCCTGTCTCCGGACCGATGAATGGTCCGGGTCCTTGCTTCGCCCGCGGCGACAGGGGCTTGAGTGCCCGTATTCGAAATGCCGCGAGTATTTTCGAGCTTACACCAGCGATCGGCGTATGCGGGATTTTGGCCTGCTGATTTGCGCTCGCCTTCGGGCCGGACGGCTGCGTGATCTGCACGCCGCGGCGCTCGGTCGGCTCAGGGCCGCAGGACGCGTTCGCCGATCGCGGCATGACGAGGGAACTCGAGGTCGTAGCCGGACCAAGGCCTGTGCGCCGCGCCGGCACCGTGACCGCCTGCCTGCCCACGGACGGCTCGCCAGGGGGATGCCGGGCTGAACTGCGGCCTTTGCGCTATTCGCGGGGGCAGGGCGGGCGGGGTGTACAGTGAATTTACTCGAGGTATTTCGAATGCTGACAGTTGAGTCGGTGTCACCGCGGGCGAAGTGAGAACCCGGGCCTGAGCGGTCCGGAGACAGGCTCCCGATGATGCCGGACCGGCGCCCTCCCTTGAACGACGGTGGAATCGGCCGACGCTCCCACCCCGCTGTTGACGACTGGGCCTATCCGCCCCCCGCCGCGCAAACCGTGCGTCGGCAGGCGTCGGGGTCCGGTTACCGACCCGCCCACGGCGCTCGGTCGCCCGCCGACCCTGGTGGGCAGGACGCCGCGCGGATGCGGCACTCCCTGGAGGCTGAGCCGGAAGGCGCGCGCGAGCGTGCGCTCAAGAGGCTGACGGGCAAGGCTGCCTCCCTGGTCGCGATCGCAGTGGGCGCCGTGCTCGTCCTGGCAGTGCGGATGCCGGTGCCCGGACTGATCGTCACGCTGGCCGGAGTGGTCGGTCTCACCGTCGCGCTGCTCCGGTCCGTGGGCGATGGGGGTCGCCGGGAACGGCAGCGCCGCGGGCAAGCCGACCCACCGCACGACCCCGATCGAGTGTACTTCGACGCTCTGCGCGCGGTGCCGCCTGCCACGACGGCGTGGAAGCCGGCCGCGGCGGGCTCGGATGTCGAAGACGCGGAAAGTCAGGGGTCATACATTCCAGGGGTGCATCGTCGGCCGGGAACCGGCCGGCGCTGACCGCGGGCCTCGGATGGGCCAGCGCAGGGCCGGAAATCCCCGGCCGACTATCGCCGACGATGCCCGCGCGTCGTCGCCGGGTGTGGCGTGCCGCCAACCCGATGAGTTAAAGCATTACACGAACAGGAGTGAATATGGCAGAAGGAACTGTCAAATGGTTCAGCGTGTCCAAGAAATACGGATTCATCACCCCGGATGACGGCGGCAAGGACGTGTTCTTGCACATGACCGCCCTCACCGCGGCGAACATCCCCTCCCTCGACGACGGCACGCGGGTTTCCTTCGAGCTCGAACAGGACAGTGACCGGGTCGCCGCGGTCAACCTGGCCGTGCTGCCGGCGGTTGGCGCCGCCGGCTGACGGAACGCCGCCTTCCTCGGGCGTGGCGGGTGAGCGAGCGCCGACTGCGCGAGCTGTGGCCTGACCCGGCGGGCTCGGCGCTGTTCGAACCGATTGCGGGCTCGCCGAGGCGGTGTCCTGTGGCCTGCTCACGCGCGGCGGCCGGCGCCTGCGGCGCGCATCGCGTGGGGTTCGCTTCCCGGCTCATTCGGGACTATCTGCGTCCGGCTCGAACGCTGAAAGGGATCTTGTGCCAGTCTCCTATGGTTTTCTCAGTACCTATCCTCCGACCCAGTGCGGGTTGGCCACGTTCAGCCAGGAGCTGTTTCGGCATCTGACCAGCAGTTCCGAGGGAAGTGCGGTCGTGCGGGTGCTCGGCCCGACGGAACTCGGCCCGGATCGCGCCGACGGCATTGTCGGGTATCTGCTGGCCGACTCGCGGCTGTCGAGGTTGGTGGCGGCCGCGAAGCTCAACCGCCATGACGTCGCGGTGATCCAGCACGAATACGGCATCTACGGGGGCCGTGACGGCGAGCAGGTCCTCGACGTGCTCGCCCGGTTGCGCGTGCCCGCCATCGTGGTGCTGCACACGGTGCTCGCCCGCCCGACGGCGCATCAGCGCTCCACCCTTGAGCGGATCGTGGACGCGGCCGACGCGGTGGTGGTGATGTCCCGCATCGCCGAGGCCCGGCTCTTCGAGGGCTACTTGATCGAATCATCGAAGGTCTCGGTGATCGCGCACGGCGCGCACACGCGTTTCCCGGTGTTCGAGCCGCGCTCGGAGCCGTCCTGCGTCGTGCGCGAGCCGATGATCCTGAGCTGGGGCCTGCTGGGGCCGGGCAAGGGGCTGGAGTGGGCGATCGACGCGCTCGCGCATCTACGCGATCTGGTGCCGTCGCCGCGCTACCTGATCGCGGGGCAGACGCATCCCAAGGTGCTGGCACACGACGGGGAGGCGTATCGAGAGAGCCTGATGCAGCGCGCGGTAGTACGGGGTGTCGCCGGAATGGTGCGCTTCGACCCCACGTATCGTGACTCGTCGTCCTTGTTGCGTCTGGTGCGCAGCGCGGACGTCGTGGTGATGCCGTATGACTCGAGCGAGCAGGCGACCTCCGGCGTGCTGATCGAAGCGGTCGCGGCGCTGCGCCCTGTGGTCGCGACCCGGTTCCCGCATGCCCGCGAGCTGCTCGGCAACGGAAGCGGGTTGTTGGTCGATCACCGTGATCCGGTCGGGATCGCGGCCGCGCTGCGCAGAGTGCTGACTGAGCCCGGTCTGGCGGCGCGGATGAGTGCGAGCGCGGCCCGGATCGCCCCCGGTCTGGCGTGGAGCGGCGTGGCCGAGCGGTATCGGACCGTGGCCGCGGACTTGCTGGCCGAGCGCGCTGAAGCGGAAGCAGGCGTTCCGGCATGAGCGCGGGCACCGCGGCGGTCACGTCTGGCGCCCACCCGGGCCGGCCTTCGGATGAGGGCCTTGATATGCGGCATCTGCTGAGCCTGAGCGACGAGGTCGGTCTGCTGGAACACGCCTGCGGTGCGGCCCCGCGCCTGGAGCACGGCTACTGCGTCGACGACGCGGCGCGCGCCGTGGTGCTGCTGTGCCGCGAGCCGAGCCCGTCTGCAGCCGTCGCCGCGCTGGCGGCGAGGCATACGGTGTTCCTCCTGCGTGCGCAGGGCCCGGACGGAGGTTTTCGCAACCGGCTGGGCTACGACGGGTACTGGCAGGACGAGCCGGGCAGCGGCGACTGGTGGGGGCGTGCCCTGTGGGGACTGGGCACGGCCGCGGTGTGCGGCCGGGACTGGATTCGCGATGCCGCCCTGTCCTGTTTCGCGCACGGCGCCGCCCTGCGCTCGCCGCACGTGCGCGCTATGGCGTTCGCCGCCTTGGGCGCGGCGCAGGTCCTCAAGGCGCATCCTGTGCACCGTCCGGCCCGCGAACTGCTGGCCGACGCGGCGGCGGCGATCGGCCCAGACGGTCTCGACAGCGCATGGCCGTGGCCGCAGGAACGACTGCACTATGCCAACGCCGTGCTGCCGGAGGTCCTCATCAGCGCCGGGCACCTGCTGCGCGACAAGGCGACGCAAGAGCGCGGACTGCGCCTGCTCGGCTGGCTGCTGAAGAGCGAGAGCGTGGCGGGCCACCTCTCGCCCACCCCGGTCGGCGGCAGGTCGCCCGGCGATGGGCGGCCGGGATTCGACCAGCAGCCGATCGAGATCGCCGTCCTCGCCGACGCCTGCGCGACCGCGTTCGCGATCAGCGGCGACGTGCGCTGGGCGCGCGGGGTACGGCGCGCGGTGGCCTGGTTCGACGGCGAGAACGACGCTCGCGCGCCGATGCGCGACCCGGCCACCGGCGGCGGATACGACGGGCTGACCGCGACCGGGCCGAACTGGAACCAGGGCGCCGAATCGACCCTCGCGCTGCTCTCCACCTTCCAGCACCACCGGCGCCTTGAAATGGAAGGACATTGACTCTTCCGGACACCCGCGCCGACCGCCTCGTCGTGCGCAGCTCGTTGCGAATCGGCCCTGACCCACGGCGGGTGATCATCAAGCTGTTCGTGCCCGGGGAAGACGCGCCTCCGTACGGTTCGCGGGCCGCCGCGGTCATCAACCGCGTCATGTCCATGGACGAGGCGACCGTGAAAAGCGTCCTGACCGACACGATGCACCGCTTCGCGGCGCGCCACCGGGACCTGGCCGACACCTTCGCCGACCACTTCGACTCGATCAGTCACAGGCTGGACTCGGCCGCTCGCCCCTCGCGCGAGCGCCGCCAGTTGATCGGCGCCTACTTCAGTCATGAATACGCGATCGAGGGCGCCGCGCTGTGCAACCCCTCGATCGTCGCGCATCCCGACCAGGACGGCCTGCTGCCCGGTCAACTGCGGTTCATCCTGAGCGTGCGCGCGGTCGGCGAAGGGCACATCTCCTCGGTCGGGTTCCGCACCGGAGTGATCGGACCCGGCGACCGGCTGGAACTCGACGAGCCCGGCCCGTATCCGGCCACCGGCCGGCACCACCGGGTGCTGTGCGACCGCGCGCTGTTCGACGGCATCCTCGCCGAAGAAGGACACGACGATGAACTGGCCGCTTTCCTGCGGCGCAACCTGAGTCCGCGATTCACCGGCGACGAACTCGACCGCGCGCTCGCCGCCCTGCACCCGCAGCTGTTCACCCGCCTCAGCGCACACCACACCGTCGAGCGCATCCACGAGATCGCCGCGAACAACTACGTGGTCGAATTCCCCGCCGACAGCGCCCTGGACGAGCGCGTTCTGTGGCCGGTCGGCCGCTCCGAAAGCCACGGCATGGAGGACGCCCGATTCGTACGGTTCACCGAACCCGACGCCGCACCGGTCTACTACGCCACCTACACCGCGTACGACGGCCGGCACATCGCCCCGCAACTGCTGGAGACTTCCGACTTCCGAACCTTCCGCGCCTCCCAGCTGACCGGGGCCGCGGCCGCGAACAAGGGCATGGCCCTGTTCCCGCGCAAGGTCGGCGGCAGCTATCTGGCCCTGTCCCGCCACGACCGGGAATCCAACGCGCTGACGGCCTCCAGCGATCCACACATCTGGCCCGCGCCGCGGATCCTGCAGACGCCCGGGCAGCCCTGGGGACTGGTGCAGCTGGGTAACTGCGGCCCGCCGATCGAGACCGAGGCCGGCTGGCTGGTACTGACCCACGGTGTGGGACCCATGCGCAGCTACGCGCTCGGAGCGATGCTCCTGGACCTGCACGACCCCTACCGGGTCGTGGCCGCGCTGCCCGAACCGCTGATCATCCCGCAGGAGGATGAACGCGACGGCTACGTGCCCAACGTCGTCTACTCCTGCGGCGCACTCGTTCACCAGGACACGCTGATCCTGCCCTACGGCACTTCGGACACCCGCATCGCGTTCGCCCGCATCCGGCTGCTCGCGCTGATCGAGCGGCTCCAGGCCGCGCGCCGAACATACGGCGCGACGACCCAGACGGCAGCGCTCGAAGATGAGCGCGGCACCGCCCGAAAAGCGTGATCGGATCAGATCGGACCGGCCGTCGGCGCCCAGGCTTACGGGCTCAGGGAAGACCTGGGCCGGACGTTGGCCGTGGGCGTGAAATGGGCGCCGCGGCCCTGTCGCCTGCCCCGGGATGGGCGCATACTGGCGGTTGAGCACCCGTTCACGCAGCCGACCGAGTTCCCGATCAGGTCTAGACCATATGCCGGTCTCGAGATCCGCTTCGCTGCTTCATCCCGTACTGCGAGGTGGAACTCATGGCGACGGATTCCCGCGGCGGTCTGCAACCCGTTCCTGGTGGTGGCATCGACGAACGGATGAACGCGCAACACGGCGTGCGCCGGCGGATCGCGGTCTGGACGGGCGAACACCGAACCGGAGCCGGCACCGCACGAGCATCGTAATGTTCGGATACCGGCGGACCGCCCGTTGGGCGAACGGTTTGACACCGCGATCGTCGAAGCCCGCCCTCGTCGTCTGCGAAGCCGAGCAGATCGTCTGTCAGGAGTGGGAATCGCTGCTGCGGGACCGCGGTTGCCGAATGGAAACCGCGGTACAGACCGCGCTCGCCAACGGCCGTACCGCATACCGGCTGGCGGACGAGGCGCAACACGGCGGTGACCCCGACGAGATCCGTGCCGCCACCGCGAATCTGCGCGAGGCGCTGGAAGTGGCGCGCCGCAGCGTGCTCGCCGCGCAGCGGGTCCGTGAAGCGCTGCGTGCGGAGTTGGACCTGCTGGCCCGTTCATCCGGGCAGCGCCGGTGCGCGGCGCACGCCGATCAGAGCGGCCTGGCCGAGGCGGGCGCGGACGAGGGTGAGCCACCACGCGCCCCGGCGCGGGAGGTTCGATTCCGCGCGGTGACGCGGGATCGTGCCCGAGGCGCCGCTCGCTTGCTCAGACGCCTGATCAGGGCGTGCGCGACCGGCTGGCGGCGGCCGTGAACGATGCCGGTCGCAGGGCGAGAGGACATGCCACGACCGCGTTATGCGTTTCAGCCGGTTCAAGGTCCGCACGGCGTGACCGACTCCGATCCCGCCGAGGCGCCGTGACCAAGTCCAGCGAACACGCGCGAGGCACCAGGCCACCGGGATGGTCAGTATGCAGCTCGGGGTGAGCCTGGCCGAGGCCCTGGTGCGGCTGCGCGCGTATGCCTACGCCGAGGATCGCCTGATCGCCGAGGTCGCCGCCGACGTAGTGGGGGGTCGGCTGCGTTTCGATGAGCTCGAGACTTGACACAGCCGCCGGGCCGAACTCGCTGCCGCCCTATCGGCGCCGCCGTGCGGCACTTACCTTGGGGGCATGGGCGTGAACCGCGAACAGCAGCTGGGCGAGGCGTTCGTCGAGGTGGCCGACACTCTGGTCGACGACTTCGACGTGATCGAGCTACTGCACACCCTGGCTGAGCACTGTGTGCGGCTGCTCGACGTGGCCGCCGCGGGAATCATGCTGGCCGACCAGGATGGGCAGCTGCCCGCCATGGCCGCCTCCAGCGAGAGCGCGCGCCTGCTGGAGTTGTTCGAACTGCAGGCCGACGCAGGACCCTGTCTCGACGCGTTCCGTACCGGTGACCAGGTGGTCAACGCGGACCTCCGTGCGAACCAGCAGCGCTGGCCCCGCTTCGTCGAGGCCGCTTAGGCTACCGGCTTTGTCTCCGCGCACGCGCTTCCGCTCCGGCTGCGCACCACCGTCATCGGGGCGCTCAATCTGTTCTGCGCCCGGCCCGGGACGCTTAGCGAAACCGACGTGAGTACCGGGCAGGCACTGGCAGACGTGGCCACCATCGGCATTCTGGCGCAGCGCGGCGCCCAGCAGGCCGAACTGCTCATCACCCAGCTGCAGCGCGCGCTGGACAGCCGGGTGACCATCGAACAGGCCAAGGGGGTGCTGGCCGAACGCCGCCGGATCACCGTCGACGCGGCCTTCGCCCTGCTGCGCGACCACGCTCGCAGTCAGAACTTGCACCTGTCCGATCTCGCCCGCCAGGTCGCCGATGGTTCCACCACTGCCGTCGAACTGCTTCGTGCCTCGCAGCACAGCGCCCTGGACGGGCCTGGGCCGCAACCGGCCTGACCTCTTCGAGTTCGCGCGCAGCCTCCCGGCCGGTTCCGCGACGGTCGGTGCACGGCGCAGTCAGTCGGCCCGGGCCGCTCGCATCGGCGGACCTGTCCGCCGCGACCTGCCACCAGGGCTGTCCCGGACTTCGCGGCAAGTTCTGCTCGGCGTCCGGGCGCGGGGATCCTCGCGCGGAGTCAGATCGGAGGCTAACGGTCAGCTTCCCGAGGCTGCTCGTGCCGCCGGGCGGCTGTCGCGGCCGGGCCGCCGTCGGCCTCGCCGCCGGATGGGGTGGTCACCGGACGCAGGGGTGGTGTTGAAGTGGGCGGCGCGGCCCGCCGCGGGGCACCAGGACCTGGCGGCTGATCCGCGCGTGCAGCGCACGCGCGGCCTGCTCCGCCAGAGACTCGTAGACGACCCGAGGTCGTGGGTCGAAGGCGAACTACGAGACCTCGTGCGCGCTGTTCGACTCACACGCCGACCTGCCCGGCGCGGCGCCGTGGTGGCCCGGCATGCGCCAGCGGGACGGGACAGGGAGCGGTCCGCGGTCTTCATCCTGGGGCCGCCAGTCTCGCTCGAGCAGGGCCGAACGGCCCTCAGCGGGCTATGTGAACGTCCCTCCTGGTCGCTTCGCCAAGCGATCCGCGCGCGGCGGCGCAACGGGAAGCGGCGATGCTGCCGGATGCGGAAGAATCGCGGCCGTCTACAGCAGCCGTCTGATATGGCTTCCTGCTGCGAAGGCGGCTGATTCAGGAGGGCCGTCGAAGATCGAACCGCTGCCGAACGGCCAGGGCTCTCGCAGAGGTCTTAGTACCCTGTCGGCACCTCGGGCCCGCGGCCATACTTCTGACTAGGCAACCTACGGTACCGTAGGTTTGCACCGTCGGGTGACGGCGGCGAAGCCGGCCAGGGCGTCGATACGGCGGCACGATCGTTTCGTGCCGGGTCTCGTGCTCTACCGGCAGTTCGCGGCCGATCATGCCGCTACTCCCACTGAGGGGAGGTTGTGACGGTGTACCACGCAAACGCGACCGACCCCAGGATCATCCAGGGTGGCATGGGTGTGGCCATCTCGGGATGGCCACTGGCCCGCGCGGTCTCGATGACCGGACAACTCGGCGTGGTATCAGGAACCGCGTTGGAGGTGGTCTGCGCCCGGCGCCTGCAGCGCGGCGACCCCGGTGGGCATATGCGGCGCGCACTCGCGCACTTCCCTTTCCCGCAGACAGCGCAACGCATCATCTCGGCCTATTACCGGCCGGCCGACGCGGGACAGGACAAGCCCTTCCGGCCGACGCCGCGCTTCACCCTGAAGCCCGGCCGCGCCCTGCAGGAGTTGACCGTCGCCGCGAACTTCGCCGAGGTCTACCTGGCCAAGGAGGGGCACGCCGGGCTCGTCGGTGTGAACTATCTACGCAAGATCGAGCTGCCGCTGCCGTTCGCCTGCTACGGCGCGCTGCTGGCCGGCGTGGACCACGTGCTGGTCGGCGCGGGCAGCCCGGCGGAACTTCCCGAACTGCTGGAACGGCTCGCAGCGCGTGAACCTGGCGCCCTCTCGGTCCGCGTGCAGGGGAGCACCTCGGCCGACGGGGAGTTCGCCGCCCGCTTCGATCCGCGGGACCTGTTCGGCCCGTCACTGCCGGTGCTGCGCAAGCCCAGGCTCGACGCGATCGTCGCGTCCGTGGACCTGGCCGCCGCGCTGGCGGCCGACCCGGCCACCCGCCCCGACGGATTCGTGGTGGAGGGCCACGAGGCCGGAGGGCACAACGCCCCGCCGCGCGGACCGCGCCGCCTCGACCCAGGCGGGCAGCCGATCTACGACGAACGCGACGAGGTCGCCCCCGACGCCCTGGCCGGACTCGGCATCCCGTACTGGATGGCCGGCTGCTACGGCACTCCACAGGCGCTGGCGCGCGCCGAGGCCGCAGGCGCCCGCGGCATCCAGGCCGGCACCATCTTCGCACTCTGCCAGGAATCCGGGATGGATCCGAACTACAAGCAGCGCCTGCTGGCCCTGGCCGGCGAAGGACGAGAGCGACTGCGCACGGACGGACGGGCCTCACCCACCGGCTTCCCGTTCAAGCTGGCCGAGTTGCCTGACACGCTCTCGGACGAGCGGGTGTACAAGGAGCGCCCCCGCCTGTGCGACCTTGGTGTGTTGCGCAGCGCCTACCGCAAGCCCGATGGCAGCGTGGGATACCGCTGCCCGTCAGAACCCGTCGACATCTACGTCGAACGCCACGGCGGGCGGGAAGCCAACACCGTTGGACGCGCCTGCCTGTGCAATGGCCTGCTGGCCACCGCAGGCCTTGCTCAGCAGCGTGCGGGCGGCTACACCGAACCGCCGATCGTCACGGCGGGAACCGATTTCACCGGCGTACGTCACCTGATCTCCCGGGCGCACGACGGACGGACTTACACCGCCCGCGACGCAGTCGACTATCTCCTCGGGGAATAGCAGGAGTCCGCAGGCCGAGTCCGAGTACGGCGAGCTGGATTCCGGCCGACGCCGCCTCTCTGAATCGGCATGTGACAGACAGCCGCAGAACGAATAAAGGGGAGTATGCTCGGAGAACTGGCGGCATTTCGCGCACCGGCAACCAAGTCTGTGTCGTCGCGAGCGATACAGAAGCGGGATCACTGTGTGATCCGGAGTCAGGTGTCTCGGGATGTCGAACGATGACCCCGCTCAGCCAGCCTTCGCAGGCAGGCCGAAAGTACCTTCCGCGCAGCCCACGATGACGCCGAACAAACCGGCGCTGAGGGTTCTGTCAGCCGGTGCGGCTTTGAGACCTCCGTTCTCCGGCCTGCCGGCCTGGCTTGGCAGGCCGCCGCTCGCGCACTGGACTGACGCGGTCCGTTCATACGCCCGAGCCCGGCGCCGCCGGATCACGCGCGGCGCAGGGTGTCATTAGGTTGACGCGCATCGCGGCGGGCCGTCGAGTGGGCTCGCAGCTGTCCGCGTTCCCCGCTCAGAGATCGCTGACGAGGCTCCCCAAGATCGAGCGCCGTACTCCCCGACAGATTTGGCATCCCGTTATGGGCGACCGCCTTACCGCCGACGCTCCACACCGGTGATGTTCACCAAGGAGACAGAGAGATTGACTCGCAAGGAAAATCGGCTTCGCGGAGTAAGGATCGGTGGTGGCCCCGTGGGCGACACCACCCGAGGCCTGTCAGCCGAGCGGACCCAGGTCGAGTACTTCTGCACCCGCGGCCACCAATGCAGTCGCAGCTTCGCAGTCCAGGCTGCGATACCGGAGATCTGGGACTGCCCGCACTGCGGCCTGCCGGCGGGGCGCGACCAAGACAACCCGCCGTCGAAAGCGCTCGTCGCGCCGTACAGGACACACCTGGCCTATGTGCGGGAACGCCGCAGTGACGCAGAGGCGGAAATACTGCTCAATGAGGCCCTCGCGAGGTTACGCGACTGCTGAGGGGGAAACCCCCGCTCAGTAGTATCGCGACCGCCGGCCGAGCGCTATCGCCTCTACGTGGTAGTCGCGGGCGTCTCCACCCGCCACGAGTTCGTCGATCTTGGCGGCGGCTTGTTCGCGAGACGGGTAGCGATAGGCGTTCGCCCTGACAAAGGTGACTCCGTCCGCACCCCATGACCTGCCCCAGTAGCTTCCAGTGTCGGTCGCGACGATCCAGTCCTCGGAGCCCATGCTTGTCAGGCTATGCCGTGTGGAGGGCGTTCACAACGATTTGCGGCCCTTGATCGGGCCGTTCACAGTCCGCCGGAGCGTGGATCGGCACTCGAAGGGTCGTATGCCGCGGCTATTGCGGCTATGCTGAGGCCAGCAGTGTGTTCGGTTTTCCGACCGGCGGCTGCGGCTCCCCGCAACATCGGCTTTCCGAACGCGGGTTGAGCGGATTGGAACAGGCCAGCCTGCGCTTCTCGGTGTGTCTTTCCGCGGGCGCGGGCTGGTCGCCGGCGCCGTACTCACAAGCGCACCACCCGCGAAGCACACGGTCCGGAGCCCGACGGGCCCTCCCGCGCGTGGATGTAATCTCGCCGCCCGGTCGTTACAGGCAGCCGTTAGACAGGATGTGCAGCGCAGTGCGGCGCCCCATGACACATCACGGGGCGCCGCACTGCGAATTCTTCTGCGGTCACAGACCTAGAGCGGCAGGATGTTCGCTGCCTGAGGCCCCTTGGGGCCTTGGGTGACCTCGAAGGTGACGTTCTGTCCTTCGCGCAGTTCACGATAGCCCTGGGTGGCGATCGCGGAGTAGTGGGCGAAGACGTCGGGGCCGCCGCCGTCCTGCTCGATGAATCCGAAGCCCTTCTCCGCGTTGAACCACTTCACAGTGCCAGTTGCCATGCGTTTCTTCTCCTTCATGGGGTGAGCGCTCCGGATCAGAGACTTTTAGAACCGCGCCGCGCTCGCGCCCATATTCGGGCAACTCTACACGTTTACGCCGGAGGTTGGCGCTGCGCGGCCGAGAACAGCCTGCGCGAGACCGCGGTAGCTGGCCGCGATGCCCGGCCAGGCGAGCCGCGGCGCGAGTTGTCCGCTCCTGTTCTGCATGGTGTTGGCCAGCCCGGGCTCGGTCAGTACCCTGCGCAGCGCCCGCGATAGAGCGACAGGGTCCTGGTACGGGACGACCAGTCCCGCTCCATCGCCGAGCAGCTCGCGCGCGTACGGGAACGCGGTCGCGACCACAGGGCGCCGTGCCGCAACGGCCTCGGCGAGCACGGCCGAGGTGGTCCTATCGCGGGAGTCATAGGGCAGCAGCACCACGTCGGCCCGGTGTATCAGCGCCGCCAGCGCCACGGGGGTGCGGTAGGTCGAATCGAATTGCACGTGGCCGGTCACGCCGCCCTCGCGGGCCAACCGGTACAGCGACTCACGGTACGCATCCCCATCTCGGGCAGCGACGCGCGGATGAGTCTGGCCGCAGACCAGGTAGCGGGGCATGGGGTCCATATCGCGCATCAGGCCGAGTGCGGCCAGGGCCCATTCGATCCCCTTGCCCGGACCGATCAGCCCCCAGGTCAGTATGGTCGGCGGTTGCGGGCCGGCGGGACGCCGGTCAGGGCGTGCCGGCGTCACGGCTGCGGCTCCGCGCGGGATCACGCTGATGCGGTCAGGCGCGACGCGGTACTCCATGACGAGCGTCGCCGCATCCGCGTGGGAGAGCACAACGACGGCGGACGCCGCGTCGATGACGCGCTGGAGAACAAGGCGTCGATGGGGCGCCGGGGCCGCGGGCACGGTGTGCAGGACGATGATCTGGGGCTTCTCGACTGCTTCGAGCACGGCGAGAACCTCGTCACCGTCGGGCCCGCCATAGATGTCGAAGTCATGCTGCACGATCGTGACGTCGCACCGGTTGAGCGCTTCGATCGCCGGCCCGGCGCTCCACGGACGCCCATTGACCAACTGCACCGTGTGGTCCTGGCGCGCCTTGGGGCGAAGCCGGTCGACCACCTGTACGACGCCGCAGCGCTCTGCGGCCGCAGGATCGTGCAGGTGCTGCGCCAGCGCGAGGCTGAAGGTCGCAAGGCCGCAGCGGGTCGGTGGGAACGTGCTCAGGAAGCCGTACGTGACCATCTTGGACCTATCTGACCGTGAGCGGATCGTCAACTGGAGCGTCGGATCCGTACGACCGGCGCCAGGCGGAACCCGCTCCCGGCACCGACCGTATGCTCGGCCGATGACGCATGCGCGCCTTGATGCCGGGAGGGATACTTATAAAAGCCGCCGCGGAGCCGATTGCTTCGATTATGAGCGCAGGATTCTTGGCCCCGGTTGATTTCTCGCGCCTTTGCCGCCGACCGTTTCGCGGAGTGTTGAGCAGCGGCCTCAGCGGTGCGCGTCGGCGGCGGGCCCGGAGGAGCTTTGGTTCGGCATCGTCAGACACCTAACTCCGAATCACCTTGGCAATCCGGATTCTCATATCACTCGCGGCGACACCGACGTCGATTGCCGATGTGCGAAATATCGCGGGCAATTCGAACTCTACCACCCTTTGCGGGCGAAGGCGCCTGACTCGGACGGCGGCTCTCAGCGCGAAATCCCTACGGCGCCGGGGTCGGCCCGGGCTGGAAAGTCGGCGCGGTGGCGAGCAGGGCGGACGCGGATTGCACGTTTCCGGATTCGGCGGCGGCGGCCATGAGGCGCGCGGCGGTGTCGGGATCGAGCTCGGGAGGCACGACCAACAGGTCCCATCGCCCGCCTCGACGGTAGGCGAGAAGACAGATGTCGTGCCGGTCCTGCTCGGCGTCGAACCAGCCCACCCGTACGACGTGCGTTCCGGTGCGCACCCGCCGGGGGATGTCAGGCCACATGTTCACGTTCACGGTGGCGCGATCGACCTTGCCCCACACCTTGTCCAGCTCGGCGATCAGCGGCGGTAGTTCGCGTGCGAGGTCGCGCGAGCGCGGCCACCATGCGCCGTTCACCATTCCCGGATGGCTGCCGGCGGGTTTCAGGCTGATGCGCGCGTCGGGCGGTGCGGGAGGCTCGGGATCGAGGGGAGGGGCGACGGTCGTGGTCACGGTGCCGACCTGTCTCGGGCTGGTGATCGCCCGCTGTTGCCGTTCGCCGGAGACGATCCCGCCGAGGAGGGCGGTCTACGAGGTGCCTTCGGTGATCTGAGCCTACTCCGGTTCTGGTGCGCCGTCGCCGCGTAGGTGGCACGCGCGACCGGGTCCCGGCCCGGGGCGGGGCGGGATGGTCATGTCGCGACCCGATTTTCGGCGCGGGCCGCTATGAGCGCTCTGGCCAGCGAGCGGTAGCTGCCGGCGATGGTGTTCCAGTCGAAGCCGGGGGCGAGGCCCGCGCAGCGATCGGCCATCTTGGCGGCCAGGCCCGGCTCCGTCAGAACCCGGCGTATCGCGTGCGCCATCGCCCAGGGATCCCGGTGCGGTATCAGGAGCCCGGCGCCGTCGGCGAGCAGTTCGCGGGCTTGCGGGAAACCGGTGGCGATCACCGGGCGTCCGGCCGCGATCGACTCGACCAGCACTCCAGAGCTGGCCTTGATGGTCGAGTCATAGGGCAGCAGCACCACGTCCGCTTCGCGTACCAACGCGGTGAGCGCCGTGATCGCGCGGTAGGCGGGGTCGAACTCGACCAGGTCTGCCACGCCGAAGCGCTGGGCCTGCCGGTGCAGGTAGGCGCGGTAGGACTCGCCCTGCTCGGCGAGTACTTTCGGATGGGTCCGGCCGGCGATGAGGTACCTGGGGGCTGGACGAAGGTCACGCAGCTGGCCGAGCGCCGCTATGGCCCACTCGATTCCTTTTCCGGGACCGAGCAGGCCCCACGTGAGCACGGTGGGCGGGCCGTCGGGGCGTGGGCCCGGCTGCGAGGAATCGGCTGTCAGGGCTCCCTGCGGGATCATGCTGACGTGAGCTGCGCCGATTCGGTAGGAGTCGGTGAGCGTGAGCGCGGCGGTCCGAGACAGGACTACGACAGCGCTGGACGCGTTGATGATCCGCTGGAGCACCTGGCGCTTGTGCGGCGTCGGGGCGGCCGGCACCGTGTGCAGCACGGTGATCACAGGCTTTTCCACGCCGGCGAGCACATCGAGAACCTCCTCGCCATCCGGGCCGCCGTAGACGTCGAAATCGTGTTGGACGATGACGACGTCGAACTGGTTGAGGGCGTCGGCGGCGCGCAACGCGCTCACCGGCCGACCGCTGACGAGCCGCATGGCCGTGTCGCCGAGCTCGTGCTCTGACAGCGCGTCGACCACATGGACGACCCCGCAGCGCTCGTCTGCCCTGGGGGCCTCGAGATGGTGCAGCAGCGCTACGCAGAACGTGGCCAGTGCGCACTTCGTGGGCGGATAGGGACTCAGAAAGCCGTAATTGACCATTGGTGCGGTACCTCGCAGGCGGCGTCGGTTGACGGCAGACCGCTCGGGCGTCCGAATGATCGGCCTCACGCGGGAGAAACCCTCAACCCGGCAGTGCGGCCTGCCGGAAACGCATGGTGCGCCAAGAGGGAGAAGGACGAGCGCTGCACGGCGACGCTGAGAGCTCCGCGCCCCGAGTGGGGGTTCGTCGGATCCGGCCCGGGCGGGAGGAGACCCAACACCGGTGAACGTCGCAAAACTACAGCAAGTGTTCACATCGTAGCACCCTGCATGGCTCCGGCGCGGCTCCGGCGGCTGGCCGCCGGTGCGGGCAAGGCCCCACGAAGCGGTTTCCCGGCGTGCTGGCGCTAAGCGGGCACAGTCGGCGCCGTGAAGCGGCGTAGCGCATCAGGAAGGCGCATACTGGGGCGATCAGGCCGTCAGCCCGCCCGATGCCTCGTCTTGGTCCAGCCCCCGCCAATCTGGAGATCAGTCTCGCTGACACCGCGTCGCCCAGCGAGAGGACCACCATTGGTTGAGCAGACGTTCGCACGCGCGTCCACGGCGAAGGGAAGCGAATTCGCCGAGTTGCTGCGAAAGGTGCGGGAGGCAGGGCTGCTTGAGCGGCGCCCTGGGTATTACTCGGCCAAGATCGCCATCACCACGGCGCTGCTTGCCGCCGCGGCCGCCGTGTTCGTCGTGTTGGGCGACACCTGGTGGCAGCTGGCCACCGCGGCATTCCTCGCGGTCGTCTTCGCGCAGATCGGATTCGTCGGCCACGACGCCGGGCACCGGCAGATCGTGCGCCGCGGCCGGGCCAGCGACGCGCTGGGGATCCTGCACGCCAACGCATTGATCGGGTTGAGTTACGGCTGGTGGGTGGACAAGCACAATCGGCATCACGCGCATCCCAACGAGGTCGGGCGCGATCCGGACGTCGGCGCGGGCGCGCTGGTGTTCACCGCCGGCCAGGCGTCCGCCCGCCAGCGACGGCTCGGCCGCCTGGCCGCCCGGTATCAGGCCTGGTTCTTCTTTCCGCTGCTCACGCTCGAGGCGCTCAACCTGCACGCCGGAAGCATCAGGGCTCTGCTGCACAGGCGCGACCGGGTCGGGCTGCTGGAGATCGGGCTGCTGGTCCTGCACATCGCCGCATACGTGACCGCGCTCGCATTGCTGCTCTCCGCCGGTCGCGCGCTGGCGTTCGCCGCCGTGAACCAGGCGGTCTTCGGCCTCTACCTGGGGTGTGCGTTCGCGCCCAACCACAAGGGCATGCCCGGGCCGGCCGACGAAGACGCCGCGGACTTCCTGCGCCGCCAGGTGCTCAGCTCGCGCAACGTGCACGGCGGGCCGGTCACCGACTGGATCCTCGGGGGCTTGAACTACCAGATCGAGCACCATCTGTTTCCCAGCATGCCGCGCGCCAACCTCAAGCGTGCTCAGCCGCTGGTTCGCGCTTACTGCGCGGAGCGCGGTATCGCGTACCGAGAGTGCAGTGCGCTGGACTCCTACCGCCAGGCTTTGCGGCATCTCGGGAGCGTCGGCGCGGCCGTGGAACTGTGATCGAGGATCCGGCGCGCCCATGGCGCCCGGCTGGACCGCAGGTGGTCTCGGCGCGACGACGCGTCAGCCGCGGGTGCCGTCGCGCGGCGGCTCGTCGCGATCCGCCAGAGCATTCTCGACGGTGTCGTACGCGGGAAGTGGCTGCGTCAGCTTCGCGATGCGGATGATCCGTTTTATCGGTGTTCTGGTGCCCGCCAGTCGCACCCAACCGCCGCGCAGTGCCGCCCGTCGGGCGGCCTGCTCAAGGGTTCTCAATCCCGGCGCGTCACAGAACAGCAGCTCGGTCAGGTCGGCCACGATGCGCGTGTGTCCTGCGGAGATCAACGCGGACAGCTGGAAGGCGAGCGGCTCGGCGTCGGCTATGTCCAACTCGCCGGCGAGGACGACGAGAGTGTGGTCGGGTTGAGTTCGGACACTCACCCGCAGCCAGACGGTTTCCTGCCAGCGCACTTCCGGCTTGAGGCGTCCGCCCATCCGCGGCGGTTGCGAGTGTCTTTCAGCTGACCCGATCGTATGGAGCAACATTGCCGGCTCCGGTCTGTCTCACGCTCGACAAGGGCGACACCGAAGTCCGGATCGACGCCTGTCACTCTACTCGCACATCGCGATGACGCAGAGAAGTCAGCAGATTGATCTTTTCTTCGCGGGCACGCGGCCGGCTGGAGTCGAGTGACGGCGTCGCCCTCTGTGGCAAGGCGCTACAACGGTTCCAGCGAGAGCTGGTAGGCCTCGCGCCGCGATTTTCACCTCCCCCGTGACTGCCGGACTTTCAGCCATGCAGTCGGCACTGGGCCCATTCGCCCGTGTTCCTGTCGAGCTGCGGCCGTTTCCACGTTCGGAGTCTTCATGGCGGCTCGCCGCCCCATTCAACCCACCGCTCAATCCACTGCTCGATCTATCGCATCGACGGCCGCTTTCGCCGAGGCCGGTCTGCCCGAGGCGCTGACCGATCTGCTTTCCGCGAGCGGTATCACCGTCCCGTTCCCGATCCAGGCCGCGACCCTGCCCGATGCGCTGGCCGGGCGTGATGTGCTCGGCCGTGGCCGCACCGGGTCCGGCAAGACCCTCGGCTTCCTGCTGCCGGTGCTCACCCGGCTCGCGGCGGCGCCGCGCAAGCGGCGCCCGAACCGGCCGCGCGCGGTGATCCTCGCGCCGACCCGGGAGCTGGCGACGCAGATCCACGACGCCGCCGGGCCCCTCGCGGCCGCGCTGGGCCTGCGGGCGAGCGTGATCTTCGGCGGGGTGTCCGCCCGTCCGCAGATCTCCGCGCTGCGCTCCGGCCTCGACCTGGTGATCGCCTGCCCGGGCCGGCTGCTTGACCACCTCGAGGCAGGCCACGCGATCCTCGACTCCGTCGAGGTCACCGTGCTCGATGAGGCCGACCACATGGCGGACCTCGGTTTCCTGCCGACCGTCAAGCGCCTCCTTGACGCCACGCCCGCCGGCGCCCAGCGGCTGCTGTTCTCCGCCACCCTGGACAACGGCGTCGATCAGCTCGTGCGGCGCTACTTGAGCGACCCGGTCACGCACTCGGTCGACTCGCCGCACTCCGAGGTCCCGGACATGGCGCACCATGTGCTGCACATCGAGGCGGAACACCGGCTGCCGATCCTGATCGAGCTGGCCGCGGCGCCCGGGCGCACGATCGTGTTCACCCGCACCAAGCACGGGGCGCGCAAGCTCGCCCGGCAGCTGGCCGCCGCGCGGGTGCCGGCGGTCGAGTTGCACGGCAATCTCGCGCAGAACGCCCGCACCCGCAACCTGGCGGCCTTCTCCGACGGGCAGGCCACGACCCTGGTCGCCACCGACATCGCCGCGCGCGGCATCCACGTGGACGACGTCGCGCTGGTCGTGCACGCCGACCCCCCGGTCGAACACAAGGCCTACCTGCACCGCTCCGGGCGCACCGCACGGGCCGGCAACTCGGGCACCGTCATCACGCTGATGACCGACGCCCAGGTCGGCGAGGTGCGCCAGCTCACCAGAAAGGCCAGGATCGAGGCGACCACGACCCGTCTCGCTCCCGGCGACCCGCTGCTCGGCAC
>Ga0070741_10006633_pt1 | contig 24706 bp, 14 predicted proteins | sample Coa_R1_4_FD_66440 | JGI IMG/M metagenome (GOLD analysis project Ga0070741, IMG submission 66440) | Surface soil microbial communities from Centralia Pennsylvania, which are recovering from an underground coalmine fire - Coalmine... | ecosystem: Environmental > Terrestrial > Soil > Unclassified ... | reverse complement strand
CGCCCTTGTTTTGTTCTGGCCCTCCGCTGCGGCTCGCTACGCTCGCCTCCGCTACGGCCCAGAACAAAACAGTCCCGAATTGCTTCGGAGCTAATTTACAGAAAGAAGTTTACACGAACCCTACGAAGCTTTTCAATTTTCATTGCAGCAATCCACCACAAAGGGGCTTAGCTATCTGGTCTCGTACACTTGGTCAAAAACGATTGATATCGCATCTGACGGATGGTATTGCTCTGAAGGGTGCAGCATTGAGAATCCGTACGATTTGAACGGCAGCCGGAGCGTGGCTGGCTTCGATGTTCCGCAGATTCTTTCGATAAGTGCGACTTATCAGGTGCCAATCGGGAAAGGTCATCTCCTGGGCACCGGAAACAGGGTTGCGGATTACCTCCTCGGGAATTGGGCGGTGAACGGAATCGCGTCGCTGCACTCCGGCGTGCCCTATACGATTACCGTCTGCGGCGATATTGCGAATACAGGAAATGGATCGTGTTATGAGCGGCCGAACCTGGTCGGCAACCCGTCTCTGTCCAATCCTACGACGGCCCAATGGTTCAACACCGGTGCATTTGCCGCCCCGGCTGCGTTTACCTATGGCAACTTAGGGCGCAACACGATCCGTTCAGATGCCTTTAAGAATCTCGACTTTTCACTGTTTCGCGAATTTCCGATATCGGAGGAGAGACACTTCGAATTCCGATTTGAAGCTTTCAACGTCTTCAATCATCCCACTTGGGGGACACCGAACAGTGTCTTAAACCAGAACAATTTTGGTGTTGTAACCACGACACAGAGTACTGAACGTCAACTGCAGCTTGGGCTGAAGTTCTATTTCTGATTACTCATGTAATGTTGCTGCGATCCGGCAATGAACTGCTAAGAAAGCGTGGAAGCGATGGTCCTGCTGTGAATCATTCAACCTGCACGACCAGTTCCTGCCCGGTGTACCGCACGTCTTTCGTTAAGCTAGCCTTGGATCCATCTACCAGCACAATTCGAAACTGCTGTTCGCGAGGCATACCTGGATACTCGCCCTGGCGCACTCCGATCGTCATCGTGGCCGATTTGTCATTCCAATGCAGGAGAATGATCGCCCGCTCGCCCTTTTCATATCCGTAGGTGTCGCCCTGATCATCGTAAAGTGTGAAAGCTCCGTCGCTGCCGCGGTAGACACGCAATTCGATTGGCTCGTCCGTGCGCTGCTCTGCATACTCGACGTCCGGACCGAGGGGCAAGATGGATCCAGCGCGGACATAGAGGGGAATTCGATCCAACGGCGCCTCGGCTGTGATGCGCCGCCCGCCACTCAGCTTCTCACCCGACCAGAAATCGTACCAAGCGCTGGCCGCGGGCAGGTACAGCGAGCGGTTCGTCGCGCCTTCTTCGGTTACCGGGTTCACGAGGATCGCCGGCCCGAACATAAACTGATCTCCAATCGAGACCACCCTCGGGTCGTTTCGCCAGTCCATGATCAGCGGGCGCTGAATCGTGTAGTCTTCGTTTGTGACGCGCCAGGCTAGCGAGTAGGTGTAGGGCAGCAAGCGGGATCGCAGCTTGTCGTACCGAATCAGGATCGGCGTTACCGGACCGTAAGAAAACACGTCGTTAGTGTTGTTCAATCGATGACCATGGGTGCGAAAAATCGGGCAGAAGACGCCATACTCATACCATCGCGCGAACAGCTCCTGATACGTTGGGTCGCGCGTGTCGCGAAACGAAGGCCACCCGTAGCCGCCGATGTCGATCGTCCAGTACGGAATGCCGGAAAGCGCGAAATTCAGGCCTGCCGGAATTTGCCGGGAAAATGCCAGGAACGTGCTGAAGATATCGCCGGACCACACAGTTGTCGCGTTTCGCTGCTGACCCAGGAAAGCCGACCGAGTCAGGATAAACACGCGTTTCTCGTTCCCGCTCGCGCGCCAGTGTTCGTACACGTCGCCGGTGTGTAGCAGCGGAAAAACATTCGTATAACGCGCGCCATTGCCTAGGAAGATCTTCTTATCGAACAGCACGGCGTCGCTGCGGCCATTGAGAATCTCGGGTTCCGAACTGTCAAGCCAAAAGCCATCCCAGCCCTCCTGCAGAATCGGCCAGATGAGCAGCTTCCAGTAGCCGTCGCGCGCGGCTGGATTAGTGGCGTCGTAATCATAAGTGCCGGGGATGATCCACCCCCGCTGCTTGAACCTTCTAAAGTTGTTGGATTTTGGATCCATCATGGCCCAGACGGAAATGATCGAGTGTACGTGTTCCTTGTGCAACTCCCGAAGGGCTCGGGGGACATCGGGATATGGCTTCAGATAGGATCCCGCGAACTCCGGGTCGCCCTGGCACTTCCACCAAAACCAGTCCTGGACGACAGTATCGAGGGGCACGTGCTCAGCGCGATATTTGGCCGCCACATCGAGCAATTCTTGTGCGGATTTGTAGCGATCTTGCGATTGGAAGAACCCATACGCCCATTTCCCGAACAGAGGCGCACGCCCGGTCAGAGTGCGGTAGTGATGAATGAGCGAGTCCATCTCGGGGCCATACAGGAAGTAGTAATCGATTGCATCAGCGGCGTCGGCGGTGAGCTTTAACTCCGGCGGGAAGCGATTATCGAACCAGGAACGCGAGGCTGTGTTCCAGAGGATTGCGGATCCATTTGAGGAAAGCAGAAACGGCAACGCGACATCCGTGTTCGCCTGCGCCAGTTCCACGACCGTTCCGCGGTAGTTGAACACGCCGTTTTGATGCTGGCCCAGTCCGTACAGCGCCTGATCGGCACCCAGAAAGAATCTCTCGCTGACGCGGTATAGCTTCTCACCGTTCACCTCGATGGGATCATAACGGCGCGGCTCACGGTCGGATTCGCGCTGCAGCGTGTGGCCCGTGGAATCCTGGAAGGTCAGGCGACCGTCTTTCAGGCCGAACAAGACTCGAAGGGCCGGAGTGGTGAGGGACGCGTTCTGGGTACCCCGGGTGAAGTCGAAAAGAGCCGGCTTGCACGGTTGAAAGAACCAGGGTTCCTTCGGCGAAGCCCCGCTGGGGTCGCCCGGTCCCGCGACCACGTGAATTACCTCTGGCCCGCAGACAGCCACGCGGACTGTTTCTCCGGCACCCCGCATAGTGACTCCGGTGGCATCGCGCTCAATCGTGATGGCAGGTAGAGATAGCGTTAGGGTGAAGTACAAAAGCAGCACTGTGCATTTAGGTTTCATTTTGTTGAGAAAAAGCCAACCTATCGCGCGGCGTCTAAAAGCGGCACGCATGAGTGCAAGGCCCACATACCTTCAATGAACTGGTGTGTCATGCTTGGCGCGGATCTGCTCCGATTTTTCGAATGCTGTTGCTGCGGCTTTCGTATCTCCGGAGCTTTGATAGAGACGGGCGAGCTGGTAGTAGACTGAACCGTCGTGGTCGCTGGCGAGACCTTGCTTGAGTTCGTTGATTGCCTGTTGCGGGCGGCCAGTCCGGGCAAATACGCGCCCGAGTAGTGCATGAGCGCGAGGGACAAGCTCCGGGCGCGCGTACAGGCTGCGTTTCAGGCAGAGCTCTGCGCCGGAGTAGTCATGCCGCTCCACGAGAATTTCCCCCATCAGGAGATTGATATCGCTATCCTCAGGGTCTGAAGCGAGCGCTTTCCGGGCAGCGGCTTGTGCCTGATCGAGGTGTCCATCATGTAAGTAAGCGGCGGCCAGTCCGGCCAGCCCGGCAATGTTATCCGGCTCAAGCGCCAAGATTTTCGAATATTCATCGCGAGCTTTGCCAAACATCTGCTGCTGCTGATATACTGCCCCGAGCAGGGCATGAATTCTCGGCGACTCGGGTTCCAGTTCGCCGGCACGGGTGAGCGCAGCGACACCGAGCTTTTGATAAGACCGCTCGCCGGCGGATTTGTCTAACTCAAGATATGCCACGCCCAGGCCGTACCAGGCCTCGCTGCTGCGCGGGGCCAGATCCGTCGCCCGCTGATACCACTCGCGCGACCGAGTCGGATCTAAAAGCAGATGGAATGCCCGTCCGAGGGCGAGCGGCACCTGCGCATCCTGCGGATTCAATCTCTCCGCCGCGAGCAGATACTGAACTGACTGACGCCGGCGCTTCAATTCGAGCAGATCGAGGCCGAGAAACAGGTTGGGGACGAATAATGATTTGTTGATCCCAATTGCTCGCCGGAACGCCTGCTCGGCTTGCGCATATTCATGAGATTGGTACTGAATGAGGCCAAGATTGCTCCAGAGTTCGGCGAGATCGGGGCGGATCGCCAGCGCCTTCGTATATGCGCCGGCAGCGGCGCGGCAGTCGCCCCGAGCTTGGGCCTGATGAGCCTCAGCCAGGAGCAATTGAAACTGTACGTCTCGACCGGGTTGCGCCGGAGCCGGCAGGCAAGCCGCTAACGCAATGCTCAGCAGGATTCGCACTACCAATACAGCTTCAACCCGAATTGAACGTCGCGCGGTGGGAGTGTGGCGGAAATTTGCCCAAACGCGGGATTTCCAAAGACGGCATTCGGTGCATAGAAGTTCGCGCGATTGAACGCGTTGAACATTTCAGCCCGGAACTGCAGCCGCAGGAGTTCGCGCCAGTAGAACCACTTCTGAATTCCGATGTCGAAAGTCTGTAGTCCGGGCGCTCGGACGTTGGACATGTAGCGGGGGGCATTGCCGAATGTGAACGGTGTCGGCTGCTGGAACGCAGAGGTGTTGAACCACCGCTGAAGCGTCTGGTTGCTTTCTGTGGGATTGCCCACCACGTTTGGCCTCTGATTCCCTCCGAACGAGCTGGTGTTGTCCACGCCTCCGACTACTCCGATTGGGAAACCAGACTTGAATGTAGACACGCCGGTGACCTGCCAGCCGCCGAGCACGGCATTCTCAACCGCATTGAAACCAGCTCCCACTTTCTTACCGTTGCCAACCGGGAGTTCATAGATATAGCTGATGACAACGCTGTGTCGAATGTCGGCGGCATCAACCGATTTCTCGACTGCCAGATTGTAATAGTTTCGAATGGGAACCGAATTGGTCTGCGCCCAGCCGTTGGTGCCGCTGGTGTCGTCCGTAAACTTTGAAAATGTGTAGGAGGCAAGCACCTGCAGGCCGGCACTCCAGCGGTGAGTGTAGTTCACTTGGAGGGCGTTATAGCGAGACCAACTGTTATCCACCTGCGAGATACCGACGTTGCAAAATTCCGGATATGGCCGCAACAATTGGCCATATGCGATGGTCGGGCTCGAGAGGCTGCAGCCGCTGCTGGTGATTTTGCCGTAGAACGGATTCGCCACCTTCTGCAATAACTGGTTTCCAAGAGCCAGGTCCGCTGCCGGCAACTGGTTGAAATTCATGCTCCCCTGCTGGATGTGAACTCCGCGGGTCCCCACGTAGCTTACGTCGACCATGTCATTGCCGGTCAGGGCATGTTGCACTCCCGCCATGTACTGGATCATATAGGGATCTGGCCGGTGACTCTCGGTTCCGCTGGTGTCAAGGCCGACGTTCGTGAGCGCGCCTAAGCTACTACCAGTTTGTGGAAGCAGCCCGCTGGGGAAAGCGTTGTCCAAGGCGTTTTGCGGTGTGAAGCCATCCGACTGAACCGCAACCCACGGCGTCGATTGGCCGAATCCCTGAGTCGAACCGCCACCGTAGTAGGACGGGACATAGAAGGTGCCGAACCCGGCCCGTACGACCAACTTGCCGGCAGCTTGATAGGCCAGCCCGATGCGCGGCGAGAAGTCCGTACCCGGCGGATTATACAAGCCGCGACGAACACCGTTGACTCCGTTGAAAACGACGGTGCCCTTGACGGTTGATCCGAGGCCCGAACTGATCGGATTCATGGCGTTGAAATCGAAGAAGGATTGCTCGTTAAAGCGCTCCACCGGCGCGGTCTGGTATTCCCAGCGAAGGCCCAGATTCAGCGTAAGCTTGCGAGTGATCTTCCAGTCATCCTCGAAGAACGTCCCATAATAGTGTTTCGAATTGTACGGGAGCACCGAGACGCCGGTGGACCCGCCCGTTCCGACCCCAAGCAGTAAGGATGCGAAAGCGTCGCCGCTTGTGCTCGGAGATGCTGTCTGGGGATTCGGTCCCGCCGTTGCGGTTGAACTGAAGTTGAATGTCGTGGGGAAGATCCGTCCGCCACCGGACTGAAGTATGACATTCATAAAACCAGCCGACACGGAATGCGGGCCGATCACTTTACTCAGGCTGGCCGACCAAGTGTACGTGTTCCGCGGGAATCCACCTTCGCCTGATCCGTTCTGTGGACCCAAGGGCGCATAGCCGCTCACGTTGACTACCGGGAACTGATCCGAAGTCTGGTTGACGAATGCGGGCAGACCCAGTTTGGTCATGTCAAACGGATATCCCTGTACGACGTTGCCTTCTATCCAGTGGTTGAGGCCGAAGTTGAGGCTAAGAACCGTCGTTGGATTGATCACCCAGGTCAACTCAGCGGCGCCATCCAGGCGATTATTTGGCTGCCGCAGGTACGGTCCTCCCGGATCGCTTGCGCCATAGAAGGCAGGATTCCCCACTTTATACTCGTTCTTCTGCGACCAGCGCACGAAACTCTGCACGTTATCCGTAAAGTTGTGATCCACGCGGAGGCTCCATTCATCCGACGCGGTTGGGGCTGCGGCGGTCGTGACAAAGTTGTTGGCCAAACCGCTCGTCGTGGGATTCGGATAATAGGTGAGCAGATTTCTCGCCACCGTACTCATCCTGGATAGCGGAATCTGATTGCCTGGAAATGGATTTCGCGTGAATCCGCCGGCGGTTTGCGTTGTCGAGAAGGGATCGTAGAGAGTTTGCGGGATGGCGGAGAAATTCCCGTTTCTCTCGGCCTGGGTCGGAACTGTCGCCGTATAGGGAACGGGCGACGATTGTCGCAAACCCTCATAAGCTGCAAAAAAGAAAGTCTTGTTCCGCTGCTCGTAGAGGCGCGGAAGGTATACCGGCCCGCCGCCAACGATGCCGAACTGGTTTCGATGAAAGGGCGTTCTCGGTATACCGTTGGCGTTATCGAAGAAAAAGTTCGCGTCCAGCTTGTCATTGCGCAGGAACTCGAAGGCGTCTCCATGGAAGCTCCTGGTTCCCGACCTGGTTATTACGTTATAGACATTGCCTGTGCTCCAGCCGTACTGCGCAGTGAATCCATTGGTCTGGATCTTGGCTTCCTGAACCGAATCCATCGAGGGCACGTAGATCACACCGCCCCAATCGGCCGCCGTATCCCAGTGGCCGTCGAGCAGATAGGCGGTTGTCCCAAAATAGCCGCCCCCAAAGTTCAGGAACGATATGTCCTGATCCGCCGTGCCGGACTGGCCGCCCCCGTTGAGCAATTGCAGTTGAGTCGAGTTGTTCACCGAAGAGTTCAGCAGAACCAGGCCGAACACGTTGCGAAGGTTGACCGGCAATTGCTGGATTTGCTGCTCGTTCAGGTCCGAGGAGACGTTCGAATTCTCCGTTGCCAGCAGTGGCGCCTGCGCAGCCGAGACTTCAATCTGCGTTTGCACCTGCCCGACTTGCAGGGTGATGGATTCGCTGGATGCCTGCCCGGCAGCCAGTTGGATGCCCTCCTCCTTATACGTGGAGAAGCCCGGAGTTTCAATCGAAAGCGAATAGGTGCCGGGTGGCAACAGGGTGAATGAATACCGCCCCTCTGGATCAGTGGTAAAGGTTCGACTGATGCCCTTCTCCCGGCTATATAAGGTGACCTTGGCTCCGGAAATTGCTGCTTCCGACGCATCGTGGACTACACCTGCCAGTGAAGCGCTGAAAGCCTCGGTTTGGGACCGAGCCGCCGGAGTCAGGAACACAAGCGCGGCTGTCAAGCCAATGCTGAAGGCCAAGCCCGCTCGCCGAGAGTAGTCTCTCAACATGGAAGACCCTTTCTTGAGGTGACATGGGCGGAACGCACATGCTCTCGCCCGTTTAAGCGGAATGCTATTTCCTTTGAGCGAGTTTCACAAGGTTCTTTACCGTGCGCTACCGCACAGGGCGGCGGTTGCAATGCCGTCAACTGAGGAGTAAAGTACCTGGGAGGGCGTGGTGGAGCACAAGCTGCCAACGCTGGCGGAAGCGAGTTCCGCATCCATATCGCACACGGAGACCGTCCGGGTCCGCGAGACTCTGGGCGACATCCTTCAGAGTGCGCCCTTCCGCAGTAGCCGCCAATGCCAAGTCTTTCTCACGTATGTAGTCGAGCGAACGCTTGCCGGAGAAAACGATCTGCTGCGGGAGCGTGTGATCGGGACGGAGGTGTTCGGTCGCAGCCCCGATTACGAACCCAGCGAGGACCCTGTGGTGCGTGTGCGGGCGGCCGAAGTGCGGAAGCGGCTGGCTCAGTACTATCAAAATCACGCAGGCAGCCTCGTCCAGATCGATATTCCGCCCGGCTCATATCGGGCGGCCTTCCATTGGAAGACGGGTCGACTTCCCGCGCCGGCAATTCGGACGGCCAAGCGGATATCACAACGGCGCGGGGCTGTCTTCGCTGTTTTGGCGATGGCGGCCAGCGCCACGGCAGTCCGCACGTTGCACTCGGCTGCACCTTCAGCCCTGGACCAGTTTTGGGCGCCCGCGTTGACGAGCCCGAAACCGATCCTGATCTACAACGCGACCACGACGGTTTTTCATTCACCGAACGCGAGCAGCTCCGTGCGCGATTTTATCCCTATCCGCGGGCAATACACTTGCATCGGCGATGCGTACGCCAGCGTGGTGCTGGGTTCGCTCTTCTCTCGAAAGGGCAAGCTCTACCAGATGCGTTACGGCGACGATCTCACCTTCGGCGATCTCAGATACCAGCCCTCGATTCTGATCGGCGCCTTCAACAACGTATGGACGCTTGAAATGACCAACGAACTGCGGTTCGTCTTCGATAAGCACCCGACCATTCGAGACCGATCGGATAACCGCTTATACGTTCCAGCAGACTTGAAGCCGGATGGACGCGCGACGGAGGACTATGCGATCGTGTCGCGCGTCTTCGATTCGAAAACCGGCGAGTTGCTGATCGCCGCTGCAGGTATCACTCAATATGGCACTCGAGCAGCCGGCGAGTTTCTTACCTCGGCGCGATTGATGACGGCGTTGGCCACGAGCGCGCCCCGCAACTGGCCGAGGAAGAACCTCCAAGTACTGTTGCGCACGAAAGTGGTTGACGACACGCCCGGACCGCCGAGTATCGTGAAGACCTATTTGTGGTGACGTGAGCAACATAGCCAAACGGCGTCCGCAATCTCATGAAAAAGCACCCTGGGCCAGCCTTTGAACGTTGCCATTCAAAACACGCGCTTGAGCGGAAACTACAATTGCTCTGCGGCGTTTGTTGTCGAAACGACCGGCGTCGCGACCGACTGCGATCATTTGCAATTTCCAGCCGAACATAGGTCCGCGCTAAAGAACGGAATTACATGATTCTGAAAGCGGTCTGCAACGGCGCTGGTGTGCGTGCCGTGATAAATTTCAAAGCTGTTCTTTATACCGTAGGTGTCGAGGACTTCGTGCAGCTTCTGTGTATCGCTACGTAGCCCGTCCTGATCGCCAACATCGATCGCAATCGCCCGGTATCGCCGGAGCGAGTCGATGTATTGATCGATAAAGGCCAGCGGTGAGTTCGCGGTCCATTTGGCTAAAATTTGCGGCTGCGGCGTACCGTCTTTCACCGGCAGATCCAAATAGAGCGGCGGATTCTTTGGATCGGGCGACCACGCGGCCGCCGATGCCAATTGGGCCCGTGAAAAGAACGGAAGGCCAGCCGCATCCGCCGGCGATTTCATTGCCGCCACAGTGTTCGCAAACGCCTTTTCTGTGCCGGGGTTCGGTCCGTGAGCAGGCCGCGGCGCTAAGCAGCACGGGCTCATAATGTATAAGCTTCCGAATACGTCGGAGTGCTTCATCCCGATACGCGTTGCGCCATAACCTCCCATGGAGTGCCCGGCGAGTCCCCGGCTCAGGCGGTTGGGAATGGTGCGATAGTGAGCATCGATGTAAGTGACCACATCATGCGCGATGAACCGCTCGAAATCACCCGTGGTCACCGAGCTGGAGTACATGGAACCTCCGTAGACCGTTTTCGAATCGGGAAGCACCACAATCATCTCCTTCGCGCCGAGCGCGAACGCTCCCTCGATGGTCTGCGGCACATGAATCTCATGGGTCCACTGCTCCGCCCCGATAGAGTAGCCGTGCAGCGCGTAGACCACTGGATAATGCCGCTGCTTGTTCTGGTTGTAGCTCGGAGGCAGGAACACGATAACGTCACGATCGGCGGGATCGCCCTCCAGGTTGCCCTCTATGGATTCCGCGTGGATCTTGATGTGTTCTACCGTGACCGGCTTCGCGCCAGCAACTACGGGAGGTATTTCCGTCTGCACTTGCGCCGCAAGCGGGAATCCCGCTACGGCCGTAAAAACCGTTATCAGGCAAAGCAGCTTTGTCGTTTTCATCGATCCAATCCGGTCTTGGCCATCCTGCCACAAGAGTTTCCGCCAGTCCAGGTTTGTTACGGTATGCGGGATGAAGACTAACAGGAAGTTGCTTATGACATCTGGCCGGCTAACGGTTAACTCGAACTGTTGATGCTATTTCGAATCTTCAACAACCTCGATGCCGTTGACGCAAGCCATCCCGTTAAAGGGAACAAAAGTGAGCACGATTTTTCCCTGAGCGGTAGGCCGGATACCGGAAAACGTTCGATCGACGGGGCGCCCCTCGCCGCCTGCTTCCTTAAAAATATCGAAGTTCCTCAGCAGGGCCACGCCATTGCAATACACATCGAAGACGCGGCTCCCCACTCCGCCTACTCCGGTATTATGACGTCCGTAATGGCCCTCGCAGAACTTCAAAGTAACGCGGTACCGGCCGTCGGCAACGGGCACGGCGTAGGAGAAATGTCCCCACCGCTCGCTGGCGTATAGCGCAATGTCCGGCGAGTTGCTATCGCGAGCCGGATTTGTCGTGCGAACCAGTGCATTGCCTCCCAAGAAATAAGAATCGGCCCGCCACTGCTGTCCGGCCGAATCCTGCCAGGATGTGGGCCAACCGGCCCGAATCCGGATGGGTCTCACCTTCCCAGGGCTGACCGGCAGCACCTCGATTCCACTCAGGATCGCTGTGCTTCTCAAAGAGGTAAAGTTCAAGTGAAGGAAGCCATCTTCGGCTGGCGAGATGTTCCGGAACACGCGCTCATCCGAGGTGTTGGAACCGTCGGCATCGGCCACTACATCGAAGAAATCCAGGATCCGTTTTCCGTTCGCAGAGACGCGAAACAAACGCTGTCCCTCGCCGCTCGATTCCGCGCTGATAAAATCAGCGAGCCCGGTTTCCGCAAAATGAAGATGCAGCTCATAGGAGCCGGGCGCAAGCGGAATGTCATATCGGAAGTCGCCGCTGCGTACGTGTCTGTAAATATCGGGATCCAGAGTTCGAAAAATTCTCTCCGACGGGCGAACGAGCACAGAACCCCCGGAGAAGAAGCGATCCGGCCCCCACGTCTGTCCACTCCGATCAATATAGGAAGAGGTAGAGCCGACCATCAACCGGAAACTCCCAGTGCTTGACGAGAGCTTGGGAAGAGGATCGGGCACGGGAGTGGTCCTGGCATCCACAGTTACACGCTTCATCGCGTGACTTGGCAGAAGGGAAAAGACAGCAGCAATCGCGAAAGCAGCTGTTACGCCAGCAATCAGGCCGCGGTTGAGCCTCCTCGGAGCGCGTGCCGGAGCGTGTGCCTCGGCGGCCGGAGTGTCCCACCGGAATTCGGCGCTGTAGGACCCCGGCGGCAGATCGATTCTGACCGGATGATAGGAGCCGTTGTCGGCCAGATAGTGCTGAGCGAGCTTTTTCCGCACTTCATTGGCTGTCACGCGGACAATCGTGTGCTGTCCTGTATCGAAATCTTCCGGAAGCTGGAAGAGCTCTACACCGATCGCGCGTTCTTTCAGAGTGCCGCTCGGCCCCTTAATCGTGTGCTCGACGACGTACTTCAGGAACTCCCGGCACCGCTTACTTGTGCGAAAGGCGGCGCTGTCTAATAGACGGTCGAGCTCCGCGAGAACAGCCTGCTCGCGAGCCTCGCTGAGTTCCGTCTGTTCGACCTCGTACATTGTTTACTATTGTGCCGGAATCATATCACAGCGCTGTTTCGAACGGACTGGAGGGTTCTTAACGGTCTCCTTAACGGTTAATCAGGCCCAGCGACCACCTCTTGCATTCGCCGGAAGACTAGAGTTCTATTCGTGTTAAACACGCTATACCGTACCAAACCTAGCGGCGTCTGCGGTCTGCATGGGAGGATACCGCAAGCGGGAGTGCAGCTTCGTGTTCTGATCCAGCCGGTGATAGTGTTAGCAACCATGAATGGAATCGTCAAGCAACGCAGAGCACGCCTGTGGGCGGGCTTTGCGCCACGGCCCGGGGCGGTGGCGAAACCGGACGCGCTGGATATAACCGAAATTCGCGAGTTTTCCGTCCGCGAGCCCGTATCGAAGAATCGCTATGCGCTGTTGCGGGTAATGACGCGATCCGGATTGATCGGCTGGGGGGAATGCCGGTATGATCCAAATGCCGATATCAAGACTCTTCAGACGGCTTGGACTGGCCGGCCTGCAAATGCCTACGCGACCATTCCGCCTGCAAGTCCTTACGCAGCGGCGCTCGATATGGCCTGCCTGGACATTCTCGGCAAAGCGGCGAACGCGCCCGTCTACCGGATTCTCGGAGGGCCCACGCGGAACAAAGTTCGCGCGTATAGCTGGCCGTATGGGCAAGAGTTCCCGATTACGGTTATCGAGCTTCCCAAGCCGGCATCGCGGAATCAGGGGAAGGCGTATGAAAACCAGGTGCTGGCGCTCGCGAATGCCGTTCCGGTGGAACGCGATTTCATTGTGATGGGGAACGGCTCTCTGACGCCGGGGGACGCGGCGTCGGTGGCGAAAACATTGGAATCGAAGTATCCGCTGTGGTTCGACGAACCGTGTGCTCACTCAAATATCGATGCCTTGCGGAAGGTTGGCGATGAAACCGTTGTTCCTCTAGGCTTCGGGGCGGGAATAGACGACCCGGCCGTGTTTCAGGCGCTGCTGCGCGAGGGACTGGTTGATCTGGTGCGGCCCGAGATCGGCATCTTCGGGATCAGCGGGGCAAGACGCATAGCTGCGCTCGCGGAGACGTATTACGTGGCGGTTGCGCCGCGCCACAGCGGAGGCCCGGTGGGTACCGCCGCAGCGATCCACTTAGCCGCGAGTATTCCGAATTTTTTCATCCAGCATGTGCCGCTTCCAGCGGCGGAAGAAGACCGCGCGATGCGGCGCGAGATTGTGTCTCCGGCATTGGAAACCGGTAAGGACGGCTTCCTCCAACTGACGAACTCGCCTGGTCTGGGAATTACGGTGAATGAATCCGCTCTGGAGAAATATCATGCGTCGTAGAAACTTTCTCGCCCTGGGGCCCGCTAGTGTTCTTATGGCGGGAACGGGGAACCGTCCGCGCGCGGGAATGGACGCATGCGGTTGCTCATTTCTTCCGCAAGCCGGCCCGGTTGGTCTCGAGGCCTTTGCCGGCGTAAGCTCCGGTCTAAAAATCACCGGCCTCAAAGTATTTGGTGTTTCTCTTACTCCCAAGTCGGATCGTCCCTACGTGTTCGTCAAGCTCGAGACGAACCAGGGGCTGGTCGGGTGGGGCGAAGGAACACTCGAAGGCAAAGCCGGAGCCGTAATGGCATGCATCAACGATTTCCGCGATTTTCTCATCGGCGCGGACCCGATGCAGGTGGAACACATCTGGCAGTCCATGTACGTTCACTCGTTTTACCGCGCAGGCCCGGTGATTGGGTCCGCCATCTCGGGCATCGATCAGGCTTTATGGGATCTCCGCGGCAAAGCGCTGGGGATGCCGGTTTACAAACTGCTCGGCGGGCCGTTCGATGCGCGCGGCGTTCGCGGCTATTATCACGTCGATGGAGCCAACCGCGAGCGGCTGGCACAGATTCGACAGACCGCCCGGGAACAGGGCATAACGTGCGTGAAGGGCGGCATTCCCGGTTACTACGAGTGGCTCGAACGCAGGCCGAAGATCGACCGCGCCATCAAAGCAATTCAGACGCTGCGGGAGACTCTAGGCCCGGACATTGACATCGCAGTCGACTTCCATGCGAAGACCAGCCCCAGTGTCGCTTCGATCATCGTGAAGGAAGTCGAACCGCTGAACCTGCTGTTTGTGGAGGAGCCATGCCCTCCGGAAAATGTCCAGGCTATGGCGAAGATTGCGCGGCGTTCCACCACACCCATCGCCACCGGCGAGCGGCTGATTGCCTCCTACGGCTGCCGTGAGCTGATCGAAATGGGCGTCATCGATATCCTCCAGACCGATATCAATCATGTGGGCGGCCTCACCGCGTTGTGGAAGGTTGCGGCCACGGCGAATGTTTCCTCCATTTCGATGGCCCCGCATGCGTGCGAAGGCCCAATCGGAGGGCTCGCCACGATTCAGGTGGATGCGGCCATGCCCAACTTCCTGGTTCAGGAGATCTGCGGGCAAGTCAAGCCCGGCGCCACAGACAAGATCTGGGAAGAGTGGCTCGGATTTCCCGCCATGCGCATGGTGGACGGCCGGTTTCCTCTTTCCGAAAAACCGGGTTTGGGATTCGAGCTCTCGGAGGCGAGCCTTGCGAAATATCCGTTCGGCGGTACGCGGCCCATGGCTCGCGTCTTTCACGAGGACGGGTCAGTGGCGGAGTGGTAACCGCGAAAACTTTTCAGAACCCCGCGCGGAAGCAAGGGGTCAAAGGAGCATTCATGAAATCAGTCCTTATTTTGACGCTATTGGCTTGCGGAACGTGCTGGGGACAAACCGCCGGCGAATGCAAGCCTTCCTCGCTCAACATACCGGGAGCGCCGTACCCGTGCGTATATCCCGACCATCGCGTGGCTTTTCGCGTATCGGCGCCGGACGCGCACAAAGTGCAGGTGCGTCTGGGAGGAGTACACGACATGACGCGCGGCGCGGACGGACTTTGGACGGTCACCATCCCGCCGCAAGTGGTCGGATTCCACTACTACAGCATCGTGGTGGATGGCGCGGTGATGGCCGATCCGGCGACCCGCACGTTCTTCGGCTCGGGATGGGATAACAGCGGCATCGAAATTCCCGCGCCCGATGCAGACTTCTACGCCCCGAAAGACGTACCGCACGGCCAAGTGAGCCAGCGGTGGTATTTTTCGAAGGTCACCGGAAAATGGCGGCGCTGCTTTGTCTACACACCGCCGGATTATGCGGCCAATGCGCAGAAGCGGTACCCGGTTCTTTATCTGCTGCATGGCTGGGGCGAGAACGAACAGGGCTGGTCCACGCAGGGACATGTGGATTTCATCATGGATAACCTGATCGCCGCGGGAAAGGCCAAGCCGATGATCATCGTGATGGATAACTTGAATGCCGTAAAACGGGGTGAGGATGACAGCCTCTACACCGCTCGAAGTATCATTGCCCGGCGCTCTTTGGCGGATGTTCCGCCGCCGATTGGCGCGCGACCACCATCCGGCCGAAGCCGTCCCATGTTTCCCACCAACTGGGGAGAAGCATTCACCGAAATGATGTTTACGGATTTGATTCCGATGGTTGAACATACGTATCGAGTGCTTCCCGGACGCGAGAACCGCGCCATGGCCGGTTTATCGATGGGTGGAGCGCAGACGTTTAAAACAGGACTCGAACATCTGGACAACTTTGCTTACCTGGGTGGATTTAGCGGGAGCTGCGCAGGCAGAGGCACGGCTTTCGATCCGAAGACCTCCTGCGGAGGAGCATTCGCGGACCCGGCGGCCTTCAACAGCAAAGTGAAAGTTTTATTCCTGGGGATCGGCTCTGTCGAAGGACCGGGTACAAAGAATTTCAGCGAAGCGTTGAGTAAAGCGGGCATTCACAATGTGTATTTTGAATCGCCCGGCACGGCTCACGAGTGGTTGACGTGGCGGCGGTGTTTAAATGATTTCGCTCCGCGACTGTTCCAATAAATCGGAGAGAAGACCGCTGCGCCGGATCCTATTGGCCGTCCTTCTTTGCGCGCCCGCGGTTTGCGCCGGCGCTCCACAGGCACGCACGAGTCAGGCTCAGCCACCCGCGTTTACGCCGCCGGCGCCGAGTCCTAATGACACGCTGCGATCGCCCGAAGTTAGTTCAAACCGCCACGTGACGTTCCGGCTCTATGCTCCCCATGCTCAGGAGGTGAAACTTCAGGCAGAGGGGAAGGAAGCGACAGCGGGCATCAGCCCGCAAGAAGTGGCGAAAGGTATGGCGGGCTTCCCGATGATTCGTGGTGCGGACGGGGTCTGGAGCATTGACTTCGGACCCATTCAGCCCGGCGTGTACCGGTACACGTTTGTGGTGGATGGGGTGCAAACCACCGACCCGCGCAATCCAGTCTCCAGTGAATCGCTCAATTCGGTGAAAAGTATGTATGAGGTTCCCGGCGCGGCGTTCGAGGAGTACCGGCCCGGCGTGCCGCACGGCAGCATTGCCAGCGTATGGTACCGCTCCTCCGCTACCGGCGGCCTGCGGCGCATGCACGTGTACACGCCACCGGGATACGAACACGATAGCCGGTCGTATCCTGTTTTGTACCTGCTGCACGGCGGCGGCGACAGTGATGATTCGTGGCCAACTGTCGGCCGCGCAGGGGCCATTCTGGATAACCTGGTCGCTGCGGGGCAAGCCGTGCCGATGATTATCGTGATGCCCGCCGGTCACATCTCGCGGGATTTTCAACTGCGCTCAGGGCAGAACACCATGGGCCACGACAAATTCAACGAGGATCTAACCGGCAGCATTATTCCCTATGTCGATCACAACTACCGCACCCTTGCCGATCGCGAGCACCGGGCATTGGCAGGTCTGTCGATGGGCGGCCTGCAGGTCTTAACACGTTCGTTAACCCACTCGGATCTGTTTTCCTATATCGGCGTGTTCAGTTCCGGCTGGTTTCCAAACATGAGAGATCGGGAGGAGAAAACCACTCTTGCGCAATACAAAGCCGGCGGCAAGCCCTACAAACTCTACTGGGTGGGAGTGGGTCAATACGATATCGCAAAAGCGAACAGCGGAGCCACTGTGGAGTTGCTCAGGAAATATGGTATCGTTCCGGTAACTCATGACAGCGGAGGCTTTCATGCCTGGAATAATTGGCGCGATTACTTACACATCTTCGCGCCGCAGCTATTCCGCTAATTTCACTTGCTATGGGATGCAGGTGATGCGCCTTTTTTCAAGAACCGGCTGCGCACTTATCATCTCGCTGCCGTGGCTGGCGCTGGCGCAGAATGCCCCGGATGTTCAACATAGAGTGGAAGAGCTCGAACAGCGGGCCCAGAACTACCTTCAGGAACAAAAACCGCAGCTCGCTATTCCTGTGTTGCGCGATATCGTGTCGCTCGATCCAAAGAATGCCGGCGCGCAAGGAAACCTCGGAGTACTGCTGTTCTTCCAGAGCAAGTACGCCGATGCAATTCCACACATGCGCGCCGCATTGCAGTTGCAGCCCAACCTTTGGAGGATTGAGGCGCTGTTGGGCACTGCTGAGAAGCGGACCGGGAACTTAATGGAGGCGCAAAAAGATCTGGAGCGCGCATTCTCAAATCTGGACGACAAAAAGGTCCAAATTGAGGCCGGTTTAGAACTGATTGAGCTCTATTCCGCTTCCGCACAACTCGACAAAGCTCTGTCGGTGGCAGTAAAGCTCGAGGAACTGGCGCCTCAAAATCCACAAATCCTCCTTGCCGCTCATCAAATCTCACGCCAGGTCATGGACCAGAGCCTGCTAAGCATGATGATGATTGCGCCGGATTCTGCCGAGATGCACATGATTATGGCCGGCGAATTCGGGCGCCAGGGAGATCACGCCAATGCCATCCGGGAATATCGGGAGGCGCTCCGGCTGAATCCAATGCTCCCCGGAGCGCATTTTCAACTGGCCGAGCAACTGAGGACTTCCTCGAATCCTGCATGGAACGCGCAGGCAGAGGACGAATATAAGGCCGCCCTCCGAGTGAATCAATACGACGAGCTGTCCTGGCGCCAACTTGGCGGAATCATAGAAGCGAAAGGCGATTATAAGGCAGCGGCGGAGGATTATAAAAGAGCTCTTGCTCTTCAGCCGAGAGATTCGGATGCAGAAACCGGTTTGGCGATCGCCTTTACTTCCATGGATCAGACGAATGAAGCGATCTCACTTCTGGAAAGTGCGGTCAAGGACGATCCGACCAACGTCGTGGCGCACTATCGGCTCAGCGGGTTATATCGGCGTGCAGGGCGGACGGCGGACGCCCAACGCGAGATGGATACATTTCACCACTACAAGGATGTAAAAGACAAGCTTGGCAAAGTGTTCAAAAATCTGACACTGCCGTCCAGCCCGATGTGAGATTCCGGGCACATCGGTTTCAATGAGCAGTACCGTGCAGCTAAAGTTCGCAGTTCTCCTGGGTGCAGTTGGACTCGCGGTCTGGCTTTATGCCGGGCACACCGCGCAAGCCGCGCCATCGGGCAGAGCGGCCGACCAGCATCAACTTCAGGCCGTAGTTCCTCAGTTGGTGGATATTACGGGTTCCACCGGGATTCATTTCAAGCATCTCGCCTCGCCGGATAAGAAATACATCGTCGAGTCTATGAGTGGCGGGGTGGCTTTAATTGATTACGATCGCGATGGCTGGCCCGATATCTACTTCACGAACGCGCCGGATGTGGACATGCAGTTGGCCGGAAAAAAGGCCCGAAGCGCTCTTTTCCATAACAATCATAACGGCACCTTTACCGATGTCACCGAGAAAGCCGGTGTTGGATATCCATGCTGGGCAAATGGCGCTGCCGTGGGCGACTACAACAACGACGGCTGGCCGGATTTACTCGTGACTTGTTTCGGGGGCGTGGTTTTGTACCGCAACAATGGCGACGGATCGTTTACCAATACTACACAGCAAGCGGGGTTGGGTGGCGATACCCTCTGGGCGATGGGCGCCGCTTTTGGAGATTATGACGGCGATGGATTCGAGGACTTGTTCGTGTCGCACTACGCCGCCTTCGATCTGCACGACCTGCCGGCCTTCGGTTCGATGGTGAATTGCCAGTACCATTCGATCAAGGTCCAGTGCGGGCCGGCCGGACTGAAAGGATCGCCCGATAACCTCTATCGCAACAATAGCGACGGAACATTTCGCGATGTTTCAAAGCAAGCCGGCGTCGACGATTCGGAGAATCTGCTCGGCTTGACCGCAGTTTGGTCGGACTTCGATAACGACGGTAAGCCAGACCTGTTCGTAGCTAATGATGGCGCGCACAACTATCTTTACAGGAATGAGGGGAACGGCCATTTTACTGAGGTAGGCTACCAGGCAGGAGTGGCTTTGGATGAAAACGGGAAGGCGCTGGCAAACATGGGGCTCGCTATCGGCGACTATTTGCATACCGGCCGTTTCTCTATCGCGATCAGCCATTTCAGTGAACAGTACCTGGAACTTTTTCGTAACGATGGCAATCTGATCTTTACCGATGTTTCGAACATTTCGGGCATTGCGCGCCCCACGACTCGCTACGTGGGTTGGGGAGATGCCTTCTACGATGTCGATAACGACGGATGGCTTGACCTCATTATGGCCAATGGGCATGTGTACCCGCAGGTGGATCAGGCGAATATCGGAATTTACTTCCGCGAGCCGACGCTTTTGTTTTTGAACCGGCGTGACGGCAAATTCCGGGATGTAAGCAGCGAGGCGGGTGAAGCGCTGCAGGTTCCGCGAACAGGCCGGGGTCTGGCTATAGGGGATCTGTTCAACGACGGAGTTCAGGAGGTTGTGATCGAAAATCTCGAGGGAGAGCCGGTAATTCTTCGTCCCGAACGCGGACCGCACAATCACTGGATCAGTTTGGAACTGGCGGGAACCAAGAGCAACAAGCTGGCGCTGAATGCACGGGTAAAGGTCACCGCCGGTGGCTTTGCACAAACTGACGAAGTAAGGAGCGGAGGGAGCTACCTATCGCAGAGCGATCTGCGGCTTCACTTCGGATTGGGGAACTGCCGCCAGGCGGATAAGGTGGAAATCGTATGGCCATCCGGAGTAACCGAGACTTTAACGAACCTCCCGGCAGACCGTTTTTACTGCATTCTGGAGGGAACGGGTCTGGTTCCATGCACTAACCTCCGGCCCGCCGCTGTTCCAATCCCCAAAAAATCGGCGCGTGAACTCCGCTAACCGTTAAAAGGCCGTTAAAGCCTGATTTGTCAGGCCGCGTGTACCGTATCAAACCTAGCCAACCCTGTAAATACGTGGCACGATATCCCGCACGAGGACAAATCGAGATCGGAAGGGGTTATGAATCTGCGAATGTACTCCGCGTGGAAAGTCCTGCCGCTGTATGCCTGCGTCTTCTGCTTCTGTGCCGGCGCAGCCCGGGGCCAAGCTACGAATTCGGCAGACGTCACCGGCTCTGTGACGGATCCGTCGGGAGCAGTTGTACCCAACGTAACGGTCAGCATCAAGGATATCGATAAGAACCTGGAGCACACGGTCGTCACAAACGATTCCGGTCTCTACGATTCCGGCCCGCTCGTTCCCTCGGACCACTACGTAATCACCTTCAAAAAAGAGGGGTTTGCGGTGTTACAACGCGGACCCATGACGCTGACTACCGGCGTCACCGGTCTGAATGTGCAGTTGACCTTGGGGCAATCAACGCAAACGATTGTCATTCAGGATACTGCCGCGCCGTTGCTTGAGACAGCGACCGCCGAAATCTCCACCACCATCTCTAAAGAAACCCTCACAACGCTGCCCCAGGTCGGGACGCCGGATTGGCAGCAGTTCATCATTTTGCTGCCGGGCACGCGCGGCACGCCGCAAAACGGAAACAACACGTCCAATCCCGGCATGGGAGGCGTGTCGGCGAATGGAAGCATGCCGTTCTCGAACGCCCTGCTGGACGGCGTGTCGACCAGTTCGCCTATGAGCAACAATGTCATCAACACGCCGATTTTTGATTCCATCGCAGAAGTGAAGATTACTGATTCGCTTTCTTCGGCGCAATACGGATCCGGAGGGATTCTCTACAACCAAATCAGTAAGGGCGGAACGAATCAGTTCCATGGCATGGGGTATGACTATTTCCGCAACACGGTATTGAACGCCGCGAATTTCCAGTTTGGCCTCAACGCTCCGCGCAGTCCCATACACTACAACGCGTTCGGAGGCAATATCGGCGGTCCGGTAATCAAAAATCGAGTGTTCTTCTTCTTTGCGGTGGAAAACATCGTCAATCATGGAGGCGCCAACGTGAATCTGGTCACCGTGCCAACGAATGCTATGCGCACGGGCGACTTCAGTGGAATGAATCCGATTTACGACCCGACAACCCAGGTGGTCGATCCGAATACTGGGGTTGTGAGCCGGCAGCCATTTCCAGGCAACAAAATCCCGGCCACACTTATTGACCCGGTAGCGAAGGCCATCCAGGGGCTCTATCCAACGGCCAACCTGGCTGGAACTGTGGCGGGGGGCGCAACCACGAACAACTACAATTACGCGCTGCCCAGCTCATCGCCCCTGCGTAAGTACTTCGGACGCTTCGATGCGGACGTGACCAGCAACAATCGCATCACGGGCTCTGCCGCCTGGAACGATGCGCCTTCCATCGGCCTCAGCCCCATCTGTCCGGTGAACTGTATCGGGCTGGACATTTTTAATACGAATAATCAGATCTCCGACTACTGGAGTATCAGCCCTCAGACCATGAACGAGTTTCGTGTCGGGTTTATGGGGGAATATGACCTGCTCACGCCCCAGACCCTCGCGCAGGGGTGGCCGGCGAAGCTCGGCTTGCAGTTCGCCAAGGCAGACATTTTTCCGACGATCAATGTCACGGGCTTCTACAGTTTAGCCCCCGGGGTCCATGCTAACTACAAAGAGAATCTGTTCGATTTGTCGGATCAAGTGACGCTCGTGCGCGGCCGCCACATTTTGCATTTCGGAGGCGAGGTGCTGATCAATCGCGCTGATTCCACCGCCTGGGGCAACATCAATGCCGCCACCCTGGGTTTCACCGGCGTCTACACCGCCGGCAGCAACGTTGGATCCCTCGCAACGACAAGTGGCTCGCCATACGCCGACTTTCTGTTAGGCTACGCCAAATCCTGGTCAGCTTCGGTGTCGCCAGAATATGGCGGCCGGCTCAAGAACCCTGGAGTATTTGTCCAGGACGATTTCAAGGTGAACCCAAAGCTCACTCTGAATATCGGACTGCGCTGGGAGGGAAACACTGGATGGTCTGAAATTCATGGCAATGAGCGTTCGTTCGATCCAAACATTATCAATCCCGCCACAAACGCGCCAGGCGCGATGTGGTACGCGGTGACAGCCGCGAATGGCAGGCACACACTGCAGGCTCCGCAGTGGAATAATTGGCTGCCCCGAGTTGGGTTTGCCTATATGCTCGGGAAAGATACGACCATTCGCGGCGGGTTCGGCATGTACACGTTTCCGTGGAATGTGGACACCTACGGTAACGGATTAGGCAACGCCTTCACTTCCAGTGGCTCCGAAACAGACTCCACCAACAACGTGCAACCCGTGGTCCTCCTCTCCTCTGACGGGAACACGAACTATCAGGGATCGAAGGGCGTCAGCATCAACTCGCTCTACCGGCTCGCCCCGACCACCCCGCAAGCTTATAACGGCCAGCCAGTCGGCTTCACGCAGTACACGTCGCCGGTTCCCCTCCTGAAATCGTGGAACCTGACGGTCCAGCGAACTATCACCGGAAACATGTTTGTCGAGATCGGCTATATCGGGAGCCACGGAACCCACCTTCCTTGGCTCACAGACCTGAACCAGGTTCCTGAAAGCAAGCTGGCACCGAACGACGCTGCTTTCCGCCCGTATCCCGAATTTCAGAGCATCACCGGAGTTACAACCAGCAGTATTTCCAATTACAATGCGCTGCAGGCCGGGATTACCCGCCGGATGAGTAACGGGCTGATGTTTAACTTCAATTACACCCTTTCTCACATGCTCTCCACGCAGGATTCCTCGGGCTGGGGCTCGAAGCAGGGCAATCAGCCATACCAGCGCGCCTATAGTCCGGCCCTGAACTACGGTCCTTCAAACTTCGACGTTCGCCACCTGTTCAAGGGGCAAGTGATTTACAACTTGCCTTTCGGTACCGGCCGAACTTTTCTGAACAAGAGCTCGGCTCTCGATCGCGCGATTGGCGGCTGGACTCTTTCGGGCACCATCATCGCCCAAACAGGTAATCCTTTCACACCTTACATGCTTGTCAATAACAGCTACAGCCTTTCGTCCAACGCCGTGCAATATCCGAATGTTGTGGGGAATCCGAATCGCGCAAACCCGACGATCAATTCCTGGTTCAATGTGAGCGCGTTGGCGGCGCCGCTTCCAGGAACGTTCGGCAACATGGGACGGAACATCTTGTATGGACCGGGCTTGAATACAGTGAACTTATCGCTTCAAAAAACATTCACCATTACGGAGCGCGTAAAGTTGGATTTCTTCGCCAATGCGACCAACGCCCTGAATCATCCGTCGTTCGCGCTGCCTGATCTCCTGATCGGTGCGGGTCATATCGGAAAGATCACGGGTGTAACAGTGGGCGGGCGCCAAATGGAACTCGTTGGCAAAATCAGGTTCTGAGACTACTTAATAAACATGCGAATTTCTCTTTTTGCCGGGGCGACGTTATGGCTTGGGCTTACGGCGGCAATTCCGGCTCGACAAGCTGGGCCGAGCGCTCCGGAGCGGATAGCAGTAACGATCAACACGCAACAAACCGCCGAGCCCGTGTCGAAATACGAATTCGGCATGTTCATCGAGCACATCGGGCCGCTTATTTACCGAAGTCTTTGGTCGGAGATGCTGGATGACCGGAAATTTTATTTCCCGATCTCCTCTGCAAAAACGGAAACCGCGGCTCCGCCGCCGGCCGGCCCTTCCAGGCAACTTCGCAAATGGGTTCCGGTAGGTCCAGATAACGCCGTGCTGATGGATAAAGATCAGCCATTTGTCGGGGACCAGAGCCCGCGCATCGAGCTGGATTCAGCCACTCCGCATGGCATCCGGCAAGCCGGTCTTAGCGTGCTCAAGGATAAGAAGTATATTGGCCGGATCTATCTTCGCGGCACTTCCGGAGCCCGCGTCAAGGTCTCTCTCGTTTGGGGCAGCGGCGCTGATGAACGGCAGACCCTCTCCTTTGGACCGCTCAGCAGGCAATACAAAAAATACCCGCTCAGTTTCACGTCGAAAGCCGGCAGCAACGATGCAATTTTCGAAATAACCGGTACGGGCAGTGGCGATTTTCACATCGGCACGGTTTCGCTGATGCCGGCGGACAATATCGATGGATTCCGGCCCGATACGATTGCCTTGCTGCGTACGCTTCATTCCGGCATGTGGCGCCTGCCGGGCGGCAATTTTCTTTCCGACTGGAGCTGGTACAACGGTGTGGGCAATATGGATAAGCGTCCGCCGACATTTGACTATGCCTGGCACGCCATGCAGAGCAACGATGTGGGGCTGGACGAGTTCATGACCCTCTGTAAGCTGATTGGCGTCGACCCGTACATCACCGTGAATGCCGGCTTTGGCGACGCACACTCAGCAGCAGAAGAGCTCGAGTATATAAATGGTTCGGCCAATGCGCGGCTCGGCGCGGAACGCGCC
>Ga0070741_10006632_pt1 | contig 24706 bp, 25 predicted proteins | sample Coa_R1_4_FD_66440 | JGI IMG/M metagenome (GOLD analysis project Ga0070741, IMG submission 66440) | Surface soil microbial communities from Centralia Pennsylvania, which are recovering from an underground coalmine fire - Coalmine... | ecosystem: Environmental > Terrestrial > Soil > Unclassified ... | reverse complement strand
CCTGGTGGCGGGAGCAGCCGTTCGCCCCCACCAGACCGCCCCGCTTCGCGGCTCTCCTGGCTGCCAGCCCCTGACGGCCCGACCAGGAGGCATTCGCCAGCGGTATCAAAATCCTAAGGGGCACCCCTCAGCCGGAGCCGATGAACTATCGTATTTCGGCCAGGCTGGTGACGGCTCGCGCGCGGCTTGACAAGTGGCCGCGCGGCTGCCATCGTAGGGACCGTTGGCAGCCGGCGGAAGTGGCCGGGTAGGGAGGAAGAGAGCGTATGGGACGCGCGTTGCGCCGTGCTCAGACCGGGCTCATCATGGTGGCGGTCCTGCTCGCGGTCGCCTGTGGCGCGCCCGCGGCGCCGAGCGGGCAGGGCGCCCCTGCGCCGTCCGGCGCGAGCCCCGCTGGCGCAGCCGGCGCCACCAGCGCCCCGGGGCCGCGCCAGCACATCCGCGTGTCCTACGGCGCACCCGTCGGCTCGATGGTCCCGATCGTCGCCGCCAACAAGCTCGGCGAGTGGGAGAGCCAGGGCCTCGACGTGGAGGTGCAGCGGATCCCGTCCAACACGTCCATCGCGGCTCTCATCGCCGGCGATCTAGACCTCGTTCAGGTCTCGGCGCCCGCGCTCGTCTCTGCCAATGTCGGCGGCGGCGCCGATCTCGTGTTCGTCGCCGGCGCGCTGGACAAGTTCATCCTCGGCGTCTGGGGCATGCCGGGCATCAACACCGCTGGCGACCCGCGCGGCAAGACGCTCGGCTCCGATCGCCCCGGCACGCCCGTCGCCTACGCGGCCGACATGGGGCTCAAGCGGCTGGGGCTGAGCCACGACGACGTGCAGGTGCTCCCACTGGGCACCGACGGGATGATCCCGGGCCTGGAGTCGGGCCAGCTCCAGGCGGCGGCCATGACGCTCCCCCAGATCATTCCCGCCCAGCGCCTGGGCGCCCACTTGCTGGTGAACCTCTACGATCTGCCGTACCAGAATATCGGCCTCATCGCGCGGCGGGGCGACCTCGACCGGCTGGCGCCGGCCTTGCCCGGGCTGCTCCGGGTCTATCGCCAGGCGATCGACCGCTGGCTGCACGACGAGCGCTGGGGCAAAGAGGTGCTGGGCGACGTGCTGGACACGACCGACCCCGAGCAGATCGACCAGACCTACGACTTCTTCACGAAGACCGTCCCCTTCACGCCGAGCCTGCGCGTCTCGCGGGACGGCGTGCAGGCGGTGGTAGACTCGCTGAAGGACACACTGCCCGGCGCCGCGACGGCGAACGTGGACAGCTTCTACGACCACCGCTTCGTAGACCAGCTCGACCGTGGCCAGTGACGCGCCGGGGCGCCGGTCAGGCGGGCGAGGTCGGCGCGCCGCCCGCGTTCACGAACTCCAGCAGCCAGACGACGATCTCCGCGTGGTGGCGCGCCTGCTCCAGGTCGGCACCCCAGGTGTACAGCCCGTGGCGGGCCACGAGCACGGCAGGCACCCCCGGCTCTAGCGCCGCCGCCACCCGGTCGCCCAGCACCGCCATGTCCTGGCTGTTGGCGACGACGGGCAGGCGCACACGGTCGCCCTCGGCGGCCCGGCCGAGGCCCTTCAGCATCTCCAGGCCCTCCAGCACCAGGCCGGCGGGATAGGCGTCGGCGGCCAGCACCGCCGCCAGCGGATGGACGTGGACCACCGCCCCGGCGCCCGTCAGCGCGGCCAGGCGCGCGTGCAGCGCGCCCTCGGCCGAGGGCCGGCGCGTCTCGGTTGGCTCGACGGCCGCGCCAGTCGCGTCGATGAGCACGACGTCGGCCGCCGTTAGCGCCCCCTTGTCGATGCCCGAGGCGGTGACGGCCAGGCGCAGCGGCTCGCGCGCCAGCACCACCGACAGGTTGCCCGCGGTGCCGCGCATCCAGCCGAGCGCGGCGAGGCGCGCGGCCGCGGCGGCCAGCACCGCGCCGGCCGCGTCGAGGCTCACGCCGGCGTCCGCGCACGGGGCGCCGCGCCCGCCAGGTCCAGCGCCGCGAAGCTGGCCACCGCCAGGTGGTCGCCAACGCCGGCCGCGAAGCACGGCTCGCCTGGGCGGCGCAGGCCCACGGTGTGCCAGCCGGCCGCCCGCGCGGCGTCCAGCTCGGCCGCCACGTCCGACAGGAAGACGATCTCGGCCGGCGGCCGCCGGATCGCTGCCGCGATGCGCGCGTAGGACGACGGCTCGCGCTTCGGCCCCGCGTTCTCCGTGTCGAAGTAGCCGGCGAGCAGCGGCCGCAGATCGCCCTCCGGGCTGTGCCCGAACCACGCCTGCTGCGCCGCGACCGATCCCGACGAGAAGACCCACAGCGTGTGCCCCGCGGCGGCCCAGCGGCGCAGCGCGGGGACCACGTCGGGGAAGAAGTGCGACCGCAGCGCCCCCGCCGCGAAGCCCTCGTCCCAGATCCAGCCCTGGAGCGCCTTCAGCGGCGTGGCCTTCACGTCCTCGTCGCTCCAGCGCTCAAGCTGCGCGACCACCGTGGCCGCGTCGGCCGCGGGATCGCCGAGCGCCCGCCGCACCGCATCAAGCTGGGCGCGGACGCGCGCCTCGTCGCGGTGGGCGGCCACCCAGGCTGCCAGGCGGGCGCGGGCGTAGGGGAACAGCGTGTCGTGGACGAACGCCGTGGCGGAGGTCGTGCCCTCGATGTCGAGGACAACCGCGAGCGGCGTCATCCCGCGACCGGAACGACGAGGTCATCGAAGGCCGGGAAGCGGGTGGCGATGTCGTCGCCCGTGAAGTTGCCGACCCAGCCCTCCGGCTCGCGGAAGAAGCGAATGGCGACAAAGCTCGGGTTCGTGCCCATGTCGAACCAGTGGCGCGTGCCCGCCGGGACGCCGAGCAGGTCGCCCGCCTCGCAGCAGACGACGTACACGCGCCCGTCGAGGCGCAGGTAGAACGCGCCGCGGCCCTCCACGAAGAAGCGCACCTCGTCGTCGGCGTGGGTGTGTTCGGCGAGGAACTTGCCGCGCGCCTCGGCAGCCTTGGCGGGCCAGGCAGGGTCGCTCGGGTCGCCGTGCAGCCCCACCACGTCTACCGTCACGTAGCCGCCCTCGGCGGCCAGCCGGGCGACGTCGGCGCGATACGCCGCCAGCACCGCGTCCTGACTCGCGCCGGCCGCCAGCGGCGCGGCCGCCGCCCACTGCTCGAACCGCACGCCCACGTCTCCGAGCGCGCGCGCGATCGCCGCTGGCTCGGTGGTCGTCTGCGCCACCGTCCCAGCGTCCCCTTCCGGGAACACGATTAGCTTCGTCATCCGACTGCCTCCGTCGCTACCCGCTCACCCGCTTCGTCCGGCGCACGGCGCGGGCGGGTTCCTCGCGGTCGGCCCACGCGCTGCCGCGGCCACTGGACGCCGGCAGTCTAGGGCCTCGGCCTGACCGCCGGCAAGCCTCCGGCGCCTGGCTCGCCGCGGCAACGCCCGGGCGATCCGCCGCGAGGCGGCCGCGTCGTCTGGCATGCCGTCTGCGTAGGAGTAGCGGTAGGCCGTGCCGCCCTTCCCCGCGACGGGCCTGCCGGGTAGCTCGGAGCGCGAGGGATCGCACGGCGATGCAACGTCAAGCGAACCAGCGGCTTACACACCCGCGGCCGGGCCGCGTTCCACGGCCGCGGGGCTGGCCGCGCGCCCCGGCACCTCACCTGAGCCGATATGCTGGCCCTGCGGCGCGGGTTCTTCTGCTAACGGCGATTGTAGCCGCGATTTATGGCCTGGACATCCGCCTCCACGAGCTGCCATCCACGACCTGGGTCGTCTACGTGCTGCCCGTATTGCTAGCGCCCCGCCTGTTGCCGGCGCCCCTGGCGGTGACGTTCATCGCCGCCACGATCGCCCTTGCCTGGACCGACGCCCTCGCCGCGGTCGGCCCCACCTGGGACGATGCGCTCAAGGCCTGCGTCCTGTTTATGGTAGGCCTCTACGCGGTGCGCGACGTACAGCGGGAGCACGCGCTCGAAGAGGCGAAGAGCCGGCTCTTGCGCCTGGTGTCGCACGAGCTGCGCACGCCGCTGCACCATATCAAGGGCTTTGCTTCGACGCTGCTGCAGACCGACCTGGAATGGGACCCGGCCACGCAGCGCGAGTGCCTGGAGGCGATCGAGCGAAGCGCCGACCGACTCACCCGCATGGTGGAGTCGCTCCTCGGCATGGCGCGGGCCGCCGACGGGCGAATCCAGCCGCGGTGCGAGCCCTGTGCGCCCGCCGCGCTCGTGGGCGGTGCGCTCGCGGCCACGCGCGCGGCGCTCGCGGATCACCCGCTGGAGATGGCGGTGCCCGCCGCGCTGCCGCGCGTCTGGGCAGACCCCGTCCACGTGCAACAGGTGCTCGCCAACCTGCTGGACAATGCGGCCAAGTACTCGCCGGCCGGGCGCCCGATCAGGATCAGCGCCGGCGTCGAGCGCCGCGCGGTCGTGTTCCGGGTGGCCGACGAGGGGCCGGGCGTGGCAGCCGACGAGCGCCGGCGCATCTTCGGCCGCTTCCAGCGCGGGCAGGCCTCGGACCTGACGCATGCGCCTGGGACCGGGCTCGGCCTGGCGATTGCGCGCGAGCTGCTCGCGGCCCAGGGCGGCCGGATCTGGGTCGAGCCGAACCGCCCGCGGGGGAGCGTGTTCGCCGTCCGCCTGCCGGTCGCCGAAGAGCACTCGGCGGTGCCAGCCATGATCAGGCGGGCGACCCGCGCGAGCCGCGGCTGACGCGCCGAGGGGGTAGCCGAATGAGCGCACATACGCGAATTCTCGTCGTGGACGACGAGCCGCAGACCGCGCGCTACCTGAGCATGAACCTGCGGGCGCGGGGCTACGAGGTCCTCACCGCGGCGGATGGTTGCGAGGCCCTGAAGCTGATGGACGAGGCGAACCTCGGGCTGGTGCTGCTCGATCTCAGCATCCCCGGCCCGGATGGCTTCGAGGTGCTGCAGGCGCTGCGGCAGTGGTGCGACGTGCCGGTGGTGGTCATCTCGGCACGCGGGCAGGAGCGGGACAAGGTGCGGGCGCTGGACCTCGGCGCCGACGACTACCTCACCAAGCCTTTCGGCGTGCAGGAGCTATTAGCTCGCGTGCGCGCCCACCTGCGGCGCGCCGAGGGACGTGGCAGCGGCGCCCGCCCCCCGTACCAGGTGGGCGGGCTGCAGATCGACTTCGCGAGCCGCCAGGTCTCCGTGGACGGCCGGCGCATCCACCTCACTCCCACCGAGTATGGGCTGTTGGAGCAGCTTGCGCTCGCCCCGGGGCGGGTGCTGACGCACCCCACGCTCTTGCAGCGGGTGTGGGGGCCCGAGTACCGCGACGAGGCGGACTACCTCTGGGCCTACGTCAGCCGGCTGCGCCGCAAGCTGGAGCCCGACGCCGAGCACCCGAGGTACATCCTGACCGAGCCCGGGGTAGGCTACCGCCTCGCGGTGCCGGGCGACACCGGGTAGGGCGCCCGGCGCCGTTCAGGCATCCTTCAGGCTGGGGTCGGCGCCGTATAGCTCGCCGTAAGGGCCGGTTCGGCACGATGTAATTGGAAGGTACGAGGCCCCCCGGCGATCCGCTCCCTGGATCGTGGCAACCGCCGGGGACGAAGGCAGCGGCCACAACCTAGCGTGGAGGTCCCATCATGACCATCGGCTCGTTCCTGTTCATGCTCGCCTTCGCCTACGGGCTGGGGGTGTTCTGGTACGACCTGCTCCCCGGCCAGCTCTCCGACCGGACCTGGCGCGCGGCGGCCTACCCGTTCGCTCTCATGGCGTTCGGGGAGGCATTCGTCCCCTATGGCCCGAACTTCGGCGGCATTCACGTCATCACGGCGCTCATCGCGGCGCTGATCGGCGTGATCATCGACTGGATCATCCAGACCGCCCGCCGCCCCGCGGCGGTTCCGGCCCCGGAACTGCGCGGCGCGCCAGCGCGTGCCTAGTAGCCGCCGCCCTCCCGGCCACGGTGCTAGCGGAGTGTACCAGGGACGCCCCGGCACCGTGCCGGGAGGCGGCCAGCGGGAGCTGGAGCACCGGCATGGACGCGCCGTTCGATACCTGGCTGCGAAAGGATGCTGAACCCCCGAAAGAGAACAGCGATATCGTGCGCGCAAGCGTCCACTACGGGTTCGACCGTCCAACGGCCGAGCGCCTCGCCTTCATCCGCTGGCTATGGCGCTGCGGCCGTCTCGGCGACGGCTAGGAAACCGCTCGGGGCCGGCGGGAGGGGCGATGGCTCGGGCCGCGGTCGCCGCGATTGCCGACGACGCAACCTCGTTGGGGCTGCTCCACCTCAATCTCACGCGACGAGGCTACACGGTGTTCGTGGCGCTCGTCAGCCAGGTCGACGCGGGCTGGGCCCCGCCCGACGCCCACGACGCGCTCGTCGTCGACCTGGAGGCGCCCGACCCTCTGTGCTGGGAGCTGGCCACCTCCGTGCGCGCCCGCCCCTGGGCGAGAGCGTCGCCCCTGCTGATCCTGACGGTCTGCGAGCCGTACCCCGAGCGGCTCGCCGCCCTTCCGGCCGACCGCCACGTGCGCAAGCCATGGTGCGTCCCCACGCTCATCGCCGCGCTCGAAGATATCCTAACGCGCGGCAACTAGCTCGCACCCGGTCGGGGAGCGGATGCCGGCTCTGTCCCAACAGTCAGGCTCCAACGAACGCTGCGATCCCGGCGACCTCGATGAGTGCGGCCCAGCCAACGACCGTGGGGCCGAATGGAGAGCGCGATGCCGCGAGACCCACAGGTCACGCCAGCGGCTGTCCCCGTGCCGCCGGGGCAGTATGGCGCGGACCTTGCGTCGTCGCGCCCGTCGGCCGGCGCGCCGGCCGCGTCTAGAGCGCCGCGAGCAGGGAGGCGTTGATGGAGGAGAAGTCCCGAGCGCAGCAAGCAGCGGCCCGGGCTCCCAAGCCCACCGGGAATGAGCGGGTCTTTCACCACGGGCAATCATCCGTCCGGGCGCGCTTCAGCCAGCCGGTCATCGTCAAGCGCGGCGCGGTCTTCCGCCTCTGCGCCGACGACGGGGACATCGCCCCCGATTCGGAGCAGGGCCTATATTTCCGTGACATGCGCTATCTGAGCGCCGAGACGCTGCGGATCAACGGCGTCCCGCTGGTGTCGCTGCTGGCGGACGCCGGGGACGGCGACCGGGGCATCTTCGCCCTGACCAATCCGGACATTCAGGAAGCGGACGGCACGCTGCTCGTCCGCAAAGACACTCTGGGGATCAGCCGGGAGACGCGGATCGGCGAGGACCTGACAGAGCAAATCACCATTCACAACTACGTCGCCGAGCCGGCCGCCTTCACGCTGCAACTGAGCTACCAGGCCGACTTCGCCGATATGTTCGTGATCCGCGGCGCGCAGCCTGGCAAGCGGGGCAAGCTACATGACCCGCGCTGGGACGGCGATACGCTCACCTTCGGCTACGACGGGGCGGACGGGCACTGGCGCGGCGCGGCGATCCAGTTCAGCCAGGAGCCGGCGCAGCGGCACGGCGGGGACCTGGCCTACCAGGTGTCGCTCGCGGGCCGCGGCTGCTGGACGCTGACCATCACGACGAAGCTGCGCGACGAGTACAGGAACCACCAGGCGCCGCGCTGGAGCGCGGCGCACGACTCCGCGATCCTGGCCCTGGAGCCCACGCGCCACGGCGCCGCGGGCGAGGGCATGCGGGTGAGCACGAGCAGCGCCCTCTTCAACGACATCCTGGACCGGTCCATCCGCGATCTGCACCTGCTGGCGATGCGCCAGCAGGACGATGCCTTTTTCGCCGCCGGCGTGCCGTGGTACGTCGCGCTGTTCGGCCGCGACAGCCTGGTCACGGCGCTGCAGATGGCCGCGTTCGATGCCAACATCGCCCGCGAGACGCTGCGGGTCCACGCCGCGCACCAGGGCACCAAGGTAGATGACTGGCGAGACGAGCAGCCCGGCAAGATCCTCCACGAACTGCGCGACGACGAGATGGCGAACCTTCGTGAGATCCCGCAGACGCCGTACTACGGGACCGTGGACGCCACGCCGCTGTTTCTTATCCTGCTGGGCGTCTACTGCTCATGGACCGGGGACCTGGACCTGTTCCACGGGCTTCACGACAACGTGCGCGCGGCGCTGCAGTGGATCGAGCAGTACGGCGACTCGGACGGCGACGGCTTCATTGACTACAAGACGCGCTCGCCGAAGGGCCTGCGAAACCAGGGCTGGAAGGACTCGGGGAACGGGATCGTGATGGAGGATGGGCGGCTGGCCGAGCCACCCATCGCGCTCCCCGAGGTGCAGGGCGTGGTGTACCTGGCCTGGGCGATGATCGCCCAGCTCTTCGAGCAGGACGGCGATGCGCACACGGCCCAGGAGCTGCGGCAGCGCGCACGGCAGCTCTTCACGGCGTTCAACGACGCGTTCTGGCTCCCCGAGGAGAGGTACTACGCGTTCTGCCGGCAGGCGGACGGGCGCTTCTCCAAAAGCATCGCGTCGAACCCGGCGCACGCCCTGTGGACGGGCATCGTCGACCACCGACGGGCGCGAGCCGTCGTCGAGCGCGTGCTGCGGCCAGACATGTTCACGGGCTGGGGCGTGCGCACGCTGTCGGCGGACGATCGCTCGTACAACCCCGTCGACTACCAGGTAGGGAGCATCTGGCCACACGACAACGCCTTCATCGTGGCGGGCATGCACCGCTATGGCTTCGACCGGGAGGCAAGCCAGGTCTTCACGGCCATAAAGGAAGCGGCCACCGCGTTCCCGCACTTCCGTCTGCCCGAGACCTTCGCGGGGTATGATCGCGGCTATGCGAGCAAGCCGGTGCGCTACCCGGTCGCCTGCAACCCCCAGGCCTGGGCCGCGGGGACCATACCGTACATGCTGCAGACGGCGCTCGGCTTGCAGCCGAACGCCTTCCGGCGTCGCTTGCACATCGAGCATCCACACTTGCCCGACTGGCTACACTGGGTGGCCATCCACAACCTGCGCGTGGGCGAGGCGCAGGTGGACTTGCGTTACGAGCGCTCCGGCGAGCAGACGCTGGTGGCCGTGTCGAACAAGCGGGGCGATCTGATCGTGACGGTAGATTACTAGCCGCCCGCCGGCGGCGCTCAGCCGGGCGATTCGTCGAGCGTGTCGCCCAGCTCCTGCAGCCACCGCGCGACCGCGCTCTCCACACCGTCGAGCCGGGCCAGATGCCGGTCCAGCTCGTCCGTGAGATCGGGGCGCTCCACGCCGTCACGCGCCTGCTGGAGCAGCGACCGCGCGCGCATCGCATGCTCGAGCGCCCACATGAGGCGAGCGCGCGCCTGCAGGGCGTCGAGCGTGGCGTAAGGGTTACGAACGTCGCGGAGATAGGCCAGGGCTCTCAACTGATGGACGGCCGCCCGTTCCATGTAGCTTACGAGCTGGGTTTCGGTCATCTGGCACCACTCGACCGCCGGCCTCGCGCCGGCTCACACGCGCTTGCGGCACTCAATACGGGAGGGGAGTAGAGCGAGCCGCGGTGCTCGCTCCACTCCCGGGCCACTCCGGAGGAAGGGCAGGGAGTGGCCGGCTACGCTCCCACCCCCGAGCCACGGACGTCGGCCCCATGCCGCTCGAGGGTGCGGCGGGCCTCGGAGCCGCGTTGCTCGTCCGTGCGCACCAGCATCAGGATGCCGCCGTGGCGCAGGCGGTCCTCATAGTAGCGCGCCGTGTCCTCGGCGACGCCCGCGTGGATTAGCGCGCCCGCGATGCCGCCGATTACCAGCCCCGTGATGCCACCGGTCACGACGCCGGTGAGCGCGGCGGCCACCGGCCCCACGGCGACCACGGGGCCGAAGCCGGGGATCAGCATCGCGACCGCGCCGAGCAGTAGCCCCTCGATGATCCCGACCGTGGCAGCCCCACCTGTCGTCACCGTGTCCCTTGGGGGCAGGCCGCGCTCGCCCTCACGCCCCGGTCCCATAACGCTGATGTTGTCCCGGGAGAATCCTTCCTGCAGCAGCTCCTGGTACGCCGCGTCCGCCGACGCGCGATCGGCAAAGTGGCCAACTTCGGTTACCATGCTCATCCGCTCCTTGCACGCGTGTCCCGTCCCCGAACACTGCCGGCCGGGCGAGATCAGTCTCTAAGCAAACCATCGCAGGACCAGCCTGGCGAGGGGCAAAACAACTGCGAACAGGCCCTGAACATGCCCTGAATGCTGATACGGCGACGACGCCTATGGCATGGCGCCTGCAAAAAGCCAGGCAGGCAAGAGGCTCGGCCCCTTGCCGACCGGTCCGATGTGAGGCGACGTTCGCGCGCCGCGACATGGGACGTGAAGCGCGCGCCGCGATCAGGCCGGACGCATCGTTGCCGGGGGAGGAGGCGCACATGCTACGCAAATCGTTATGGTTGGGACTGATCGTATCGTTGCTGCTCGTCGCGGCGCCGGGTTGTGCGTCGCTGCAAGCAAGCCAAGCCGCGCCCGCCGCGCCGAGCGGCGCCAGCGCGGCGGCGCCATCCGGGCAAGCCGCGGTGACGCGGCCCGACGGCAGCGTACACGACGTCGTGGAGCGCGTCCGCCCGGCCGTGGTGCAGATCGTCACCCAGCAAGGCATCACGGAGATCGACCCGCTCTTCGGCGTGCGACGGCAGGGTGTGCAGCAGGGCATCGGCTCGGGCGTCATCTACGACCAGCAGGGCCACATCCTGACCAACAACCACGTCGTGGCCAACGCGGACCAGATGGCCGTCGCGCTGCCCGATGGACGGACCTTTGACGGGAAGCTGGTCGGCGCCGACCCGGATACGGATCTGGCCGTGATCCAGATTCAGGGCGACAACCTGCCGGTGGCCCAGCTCGGGCATTCGAGCCAGCTCGCCGTCGGCGATGGCGTCGTGGCGATCGGCAACGCCCTAGGCCTGCCCGGCGGTCCCACCGTGACGGCTGGCGTGGTGAGTGCGCTGGGCCGCGTCGTGCAGGAGCCGAGCGACAACCAGCAGGGCGGCATCGGCGGCCTGAGCCAGGGCAACCAGAGCAGCCAGGGGGGCGCGCTGCTGTACGACGTGATCCAGACCGACGCGGCGATCAACCCCGGCAACTCGGGCGGCCCGCTGGCCGACCTGAACGGCGAGGTCGTCGGCATCAATACCCTGGTAGCGGCCCAGGCAGAGCCCGGCGTGCCGGCGCAGGGGATTGGCTTCGCCATCGCGATCGACGCGGCGCAACCTATCGCCGCCCAGCTCGTCCAGAACGGCCACGCGATTCATGCCTACCTCGGCATCGCCTTCCAGTGGGCGGGCGGCGCGAGCGCGCGGCAGCTTCACGCGCAGAACACGCAGGGCGTGCTGGTGCAGCAGGTCCAGCCCGGCTCGCCCGCGGCCAAGGCCGGCCTGCAGCGCGGCGACATCATCACGGCGATCAACGGCAAGAAGCTCGCGAGCGAGACGGACCTGCCGGCGACGATCGCCAAGCAGAAGCCCGGGGATAGCGTGCAGCTTAGCGTAGTGCGCAACGGGCAGGAGCAGACCCTCTCAGCGACGCTAGCCCAGCGCCCAACCACTGGCTAGGCGCACACGGCATGGATGGCGCGGCGGTTACTAGCCCGGCGCGGCTCAGACGACCCGGCTCATACCGAAGATGAAAAGCGCGCCGAGGACCGTGAGCGCGACCTTGGCGAAGGAGCTGCGGTCGGCACCGGCCGCGGGCAACAGGCGGCTGGTAGGCTGTACGACGAGGAGAGACGCGGCGCTAAGCAGCAGGGCGCGCGTAAGCGATAGGCACGCCCTCCGCGTCGCGGAGCACGACATCCCCGGCGTGCGCCGGCCCGTCGGCCTCGCGCAGCTCCCAGACGCCAGGCGGCATCTGGCGCAGTAGACGGACGATCTCAGCGGCGACCGCGGCTTCGTCTTCCATGGCTAGACCGCCTTCTCTCAGCTCACCCCTCTATCTCTACCGTAGGCCCGGGCGCCGGCGGTGCCCAGAGGGAGCGCCCCCGATTGTGCCCGGGGGTTTGCCCCGCACCTTCCGAGGCCAGACGGCCTCGCGACCCAAGAAGCGTATCGGAGCGCGGGGACAAGCTGATAGGATGAAACGGCGAGGCACCCTCCAGGTCGTGGTCTGAGCAACCGCCAATATGGGAGCGGTGCGTCGTTTCGCGTGGCCCGCAGGCCGGGGAACCATCTGGGCTGCCCGCCGCGGATCCGCGATACCCCCGGCGGATCTCTAGGGAGAAGGAGCGCGCCGTGCGGCTCGCCACGCGCCCCGCGCTGACTCCGGTGCGCCAGGCGTACCTGGCGGTTTTCGTCCTATCCGTCTCGATCTCTATCCAGTCGGCGGTCTTCCCGCCCTTTGCGCAGGCGGTGGGCTATGAGGTAGCCACCGTGGGGTTTCTGGTCTCCGTGTTCAGCGTCTTCAGCCTGGTCTCTCGCCTGCCGGCCGGGGCGCTGCTCAGCGGGCGCGCGGCCCCCTGGGCCGCGGCCGGCGCCACGGTCTTGTTGGCGCTGGCGACCGCCGGTTACGGGCTGGTGCCCGCGCTGCCCTCGCTCACGGCGATGCGCGCCCTGAGCGGCCTGGCCTACGGCGTGGTCGGCACGCTGAATATGGCGATCCTGATGGGGGCCATCGAGCGGCGTGAGCAGCGCGCGGCGGCCACGGGCTGGTATCTTGGCTGGCTCGCCGCCGGCAATGCCGTAGGCGGCTTTCTCTGTGGCTGGCTGGCCGACGCGGTCGGCTACCAGGCGACGTTCCTCGTCAGCGCGCTGGTCTTGCTCCTTGCGGTACCACTGGTCGCCGCACGCCACCCGGCGGTGGCCGGTCCCAGTCGGGGCACGGGCGAGGGGCAGGGGCGCCCGCCGTGGACGTGGATGTTCCGCATGCCGCTGCTGGTCTCCGGGCTGCAAGCGTTCAACGTGAACGCGCTCTCGCAGCTCATCTGGACCTTTTACATGCTCTACGGCCTGGAGATCGGGCTCACGCTCAGTCTGCTCGGGCTGCACCGCGGGGCCTACAGCACGACCAGCATGGTGGCGCGGCCGCTGGTGGCCCGACTGACGCGCTGGGTAAGTTACAGCTCGATGGCCACCTGGGGCCTGGTGATCACGGCCGGGGTCACGCTGCTCGTGCCCGTGCTCGGCAGCTTCCTGCCATTGTTGGTGCTGAACATCGTGCTCGGCGGCTTGCGGGCCGGGGCGCTCGTCGGCAGTATGGTCGCCGCCGTGGAGTACGCCGGCGAGGACCCGCGCAAGCGCGGCATGGCGGCGGGGATGTACAGCTTCGCGACCGACGCCGCGAACGTGCTGACGCCGCTGGTCGGCGGGCTCGTGGCCGAGCGGATCGGTCTGGCCGCGACGTTCTGGGCCATGCCGCTGGGACTTATCACGGTGTATCTGGGGCTCCTGGCCGTGAGCGCCTGGCAAGGGGGCAGGGGCCGCCTTCCCCCTCCCGTTGCCCCGGACGCCGTGGCCCCGCGTTGAAGCGACTCTCTCGGCACGAGGCGGCCTCATCCCCACTCTACGAGCATGGCCCGAATCGCCGCGAGCTGCCCGGGGGCGATCCCCCACATTGCTGCCGCGTGCTGATCAAGCTCCGCTTCTACTTCCTGGAGCGCCGTGCGTCGAGCGTCCCCCTTGCGAGCGAGCGTGTGCGCACGTCGGGACAGAGCGGCCAAGGCCTGATGGTGTGCGTTGCCCGCGACGAAGCGCGGCACTCGCACCCAGCGGAGCACCGGGATGGAAGCCGCGGGCTCTACCAGGGCGGCCGCCACGATGACGCGCGCTACGGCGCTGTTCAATGCCCCGGCAAGGAAGTAGGCTTCCGCTGCCGACCGGCACGGTACCACGGCCAGTTCATCGTTAGGTAACGCGTGACGGGTCGTGGGCGCTACCACGGCGGCCGCGAGGGCAGTCCCCATGCGCCGCCAGACCACGTAAGGCGCCGCGTACAGCTCACCGGGCGGCCTTCGCCCGGCGCCGAATGGCCGCCTCGCGTGCGCCTGCTGGCCTGACCGGCGACTGCCCGCGCGACCGCCGCGCATGATCTCCCAGCGAGGGCCCGGGGCGCCTCGCCGCTCGGCGAAGGGCCGCGAGCGCTGGGCCGACGCTCCCTGGCAAGCAACGACGAGGTAGGCAGACGGCGTGCATCGCCAGCGAGCCACGTCGCGCGCGCGAAGCAGCGGGTAGACCCGGTCCGGCTTGGCCAGTGCCGGAGCCCGCCGCACGCCCTGGCCCGGCCTCCTGGCGCGGCGCTCGACGACCAGCGTGCGACTGGCCCGGCGCGCGTACACGCGGTGAGTGCCGTACGCGCCACTCGCCAGGCCGACCTGGGCCGTGTAGGCAGCCTGGCCGCGTGCCGCGCGGAGGGCGTGGAGTACGTCTGCCCGCGCGATCAGCCAGGGAGTAGCGGGGTCGTCGAGCCGAACCGGCTCGACGACCAAGCATTGGCGGGTCGTGAGCGCGCGCACGGTGGCCAACGGCGTGTCGCCCTTGAACGGCCTTCCGACCAGCCGATTCCAGACGACGTACGGCACCGGGTAGGTGGTTGACTGCCCCTTGCTGAGCACGAGCGTACACGGAGGATCCTGCGCGTCGCCGTGGGCGCTTAGCGCCCGCAACTCGCTCAGGCGTTCCACGCGGAGCGCTGGCCTTCGGCCCAGGGGGAGCCGCCGACCGCCCTGAGCCGTGTCCGCGCGGAGCGCAGCCCGTGTCACGACGAACGCCAGTGTCCCGCCGTCGGCCAGGTAACGATCGGCACATACCTGGATGAAGAGCAACGACATGGCGTGTGCGCGTCCACCGCGGGCACGCGGGCCCCTCGGGGGCGTGCCCAGCCGATAGCGTTCCAGCAGGGGGCGGGTGGCCGCTCGGTATGCAGGAGAGAGCGTCTCCCAGGCTGGCCACGGGGGATTGCCGACTACGAACTGGAAGGGCTTCGGGTGAATGCTGGGGCCAAGGAGCGAGTCCTGACAGTAGACTGGGATCTCGAGCGGGTAAGCATACCCCACCAGCGCCTCCAGCGCGAACAGATAGTTCGCGCGGGCCGTGATGGCAGCCAGCGGGTTCAGCTCAAACCCGCCGACGTTAGCCAGGAGGCGATCGACGATCTGGGCCGGCTCCAGGAGCTGCTCGTCCGCCCAGCGGCGCGCCCGCTTGATGGCCTGGGTCAGCACGGCCCCGAAGCCACACACCGGGTCAAGTAGCCGCTGATCCAGATCGCCGTCGTAGCCGGCCTCCACCAGCAATAGCTCGGCCAGCCAGCTCGGCGTGAACCGCTCGTCGAGGACGTGCCGCACGGCCCACGGGACCAAGAGCTGGTAGAGCGCCCGGAGGGGGTCGAACGGGGCGGTCGGCTCCAGGCTGCCCGTGGCCGGCTCAAAGCCGGCCAGGGCCCGCGCCAGCGCGCGAATGCCGGCTTCAATGGCGTCGTCCCAGCCGAGCAGGTACCAGCTCAACAGGTCGTCGTCCAGAACGTTCAGCACTCCCCACCGTGCGAAAAAGTGCCCGCTCTCCAGCTCCGCCAGCCAGGCCTGGAGGTCCCTGCTGTCTAGCTCTGCGAGAGGCGCGAGCGGATCGAGAATGACCGCCCCGCGCCGCAGCGTAACCAGCTCGACCGTCAGCAGCTTCACTACCAGCGCGTAGTAGGTGTGGATGGCGCATAGCAGCGGCTTGGCCGCCGGATCCGTGGTCAGGCCAAAGCCGCGCGCCAGCGTCGCGACCGCGCCACTGGCGCGCTGCACAGCATCCCCATAGAGCTGCCCGCACAGCGCGTCCCACCTGGCGAACTGGGAACGCACCGCTGGGCTGTCGCGCCGCGCCAGCCCGTCGTAGAGAGCGCCCACGAGGCGGCGGGCCGTGGGCGCTTGCGGCCCGAGCGTGTCGGCGATGTGCGCCGCCGTGAGCGGACGGCGATCGAGCGCCCGCAGGTAGACGAGCAGCGCCAGGCAGCTCTCGGGGCTCACCAGGTAGGGCCCCTGCAACTGGAGGTCGAGGTTGCGGCTCCGTGGCGCCGCGGGCGGGTCGGGCCCCAGGGCTCCCGCTGCCAGGACGCTGTCTTCGAGCACCTCCGCCGCCCCGGCGCCGGGCCGTAGGAAGAAGAGGCGCTGGCCGTCGAGCCCGATCCCTACCGCGGGCCGCGGCGCCGCCTGCAAGGCGCCCTCGAGTCGGCGCCGCGCGCGCGCCACCCCGGCCGGGTGCGCCAGCTCCCCTGGCGCTTCGTAGGCGATGAAGACGGCCTCATACATCGCGTCCGCCCGCCCGCGGAGCTGGGCCAGAGGGCCGTCTGCCCACCGGTCGCGATGCTTGGTGTGAGCCCCCCAGGCTTGCAGCGCTGGGGCGAGCAGCGCCTCGACACGCTCGCGGAGCGCGGCCGCGTCGACGGCCGCCGCGGCGATGTCGCGCATCTCGTTGGCAATGCGCTCCGGCGTGGGATCGAGGTACATCGAGCGCTACAGCCGCACGACCGGCTGTAGGTGGACGGGGTGGTCGGGGTCGATTCCGCGGTGTACCGCCCGCTCGTACGCCAGCAATTGGAGGAAGGGCAACGCCAGCGGCGCGCGCACGAGGTCGCCCAGGCCGGCTGGCAGGGCGACCCGCTCGTCGGCCGGCAATTGCTCGGGCGACTCGGCGATCACGAGCACCCGCGCTCCGAGCGCTTGCATCTCGGCGAGCACGGTTGCCTCGTGCGCGCGGGCGACTTCGCTCACCAAGCCGGCCACCAGCAGATCGCTCCCGACTATGGCCTTCGGGCCATGGCGGAATTCCAGAACGTGGAACGCCTGGGCGGCCACGAGCGCCATCTCCTGCAGCTTGAGCGTCGCCTCACAGGCGAGGCCGTAGTTCACACCCGAGCCAAGGATGACGAATCGCTCGATGGTCGGATCACCCCCCAGGCGCCGCGCCAGGGCACCATTCGCCGTAAGGACGCCAGCGACGAGCGTCGGCAAGACGTCCATCTGGGCCAGCAGCGTCTCTTGTCCCGCGGCGAGGGCGGCTGCGGCGGCCCCGAGCAAGAGCATGCTGGTGAAAGAGCGCGTCATGACCACGCTCTGCTCGGCCGCGCCCTGCGCCAGAAGACAGCGCGTCGCAGCAGCCGCCAGGCTGCTATCGGAGCGACACGTCAGCGCCAGGACCTGTCCGCGCCCGGACCGTCGAAACACCTCCAGCGCACGCAGCGTCTCGGTCGTCTCACCGGAGCGCGAGCATGCGACCAGCAGCGCCGGCGACCGGGGCAACACCTGATCGGGAAAGAGCCACAGCTCCGAGCTGGGCACCGCGCGGGCCGGGGTTCCCGTGCGCGCCTGCCAAATCGCCGCAAGCGCGCGAGCCAGGTAATAGGACGACCCGCACCCGGTGATGAGGACCTCGGACCATGGCCGGCTGAGCCAGCCGCGGAGCGCTTCCGCCTGCTCGTGGAGGTAGACCAGCGTGGCCGTCCACGCCTCCGCCTGGCTCAGAATCTCGCGGTGCGTCTCGCGCCCGGGCGCGCCTGCCATCACTCTCACCCCACTCCGTCCTCGCGGGCCAGGAACGCTTCGACCGCGGCCGCCGTCGGCTGGCCCGCCAGGCCCCCGGCCCGCGTGGCGCTCAGCGCCGCGGCCGCGCAGCCCCACCGCAGACAGTCTTCCAGACCGCACCCCCGCAGGCGGGCGAAGACGAAGCCCGCGGCAAACGTGTCTCCAGCGCCGACCGTGTCGGCCACCTCCACGGGGAACCCGGCACAGCTTGCCACACGGCCACCCTGGCGAGCCAACGCGCCGTGCGGCCCCCGCTTGACTACCACGCAGTCAGTCTGCTGCTGCAACACGTTCAGGGCAGCGTCCAGCGTCTTTGCTCGCGCCACACAGAGCGCCTCGTGCTCGTTCGGAAAGAAGATGTCTGCCTGACGGAGCGCTCGCCACAGCGGTCCATTCCACTGGCCGGCCGGATCCCAGCCCGGGTCCAGTGATGTCGAGCCGCCAGCGGCTCGCGCGGCGGCCAGTAGCTCGGCGAGCCCGGCGCGTAAGCCCGGCTGTAAGAAGACGCTGCTCGCGTGAACGTGGTCGGCCTGGCCTAGTAGCTCGCGGCTCACGTCAGCAGGCGTGAACGCGGCCATCGCGCCCGGATACGTCAGCATCGCTCGGTCGCCGTTGCGCACCAGGTGGACGGTGAGCCCGGTCTTCTGATCGGGCGCGGTCACGACCGCCGTGGCATCTACACCGCGCTCGACCAGCGCGCGCACCAGGAAGCGCCCGAACTCGTCGTCGCCCACCTTGCTGCTCAATGCCACGCGGAGGCCGAGGCGACTAGCGCCGCAGGCGAAGATCGCGCCGCTACCGCCCAGGGTCAGGCTGGCATCATCGACGAGGTGCTCTCCCTGGCCGAATTCGGGCACCACGGCCGCGCCACGGAGAACGAGGTCCACATTCAAGTCACCCAGGACCACCACGTCATATGTGCGCATAGTGCACCTTCCATCGCGGCGCCGCGGGGGGCAGCCGGCGCCGGACGGCCATGGAGCCTCCCCTCTAGGCTACGCCACACCAGGCGTAGGTAAGCAAGGTCAGGACTTTCGTGACCGTCAGCAGGTCTTCGACCACCAGGTACTCGTCCGCCGCGTGCGCACCCGCGCCGCGGACGCCGTAGTGCACCGCGGGAAGGCCGAAATCGCGCTGTACCACGAAGAGATCCGACGGCGAGGGGAGCGGTGTCACCGCGGGCGTCTCGCCGGTCACCGCCCGAGCGCAGTCGGCGAGGACGCCCACGAACGGATGGTCCGCCCGGATTGCGGACGCCGGCATGAAGCGTATGGGGAAGCGCACCTCCGGTCGCCGCGGGAACAGCTCGGGCGCCGCCGCCACCAGCTCGTCCAGCCAGGCGCGGAGCTCCGCTTCGGCCTCGGGCTGCGTCTCCCCCGGCAAGAGCTGCCAGGACAGCTCGACCCGCGCCTCGGCCGGCACCGTGATCGGGACGTTCGTGCCCCAACCGCCGGCTGCCACCTTCGTCACCCAGACGGGCACGGGGTCCGGCGCGCCAGGGGCAAGGCCAGGGCAGTGAGCACGGCGCTGCGCCCGGAAGCGGTCGACCCACTGCAGCAGGTGCGTGAGCTGGCGAACCGCCTCGCCCGGCTCTGCCTGGCCGAAGAAGATGCCTTCAGCCCCCGCCAGGCGGATCTGGGCGACGTGCCCCCCTCGCACACCGTTGTGGATGAGGAGGTTGGATGGCTCGGGGATTACGAGCGCGTCGCCGTTGTCCCCGCGGACCCGCCCGGCCAGGGTGCCGTTCACCCCACCGAACTCCTCGTCGACGACGGTTTCCGCAATCACGTCGCCCTGCAGCGGAACGGCCAGGATGTCGAGCGTGCGCATCACTCCGAGGATCGCTGCCACACCGCCCTTCATATCGTAGGCGCCCAGCCCGTAGAGCCGTCCGTCCACGATCTCCGCGCCAAACGGGTCGTGCTGCCATCGCTGCGTGCCCAGCGGCACCGTATCGATATGCCCGCTGAACACCAGCGACCGTCCGCCGCCACGGCCCGGTCGGCGCGCCACCACGTTGGGGCGGCCACGGTAGTCGCGCCCAGGCCAGAAGGCCGGGTGGGCCGCGAGGCCAGCCACCTCGTCAAGCGCATAGATCTCTGGGCGCAGGCCGGCCTTGGCGAGGTGTGCAGCCACCGCCGCTTGGCAGGCTTCCTCCTCGCCCGTTGGGGGGTGGTTGATGGACGGGATGCGGATCAGCTCTCGCGCGATGCCGATCAGCTCTTCCGCCAGGGTATCGACCGCCGCGTCGACAGCACGATGCAGCGACGACCGCTCTGGTATCGCCTGGGACGGAGTGCGCGAGCGCATGCCTGCCGCATCCTCTTCGGCGCCACGAACCGCGCCATCGCCGGTGCCCTGGGCGGCGGATATCAAGAACTACCTCCTTCAAGAGCACCGTAATTGGCCGGCGTGACGCAACACGTTGCCCCGCGTAAACGCGGGGTAACAGCACGAGGGCGAGGTCAGGGCTGATTCAAAGTCGGGCGGGGATGCTGGCCGGGGTGACTTGACAGGAGACGGGCGAGGCCCTCACAGAACGGGATGGACGACATCCCACGTTCTGGAGGGCCTCATGGAACCGACGGTGCCGGCGCTACGGGAGATGCTCGCACAGGTGCCCGATCCGCGCAAGGCCCGGGGCAAACGCTACCCCTGGCCGGCGCTGCTGCTGTTGCTGGTGGCCGCGCTGTTGAGTGGAGCGAACAGCCAGCGGGGCGTGGCGCGCTGGGGGCAGACCACGGGCGAGACGTGGCGGCAGCGTTTGGGGGTGATGCGGCGGCGGGGGCCCAGTCAAGCGACCATGCAGCGCGTGCTCGCGCAGGTGGACGTGGACGCGCTCGAATGAGTGCTGGGGGCCTAGCAGCAGCAGATGCGGGCAGCGTGGCGGCAGAGCACGGCGCGCTGGCTCGACGGCCTTGCCCTTGACGGGAAGACGTTGCGGGGCGCCCGGCGGCTCGGCGCCCAGGATGCGCACTTGCTCAGTGCCCTGTGCCACCGCACCTGCCGCGTGCTCGGCGAACTGGGCGTGCCGGACAAGACCAACGAGGTGGGCGCCGTCGACGCCTTGCTCGAACGCCTGGTGTTAGCGGGGGAGACGGTCACCTTCGATGCCGAGTTCACCCAGTGGACCGTCGTCCAGCCGGTCGTGCACCAAGGCGGCGCCTACTTCCTGGTGGTCAAGGGCCATCAGCCCACCCTGCTCGCCGCTGCCCGCCACGCCCCGGCCTGGCCGGCGCGCCAGCTCGGCACGGCCCGCACTCTCGACTTAGCCCATGGCCGTATCGAGGAGCGCACCTTGGTCGCCGCCGACGCCCGCGACGTCGCCTGGCCCCATGCCCGCCAGGTGCTCCGCCTTCAGCGCCGCTTCGTTCACAAAGCCACCGGCCGCGTGCTCAGCGACGAGACCGTCTACGCCGTCACCTCGCTCACCCCCGACCAGGCCAGCCCCGCCGACTTGCTCGCGCTCTGGCGTGCCCACTGGGCCATTGAGAATTCGCTGCACTGGGTCCGCGATGTCGTCTTCGGGGAAGATCACGCCACCACCCGCACCGCCCATGCCGCCCAAGCGCTTGCCGCGTTCCGGAACCTCGTCATCTCCCTGCTCCACCTCTGGCACCGGCCCGACATCTCCGCCGCGCGGGCCGAGTTCGCCGGGCATCCCGCCGCGCTCTGCCGCCAACTCGGCCTCAGTCCACCCGGACTTTGAGCCAGCCCTGGGGGCCAGGCAGGATGTCAGGCTGTGCTGGCAGCGGGTCGCTGAAGCCGACATCCACGACGACTTGCTCGAATCGCCGGCCGGCAAGGCTGGCGGTGACTCGATAGCGGACAGCGGCCCCTTCGAGCACGTCGTCTAGGTCGTCGCTACGTTCGACCGCGAAGACGAAGTAATCCCCGCTGTCCATGGCCTGCGCGGTAAGGAGGTCCGCGGTCGCTTGCTCGACGGCGTCGCCTCGGGCGAGGTCCAGGTCCTTGGTAGCGCGGGCTCGTGATCCCAGTCGCAGGTCCAGGGCAAAGCCCCCTTTGAGGACCCATCGGCCTGGTGCGGCCACCAGCAGCCGAGCGAGCAGCCGCTCGAAGACGACCTGCTTCCGTAGTCGGTCGAGGGAGAGGCTGGTCGCCTTCGAGTGCGCCAGGAGCCGTGCTTCGAGCGCGGTGCGGAAGGCAGCGGGCGTAGCATACCTCATACGGGTATGTGGTTCAGGGCGCTCTCCACCAGGGCGCGCACGCGTTGCGACCGGCCGCAAGTGGCGGCACGTAGTTGATCCGGCAGGACCAGGCCCCGCCGCGCCGCTTGGTGGATCGCCATCTCCACTTGCTCTGGCCCGGCCCCTAGCTCGGCAACGTCGATGATGGTGCGCGCCGGCGCGGTGACCCGGATGCCCTCTCGCTCGACGACCTCCCCCCCGGCCAGGGGCCGGGTGCTCGTATGGAGGCGCACGCCGGGGAGGGGAGGGAGGTACCGTCGCTCGCCCGGCACCGTCAGGTGTACGGCGTCGGGGATGATGTCGGAAAGGTCGTGCAGCGCGAGCGCACTCTCGTGGGAGACCACGGTCGTCTCGCGCCCCAGGGCGAGCCAGGCGGCCACCACCTGCTCCAGCGGGGACGACGGATAGTCGCGCAGGCGGTAGACGTCGCGGTAGACGCGCAGGAAGCGCCCGGCGCGGGCGTGGTGCGTGAGCAGATCGGTCCCGAAGCCGCACGTGCGGGCCTGCCCGGTCGTGAAGTACCCGTGCTGGGTGGACGCCACCTTGAAGAGGCAGGCATGATCGGGACTTGGGGCTACAATGTCATGCATTAGCTGGATAATACTCAGTTTACGCCTGACATGCCAGGCCACGCAGATCCAAAAGCGGACTCCCAGGATAGCCGCAGACGCGATGTCTCGGCATGGCCGAGTTGCCGGGCTGGCAGGCGAGCGTCGTGAGCAGTCAAACAGATATCCTGACTGCCGCGCTGATGCTCGGCCATGCCCACGCCGAGGTCGCGGCGCGGCACTACGCGCGGGCCGACGAGGGCACCGCGGAGCAGGCGGCGGAGGCGCTGGAGCGGGAGCCGCTGCAGGCGGATCACCCGGTGCAACTTGCCAAAAAGGGAACTGCGCGGGAAGAAGCGGGAGGCCCTGCCCTACATAATTCCGCGCCAGGACAGGGAAACCGAGCGGCGCACCCAGAGAGATTCGAACCCCCGGCCCCTGGTTCCGAAGAAGAAGGGTCCCTCGAACTGGCGAGCACAGAACGCTACCTGCCGGCATGATTCGGCCAGTAATTTCGCCAGATCTGGACCGCGGTCGGTTCGGCTGGTGCTGCCCGGTCCACCAATTCTGCCGTCGTGATTTCGCGTCCAACTTGGCAAAAACCTGCCAGAAAGAGGGCGGCCGCCCGCTGCCCCGGCCCGGCACACAAGCGGCGTAGCTTCCCTACCGACCAGGCACCCTCAATAGGGACCGCGACGGGCCACGCGGGTCGCCAGCCACTCCGTTGAGGCCCCGGACGCCGCTGAACGCTGCGGCACTCCAAGCCAGTAAGCAAACATAGCAACTGGGCGAGAGGATGAGCAAACGATACTTATTCATGTACAAATCATGGCCACACACGGGACGACGAGCCTTCCAAGTAAGTGCGCAGTGCGCGCTCGCTCGCCGGGTCGGCCACGATCGTAGCGACATCGCCGGCCGTGAGTCGGGTACTGGCCCGCGGGAAGACAGTCTCTCCGTCACGCGTGACGGAGACCACGAGAGTGCCACTCGGGAGCCCCGCCTCGGCCAACGTGCAGCCGACCAGCAGCGAGGCGGCGCTCACGCGCACCTCCAAGAGCACCGTCCCTGCTGGCAGTGCGTGTGCCCGGCGCACGCTGCGCTCCAGGATAGCCTTGTAGGTGGTCATCACATCACGCACGTGCAGACGGCCCACCAGGCGGCGGTGCTCCACGACGGGTGCCCAGCTAGTGCCACACTCCGCAAGCTGGTGCAGCGCAGTGTCGAGCGATCGGGCTGGACTGAGAAGCGGGCGCGTCCGATCGACCATTGCCCGGACAAGTGTAGTGCCGCGCTCGGCCTCCGGCACCTGGTCCACCTGCGTGGTGCCTGCCCGACTCTACCCTGGACAGCAGGCCAGATGTCTACTACCATCCAGATACTGCGGGGCGGCGGCCCGTCTTAATTGTTACGCTTACGGGCCGCCAGGGCGATGAGCATAGCGTCTGCGCGCTGCCGAGCACATGGTCGCGCGGGGGCGGAGGTGGCCGATGCTCACCAGGGAAGAGAACGACCTGCTGACTCACACCGACCGGGGCACGCCCGGGGGCGACCTGCTACGCCGCTACTGGCAGCCGGTGGCGCTGGCGGCCGAGCTGCCGCCCGGCGGGCCGCCCGTGCCGCTCCGCATCCTGGGCGAGGACCTGGTGCTGTACCGCGACGAGCAGGGGCAGCCGGGTCTGCTCGGACTGCACTGCCCGCACCGTGGCGCCGACCTCAGCTACGGGCGGCTGGAGGACGGCGGCCTGCGCTGCCTCTACCACGGCTGGCTGTTCGACCGCGCGGGCCGCTGCCTGGAGCAGCCGGGTGAGCCCCAGGGCAGCACCTTCCACGAACGCGTGCGCCACACCGCCTATCCGTGCCAGGAAGTGGCAGAGCTAATTTTCGCCTACCTGGGGCCCGGCGAGCCGCCCCTGCTGCCCGCCTACGAGTTCCTGACCGTGCCCGGCGCTCAGCGGTACGTGAACAAGGCGCTCCATGAGTGCAACTACCTCCAGGGCAACGAGGGCAACATCGACCCCGCGCACCTGTCGTTCCTGCACTACCTCTTCCAGGACGACCCCGGCCGCAACCGCTCGGTAAAGGACGTGGCGGGCACCAGCACCAGTACGAACAGCCTGTACGGCCGCGACGTGTCGCCCACTATCGAGATCGAGGAGACCGATTACGGCGTGCGTATCTTCACTGTGCGCCAGATCGGCCCCGGCGAGATTTACGTGCGCGCCTCCAACTTCATCCTACCGAACCTCAGCTCCTTCCCCGGCCAGACCGGCGGCGAGGGGTACAGCGTGAACTGGCACGTGCCGATGGACGACACGCACAATTGGAAATTCATGATCTCGTTCAGCCGCGTGCGCGCGCTCGACCAGGAGGAGATGCACCGCCACTACGCGGCGAACATGACCGCCGACTACCGCCTGCGCCGCAATGCGGCCAACCGCTACCAGCAAGACCGCGAGGAGCAGCGCACGCGCAGCTTCACCGGCATGGGCAGCTTCTTCCCGGCCCACGACGCGTTCGCCACCGAGGGCGAGGGGCCCATCCAGG
>Ga0070741_10006631_pt1 | contig 24718 bp, 12 predicted proteins | sample Coa_R1_4_FD_66440 | JGI IMG/M metagenome (GOLD analysis project Ga0070741, IMG submission 66440) | Surface soil microbial communities from Centralia Pennsylvania, which are recovering from an underground coalmine fire - Coalmine... | ecosystem: Environmental > Terrestrial > Soil > Unclassified ... | reverse complement strand
GTCCAGGAACACGACGGTGGGGTGCAGGGCGGCGAGCGCGCGCACGAGCTCCGCCACGGCGTCGAACGCGCGCCGGCGCTCGATCTCGGGCGGCGCCGGGGCGTAGGAGGTGGGTCGAAGGATCCTTCCCACCTCCGGGACGAGCTGGGCGAGCGACCCGGCGGTCTCGGCGGCGATCGCGCGGAGACGGTCGGGCGGCAGGCGCACGACCAGCGAGCGGATGGCATCGGCGACCGGCTGGAGGAACAAGGAGCGCTCGGCCTCGAAGCATCCGGCCTCCAGGACCCAGCCCCCGGTTCGCTCGGCCCGCTGCAGGAGCTCGTGCGCGAGGCGCGTCTTGCCGATCCCGGCCTCGCCCACCAGCAGGACCGAGCGCGGGTCGCCGGCGACGGCCGACGCCCACGCCGCGTCGAGAACGGCGAGCTCCCGCTCGCGCCCGACGAACCGCCACGGCTCCTCCCGGCGGGGACGGCCGGCCGGGGGCCGGCGGGGCGCGTGCTCGGCGGCCTCCGGCATCGGGGCCCCCCGAAGGATCGCGAGGTGCAGCTCGACGGTCTCGGGCGAGGGGTCCGTGCCGAGCTCCTCGGCGAGCGCGGCGCGCAGGCGCTCGAACGCGGCGAGCGCCTGCGCCGACCGCCCGGTCGAGCGGTAGGCGTGCATCAGCGCGCGGACGGGCTCCTCGTCGAGCGGGTCGGCCGCCGCCGCCCGCTCGGCGGTCTCCACGACCCGGGCGTGGTCGCCGAGCTCGAGGCCCGCCCGCCACGTGACCCGGCGCGCGCGCCGGAGGAGCTCGAGCGCTCGGAGGCGAGCGACCTCCGCCCACTCGGCGTCCGGCTCGTCCTCCAGGACCTCCCCCTCGCCGAGCAGGTCCAGCGCGCGGCCGGCGGCGGCGAGCGCGAGCGCGGGCTCCTCGCCGGCGCGCTGCTCCGCCTCGGCGACGAGCGCGCCGGCCTCGTCGAGGTCGAGCACCGCCTCGGGCGAGGCCACGAACCGATAGCCGTCGCGGTCGCCGGCGACGACCCCGGCGCCCAGCACACCCCGAAGGCGGCTCACGAGCGTCGCCACCTGCCGGTGCGCCCGGTCGGGGACCCGCTCGCCCCACAGGATCCCGGCGACGCGCTCGACGCTCACGCTCCGGCCGCCCTCGGCGAGCAGGACCTCGAGCAGCGTCCGGCCCTTGCGGCTGCCGATCTCGACGGGCGCGAGCCACCGCCCTTCCCGCCATACGCCGAACGATCCGAGCAGGCGGAACCGCAGACGGGGCCCGCGCGCGCTCACGTCACGCGGGCGGCGAACCCTCGACCCTGGCCTTGAGGAGCTGCATCCGGGCTTTGACGTCCTTCTTTCCGATCAGGGGGAAGACGACGGGGGCCATCACGGCCGCCATCCCGTTCAGCTTCTCGAAGACCAGGTGGAAGGTGACCCTCGTGCCCTGCCCTGCGGGCTCGAGCGTGAAGGTGTTGGCGTAGGTTCCGTCCTTGTCCCAGGAGCGGAGCGCGAAGCGCTCCATCGGCCGGTTCTCGACGACCTCGCCCTCGTTCGCGCGATGGGCGTCGCCCGGGATCCATCCCACGGAGCGGAACCGGCTGCCGACCGCGTTCGGCTCCCCCCGCGTCCATTCGATCGCATAGGGCCTGGGCGAGAACTCGGTGTGCCTGCTCACATCGGCCACCAACGCCCACACGCGCTCGACGGGAGCCTCGATCGACACCTCGAAGACGCCCCCAGCCATGACCTCCTCCTCCGCAGGCACCGGTGAATGGGAACAGTGCATCATGGCACGGGGCCCGCCCAAGGTCAGGTGCCCGACGGGCCGGCCCGTCACCGCCGCGGGCCGACTTCCCGCCGTCGGGCGCTTGGCGCCCGCTACTCGCCGCCCAGACCCCGGTAGCCGATCTTGAACACCATCGTGCCCCCGATGTCGGCGCCGGCCATCACCAGCAGGACGGCGACCAGATCGAGCGCGATCCATACGGCGCCCGCCCGGTGCTGCTGCCGGTCCGACCAGCGGGCCACGAGGTCCACGACGACGACGGCCGCGGCCGCGAACTGGACCAGCATGTGGCGGCTGGCCACCTTCCGGATCTTCGACCCCGACCGCATGGTCGCTCGCTCCGCGAGCCCGGTGAGCATCGCGGCCGCGAATCCCGCGAGCGCCGCCACGATCAGCCAGGTGGCGGCGAGCGGAGCCACCGCGTGGTGGCCGATTCGGGAGAAGAGGTCCAGGCCGAGCGCCCCGATCGAGAAGGCGATCGGGAAGTGCACGAACATCGGATGCGTCGGCCGCTCAATCGGCTTTCCCTGCACGATCTCCCGGACCGTCCAGAATCTGGTCTGTCCGGTGGCCGACCGGTGCTTGAGCCTGATCGCCATCGCGATCGCCCCCTCCCCGCCCGCGTGCGATCCGCCAATCCTAGGACTCGGGGGTCAGTGACGCGCCCCGGGATCGGAGAGCCACACGAGGCGCAGGTTCGCGTCCCAGGCGAAGTAGGCGGTGTTGACGTGAGGGCGGCCAGGCGGCGAGATCGTCGAGATCGCGCAGAGCGTCGAGACTCCGAGCAGGCTCCGGGCGATCTGCCTCAACCGGCTGGCAAGTCTTGGTCGTCCCGCCAACACAACCCGGGCCAGAGCACGCGAGAGGGGTTGGGGGCGTCGACTCCGTAACAGGATGCCCCCGTTGACGACGCGGCTAACATTCGGACGAGATGCCGTCAAGGGGACACCAGGCACGCATGCGCACGCGTGAGCTCATCGCGGCCTACGAAGCGGCAAATCCTGACGACGAAGGACTCCTCGCCGCTCTCGACGATGCCGAGCGGTTCCTGGCAACAGTTCCCGGCTCGTTTTCGTGCGTGTACGACAGCGCTCCACTACCGGAGCCGATAGACCCACGCTTCCTCGGCAATCGCTTGCTCGACACCATATGGTTCCTACTGGGCTTCGCTCAGCACTCGACCGCTTACAGATGGCGATGGCTGCTCACAGCCGCGTGGCGCGGCCTCGATGACTCCGAGCCCTTGGTGACGTGTCTGGCCACCCGATCGCTGCTGGAACTTGCCGCCGTTTTCAATCGCCTTTACGAGGAGCTTGGCCCCTCGATGTCGGCGCTTGTCGCCCTTCGCAAGGGAACAGCCCACTCCGCCGATGCCTGGCGCGCGCTGTTGCCCGCCAACAACATCCTGTTCGAACACATGACGGCGACGCGATTCAACTACGACGCGGCAAGGAGGCGGGACTTTGAGACACTCTTTGAGCATCCGGACGCCGACCGACCCACGACGAACATCCTTACTCTGCTGGACAAGATGCCGCAGGACTCCCCACGCATCGTAAGCTGGCACTACAAGTACCTCTCCGACTTCGTACACCCAAACAAGGGCGCGCACGACCTCACCATCGAAGAGTCCTATCAGGTGAACGAAACGGCCAAGGCCTTCAACCTCACACTGCACCCAACGAGCAAGAGAGCGTTTGATCTCGTTCTCAGTGTCGTTGCTTATCCGCTCCTCGTGTCGCTACAGTCATTGACACAACAATTGTCAGCCTCCCAAGAGTGGCTGACGGCCGCTTACGTCCTGCGACAGGCATTGGGCGGCAGCTCGTCATCCCATTAGGGTCTCGAGAGGCCTGATCGGCTCCGCGATGCGCTGCGTCGGTGGGTCGGGCTACCGCACCACTGTGTCCGGCCCGTGAAGGGAGAACGAGGAAGGCCTCATATCGGAGGACTGGACCACTCTTGACTTGGCACGTGGCGTAGAGGGTTAATTCGGCGCGAAACATGGAAGGAGGGTCCGAACTCACGTTCCCCCTCGCTGAGCGGGCCGAGGCAGCGGGGGTTCTGAACGGCGGGAGCGCGCTGATCGTTGCGCCCACGGCCACCGGCAAGTCGCACATCGGGCGAGAGGCGATCCGCCGCGCCGTCGCCGCCAACGGCAACCGCACGCACGCCTACCTGGTCCCGTTCCGGGCCCTTGCGGACGAGGTCTACGACTCGTTCCTCGACATGCTCGAAGGGACCGAGGTGCGCGTCCGCATCTCGACGGGCGACCATCGCGACCCCATCCGTCCCGGCGATGCGGACCTCATCGTCGCGACCTACGAGAGCTTCATCGGGCTGGTCCGGGACGCGTCCTTCCGGCCCGGCCTCGTGGTGGCCGACGAGGTCCACCTGATCGCCGACGCGACCCGAGGGGCCGCCGTGGAGGGCCTGTTCGCTCGCCTGCTGGCCTCGGACAGGGCCGATGGGCTGTGCGCCCTGTCGGCGGTCGTGGAGAACGGAGACGAGCTGGCCGAGTGGCTTGACGTCCAGCTGCTGGAGGGCACCGCGGCCGATCGACCGGTGCCGCTGAAGCTCGAGTCGCGCTTCGTCGGCGGGCTCGAGGAGGGGTTGATGACGGCCCTCGGGCCGTGCCTGGACGGGAGCCAGGCTCTGGTCTTCTGCAGCTCACGGCCCGGCGCGGAGCGCACCGCCCGCGAGCTGGCGACCGGAGCGATCGAGCGGACCCTGTCGCGAGCCCAGCGCCGGATGCTCCAGGAGCTGACCGATCACATCGTGGCCGAAGACCCCGACGCCGAGGACGTCATCGAGCTCATCCCGAAGGGTGTGGCCTATCACCACGCCGGCCTTCCCAAGCCGCTCCGCCGTCGCATCGAGGACTACTTCCGGGATGGCCTGATCCGCGTCATCGCCGCCACGCCGACCCTCGCGGCCGGCGTCAACCTTCCGGCCGAGGTCGTCGTGGTCCGGGACGTCTTCCGCTCCGAGGTCGTCCGCGGCGTCTTCCGGCGCGTGCTGCTGCCCAGCGGGGAGATCCTGAAAATGCTGGGCCGAGCCGGGCGCCCGCACCAGGCGAGCCACGGCACCGGTATCGCGCTCATCGAGCAGCGGTTCGGCCGGGATCCGGACATCAAGGAGCTGGTGGCCTCGATCAAGCGCGGCCGGGGCGGCATCGTCGAGAGTCGCCTGCCGGAGAGCTTCGAGGGGCTGATGCGGTTCGTGCTCTCTGTGGTCGTCGAGCGGGGTGAGACGACCCTGGCCGACGTCCGGGGCGCCTTCGAGAGGACCCTCGCCTTCCACGCGTCGAAAGAGCCGATCTCGTTCGACCGGAGCTTCGAGGACGACCTCATGGAGGACATCCCGGCGTACCAGCGGGTGCTGGCGGCCAAAGGAGCCGTCCGTCTGGCGGATCACCACCTGTCCGCGGACGGCGTGCATGCGTACGTGACGTCGGGCGACCACGGCTACGAGGTCACGTTCGGCGTCCTCGGGCTCACGTGCGAGTGCCCCGCCGCCAGCAAGTTCTACCGGGGCCAGATCTGCAAGCACCAGGCGTGCGCAATCCACGACCTGCTGTTCGAGGACGGGGTGGACGAGGAGGCACGGGCGCGGACCATCTACAACTGTGGCTACGTCTTCGGCGACAAGCTCACCATCGGGACCCGCATCAGCTTGGCCCTCGAGTTGCTGACGCGTTGGAAGCTCGTCGAACGGATCGCGGACGGATGGCGGGCCACCCCGATGGGCGACGTGGCCGTGCCCACGGGGTTCGACCTGCTGCTAGTCCACCAGGTCGCCGAACGGATCGGAGCGGGGAGCTCGGCCACGTACCGTGAGATCGCCGGGTGGGCCGTCCAGGACTACTTCGCCAACGAGAAGGACCGAGACCGCTGGGCAGCCGCCGTCGACGCCTGGATCCGTGAGGTCGACGAGCACAGCATCACGCTCCCCACCAAGTACCGGGGCGACTTCGAGCGCGGGCTGGAGGATCTGGCGCGCGTCTGCCTCCTGTACGAGAAGTCGGCCGCCGCCCTGGACAGGCCCGAGATCGCGGAGCAGGCACGGGCCGCCGCGGGCGCCATCCGGTACGGAGTCGCCCCCGAGCTCGTTCCGCTCATGGCCCTCCAGCTGCCACAGCTGGGCCGGGCCCGGACCCGGTACCTGCACGAACGTGGCATCGCCAACCTGGCCGACCTGGCTGGAGCGGATCCGAAGCGGCTGGCCGACCCACGGCGCGCGCCGGAGATCTACGTGCGCGAGTGGATCGAGCGCGCCAAGGAGATCCACAACGCCCGGGCCGTCGCGGCGGCCGACCGCGAGGAGGCCGACCAGGAGTTCGACGAGCTGGTCGCCAGGTTCCGGCTGGACCCGGCCGCTCTCACGTGACATGCCACCTGTCCTGACCCAGAGCCAAGAGGCGGCGATCGCGCACCCGGCGCAGCGCCTGCAGATCCTGGCGTGCGCCGGATCGGGCAAGACCGAGGTCCTCGCTCGACGGGCGGTCCGGCTGCTGCTGTCCGGCGTCGACCCCGCGTCGCTCATCGCGTTCACGTTCACGGACAAGGCGGCGACCGAGCTGAAGGCCAGGATCGAGGCTCGGGCCGCCGAAGCCGATCCCCGGTTCCGGGACCTCCCGCCGGCGGGACGGGGGATGTTCATCGGGACCACGCACAGCTGGGCGCTGCAGGCCTTGCAGGAGCTCGGCGGCAACTACGAGACGATGGAGGGCCTGACGTCGGAGCAGGAGTGGGTGCTCCTGCACCGGATGGCGAGGCGCCTGGGCATCATCGACCTCTACGCCCGGCACGAGGGCAAGCCCGCGGAGCGGATCGCGGCGGCCAGGGCAATCGAGGGCTTCCTGCGCAGCGCGGAGGTCGTGCACAACGAGCGGATCGACCGGGAGACGCTCCGCGAGCGCAGCCCCGTGTTCGTGGAGGTCCTGGAACGGTACGAGTGGCTCCTCGACCGGATGCGGCTCCTCCCCTTCCGCCTGATGATCGGCAGGGCGATCGACGAGCTCGCGCCCGGCGGGCGGCTCCGCCGGCGGCTCGAGGGCCGCATCACCCAGGTGCTGGTCGACGAGTTCCAGGACTTCAACCGGGCGCAGGACCTCATGCTCCAGGGCCTGCACGACCTGGGCGCCAATGTCACGGTCGTCGGGGATGACGATCAGGCCATCTACCAGTGGCGCGGCGGCGACGTGTCGCTTTTCCGGACCTTCGTCGAGCGACGGCAGGCCGAGCGGGTCGACCTGGACCTGAACCACCGATGCCGCCCCGAGATCCTCGCCTTCGCCAGGCACGTGGTGGAGCACCTCGGCGGGCGGCTGGACAAGGTCCTGGGCTCGGCCCGTGAGCCCGCGCACCCCGGCTCCGTCGAGGTCGCCGTCGCCCCCGATGCGGTCGGCGAGGCCGAGCACATCGCACGACGCATCGAAGAGCTCCTGGCGGACGGCCACCGCCCCTCCGACGTGGCGGTCCTGTATCGGTCGGTGCGGACGTCCGCCCGGCCTCTGATCGACGAGCTGCGCTCCCGCGGCATCCCCGTGGCGGTGGTCGGCAAGACCTCCCTCCTGGCCCGGCCCGAGATGGCGCTGATCGCCCGTCTGTTCGTGCTGTGGGCGGGCGGCACCTGGTACCCCAACCCCGAGTTCGAGCCCGAGGTCGTCACGCGGTCGTCGCTGATCGAGGAGGTCCGGGGGGTGACCGGAGCGTCCGGCCGGGACGCCGAGCGCATGATGGCGCGGCTGGACCGGGTGCACGAGCGGATCCTGGCGGAGGGTGTGGCCGACAGCGTCGCGCTGTACGACGAGATCTTGGCGATCCTGGCGCTCCCCGGGAAGGACCACGCCGCCCGGTGGCGGGAGCTCGGGCTCGGGCGGATGTCGGAGCTGCTCACCGACTTCGACCACGCGGTGCGCCGGGCGGCCCCGTCCGAGCTGTACGCATCGACGCCGGCCGGGACCGCCGACGAGCCCGAGGAGGACGCCACGCTGGCGGCCGACCGGGCGGGCAGGTCGAAGCCCCACGTCCTGGGGGCCTCCCGGGGACAGATCTACCTCTACCGGCTCCGGGAGTTTCTGGCAGCCTTCGCCGGGCGGGCCGCCGAGGAGACGCCCGACTCCGCGCCCGAGGCCCACGACGCCGTGCAGATCATGACCGTCCACCAGGCGAAGGGTCTGGAGTTCCCCATCGTGTTCGTCCCTTCCCTGATCGAGGGACGGTTCCCCTCCTCGATGATGGGGCGCCCGCAGCTCTGGTACGTACCTGAGGACCTGTTCGACCGGACCCGGTACGAGGGTCGGGAAGACGATGAAGCCCGCCTGCTGTACGTGGCGCTCACGCGCGCGCGGGAGCTCCTGGTCGTCAGCTGGTTCGAGAGCCACGCCAAGAAGCGGGCGCGCGCCTCACGCTTCGTGACCAACCACCTCAAGCCCGCGCTGGCCGGAGCGATGGCGTTGGGGAATGGACGGCCGCTGCGCCAGGTCGCCTTTGTGAAGGAGGAGCTCCTGGACGTCGACTTCTCAAGCCTGGTCACTTACTTCCAGTGCGGGTACCGCTACTGGCTCCGCCACGTGTGCGGCTTCCAACCGCCGATGGCGCCCGAGCTGGGGTTCGGGAAGATCCTGCACCACGTCGTGGCGGAGATGGCGAGGATGGCCATGGCGGGACACCCTCCCGAGCCGCAGGACGTCGAGGCGATCCTGGACCGAGACTTCTACCTCCCGTTCGCCGGCCCCATCCCCGCCGGGAAGCTCCGTGAGGTGGCCAGGAGGCGATCGCTCATGTACCTCCGTGACCACGGCGGCGAGCTGTCTCGGGTGATCCGCCCGGAGGCCCGGTTCGAGGTGCCGCTGGCCAACGCCAGGGTCCGGGGGCGGATCGACCTGATGTTGCGGGCCGGCAACGGCGACGGTCGCCGGGTCGAGCTGGTCGACTTCAAGACCTCGTCGAACCGGCCACCGAGCCAGATCCACCAGAACCAGCTGCGGATGTACGCGGTCGCGGCCGAGCGCATGGGCCTGGAGCCGGTCCGTCTGTTCATCCACGACCTGGACGACGATTCCCCGGACGGGAAGAACGCCAGGATCCCGGTGCCGAACGACGAAGCGCAACGGGACGCGTTCGCGGGCACGTTGGAGGGCTGGGTGGAGGGGATCCGCGGCGATCGGTTCGAACCGACCACGGACGCCGCCCAGTGTCGAACGTGCGACTTCCGGCGCTTCTGCCGCTACGCGCCGGCCGAGGTCCGAACGCGTTGAGCCCCCGCGCGCAGAAGGCATCGCATGGATCTGAGACACGACGATGGCGCCTACGTACGAGGGAAGATCCGCTCGATGCCCCTGTCCCGGATCACGTCGATGTAGGGTCCGGGCCGCCGTGCGGTGCGGATGACCCCCTTGAGGTTCCGTCGGATCCACTCGACTTGCATGGCGGCGGTCCGAGCTCCTCGCCCGATCCGGAAGATGCGCGCGCTTGAATCCAGGATGACCTGTCTGTGGATCCTGAGTTCGTCCCTCGTCAGGCACACCCGTCCCCGCTCCGCGGAATCGCGGATCCATCCGTCGTCGGCGATCGACTGCTCCCGCTCGTGCCCATAGAGGTCTCACAGGGTATGGACGGTCAATCCCATCTCTCGGAGCCCATCTGGAACGGTCACCCGACCGACGCTTCGATCCACGAAGACCCGGGGGTGGTTCAGGCTGCTTCCGGGATCGGCGTGTAGAAGGCACGGAGGATGTCGAGGACGTCGTGCACCGGAACGCCGAAGTCGACGGCGATGGAGTCGGGTGCCTCGCGCCCGCGGAGCGGGTGACCGCCTCGGCGCCTCGTAGATGCGGGCAGCTTCGCGACGGGGGATGGCCATGGGCCACTGCCTTCGGCGCCGTGCCGCTGGACCGGCCAGCGCCGTTCCGGCACACTGCCGCCGGGGATGTACGCCTTCGTCGCGGTGACGGACAACGAGTGGTACCGGCAGCTCGCCGCCCTGCCCGAGCTCGACGAGGTGAACTTCTGGCAACCGAGCGGAGGGCGCCGGTTCCACGCGCTCGGGCCGGGCGACCCGTTCCTATTCAAGCTCCACGCGCCGGAGGGCATGATCGCCGGCGGCGGGTTCTTCGCCCACCACTCCGTCCTGCCCGTGAGCCTTGCCTGGGAAGCGTTCGGGCAGAAGAACGGCGCCCGCTCGCTGCAGGAGATGCGCGCACGGATCGAGCGCTACCGGCGGATCCCGCCGAGCCCGACGGACGACTACGAGGTCGGCTGCATCGTCCTCACCGAGCCCTTCTTCTTCCCTCGCGAGGAGTGGTTCCCGCCGCCCGCGGACTTTCACCCGAACATCCAGGTCGGCAAGCGGTACGACCTCCGTCAGGCGCCGCACGGGACCAAGCTGTGGGAGGACGTCCAGTTCCGGCTCCTTTCCCGGCACCCCGACATCGAGGAGCTCGAGGAGACCGTCCGCTTCGGCGAGCCCGTTCCGGTCCGCCAGCGGCTCGGTCAGGGGAGCTTTCGCGTGCTCGTCACCGACACGTACGAGCGTCGCTGCGCCGTGACGCAGGAGCGGGTGCTGCCGGTGCTCGAGGCCGCCCACATCAAGCCGGTCGCCGCGGGCGGCGCCCACCGCATCGACAACGGCCTGCTCCTGCGCTCGGACCTGCACACGCTCTTCGACCGCGGGTACGCCACCGTGACGCCGGGGTACCAGATCCGCGTGAGCCACCGCCTGCGCGAAGACTTCCACAACGGGGAGTACTACCTCCGCTTCGACGGCAACGAGATCTGGCTCCCGCAGCGTTCCGAGGACCGGCCGGACCCGGGCTTCCTCGAGTGGCACGCCGACGTGGTGTTCAGGAGGTGAGGGGAAAGGGGCTGCATGCAGCGCCAGCCAGCCAGCGCAGGCTCGGCATGCCGGCCCAGGGGGCAGCTCGTGGAAGCACGTCGCCGGCCGGCTGGCAACACGGGACGATTCGACTGTTGCCCTGTCAGTTACCGGGATTATCCTCAGCCCATGGGGCGGCTCCCTCTCGTCGTGCGCTCCGCCGCCGGACGCCGGCTGCCGCGTGCCCGGCCGATTGAGCACCTGGATCGCGGCCGGTTTGCCGCACCCGGACATCCCGGCCACCGGAACCTCCCATGATGTTCACGCCAGGAGACCGGGTCGCCGTCCGCGATGAGCCGTGGCGGGTCCAAGGAGTCCAGCAGATCGGTGCCGGCCAGCACCTCCTCAAACTGGTGCCCGCGGGTGGGAGCGGCGGGTCACCGATGGCGGTCGTCACACCGCCCGAGCGGATCCTGCCGCTCCCGCCCGAAGAGCTCCGCTTCGAGGCCTCCGAGCTCGGCCCGATCGGTCCGTGGGTGGCCGCCCACCGAGCCCTGGCGCTCACGGCGACCAAGGACGACGCGCTCGGGGGCGCACGCTACGGCCGGGTCGTCCTCGAGGCGTACCAGGCTGCTCCTGTCCTGCGCATCCTCGCCAAGCCCAAGCCCCGATTGCTCATCGCCGACGACGTCGGTCTGGGCAAGACGATCGAGGCCGGCCTCTGTCTCCTCGAGCTCATGCACCGGCGCCGGGCCGACCGCGTGCTCGTGGTGGTCCCGCCCGGCCTGATCCAGCAGTGGGAGGAGGAGCTGAAGGAACGCTTCGGCCTGGAGTTCGCCGTGATCGAGAACGCGACGGGCCTGGCACGCGAGCAGACCCGCCTCCCCGCGGGCCTCTCACCCTGGGAGCTCCCGCGCGCCCGCATCATCACGTCGATCGACTATCTGAAGAAGGACGAGGTGCGCCGACGGGCCCTAGCGCGAGCCTGGGACCTGGTCATCGTCGACGAAGCACATGCGCTTTCGGAGTCGGGCTCTCCGAACAGCCCGTACCGGACCCGCCGCACGCGGCTGGGCGAGGACCTCCGCGACGGTGCCCGCGGACTTCTGCTCCTCACGGCGACCCCGCACAACGGCTACCCGCACTCGTTCCGCTCGCTCATCGAGCTCGTCGAGCCGACCTCGGCGACCCTGACCGGCGCGAACGTCGTCGACCGGATCGAGCGCGCGATGATCCGCCGGATGAAGCGCCAGATCGTCACGATGAGGGACGGGAAGTGGGAGCCGGCGTTCCTGCCCCGGACCGTCGAGCCCATCCCGGTCCGAGTCGACGGCGAGGCCGCGCAGCTCTTCGAGCTCATCTCCGCCTACTGCTCCCGCGCGGTGAAGGACGCGAGCGGCGAGGAGGACGCCGAGCTCGTCTCCTTCGCGATGCAGATCGTGAAGAAGCGGGCGGCCTCCAGCCGCCTCGCGCTCGCACGAACGCTCGAACACCGGCTCGCCGCCCTGAAGAAGGAAGAGGAGCGCGCGGAGAAGCCCGAGCGCGCGGAGCTGAAGGACTACCAGGCCGACCTGCCGATGCCCGACGCCCAGGCCGAGCGCCTGGCCAGGAAGATCCTCCGCTCCGCGATCCCGAAGGACGAGCGGCGGCGCAAGGCGGAGATCTCCAAGATCACGGCCATCCAGCGCCTGCTGAAGAAGCTCCCCGAGCCCGACCCCAAGGTCGCGGCGCTCGTCGACCACCTTCGCAGCGTGCTGGCCGAGGATCCGACCGCCAAGGTCATCGTCTTCACCGAGTACCTCGACACGCTCGAGGCGATCAAGGCCGGTCTCGACCGCGCCGGACCGCCACTTGCCGGCGCGCATGTCGAGCTCCGAGGCGGCCTGACCATCAAGCAGCGCCAGAACGTCCAGCGCCGGTTCGAAGAGCCCGACGTCCGTGTGCTCCTCGCCACCGACGCCGCGAGCGAGGGCCTGAACCTCCAGCGGCACTGCCACCGGATGGTCCACGTCGAGCTGCCGTGGAACCCGAACCGCCTCGAACAGCGGAACGGCCGCATCGACCGGTACGGGCAGACCCGGCCCCCGCAGATCCGCTACCTCTACTACCCGGACTCGCCCGAGGACGACGTGCTCGCCCGGCTCGTGACGAAGATCGAGGAGATGGCCGAGGCGCGGGTCTCGACCCCCGACGTGCTCGGCGTGATGGCCGGGATGTCGCTCGACCAACGACTCGCGCAGCTCGGGCCCGGCGACGAGGCGGCCAAGAGCACGCTCCTGCGCGACTTCGAGGACCGCACCACCGACTTCGTCGGCGAGGTCCAGCCGTTCCTCCTCCCCGCCACCGACCCGATGGCCGAGATCGAGGAGGGCGAGCGCAGCCTTCTCCGCGCCGAGCCGCTCCTGCGCGACGACCTCGAGCTCGAGGAGCTGCTGCAGCACCTCCTCGGCCCGAACGGCTTCTCGCCGAACGGCAGGGAGGGCGTCTACCACGTCACCGTCCCGCGCCGGTACCAGGGCCCCGACGTGGACGAACGGTACGACCGCGCCACCACCCGTCGCTCGATCGCCGCGACCGAGCCCGCCGACGCCCTCGAGTACCTCACGCCGCTGCACCCGCTCGTGCGGGAGATCGCCGCGGACGCCCGCCGGCGGTTCCTGCAGGTCTACCCCGACGATCGCGGCCTCCCGCCCAAACGGCTCGCGGCACGCCGCGTCCCGGCGGACCACCCCCACGCCGTGCTCTTCACGTTCCGCGGAGAGATCCACGGCGCCGACGGTTTGATCGAGGAGCGTATCCTGCCGGTGCGCGTCGACCTCGACGGCGCTCCCGTCGCCGACCTCGAGCAGGACACCGCCCTGCTCTCGGACACGGCGTCGCCCGGTGAGGTCCCCCAGCAGGCGCTCGAGCCCTTCGCGGAGCGCTTCGACGCGCTCCTGGAAGCCGCGACCGAGGAGGCGACCCGCAGGCTCCGCGACCGCGCACGAGAGATCCGTGCCCGCCGCGAGCGCCAGGCGGACGAGCTCCGCGCCGACGCGGGCGCCTATACGAAGGACCGCCTGAGGGAGCTCGAGGACGAGGAGGCCCGCGCACGCGGTCAGGTGGAGGAGACCGGCGCCGTCCGCCTGTGGGCGGGCGACGAGCCCAAGCGCTACACGGTAAGCGCCAAGCGCGCGATGGTCGAAACGTACTACCAGCAGCGGATGGAGGAGATCGACCTGTACGCCAAGGTCGAGGACCCCGAGCCGCCGCGGCCGATCGCCGCGCTGTTCCTGGTCCCGGAGGGAGCCTGATGCTGTTCCCGAGCCTGCGGAACCACGGCGGCTTCCTCTCCGAGTACTACATGGGCACGGTGTTCGGCCGCTCGAGCGGGCGCCGGAAGAGCCTGGTGACCAAGGAGGTCGACGCGGCCTTCCGCACCCTCCAGCGCCTGCACGAGCGCGGCGAGCGCAAGGCCGGGGACCTCGCAGGCCTGCGCGAGACGTACGCGAGGCCATTCTTCCGCGACATCCTCGGCTACCACCTGGGCGCCGGCGAGGAGCGGATCCACCCCCTGTACCCCTCGGCCGAGGACGAGGCGCAGGGGCAGCCGCCGGTCCTGCTCGCCTACGTCGGGGACTTCGAGGAGGACCTCGACGCCAAGCGGAACGGCAAGCAGCCCCCGATCCAGACGCTCGCCACGGCGCTCGCCCGCGCGAAGGACCTCCGGTACGGACTCATGCTCACCGGCGAGCGCCTGCGCCTGATCCGGCGGAAGGGTGACGGACCGGCCGGCGCCTACCTCGAGCTCGACCTGCCCGTGTGCCTGGAGGACGAGGACCGCGACTCCTTCGCGGCCGCCCTCCGGCTCATGCGCATCGACGCCTTCACGCCCGGCGAGGAAGGCACCCTCCCGATCGATCAGGTCGAGCGCGAGAGCCGCGAGCACGCCGAGAAGGTCTCCGAGGACCTGAAGCGCGCCATGTTCGGCTCGGCCGAACGCCTCATCCAGGCCCTGCTCGACGCGCGACGGGCCGACGGCGAGCCCGAGCCCGACCTGGCCGACCTCCGGGACGCGGCCCTCACCTGCCTGTACCGGCTCCTGTTCATCCTCTACGCCGAGGCCCGCGACCCGCGGCTCCTCCAGCACCCCGTCTATCGGGGCTCGTACGCCCTCGACACCCTCGTGCACGACCTCACGGCCGGCCGCGAGCGGACGGCGGCCAACCGCACCGGCCTGTGGGAGCGCCTGCTGTCCCTGTTCGCCCTGCACCGCGACGGCCTGCCGGGGGTCGAGGGGCTGGATCCGCTGCCCGCTCGCGGCGGCGCGCTCTTCGACCCAGAGACGCCCGCCGGGCGCATCCTCCAGCAGGTCCGCCTGGACGACGCCACGGTGGCCCGGGTCCTGCTCGACCTCACGACCTCGGCGGCCAGGCGTGGGGTCGGCCGCGAGCGGATCTCGTTCCGCGAGCTCGACATCGAGCAGCTCGGCCACGTCTACGAGGGGCTGCTGGAGTTCGAGCCCCGCGTGGCCTCCGACACCACGATCGAGGTGAAGGTCCAGGGACGGACGTACGCGCTCGCGCCCTCCGAGCTCGTCCGCCTGGTGAACGAGAAGAACCTGAAGCTGAAGGGCCCGATCGAGATCGTCGCCGGGACCGAGGCCGAGGCCCTGCACCCCGAGGCCCCGACCGAGGAGGACGAGCTCGAGGACGCCGCGGCCTCCGAGGAGCCGGAAGAGGCCACCGGCGACGAGGAGGGCGACGGCGTGAGGAAGGGCGCGCCCGCGGTCCTCGTCCGCCGCCTCGAGGCCGGGCGGTTCCACTTCGTCCCCGGCCCCGGCCGCAAGGGCTCGGGCTCGTTCTACACGCCGCTCCCGCTCGTGCAGGACCTGGTCCGGCACGCGCTCGGCCCGCTCGTCGAGGACCGCACGCCGGGCGAGATCGAGGCGCTCCGGGTGCTCGACCCCGCGTGCGGGAGCGCCCACTTCCTCGTCGAGGCGATGCGCTTCCTCGGACGCGCGCTGCACCGAGCCTACGTGCGGGCGCTCGACGGTAAGCCCCCGCCGGGGTTCGTCGGGGACTGGGACGCGAACCACGAGGCCTCCGACGAGGACGCCCGCGCCGCGGGCTCGGAGGCCCGCGCGTGGTGCAAGCGCCGGATCGCCGAGCGCTGCCTGTTCGGCGTGGACCTGAACCCGACCGCGGTCCAGCTCGCGCAGGTCTCGCTCTGGATCGAGTCCCTCGCCGGCGACCGCCCCCTCACGTACTTCACCCACCACGTCCGGTGCGGCAACTCGATCCTCGGCACCTGGCTGGAGCGACTCGGCGAGCCCCCGCTCCCCGAGCTCCGCGCCCGCCAGGCGAAGGACGGCGGGCTGATGCAGGACATCTTCGCCACCCAGGTCCGCGAGGCCGTGCTGAAGGCCGCCGACATCCGCCGCCAGATCGACGAGGCGGGCGCCGCGATCACCGCCGTCGGTGCCGACGCCGATCCGCTGGCCGAGGAGCGCTTCAAGGAGGCGAGGCGCCGCGAGGCCGAGGAGATCCTCGCCGCGGCGTGCATGCTGTTCGACCTCCGCTCGGCCTCGGCGTTCGTGCCGAAGATCTGGGCGGACTGGCCGAACCTCTGCGACCGGGTGGGCGACGCCGCCGAGCTGGAGGGCTACGCGCGCTCGCGCGAGTGGTGGGACGCGTTCGAGCACGTGCGCGAGCGCGAGCGCTTCTTCCACTGGGAGCTCGAGTTCCCCGAGGTGTTCCTGGACACCGACGGCGGGTTCGACGCGGTGCTCGGCAACCCGCCTTGGGACAAGGTCAAGCCCGACCGCAAGGAGTTCTACGGGCGCTACGACGTGCTCATCCGGGCCTTCGTGGGCGGCGAGCTCGACGCGCGGATCCGCGAGCTCCAGGCGGCGATCCCCGACCTGGACCGCGGGTTCGAGGCGTACGAGGAGCGCGTGAAGACGACCGCCGCATGCCTGAAGAAGGGCGGCGACTACCGCTTCCAGGACTGGGAGGTGGACGGTAAGTCGACCGGCGGGGACCCCGACGCCTTCAAGTTCTTCGTCGAGCGTGCGCACCGGCTGGCGCGCGAGGGCGGGGCCGTCGGCTTCGTCGTGCCCTCGGCGATCTACAACAACGAGGGGTGCACGGGCCTGCGGAACCTCCTGCTCCGCGAGGCCCGGGTCGAGCGCTTCTACGCGTTCGAGAACCGCAAGAAGATCTTCCCGATCCACTCCAGCTACAAGTTCGTGAGCCTGGTCTTCCGCAAGGGCGAGCCCGAGGGCGAGGGGTTCCGGGCGGCGTTCATGCGGCACGAGCTCGACGAGCTTGCCGACGACGGGCCGAAGGAGTGGATGGTGCTGGTGCGCCGGAGCGAGCTCGAGCGCCTCTCGCCCGGCACGCTCGCGTTCCTCGAGTACCGGAGCCCCCGCGACCGCGAGATCCTGCTGAAGATGTACGGGTACGACGCCGAGGGGAACCCGGTGAACCCGCGGCCGCTCCTCGGCGACCAGGGCCCCGGCACCTGGAACGCGAGGTTCTACCGCGAGTTCGACATGACGAACGACCGGGACCTGTGGACCGACCCGAAGACCGGCAAGCTCTGGAACCCCCGCCAGATCCTCGGCCCGGTCCCGGGCACGACGAGCGAGCCGCCCTACTACGACCCTGCGGCCTGGCCCGAGATCCGCGCCCGTATGGCCGAGGCCGGCTTCTGGCCGCTGTACGAGGGCAAGAAGATCCATCAGTTCCTGGTGGACGTGGAGCCGGTCGAGCGGTGGCTCTCGCAGGAAGAGCACATGCGGAAGCACGGTCGCCCCTTCACCTCAAGAGATCGTGTGGCGTATCGCAACCTCTCAAACGTCACCAACCAACGAACCCTCATCGCAGCAGTCATCCCGGCAGCGGCAGGATGCGGCCACAAGCTCACAATCGTTGACTCGCCGGACATGCCACCCGATGTCACGTGTACGATCCTGAACACGCTGCCACTCGATTACGCGCTCCGGCTGCGAGGTGGTGGCGGCGGGGGAGCCAATCTTGACCAGCACAGCGTCAGTCGTCTCCCAGTTCTGGATGCTCAGCAGACACTGGCCGTGCCCTCGATCGCCACGTCGAGTGCGGCGGCGACAGGGTACCGGAACGTTGCTGACGAAAGGGCATTCTGGGATGCCGTGGCCCGAGCGAACGTTGCCGTCGCCGAGGCATATGACCTGTCAAACGACGACCTTCGGCGTGTGTTAGCGAGTTTCGATGGACTGGCACGCAGGCGCCCTGAGTTCTTCGCCCACCTCATGGAGCAACTCGGGAAGTCGCCCAAGGCCCTGGGGACGTGACTCCGATGGCTCGCATCACATCCTTGCGAATCAAGGGCTACCGATCCATCCGCGAACCAGTCGAGGTCTCGTTCCCAAGGAACCAGCCCGTCGTACTGGTCGGTGAGAACAACGCTGGGAAGTCCAACATCGTCCGGGCGCTCAACCTCGTTCTGGGTCCGTTCTGGCCGGGGAACCATGACCCAGACGATCACGAGTTCTTCGGGCGAGACAGGGACACGCGTATCGAGATAGAGGTCGAGTTCGATCCCTCCGACCCATTCGGTGGCGAGTACTCACGGGTCCGTTGGCTCCATGATTCAACGAATCCGGAGCCCGTCTACTTCAAGGGGCATCGCGATGGCCTTGTGGGCGGGGAGGGCTGGATCAAGAATGAACATCGCGATTCGTGCATCTGCGTTGTTGTCGAAGCCGACCGCAACCTGAACTACCACTTGGGATACAGCTCGAAGTGGTCGTTCCTGAGCCGACTGATGCACCGGTTCCACCGTGCTCTTCAGACCCATGCCGGCGTTCGTGCCGACCTGCAAGATCTCTTCGTCAACATCAAGGGGAAGTTCCATGAGGTGCCCGAGTTCGCCATGTTCGTGGACGACCTAAACACGCAGTTCAGCGACCTCGTGGCCTCGATGCCGCATCGACTCGAGATCGACTTCGAGGCGTACAACCCGGTGAACTTCTTCCACGCTCTGCGATTGCAGGCAGCTGAGGGAAACGAGCCTCGCACCCTTGAGGAGATGGGTACGGGGGAGCAGCAAGTCCTCGCCCTCTCCTTCGCACACGCGTATGCCAGGGCCTTTCACGGCGGCATCGTCCTAGTTGTGGAGGAACCCGAGGCTCACCTTCATCCACTCGCGCAGCAGTGGTTGGCGAAGCGCTTGAGGGCGCAATGCGACGATGGCTTGCAGCTGGTAGTGACGACCCACAGCCCTGCGTTCGTGGACGTCGAGAGACTCGAAGGGATCGCACTCGTCTACAAGGAGGACGGCGCGACCCGCGTCAGGCAGCGAACTCGCGAGCAGCTGGTTCGATCGTGTATAGACACTGGCGTCCCTGCAGACAAGGTGACGGCGGAGGCGATCCTCCCGTTCTATGCGGCGAACGCCACGAGCGACCTGCTTTCAGGGTTCTTCGCGCGCGCCGTCGTCCTCGTCGAGGGACAGACGGAAGCGCTTGCCCTCCCCCGCCTGTTGCAGAAGCGGGGCCTGGAGGTGGAGCGGGAGGGTATGGCGATCCTGGGGACCGGGGGCAAGGGCAACCTCGGCAAATGGTGTCGCCTTTACCAGGCGTACGGGATCCCCTGCTACCTCGTGTTTGACAACGATCCCGAGGATGACGACAGCGGCAACAAGCGAGCCGATGCGCTGCGCGCAGTTGGGATAGCCGAAGAAGACATCGGACAACTCATCGCTGTCGATGACTGGGTGGTCCGAGACGAGTACACCATCTTCGGGACGGACTTCGAGATCAACCTACGTGACAGCTTCGCTCGGTATTCAGAGCTGGAAGGACAGGCGAGACAGACGGGCATCGACAGCAAGCCCTTCATCGCCCGGTGGGTGGTTGAGCGGCTCGACAGCGCATCTGGAGACGCAGGGTGGGCGAGGGTAGACGAGATGATCGCGGCGCTGAAGAAGAGGCTCCCTACTCCGTCACCCGCAGCCGCCGAGACAACGGTAGGGGACGATGCCAGTGCAGGTCAGTGACCGGGTTCGGCGACGAACCTCTGGTGAGGAGGGCGTGGTCGTTCGCCTGTCTGGCGATCTGTGCGAGGTCGCCTTCCCGAGCGGACGTGTTCTCGTTGACCAGGACGAGCTCGAACCGCTTCCAACAGATCCAGCGGGGGTGCTCGCCGTCGGCGAGCTCGGGCGAGGACTTCCCTACGCTCTCCGGCTCCAGGCTCTCTACCTCCAACATGCGTACAGGTACGATCCGCTGTCGGGCCTTTCGAACGCGCGGATCGAGCCGACGCTCCATCAGGTCTACATCGCGCACCTGCTGACGCAGAAGCTCCAGCCGCGGATGATCCTCGCGGACGAGGTCGGGCTCGGGAAGACGATCGAGGCGGGCCTCGTGATCAAGGAGCTGCGGGCCCGGGGGCTGATCGAGCGCGTCCTGATCGTCGTCCCCGCGAGCCTCCAGCTCCAGTGGCAGCAGGAGCTGCGCTCGAAGTTCAACGAGGAGTTCGAGATCATCGATGGGGCGGCCGTCAAGTTCCTTGGGAAGGACGGCACGAACCCCTGGACGAAGCGCCCCAACGTCATCTGTTCGATCCAGTTCGCCCGGAACGCCGCGCGGGCGGAGAGGATCATCGAGGCCGATTGGGACCTCGTCGTGTTCGACGAGGCCCACCAGGTCCGCCGGCGGCTGGAAGGCAAGAAGGTCACGACGACCCAGGCCTACCGTCTGGCGGACGAGCTCAAGGAGCTCGTCAACGGGCTGCTGCTCCTCACCGCGACCCCGATGCAGCTCCACCCGATCGAGCTGTACTCGCTGATCGAGCTCGTGGAGCCGGGCCTGTACCCCACGTTCGAGAGGTACGACGAGCGCCGGAAGGAGCTCCCGGTGCTGAACGACCTCATGAAGGCCCTGAAGGGGTGGGCGGCGCTCGCGCCCGAGGACCGCGCGGCCGTGATGAGTCGCCACGGAGCGCTTCTGGCGGAGCTTGCGGCCGGCGACGGGGACCTCGGCCCGCTCCTCGACGACCCGGACGAGAAAGAACGTTTGATGGATGGTCTGGTCCACAAGCATCCCCTCGCCGGCGTGCTCGTCCGAAACCGGAAGGCCGAGATCGGAGGGTTCACGAGGCGCGAGGCGCAGCGGGCGCTCGTGGAGCTGTCCGACGTCGAGCGCCAGCTGTACTGGGACGTGACCGACTACATCCGCTACGTCTACAACCAGGCGCTCAAGCAGAAGAACCGGATCGTCGGGTTCGTGATGGTCACGTACCAGAAGATGCTCACGAGCAGCTCGTACGCGATCCGCCAGAGCCTGAAGCGGCGCTCCGAGAAGCTCAAAGCGGAGCTCCGGGCGCTCGAGGAGGCGAGGAAGCAGCGGGTGAGCGCCAACCGGCTCGACGAGCTGGCCGATGCCGAGGAGATCAGCGCGGCGCTGATCGAGACCGAGGCTGTGATCGTCGACGAGGAAGCACTTCGGTGGGAGATCGATGTCCTCGACGGGCTCGTGGAGCGCCTCGGGAAGGTCCGAGACGCCAAAGCCGCCGAGCTCCTCAAGCTCCTGCGACCGATCTTCAAAGAGCGGCCCGACGAGAAGATCCTCATCTTCACGCAGTTCATCGAGACGCAGGAGTTCCTGGCCGGGGTCCTGGAGCAGCAGGGTTACAGTGTCGCGACCTTCAATGGACAGATGCGACTGGAGGAGAAGGAGGAGGCCGTCGCGCGGTTCCGCCGGAACGCCCAGATCCTCATCTCCACGGAGGCGGGCGGCGAGGGTCGCAACTTCCAGTTCTGCCACGTGATGGTCAACTACGACCTCCCATGGAACCCGATGAAGGTCGAGCAGCGGATCGGGCGCCTCGACCGCATCGGGCAGAAGAAGCCGGTGTTCATCTACAACCTCGCCTGCGCGGACACGATCGAGGAGCGCGTGCTCCAGGTGCTCGAAGACCGTATCGGGCTCTTCGTTGAGTCGGTCGGATCCCTCGACCCGATCCTCGGCGAGGTGGAGAAGGACATCGAGGAGCTCGTGATGGAGCAGCTCGAGCGCTTCGACGAGGCGTTCGAGGAGTACGAGCAGCGGCTCGAGCAGCGTGTCCTGGAAGCGAAGGAGCGCGAACGCGTGCTCGCGGACTTCGTGCTCGATCGCGCCAGCCTGCGGCGGGACGTCGCGAACGACCTCCTCGAGCGAGCTCCGCTCGCCCGTCACACGGACCTGCGGGCCTTCGTCGGCGAGGCGCTCGAGTACTACGGAGGGCACCTGAGCGAGGACGAGGGCAACGACGTGATCTCGCTCTCTCCTCGGCTCTCCACGCGGCTCCGCACCCGGGCATCTGTGGTGCAGGGCGTTTTCGACTGGCGTCGGGCGCTCGAGCGGGAGGAGCTCGACTTCTTCGCCTTCGGGCACGAGCTGATCGACCGCCTCGTCCAGCTCCCGATCGACATCGAGCCCGCGACCACGGGAGCCCGCCGGCTTCCCGACCTCCCGGCGGGCACATGGCTCGAGATGTTCTACGAGTTCAACGCGAAAGGTGTTCGGTCCTCGGGCGAGATCCGCCGGCACGTCGTCGGACCGGACCTCGAGGTCCGTTCCACGAGGCTCGAGACGATGCCCGCGCTCGGCGACCCGCTCGACGATGTACCGGTGCCGGGGTGGGTTCCGGGCGCGATCGAGGCGAGCCGAGCGGTGTTCGAGCAAGAGTACGGCCTTGAGCGGGCACGCGTTCAAGCCGAAGACGAGGAGGTGAAGGTCGAGGAGCTCCGCCGCGCCGAGCGCATCTTCGAGTACCGCCGGGTCCGATTCCAGAAGCTGATCGAGGACCAGGAGGCATGGATCCGCGAGAAGGAGGCGACCGGCTCAGAGCGAGACCACAGGATCCTGCCGGCACGCCGCGGGAAGCTCGCGAAGGATCGAGAGCGGCTGGAGCGCCTCCGGTTCGAGTACGAGCAGCAGGTGGAGGAGATCCGCTCCAGAGTGGTCGGGGTCGATGCGAAGGTCCTGGCCGCCGGACTGGTGGTGGGCGGATGAAGCCGATCGCGTACGGCATCGACTTCGGGACGACGAACAGCTCGATCGCCGTCGCCTACGACGACGACATCCGGATCATCGACGTGAGCACGCAGGGGATCCCGCAGATCCTGCCCTCGATCGTGTACCTCCACCGGGATGGGATCCAGGCCGCAGGCGAGGAAGCGGTACGCCAGTACCTGGTCACCGGCTCCCGCAAGACCAGGTGCGGCGACTGCGACCTCGTCGAGCGCGACAGCGGAAGAACGTACACGGACTGCCGCCAGTACAAGCCCGGCGGCGGCTGCCAGGACGCCAGGATCGCGACCGAGCTGAAGTCGTTCCTCGCCGACGATAGCTTCACCTCGACGCACTCCTGGGCCAGGGACTTCGACTTTCCGGAGTTCGTCGCGACCGTGCTCGGGGAGCTCAAGCGATCAGCCGACCGCGTCGTGGGAGCGGACGTCCGACGAGCCGTGATCGGGTACCCCGTGGTGTTCGCTGGCGCCGAGGGACCGGGCGTCGAAGCCCGGCAGCGATTGGCGCTCGACCGGCTCATCGAGGCGGCGCGGCGGGCCGGCTTCGAAGAGATCGACTTCCTGGAGGAACCCGCCGCTGCGGTCGTAGACGAGCACCTCGAGCGCGGTCTGGTTGTCGTCGTCGACTTCGGCGGCGGCACCTTCGATGTCGCCGTCGTCGACCTCGCTCCGGACCAAGGGGAGGTCGTTGCCCTCCAGGGCGCCGCGGTTGGGGGCGAGCGGTTCACAGAGCTTCTCTTCAAGGAGAAGGTCGCGCCCCACCTCGGGCTGGACGGCACGGTCTCCGGCATCCCCGCGTGGCTGCGGAGATGGCTAACGACGCTCTCGGGCGTGCTGTGGGTCCTCAGCAACCGGGACGCGGCCGGACTCATCCGTGCGGCGGCGCAGAGGTCCAGTGAGGTCGCCAAGCTCGAAGCAATCCTGTACGGCGGGTTCGCGTACCAGTTCTACCGGGCGATTGAGGACGCGAAGATCGCGCTATCCCAAGTTGAGTGGACAGCGATGGACTTCCATCGCCCTGGAATCGACATCTCGATCCCGGTCACAAGGAGCGAGTTCGAGAGGCTCATCTCCCCGGAGCTGGAGGTGATCCTGGAACGGATCCTCGCTGCACTCGACCAGGCCGGCGTATCCCCCGAGCGGGTTGACGTGGTCCTCCGCACCGGCGGCTCTTCAGGCATCCCGGCCTTCGTGAGGTTGCTGGAGGACCTGTTCGAGCCCTCGAAGGTGCAGGAGCGCCCGGTCTACACAACGGTCGTGCATGGGCTGGCCGCTTACTCCCGAGGGAGGTGGTCGGCGTGACCGACCCAGGTGTCCCAAGTCCCGAGGAGTTCGAGGCCCGAGTTCGGCGCACCCAGCACGGTCGGGTGCTCCGCCCACTCGTCCGACTCGCTAATCGGCTGCGTCTCAAGCCCGGCGTGGGGGAGCAGAAGCGCGCGAGCGAGCCAGCGGGTCGAGACCATTCACCGGGTGCACGCGCGGATGAGAGGGCCCGCGCCACGGGCAGGGAACGGGCTGCCCAGCCACGAAGCATCGTATTCCGGGAGGGTGTGAGATCTCGTCCCGAAGACCATCCGGAGCTCCATGACTGAGCACGGACCGGCCGTCGGGCGACTACCCCTCGGAACGATGTGCGCGGTGGACGTGTTTGGACGAAGCACTACCGTCTGGTGAGCACATCGGGAAGGGAGCGGGGATGGCGACGATCCAGGAGCTGATCCACCAGACCGAGAAGCGCGAAATCCTGCTGCCGGAGTTCCAGCGCGGGTACGTCTGGAACCGTGATCAGGTTCGCGCCTTCGCGCGGTCGTTGTACCGGGCCCACCCGACGGGGCACTTCCTCATCTGGCGCACGTACGCACCACCCAAGGTCCGGGGCGAGACGCCGGTCTCCGACTCGTACTCGTTGCTGCTCCTCGACGGACAGCAGCGGCTCACGAGCCTGTATGTGCTCTTCAAGGGGGAGCCGCCTCCCTTCTACGAGGGCGAGAGCCTGTTCTTCGACCTGTACTTCAACCTGCAGACGGAGGAGTTCCGCTTCTGGCAGCCCACCCTGATGAAGGGCGACTACACGTGGCTGAGCGTCCA
>Ga0070741_10006630_pt1 | contig 24722 bp, 22 predicted proteins | sample Coa_R1_4_FD_66440 | JGI IMG/M metagenome (GOLD analysis project Ga0070741, IMG submission 66440) | Surface soil microbial communities from Centralia Pennsylvania, which are recovering from an underground coalmine fire - Coalmine... | ecosystem: Environmental > Terrestrial > Soil > Unclassified ... | reverse complement strand
CAGCGCCAACAGTTCAACACGGTCGCCTCGGCGTGCATGAAGCTGTTGAATGCGCTGGAAGGTGTCCCCAAGCAGGTCGGGGCGCGGGTGATTGAAGAAGGACTCTCGATTCTGCTGCGCATCCAGGCACCCATCACGCCCCATCTTTCGTTCCATCTGTGGCGGGAGCTCGACTTCGGTGAGGATGTCTTTGCCGCCCCCTGGCCCGAACCGGACGAGGCGGCGCTGGTGCAGGACGAGATCGATCTCGTTCTTCAAGTCAGCGGGAAGACGCGCGGGAATATTCGGGTCCCTGCCTCGGCTTCTCGCGAGGAGATCGAGCGCATTGCAAGGAGCAGCCCGGCTGCGGAGCGGCACATCGGCTCCCAACCCGTTAAGAAGGTCGTCGTGGTGCCGGGACGGCTCGTCAACTTGGTGGTTTGACATGTCAGGAGCGTTCGCAATGAGACGACGGGCTTGGTTGGCGGGTGCGGGCTTGCTCGCCTTACACGCATGCGGTTTCCGGCCGATGAAGCCGGTCGCCATTCCGTTCGAGAATCTCTACGTCGCGCCGTCGGATTATTCATCGTTCGCCGCTGAATTCCGGCGCTACGTGGAAAGTTATAGCCGTGCGCGCTTGGCTTCCGATCCGAAAGCGGCGCTTGCCACCTTGGAGATCCTGGGTGAGCAGCAGCAAAAGCAGATTCTTTCGTTGAGCGGCGCTGGTCGCGTAACGGAATACTTGCTGCGCTATCACGTCGCGTTCAAGGTGCGAGACAAGTCCGGAAAGGAGCTCATCGGCCCGAGCGACATCAGTTTGGAGCGCGACATGGCCTATAACGACAACGCTATCCTCGGGAAGGAGAACGAAGAGGCTTTCCTGTTCCAGGACATGCGTCAGGACGCCATTCAGCAGTTGGTGCGCCGGCTTGCGACGATCAAGCTGGCCGAGGTCCCGCCGGCCTCCTGATTGCGTTCGTGAACACTGTCGCTCCTCCGCCGGTGGCGCAACCGCCCGGCTCAGTCGGTGTCGTTTCTGCTCAGAAGGCGTCTTTCGATCGTCCGCTGCAGCTACGCAGCGGCGCGCGGATCGACCGTTACGAGCTTGCCTTCGAGACCTACGGCAGGCTCAACGCGACGCGCAGCAATGCGGTGTTGGTGTGCCACGCGCTCAACGCATCGCATCACGTCGCGGGCGTGTATGCCGGCGACTCGAAGAACGTCGGTTGGTGGGATAACTTAGTGGGTCCAGGCAAGCCGCTCGATACCGAGCGCTTCTTCGTTCTCGGTGTCAACAACCTCGGAGGATGCCACGGGTCGACTGGACCGGCGTCGGTCAATCCTCAGACCGGGCGCCCATGGGGAGCGCAGTTCCCGCTGGTAACCGTGGAAGATTGGGTGGAGGCGCAAGCTCGCCTCGCCGACTACCTCGGCATCGAGCAGTTCGCCGGCGTGATCGGCGGCAGTCTGGGCGCGATGCAGGCACTGCAATGGACGATGAGTTATCCGATTCGGGTACGCAACGCACTGGTCATCGCCGCCGCGCCGAAGTTGTCCGCGCAGAATATCGCGTTCAACGAAGTAGCGCGCCAGGCGATCACGACCGACCCGGACTTTCACGGCGGCGACTTCTACGCCCATGGTGTCGTGCCGCGGCGCGGCCTGCGCTTGGCCCGCATGCTCGGCCATATCACCTACTTGTCCGACGACGCGATGGCGGAGAAGTTTGGGCGGGCCCTGCGCAGCGGAAGCTTGAAATTCAACTTCGACGTCGAGTTCGAGATCGAGTCTTACCTGCGCTATCAGGGCGACAAGTTTTCCGAGTATTTCGACGCCAACACCTATCTTCGAATCACCAAAGCGCTCGACTATTTCGATCCGGCCGCGCATTACGACGGCGATCTCGCGAAAGCGTTGCAGCGCGCGCAAGCCCGTTTCCTGGTGGTGTCCTTCACGTCCGATTGGCGCTTTTCGCCGGCGCGCTCGCGCGAAATCGTGAAGGCGCTCATCGATAACCGGCTCGATGTGTCCTACGCGGAAATCGACGCGCCCCATGGCCACGACGCGTTCCTAATGGACGACCCGCGTTACCATGGTGTCGTGCGGGCCTATTTCGAGAACATCGAGACCGATTGACCATGCCCGTCGATCAAGCTTCCAGCGGTCGCCTGGCCCGCCGGCGCGACTTCGATGCTATCGCCGAGTGGGTTCGACCGAACGCCCACGTGCTCGATTTGGGATGCGGGGACGGTGCACTGTTACGCTTTCTGCGTGATCGGCGGAGTGCAACCGGCTACGGCGTGGAGATCGACGATGCGCGCCTGCTGGCGAGTGTGCGCAACGGCGTCAACGTGATTCAAAGCGACTTGGAGAGCGGGTTGTCGGAATTCGAGTCCGACTCTTTCGACTACGTGATCCTGTCGCAGACGCTGCAGGCGGTCCGCCACACCGAGCGAATTCTGCGCGAGATGCTTCGCGTGGGCCGTGAAGGCATCGTGAGTTTCCCCAACTTTGGATACTGGCGCCATCGGCTCCAAGTGCTGGGCGGAAACATGCCGGTCTCCAGCAACCTTCCTTACCAGTGGTACAACACACCGAACGTGCACTTGTTCACCATCGCCGATTTCGAATCGTTCTGTCGGGAGCACGGCATTCGGATCCTGCAGCGCGCGGTGATGGACGAGGACGGTCGTCCCGTTGCTGTCTGGACTAACCTGTTGGGAGCACTGGCGGTTTACAGGCTCGACTTGAATCGATCGTGAGTGGGCGGAGGCATCCCGCTAACAGCCTCAACGTGTAGCGGGCACGGGCTCTCGCCCGCTCTTCTCTCCGTTGCGCCAAGCCATCCACACGAGCGCCAGAACGGGCACACCGAGCAAGGCGGTGCCGAAGAAGAAAGCCGGATAGCCGTAATGGTCGACGGCCCAACCGGAAAAGCCGGCAAGAAACTTCGGCAAGAGCAGCATGATCGAGCTGAACAGAGCGTACTGCGTGGCGGAGTACGCGACGCTGGTCAAGCCCGACAGGTAGCCGACGAAGGCTGCGCTCGCCATTCCCCCGCTCAGATTGTCAGCGGAGATCACGAGGATCAAGCTCGACAGATCGTGCCCGCGCGTGGTCAACCATGCGAACAGCAGATTGGTCACCGACGACAGCAAAGCGCCGAGGAACAGCACGCGCATGACGCCCAACCGAACAGCCAACACGCCACCAATGGCGGAGCCGGTCAGGGTCATGACCACGCCGTACACGCCTGACACCGCGGCGACCTCGTCCTTGGTAAATCCCATGTCACGGTAGAAGGGATTCGACATCACGCCCAGGACGATGTCGGAGACACGATAGGTGCCGATGAGGGCGAGAAGCAGCAACGCCTGCCAACGGTAGTGCCGGACGAAGTCCAGGAACGGCTGGCACACCGTGGTATACAGCCAGGCAAGCACACGAGCCGCGGCCAAAGGCAAAGCACCTGCTTGCAGCCGCGCTGTGACTGCCCGCCTCTGTTCGGCGCTCTGCGCCAATGCGCCGGCCGTAGGTTCGACTGAGAAAAGGACGGTAACGATTCCCACGCTCATCAGCAGCGCCATGACTGAATAAGAGACTTGCCACGGCATATGCTGGTAAGAGTGTTCATCGGGATCGAATGCGGCAGCAATCCAGAGTGCGCCCGCCGAAGTGCTGATCATCGCGATTCGGTAGCCCACCTGGTAGGCGGCAGCCATCGCTGCTTGGCGAGATTGGTCCGCCGATTCGATGCGGAACGCATCGAGCGCAATGTCCTGCGTCGCCGAGGCGAATGCGGCGAGCAGCGCAAACGCGACCAGCCGATGCAGATCGACGGACGGGTCGGTGACCGCCATTCCCAACAGTGCGAGGACAAGGGTTGTCTGCGCGAAGAGCAGCCAGCTACGCCGCCTGCCCAACAGGCGGGTGAGCACGGGCAGCGGCACGCTATCCACCAAAGGCGCCCACACCCACTTGAATCCATACGCCAACCCGACCCAGCTCAAAAAACCGATCGTGGTCCGATCGATCCCCGCTTCGCGCAAGCGGTAGGAAAGCGTCCCGAGGACGAGCAGCAGCGGCAGTCCCGCGGAGAAGCCGAGCAGCAGCATGCGCACGACGGGCGGCTCGAGGTAGACCTTGAGATCGGCGAGCCACGAGCGTTTGATCGGTTTCAGCTCGCTCATGCGCAATGCGCCAGCGGACGAACCACGTTGCTAGAGAGGACTCTCGTAATCAATGGTGAGCGGCGCGTGATCGGAAAAGCGCCGCGCCTTATAGATGCAAGTGGCCTTGGCCTTGGCTGCCACTCCGGGTGTTGCGATCTGATAATCGAGGCGCCACCCGACGTTCTTCGCCCAGGCCTGCCCGCGGTTCGACCACCACGTGTATTGCTCGGGCCGGGGATCGAGCCGGCGAAACACATCGACGTAGCCAAGGTGATCGAATACACCCGACAACCAGACACGCTCTTGCGGCAGGAAGCCCGAGTTCTTCTGGTTCGAGCGCCAGTTCTTGAGATCGATTTCCTTGTGGGCGATGTTCCAGTCGCCGCAAATGATGATCTCGCGGCCGCTCGTCGCCAAGCGGTGCAGGGGCTCGATGATTCGCTCCATGAAGCTGAATTTGACGGCCAAGCGTTCCTCCGAACTTGACCCGGACGGCACATAAAACGAGACGATGGTGAGGTTGCCGTAGCGTGCTTCGATATATCGGCCTTCGGCATCGATATCTGCAATGCCGACGCCTTCTCGGACTTCATCGGGCTTAGACTTGCTGTAGATTCCAACACCGCTGTACCCCGGCCGCTCGGCGCAATGGAAGTAGCCGTGCATGCCGCCCGGGTGGCGGACCGCATTGGTGATGTCGCCGTGGCGAGCTTTGAGCTCTTGCACACAGACGACGTCCGCGTTCTGTTCAACAAGCCATTCGAGGAAGCCTTTCTGCACGGCAGAGCGGATTCCGTTCAGATTGAGAGAGATGATGCGCACGATTGCCGACAAGATGGATCAAGCGTTCCGGCAGGAGTTTATCGAGTTCGCTGTCCGGCGCGGCGTGCTGAAATTTGGCGAGTTCAAGACCAAGGCAGGACGAATGTCGCCTTACTTCTTTAATGCGGGTCTATTCAATGATGGGCAGGCGCTGCGGCGGCTGGGGCAATTCTACGCAAAAGCCATCGTGGTTGGCGGCGTTTCCTTCGACATGCTGTTCGGCCCCGCGTACAAAGGAATTCCGTTGGTTACCGCCACCGCCGTCGCGTTCGACGAGCTCGGGCGCAACGTGCCGATCTGCTTCAACCGCAAAGAAGCCAAAGATCATGGCGAAGGCGGCACTACGGTGGGGGCACCCCTCGCCGGTCGCGTCCTCGTGGTGGATGACGTGATCTCCGCCGGCACGTCGGTTCGGGAGTCGGTGGACATCGTTCGAGGCGCGGGAGCACAGCCGTGCGGTGTGGTGATCGCGCTGGATCGCATGGAGCGGGGGTCGGGCCCCCTCTCGGCGGCGCAGGAGGTTCAAAGGACTTTCGGCATACCGGTGTTGAGTATCGCGACCTTGGATGACCTCGTGGCTTATCTGGAAAGCAAAGGGCAGATGGCACACGAGTTGCAAAAGGTCGCCGCCTATCGAGATCGATACGGAGCGGGTTCGGATGCATCTTAGCGCCGCGTCATATCTGCTGGCTCTGCTGTGCGGCCTGGTTTTCGTCGGGTCGGTGCAGTCGGCGCAGCCGAACGGCCGTGCCCAGAGCAGCGCGCCTTCGCGGATCTACAAGTGGGTGGACGAAGCCGGCGTGACGCACTATGGGACATCGATTCCCCCCCGCTACGCCGAAAAGGCGGCCAGCGAACTGAACAAGCAAGGCATGCAAGTCAAGCGCATCGAGGCAGCCGCCACACCCGAGCAGCGCAAGGCGGCGGAAGATCGCGCGGTGCAATTGAAGGACGAGCAGAAGCGCGCATCCGAGCAACGCCGGCGCGACAACGCATTGCTGAATACCTACACCAGTCCGCGCGAGATCGAAGAGGCCAAGGAGCGCAACCTCGCCTTGCCGAAGCAGGCCATTCAAGGGCTGCAACCGCGCCTGCAGAAGGCACAGGAGCGACTGGCTTCGCTGCAAGGGCAAGTCGATCGTTTGAAGCGCGCCGGGAAGGCGGTGCCCGAGCACGTCAGCGAAGACATGAACAGGCAGCAAGCTGAGATCGACGACGTGCGCGCCGAGATCGATCGGCACAACGCCCAGATCGAGGCCATCCGCGCGCGCTTCGATTCCGACAGGCAGCGCTACGTCGAGTTAACGCAGCGCTGATCAGCTTGCCAGCTTTCTCTTGAGAATCTCGCTCAGTTGCGCGGGGTTCGCCTTGCCCTTGCTTACCTTCATGGCCTGGCCGACCAGGAAGTTGAAGGCTTTCTCCTTGCCCGCTCGGTACTCGGCAACCTGGGCGGGGTGGGCTTGGATGACCGCATCGACCAGTGGGTCGAGCGCGCCTGCGTCGGAAATCTGCCGAAGCCCGCGCGCCTCGATAATCTCGTCGGCGCTGCCTGCGCCGGTCCAGATCGCATCGAATACCTCCTTCGCCAGTTTCCCCGACAGCGTGCCGTCGGCCACGCGAAGCAAGAGTCCGGCAAGCGCCGACGCAGGCACCGGCAGCTGAGTGAAATCCGAACCTTCCCGGTTGAGGCGGCCTGCGATCTCCCCCATCACCCAGTTCGCGCACAGCTTGGGCTGCTGCGGCAAGGCCTCGACTAAGGTGTCGAACAATGCGGCGACCTCACGGCCCGCGGTGAGTACGCTGGCGTCGTACAAGCTGAGGCCGTAGTCGCGCATATACCGCTCGCGCTTGCTTTGAGGAAGCTCGGGAAGCGAAGCAGCCACCGCCTGTCGCCACGCTTCGTCTACCTCCAGCGGCAGCAGATCCGGATCGGGGAAGTAGCGATAGTCTTGCGCGTCTTCCTTCGTGCGCATCGGGCGCGTCTCGTCCCGGTCCGGATCGTACAACCGAGTTTCTTGAGCAATGTGCCCGCCGTCTTCGAGAATCTCGATCTGGCGTCGAGCCTCGTATTCGATCGCTCGCTCCAGAAAGCGAAACGAGTTGAGATTCTTGATCTCGCACCGGGTTCCGAGTCGCTCGCGCCCGCGCGGGCGAACCGATACATTGGCATCGCAGCGGAACGAACCTTCTTGCATGTTGCCGTCGCAGATGTCGATCCATCGCACCAAGGCGTGCAGTGCTTTTGCATACGCAACGGCCTCCTCGGCGCTGCGCATATCGGGTTCGGACACGATCTCCAGCAAAGGCGTACCGGCCCGGTTCAGGTCGATGCCGCTCATTCCGTGAAAGTCCTCATGCAGCGACTTGCCCGCGTCTTCTTCGAGGTGAGCACGGGTCAAGCGAATCGCTTTCGAGGTATCGCCGACGCTAATTTGAATCGATCCGCCGGTCACGATCGGAGCCTCGTATTGGCTGATTTGGTAGCCCTTGGGAAGATCCGGGTAGAAGTAGTTCTTGCGCGCGAACACGGAGTGCGAATGCACCGTTGCGCCTACCGCCAGCCCGAAGCGGATCGCCCGTTCGACCGCACCGCGGTTGGCGACCGGGAGGACTCCGGGCAGCGCGATGTCTATTCCGCACGCTTGGGTATTGGGGGCAGCGCCGAATGCGGTCGGCGCGCCAGAAAAGATCTTCGAAACAGTCGATAGCTGGGCGTGCGTTTCCAGCCCGATGACGACTTCCCAGTCCATGATTGCGCGGCTCAAGCGATCACATTCATTCCGGCTCCGCGGGCATCCTTTGATGCCAGTCGGTCACACGTTGGTATTGGTGTGCGACGTTGAGCATTTGCGCTTCGCGGAAGTAGTTGCCGATCAGTTGCAAGCCGACCGGGCGGCCCTTGGCGCCGAAGCCACAGGGAATCGACAAACCAGGTAGGCCGGCCAAATTCACCGCAATGGTGTAGATGTCGGCGAGGTACATCTGCACCGGGTCGGCGCTCTTCTCACCTAGGTCGAACGCGACGCTGGGCGTGGTGGGCCCAGCGATGATGTCACACTGCTGGAACGCGCGGCTGAAATCCTCGGCGATCAGGCGCCGCAGCCGTTGCGCTTGCAGATAGTAGGCATCGTAATAGCCATGGGACAAAACGTAAGTCCCAACGAGGATGCGACGCTTGACCTCCGCACCAAACCCTTGCGCGCGTGTCTTGCCGTACATGTCGCGCAAGTCGCTGTACTCGGCGGCACGGTACCCATAGCGCACGCCATCGTAGCGGGCGAGATTGCTCGACGCCTCGGCCGGCGCCAAGACGTAATAGACGGGAATTGCGAGCTTCGTCTTGGGCAGCGAAATCTCCACCAATTCGCAGCCCTGCTTGCGCAACTGTGCGAGCGCCTCCTGGACAGCCGCAGCGACATCGTTGTCGAGCCCTTCGCTGAAGTATTCCCGCGGCAGCCCTAGACGCAGTCCTTTCAGCGGCCGCTCCAGATCGCGTCCGTAGTCCTCCGACGGGCGCTCGAGCGAAGTCGAGTCGCGCGCATCGAAGCCCGCCATGACGTTCAGCAGCAAGGCCAGATCGCCGGCCGAGCGCGCGATCGGGCCGCCCTGGTCCAGACTCGATGCATAGGCGACCATTCCGTAGCGCGAGACGACACCATAGGTCGGCTTCAATCCCGATATACCGCACAGCGCAGCCGGCTGTCGGATCGAGCCGCCCGTATCGGTCCCGGTCGCCGCCGGAGAAACACGCGCGGCAACAGCGCAAGCGGAGCCACCCGAGCTTCCTCCCGAAACGGCGCGAAGATCCCAGGGATTGCGAACCGGCCCGAAGAAGGACGATTCGTTCGACGACCCCATGGCGAATTCGTCCATGTTCGTCTTGCCCAAGATCACCGCCCCCGCCGCGTTGAAGCGTTCGATCACGAACGCGTCATAGGGCGCCACGAAGTTGGCGAGCATGCGCGAACCGCAGGTCGTGCGCCAGCTGCGCGTGCAGAAGATGTCCTTGTGTGCGATGGGAATTCCGGTAAGCGTGGTGCCTTCTCCGCTGGCGATGCGAGCATCGGCCGCGGCCGCTTGGGCAAGGCTCTTGTCGGGATCCAAAGTGATGAAGGCATTGAGCCGATCGTTCGTCCGTTGCGCGCGTTGCACGAACATGCGCGTTAGCTCGACACTCGATACGCGCTTGCCCTGCAATGCGGAGGACAGCTCGAGCAGAGTGGCATTGATCATTGCAGCCAAACGGGCAGCCGCCCGTTCACTCGATGACCTTGGGGACGAGGTAAAGACCGTCCTCGACCTGCGGGGCATTGGCTTGGAAGAGCTCGCGTTGATCGTGCTCGGTGACCCGATCTTCGCGAAGCCTAAGCACGACATCTTGGGCATGCGCCATGGGTGTGATGCCCGAGGTGTCCACCGCCCGCATCTGTTCGACCAACGCGAAGATGTCGTTCAACTGATGCAGCACCTGTGCGATTTCCTGCGCATCGACTTCGATGCGCGCCAGCGCCGCGATATGCCTGACGTCGTCGACAGACAGTGCCATGGGATGACGAGATCGACCGAGACGGAACGCGAGTGGGGAGGATGATCGCCGGTCGAAACGTCTCTTCGCGCATCGAGGCATTGCCGGCTTGGGTGTTGCTAAGCTTGTGCGCTATTATAGCTGCTTTAGTAGCTTAGGCTCGATCCGAAGCTTGAGCACGCAAAACTAACCGGGAGGTTCATGATCGGATTCCTCGGCGGGTATTTCTCCAACGATCTCGCCATTGATCTCGGCACCGCCAACACCCTCATCTACGTTCGTGGCAAAGGCATCGTTCTAAACGAACCATCGGTAGTCGCTATTCGGCAGGAAGGTGGACCGAACGGCAAGAAAGTCATCCAGGAAGTGGGGCTTGCTGCTAAGCAGATGCTTGGACGCACGCCCGGCAACATCATCGCGATTCGGCCGATGAAAGACGGCGTCATTGCCGACTTCACCGTCACCGAGCAGATGCTCAAGCAGTTCATCAAGAAAGTTCATGACAACCGGCTGTTTTCCCCGAGCCCCCGCATCGTCATCTGCGTGCCCTGTGGCTCCACTCAGGTCGAGCGACGTGCGATCCGCGAGTCGGCATACGGCGCTGGTGCGCGCAAGGTGGAGTTGATCGAAGAGCCCATGGCAGCTGCCATCGGCGCCGGCTTGCCGGTGGACGAGGCAACCGGATCCATGGTCGTCGACATCGGTGGTGGTACCACCGAGGTCGGCGTCATCTCGCTCGGCGGGATCGTCTACGCGGGATCAGTGCGTGTCGGAGGCGATAAGTTCGATGAGGCCATCATCAACTATATCCGCCGCAACTACGGGATGCTGATCGGGGAAACCACCGCTGAAGAGATCAAGAAGGAGATTGGTTCGGCCTTCCCGGGCAGCGAAGTGCGCGAGAAGGAAGTGAAGGGCCGTAATCTGGCCGAGGGCATCCCGCGCAGCTTCACGATCTCGAGCAACGAGATCCTGGAAGCGCTCACCGAGCCGCTCAACAGCATCGTCAGCGCCGTGAAATCCGCGCTCGAGCAAACTCCGCCGGAACTGGGCGCCGATATCGCCGAGAAGGGGATGGTCCTCACCGGAGGCGGTGCTCTGCTGCGCGATATCGATCGCTTGCTGATGGAGGAGACCGGGCTCCCGGTGATCGTGGCCGAGGACCCCTTGACCTGCGTAGTGCGCGGGTCCGGTAAGGCGCTAGAACGCATGGATAAGGTCGGCACCATCTTCACTAGCGACTGACCCGGCTGCCGCAGCTGTGAACGGCCGTAGGCGCGAGTCATGCTTGTGGCCGCTGCGCGCCGACCTCTTGAGTACAGCGCGCGAGCCTTGAATGGAATACTCTCCGCCGCCGTTCTTCAAGCGCGGGCCCAGCCTGATTACCCGGTTCGCGTTCTTCTCGGTGCTCTCCATTGTTCTGCTCGTCGCCGATGCAAGGTTCGGCTACCTGCGTGCGGTCCGCGCGTTGTTCTCGGTTGTCGTCGTTCCACTGCAGCAAGTGTCTGCCTTGCCAGCGGCGGGACTTGCACGAGTCGGCGAATTTTTCGTGACCCAGGCGCAGTTGCGCCGAGAGAACGATCAACTCCGGCGGCAGGCGCTGGCCGACGCGCCCGCGCTGCAAACGCGAGAATCGCTGGCCGCGGAGAACGACAACCTTCGCCAGCTGGTCGGGCTGCGTGAGCGCCTGGGCCGCAAAACGTTTGCTGCGGAGATCCTATATGCCCCGCGTGACCCGTTTACTCGTCGTGTGGTGGTGGACCGTGGCGGCCAAGACGGGCTGGTGCCAGGCTTGGCGGTCTTGGATCGCACCGGTGTGGTGGGTCAAGTCACGCGCGTGTTCCCCTGGGCATCGGAGGTGACGCTCGTCACCGACAAAGAGCACGCCGTCCCGATCCAAGTGCAGCGTAGCGGGCTGCGCGGCGTGACCTTCGGCGTCGGCTACGACGGCACGCTCGAGCTGCGATTCATGCCGGTTAACGCCGACATCCAGAACGGGGATCTGCTGGTGACGTCCGGAATCGACGGCACTTACCCCCCTGGCTTGCCGGTGGCTGTCGTGTCCAATATCGAGCGCAATGCCGCCTACGCGTTTGCTCGCATCACCTGTACGCCGGCGGCCGGCGTGAGCAGCTACAGGCAGGTGTTGATCGTGGACAAGGGCGAGCCGCAGCCGGAAAACCCGCTGGCATCGGAAGCCGCGGCGATGCCCACCAAAGCCAGGAAAGGAGGCAACTGATGCGGCTGCCTTCCTCCATTCCCGACCGCGCCGATAGCGCAGAGATTATGCGTCCCGCGCGCTTCGGTTACATCGGCGTCACGCTCATCGTCGCACTGCTCGCGAACCTGCTGGCACTTCCCGGAATCGCTCAGATCCTGCGTCCCGACTTAATCGCCCTGACCTTGATCTATTGGGTGGTCTACCACCCGCGGCGGGTAGGCTTCCTACCGGCTTGGATCTTAGGACTGGCCATGGATGTGGCCGATGGCAGTTTATTCGGGCAGCATGCCCTCGCCTATGCGGTGCTGATGTACCTTTCCATCCTTCTGCATCGAAGGATCGTGCTGTTCGGCATGCGCCAGCAAATGCTGCACGTGTTGGCCATCCTTGCGGCCGGCCAAACCGTGATGTTGCTCATTCGGGCTGTCGGTGGTGCCGACTTCCCAGGTGCACACTACTATGTGCCCAGCCTCTTGGGTGCACTGCTATGGCCTGCTCTGTTCAACCTGATCCGGCTTCCACTCCGACCTCGCTCGACCGCGAACGTCGCCTGAACGCGATCAGCTTGTCGCCCGATCGGCTGGTGAACGTCGAGTCGCCGTCTCAACGCGCGTGGCATTGAAGCTATCTCGTCGCCGGTCTGCTCGCGACACCGCTCCGATCATTCTCGCCGGCGCCCGGCGGGCAGAGCTGCGCGACCATCAAAAAGAACTACGCAACTTCCACGTGCGCCTTGCCGCATGCGCCGGCCTCGTTTCGCTGGTCTTCGCGGTGCTGCTCCTGCGCTTGTTTTACGTGCAAGTGGTCCAGCACGACTACTACCACACCCTCGCCGAAAACAACCGCATCTCGATCGTCCCCATCATTCCCAATCGCGGCCTCATTCTCGACCGCAACTCGGCGGTGCTCGCTCACAACTACGCCGCCTACACGCTCGAGATTACGCCTAGCAAAGCCGGCAGCTTGGACAAGCTAATCGGGGAGCTCGCGGCCGTTATCGACATTACGCCGCGCGACCGCAAGCGCTTTCGCAAACTGCTGGACGAGAGCCACGATTTCGCTAGTCTGCCGATTCGCACTCGTCTAAGCGACGAAGAAGTTGCCCGCTTCGCCGTCAACAAGTTTCGCTTCAGGGGGGTGGACTTGCGCGCAAGGTTGTTTCGCCGCTACCCCAATGGTGAAGTCGGCTCCCACGTGCTGGGCTACATCGGTCGCTTAACGAAGAACGACTTGGTCAAGCTAGATGACCAGGGAATTGCGGCAAATTACACCGGCTCTGATTTCATGGGCAAGGTCGGGCTCGAGGGGCGCTACGAACAGGAGCTGCACGGGACGACTGGGTTCGAGGAAGTGGAGACCGACGCGGGAGGACGTGCGGTACGCACCCTGCGCAGCACCTTACCGATCTCGGGCAACAACTTGCTCTTGTCGCTCGATGCGCGTCTACAGAACGTCGCCGAACGCGCGTTCGGAGATCGACGCGGCGCCCTGGTCGCGATCGAGCCGAGTACCGGGGGTGTGTTGGCATTGGTGAGCAAGCCGGGTTTCGATCCCAATCTGTTCGTCGATGGCATCGATCCGCAAAACTGGGAGTCGCTCAACAACTCGCCCGACCATCCTCTCAACAACCGGGCGCTGCAAGGCATGTATCCGCCCGGTTCGACATTCAAGCCGTTCATGGCGATCGCCGCGCTCAGCTTGAGCAAACGCCCGCCCGAGTACACGGTCGCCGATCCGGGTTTCTTTTCTTTAGGCGGCACTCACCGTTGGCGGGATTGGAAGGCGGGCGGCCATGGCATGGTCGACATGCATCGGTCGATCGTGGTGTCCTGCGACACCTACTACTATGGCCTGGCCCACGAGATGGGCATCGAAGCGATACACGATTTCATCGGCCAGTTCGGTTTCGGCAAGCGCACCGGCATTGACATCGATGGCGAAGTCGCAGGCCTGCTGCCATCGGAACAATGGAAGATGAAGCGCTTCAAGCAGAAGTGGTATCCGGGCGATACGGTATCCGTGGGCATCGGTCAGGGCTATAACCTCGCGACACCGATGCAACTGGCCCACGCGGTTTCCGTGCTGGCTAATCGCGGCGTGATATACCGTCCCCACACCGTGCGTCACATTCAAAACAGTCAGACGAGCGCCCTGAGCAGCATCGAAGTCGATCCGATCGGGCGTGTCGCCTTGTCGGATGCGCACATCCAGCTCGTCACCGAGGCGATGGTCGATGTGCTCAAGCCGGGGGGCACGGCTGCGGTCGCCGGCGCCGGTGCTCAGTACCGCATCGCCGGCAAGACCGGGACGGCGCAAGTGGTCGGAATGAAGCAGAACGAAAAGTACGACGAGAAACGCGTGCTCGAAAGACACCGCGATCACGCGTTATTCATCGCCTTCGCGCCGGCCGAAGCGCCGAAGATCGCGTTGGCGGTCCTGGTCGAAAACGGTGGCCACGGCAGCTCGAGCGCGGCCCCGATCGCGCGCAAAGTCATGGACTTTTACATCCTCGGGAAGGAGCCGCCCGGCGAAGCCAAGCCTGTGGTCGAGGATAGCGACAATGATTAATCGCCTGCTGGTCTACCTCGGCCGCCACATCGACAGCTTCCTGCTGGCGAGCTTGAGTGCGCTGCTGGTCGTCGGGCTCATCACCTTGTACAGTGCATCCGGCGAGAGCTTCATGCGCGTAGGCAGCCAAATCCTCAACATCCTGGTCGCGCTCTTCGTGATGTGGATCGCCGCCAACATTCCGCCGCACTACATCCAACGGCTGGCACTGCCCGTCTACGTTCTCGGACTCGTACTCCTGGTCGGTGTCGCGTTGTTCGGTGAAATTACCAACGGCGCGCGGCGCTGGTTGGACCTGGGGGTCACGCGGATCCAGCCTTCGGAGCTCATGAAGATCGGCGTGCCGATGGCGTTGGCTTGGTACTTCGATCGCTATGAAGCCATCCTCAAGCTGCGCGACTTCGCTATCGCCGCCCTGATGATGCTCGTTCCGGTGCTGCTGGTCGCAAAGCAGCCCGACCTCGGCACCGCACTGCTGATCACTGCGGCCGGCGTGTTCGTCATCTTTCTGGCCGGGCTCAGCTGGCGTGTGCTGATCGGCCTCACGGTCGTCATGCTTGGCTGCCTACCGATCCTTTGGTCGATGATGCACGACTATCAGCGCCAGCGCGTTCTCACCCTGCTCGACCCCAATCAGGACCCGCTCGGCGCCGGCTATCACACCATCCAAGCTGCCATTGCGCTGGGCTCGGGCGGTTTCTTCGGCAAGGGTTGGTTGAACGGGACGCAAGCACATCTCGACTTTCTACCCGAGCGAAGCACCGACTTCGTATTCGCGGTGTTCAGCGAAGAGTTCGGGCTGTTCGGTAATCTCATCCTGGCGACGCTGTTCTTACTGGTCATCGGACGCGGCCTGTTCATCACACTGCACGCGGCTACGCTGTTCACGCGCTTGATTGCGGGCGCCATCAGCTTGACCTTCTTCACCTACGTCGCAGTGAACATGGGCATGGTGAGCGGCATCCTACCGGTCGTCGGCGTGCCCTTGCCGCTGATTAGCTACGGGGGAACTTCATTGGTGAGTGTGTTCTTTGGAATGGGTATCCTCATGAGCATTCAAACTCACAAGCGACTCGTGAAATCATGATGCCGGCACTACGGCGGGCCGTGCCAATCGCGTGCGCGCTCATGCTGGCGGGTTGCGGCAGCGTTCCACAGCGCGGGGAAATCTCATCGAAGCGGCCCGGCGGTTATTACTTGGACGACGGACCGCTCGATCGAGTGCCGGTCGACTTGGATCGCGTGCCGGACGCGGCGCCGCGACTCGAGCCGATCAAGGCGTCCACCTCTCGCCCGTATACTGTGATGGGACAGACCTACCTTCCCATGACAGCCCTGACGCCTTACAAAGCGAGCGGCATCGCCTCCTGGTACGGGCGGCGCTATCACGGCCAGCCGACCGCGTCGGGCGAGATCTACGACATGTTCGCGATGAGTGCTGCGCACCCGACCTTGCCGATTCCAAGTTACGCTCGCGTCACGCAGATCGAGACACAGCGCTCGGTCGTGGTGCGAGTGAACGATCGCGGCCCCTTCCGCTCCGACCGCCTGATCGATTTGTCCTACACCGCAGCCTATAAGCTCGGCATCTTGAACGCGGGCCGCGCGAATGTTGTGGTCGAAACCGTGCTGCCGCCGTTCGATCCCGCTTTACCCGACGCAGCTCAACCCGGCTCCGCTGCAGTGTCCAACGCAAACGGCATTGCACACGAACGACGCGAGAGCCCGCCACCGGCCCCCTCAAACGAACGCACCGCCGCATCCGCCGAACCGCTTCCACCGGGCGCCTATCTGCAGCTCGGCGCTTTCGCCCAGCAGGAAAATGCGCAAAGCTTTGCGGCTCGCTTGCGTGCCGAGCTGGACTGGCTGGCAGCGAGAATGCTCGTACGTGCGGAAGGCGGAATATTTCGGGTGCAGGCAGGCCCATTCGCGGACACTGCTCAAGCGAGCGAGGCCGCTGTACGGGTGCGCGATGCATTCCGCTTCGAGCCGCTGGTCTTTACGCGCTGAGTCTCCCCAATCCCTTATCCACAACCCATCATGCACGCACTCATTTGCGGTTCGATCGCCTACGACACGATTATGGTGTTCGCGGATCGATTCAAAAATCACATCCTGCCCGACCAGATCCACATCCTGAATGTCGCTTTTCTGGTGCCCGATATGCGGCGCGAGTTCGGAGGGTGTGCCGGAAACATCGCTTACAACCTGCATCTGCTCGGTGGCAATCCGCTGATCATGGCGACCGTGGGCGAAGACTTCGAGCCTTACCGCGATCGCCTCGACCGGTTGGGCTTGGCCCAGACGCACGTGCGGCTTATCGAGGGCAGCTACACGGCACAGGCCTTCATCACGACGGATCTGGACGACAATCAAATCACCGCGTTCCACCCGGGAGCGATGAACTTTTCTCACAGGAATCACGTATCCCACGCGCGCGATGTGGTGGTCGGCATCGTCGCGCCCGACGGGCGCGAGGGCATGTTGCAGCATGCGCGCGAGTTTCGCGAAGCGAACATTCCTTTCGTCTTCGATCCTGGCCAGGGTCTGCCGATGTTCAGCGGTAAGGAGCTCAACGCGTTCATCGATGAAGCGAGCTATGTCACCGTCAACGACTATGAAGGGCGCTTGCTGCAGGAGCGGACCGGAATGACGTTGGAGCGTCTTGCGCAGCGCGTCGAGGCGTTGATCGTGACTCGCGGTGCCGAGGGCTCCATCATCTACAGCAAGGACCGCCAGCTGCAGATTCCCGCGGTTCGACCTACCCAAGTGGCAGATCCCACCGGATGCGGCGACGCTTACCGGGCGGGCCTGTTGTACGGCCTCATGCAGGGTTTCGACTGGGAGACGACCGGGCGGCTCGCTTCGCTGATGGGGGCATTGAAGATCGCGCACCGCGGCGGGCAGAATCACCGCTTGTCGCGCGCCGAAATTGCCGAGCGCTATCGCGAGGCATTCGGCAATCGCCCTTGGTGAGCGTTAGCGTTTCGTAACCCATGCAGTTGATGCGGGCGCGGTCGCGAGGAAAGACCGTCACGTCGCGAGTCACGCGCGCGGTTCGTCTGTCGCGGCTGATCGTTCACTTCGTGCTCGGGATACTGATCCAGGCGCTGATCTTCCCCTGGGTGGACGCCGCGCGGGAGCTGCGCATCATCCGCTGGTGGTCAAGCCGGATTCTAGCGATCTTGAACGTACGCATCCACGTCAAAGGCTCGGTGCCGCGTGGCCGGAAGCCCGTCGTCATCGTCGCCAACCACGTGTCCTGGCTCGACGTGTGGGTGATCCTCGCGGTGTGCCCGCTTCGCTTCGTAGCGAAATCCGATATTCGACATTGGCCGCTCGCCGGGTGGTTGGTCGCGCATGCGGGCACCGTATTCATCGAGCGTACGCGCCGTCACGATACCGCTCGCATCAACACGCTCATCGGAGATGTATTGCGCCGTGGCGAGCGCATCGGCCTGTTCCCCGAAGGCACCACGACAGACGGTAGCCACTTGCGGCCGTTTCATGCCTCCTTGTTCCAGCCGGCGTTGTCGGTTTCAGCGACTGTGGTTGCAGCGGCGATCCGCTATCCCAAGCGCGACGGTTCCCCCAACCTCGATATCGCGTACACCGGCAACCGCTCGCTTCTGGAATCGTTGCGCTTGATCCTGCGCCAGCCTGTCTTACGCGTCGACCTCATGTTCGCCGGCAGCACCGAGGCGAGCGGGAAAACGCGCCACGATCTCGCGCGCGAAACGCGCGCGCTCATTGCGTCTGCGCTGGGCTTCTCGGTTCCCGGCAGCGCACCTGAAACAAGCGCTGATCCTCCAGCCGTAGTGCCGTAAGCCGGCGGCCCCACAGGCAGCCAGTATCGAGGCCGAGCACGTTGCAGCGACAGACCAGTCCGAGCGCCGACCAGTGGCCGAAGACGATTGGCGTGTCTTGGCTCATCCGATTCGGCACCTCGAACCAAGGGACGTAGCCGGCGGGCGCGTCCTCGAGGCGTCCTTTGTGATCGAACTCCATCACGCCGTCGGTCGTGCACAGGCGCAACCGCGTCATCGCGTTGACAATCGTGCGCAGACGGTCGTAGCCGCTTAGCACCGGATCCCAGCGGTCAGGGCGATTGCCGTACATATTCGCCAAGAAGCTGCGCCAATGGGTTCCGCGCAGCGTAAGTTCGACTTCTTGCGCCAGCGCTCGCGCTTCCTGCGCAGTCCACTGCGGGAGCAGGCCGGCATGAACGACAAGGGTGTTGCGCTCGAGATGAACGAGCGGGCATCCGCGCAGCCAGTCGAGCAATTCATCGCGGTCGGGTGCGGCGAGCACTTCGGCGAGGGTGTCGTCGCGCTTGAGCTTTTCGAACCCAGCGGCGACGGCGAGCAGATGCAGGTCGTGGTTACCGAGCACGGTTACGGCGCAATCGCCCAAGTCCCGGACGAAGCGCAGGACCGCCAAGGAGTCCGGGCCGCGATTGACCAAATCGCCGACGAACACCAGTCGGTCGCTGTGGTGCTCGAAGCCGATGTCATCGAGGAGCGCTTGCAGTGGGCGAAAGCAGCCCTGAATATCTCCGACGACGTAGGTAGCCATGGCAATAAACAGAGCCTTGCTCACGCGTCCTGTTCGTCATGCGCGATCGGGCGTTACTTCACCTGACTGACCATGTAATCAACGGCGGCCTTGACTTCCGTGTCCGGCAGCGCCGCGTTCCCGCCTTTTGGCGGCATCGCGCGAATGCCTTTCAAGGCGTGTTGGTAAAGCGTCGGCTTGCCCTGAGCCAGGCGCGGCTTCCATGCGGTGACGTCACCCACTTTCGGCGCTCCGGCGATTCCTGCGGCGTGACACATCGCGCAGCTCTGCTCGAACACCTGCTCGCCACTCACTGTCGCCGAAGCCGCCGCGGTGGTCTTGCCCGATGGCGCGGCCATCGGCGCTGCGGCAGGACTTCCTGGTGGGCTGTTCGCGGCTGAAGCGGGTGCTCCGCTCGCGGCAGGCGAGGATGCGCTTGCCTGCTGAGCGGGCGGGGGAGGGGCAGCGGGTTCCTTGAAATTTGCGCCGGACTGGTTAGCCATCCAGATCACTGCGCGCTCCACTTCTGCCTCGCTGAGGCTGGCATTGCCGCCCCGCGGCGGCATCTGGCGGATGCCGTTGATCGCGTGTGCCACCAACGTCTTCTCGCCTTGAGCAATGCGTGCCGCCCAAGCCGCCTTGTCGCCGGGCTTGGGTGCGTTGAGTAACCCAGCCGCATGACATGCCGAACAGGTCGATTGGTAGACTTGCTCGCCCGACCGTTCGCCCGCCGGCGCGGCGGCCGGAACCAGATTCACTTCGCCGACCGGCTTGATCCGTCGTGCAACCGCTTCCTCGTTCATGCCCGATGTGTTGCCCGTGCGCATGCCACCCGTGATCAATTGGACGACGGCGATGATCAGGAACACGGGCACGACAAAGGCGAGAATGGCTGCCACAACGACCTGCTTCCAGTTTTGGAACGGGCCCGCTTGTTCTTCGCTCATGAAACGGTATCCTCGGGGTTGTCATGCGGCAAATCGGCGGATTATAGGGCTTACACGGCGCGACATGAAGCGCAGCTGGCATGCGTCATTGGACGCTTTGGCTCTACAAGCTTTATCATTGCGCTTTGCAGCGCGCTCGTAGCTCAGTGGATAGAGTACTGGCCTCCGAAGCCAGGGGTCGTGGGTTCGAATCCCGCCGGGCGCGCCACGGCTTTGCCTCGTTACTTGCCTCACTCTACCCGATTCTGAACCTGCTCGTGCGCATCGCGGCTGCGTCGAGAGGCGGGTTTCTCACCGTCGTCACACGACTTTGCGCGTCCATGATCGCGACCTCTTCACGTTACTGCTACAGCCCAGTCGACTGATCTGCATGACGCCGCGGCTTCGCGAGATCCCCTACAACTACACCTCCTTCTCGGACCGCGAGATCGTCATCCGGATCCTCGGCCTACCTGCGTGGGAGCTGTTGAACGCGCTGCGCGGCGAGCGTCGCACCGGGCGCTCCGCGCGCATGCTCTACGAAGTCCTCGGTGATATCTGGGCTGTTTCGCGCAATCCTTATCTTCAGGACGACTTGTTGTCGAGTCGATCCCGGTTGAACGCGTTGATCGAAGCCATGCGCCACCGCCTGCGCGAGATCGAGGCGCGCCGGCTCAATCCGGAAGACGGCGTCACGCAGCTGCTCAAAGCCGCCGCAGCCGCGGTCGATCGTTTCGCCGATGAGTTCGAGCAGACGCGTGAGCTGCGGCGTCGCGTGCAGCGCCGCCTCGCGCCCGTCACGCGCAAGGACAACATCTGCTTCGATCCCTTCGCGCGCGTGTCTCATGTCACCGATGCCACCGATTGGCGGGTCGAATACCCGTTCGTCGTCATCTATCCGGATACGGAAGACGAGGTCGCCGAGGCGGTGCGAGCGTGCATGGAGCTTGGACTCACGATCATTCCGCGCGGCGGCGGAACGGGCTACACCGGCGGCGCGGTGCCGCTCACTCGCATGTCCGCGGTGATCAACACCGAAAAGCTCGACCGTCTCGCTGCGGTCGAGCTGTCCACGCTGCCCGAGGTGACGCAAGCCGTACCGACCATTCATTGCGGCGCCGGTGTTGTCACGCGCAGAGTGATGGAGGCCGCCGAGGCAGCCGGTTTCGTCTTTGCCGTCGATCCCACTTCGGCCGATGCGTCGTGCATCGGCGGCAACGTGGCGATGAATGCAGGCGGCAAGAAGGCGGTCATGTGGGGGACGGCGCTGGACAACCTAGTCTCGTGGCGCATGGTGGATCCCACCGGACACCTCATCGAGGTAACCCGCATTGCCCACAACCTCGGAAAGATTCATGACGCCGAGATCGCGAAGTTTTCGATTCAGCGCTTCGCGCGCGACGGCCGCACACCGCAGGGCCCAGCGCGGGTGCTTGAGATTGCCGGGCCGTCGTTCCGAAAGGCGGGCCTGGGCAAAGACGTGACAGACAAATTCCTGTCCGGTTTGCCAGGCATTCAGAAGGAAGGCTGCGACGGCATCATCACCTCCGCGCGCTTCATCTTGCATCGCATGCCGGCCCACGTGCGCACGGTCTGTCTCGAATTCTTCGGGCGAGTCCGTGATGCCGTCCCCTCGATCGTGGAGATCAAGCGCTACCTCGATCGGCATCCACTCGCCGCACTCGCGGGACTCGAGCACCTCGACGAGCGCTACGTCGCCGCGATCGGTTACGCGACCAAGGCCAAGCGGGGCACCCGGCCGAAGATGGTTCTGCTCGCCGATGTCGTGAGCGATGACGAGAACGCAGTCGGCGAGGCGGCCTCGCGCGTGGTGCAGATCGCCAATCTGCGCGACGGTGAAGGGTTCATCGCGGTCAGCGCAGAGGCGCGTAAGCGCTTTTGGCTGGATCGGGCCCGCACTGCCGCGATCGCTCAGCACACCAACGCATTCAAGATCAACGAAGACGTCGTCATTCCGCTCGAGCGCCTGAGCGAGTACGCCGAAGGCATTGCCCGCTTCAACATCGAGCTGTCGCTCAAGAACAAGATCACCTTGCTCGATGCGCTGCAAGGCTTTCTTAGCGGGGACTTGCCGATCGAGCGCGACGACCAAGAGAGCGGACAAGAGGCGCTTCGCGAGCGCGCGCAGGCCGCCCTTACTCTGCTGGAGCGCGTTTCGGTGCGATGGAAGGGGCTGCTGGACAACCTCGACCGCCCTGCCGCGCAACTGGCCGAGATCGGCGCTAATGTCGCCACGCGCGACGATGTGCAGGTCGCCAGGCTGTTGCAGGACGGTGCGTTGCGGGTGTCCTGGAAGACTGAAGTGCGTCAGCCGCTGTTCGAGCTGTTCGACGGACGCGCCTTCGAGCCCGTGCGAAAGGAATTGCACGCCATTCATAAGCGCGTGCTGAAGAGCCGGGTCTTCATCGCGCTGCACATGCACGCCGGCGACGGCAACGTGCACACGAATATTCCGGTCAACTCCGACGATTACGGGATGTTGCAACAGGCGAACGAAGTGGTGGGGCGCATCATGCGGCTCGCCAAGTCGTTGGGCGGTGTAATCTCGGGCGAGCACGGTATCGGCATCACCAAGCTCGACTATCTCGATCCGGAAGAGGTCGAGAAGTTCGCCGCGTACAAGCGCGAAGTCGATCCGGATGGGCGCTTCAACGCCGGCAAGCTACTGGCGGGCGGCAATCTCGATCTCGCCTACACGCCGAGCTTCAATCTGCTCGAGCTCGAGAGTCTCATTCTCGAACAGAGCGACATCGGTGCGATCTCCGACTCGATCAAGGATTGCCTGCGCTGTGGGAAGTGTAAGCCCGTATGCAGCACGCACGTGCCGCGCGCGAATCTTCTGTACAGCCCACGCAACAAGATCCTCGCCACGTCGCTGCTGATCGAAGCCTTTCTTTACGAGGAGCAAACGCGGCGCGGCATTTCGATTCGTCACTTCGAGGAGTTCGGCGACGTGGCGGACCACTGCACGGTGTGTCACAAGTGCAAGAGCCCCTGCCCGGTCGACATCGACTTCGGCGACGTATCGATCGCAATGCGAAACATGCTCCGCAAGGCCGGGAAAAGAAAGCCCGGGATCGCCAGCGCGGCTGCGCTGCGCTTTCTCGATGCGACCGATCCCAGCACGATCAAGGCTGCGCGCAAGATGATGATCGATTGGGGGTATGCGGCGCAGCGTACTGCGTACCGCATCGCCAAGAGGGCGGGTCTGTTGGACGATCAGACCGCTCGTCCGCCGGCGTCCCTCGGCAAGCCCCCGGTGCGTGCGCAAGTGATCCACTTCATCAACAAGCCGATGCCCGATGGCTTACCCAAGCGGACCTCTCGCGCGCTGCTCGACATCGAGGATCGATCGATCGTGCCGGTCGTTCGGGATCCGCGAAAAGTAACCGAAGACTCCGACGCGGTCTTTTATTTTCCCGGGTGCGGGTCCGAACGATTATTCGGTCAGGTGGGTCTCGCTACGCAAGCCATGCTGTATGACATCGGTACGATCACCGTGCTGCCGCCGGGCTATCTATGCTGCGGTTATCCGCAGACCGCCGCCGGAGAAGGCGACAAGGGCAAGAAGATCATCATCGACAACCGCGTGTTGTTCCATCGCGTCGCCAATACGCTCAACTATTTGGACATCAAGACGGTTATCGTTTCGTGCGGCACCTGCCACGATCAGCTTCAGCACTACGAATTCGATCGCATCTTTCCCGGCTGCCGACTGCTCGATATCCACGAGTATCTGCTGGAAAAAGGCGTGAAGCTAGAAGGCGTGAGCGGCGTGCGCTACATGTATCACGACCCTTGCCATACGCCGATGAAGACCTATCAGCCGATGAAAGTGGTCAATGCATTGCTGGGACAGGAGGTTCGAGCCAACGATCGCTGCTGTGGCGAATCGGGCACGCTCGCGGTGTCACGGCCGGATATCTCGACTCAGGTGCGCTTCCGCAAGCAGGAAGAGATGGAAAAGGGCGTGGCTGCGCTGCGCGCTGAAGGACACAACGGCCAGGTGAAAGTGCTCACCTCCTGTCCGTCTTGCCTTCAGGGCCTCGCACGCTATAGAGATGACACCGGGACGAGTGCGGACTACGTCGTGGTGGAGATGGCTAGGCATCTGCTTGGCGCGCACTGGATGAGCGACTACGTCGCCAGCGCCAATCGAGGTGGGATCGAGCGCGTGCTGCTATAGGACCAGCGGGATGGAGAATCAAGAAGCGACTTGCGAGCTGTGCCGATCGGACGGCGGCGAGGTGCTGTGGCGCGACGCGCACATGCGCGTGGTCTGGGCGCCGCAGCCCGAGCATCCCGGCTTTTGTCGCGTGATTCAACGCCGGCACGTCAAGGAAATGACGGACTTGACTGCACAGGAACGATCGCGACTCATGGTCGGGGTTTTTGCCGTGGAGCAAGCGCTTCGCGATGTGCTGCAACCGGACAAGATCAACCTGGCGAGCTTCGGCAACGTCGTTCCCCACTTGCATTGGCACGTCATCGCGCGTTTCAGCGATGATCCGCATTTCCCCGATCCTGTCTGGGGTGCAAGGCGCGATGGCCGACGCCGGCCGGTTCCGGCGGATTTCGTGGAGCGAATGCGCGCGGTTCTCGACCGGCTTTGCTCCAAGCGAGAGCGCTAACCCCGTTCGCTGGCCCCCGCCACCACCATCAGAAATGCGCGCGCTCGATCGATCGGCTGCCTTCGAGCGCGATGCGCGACTTGGGGAAGACCGCTCGAAAGGTGCTGCCCTTGCCCATTTCGCTTTCGATCTCGAGCTGCGCGTCATGCCGTGACAAGACGTGCTTGACGATCGCCAATCCCAGGCCGGTGCCTCCCGTGCTGCGTGAACGGCTGCGATCGACGCGATAAAAGCGCTCGGTCAATCGCGGGAGGTGCTGCGGCTCGATTCCGATCCCGCTGTCCGTTACGGAAAACACGCGAA
>Ga0070741_10006629_pt1 | contig 24727 bp, 21 predicted proteins | sample Coa_R1_4_FD_66440 | JGI IMG/M metagenome (GOLD analysis project Ga0070741, IMG submission 66440) | Surface soil microbial communities from Centralia Pennsylvania, which are recovering from an underground coalmine fire - Coalmine... | ecosystem: Environmental > Terrestrial > Soil > Unclassified ... | reverse complement strand
CGGATGCCGTCGAGCAGCCCAGGCAGCTTGTGGTTCGCCTCGAGGGACTGCCGGAAGCCGTGGTAGCCGGTCTCGGCCAGGACGCCCTCGATGATCATGTTGTAGGTCACGGACGCGCGGATCTGGGCGTCCACCGAGGGATCGCTGCGTAGCGCGTTCAGGGTCGCCGGCAGCTCGGTCAGGAACAGGTGCCTGTAGCTTGGCGTGAGGTAGTGCTCGAGGTCTTTCGGCGCCAGGGCCACCTCGTCGAGCCAGCGGCGGAAGAACTCGACGTGCTTGGCCTCCTCCCACAGGAACGAGGTGAGGTAGATCTCCTCCTCGATCCTTCCCTCTCCCGCGATGACCATGATCAGGGGCAGAAGATCGCTGGTCACGCCCTCCTCGCCGGCCTGAAACAGGGCCAGGGTCCGGAGCAGGAAGTCCTGCTCCTCCGCGGTCAGGCCGGACCAATCCGCTCCGTCTCGTGACAGGTCGATCGCCTGCGGGTCCCACGTGCCAAGCCGCTTCGCCTTCTGGAAGAGCCGCATCGGCACGGAGCCCCAGTCGAGGCCTTTTCCGGAGATGGTCGTGTAGCCGTCCCGGACGTATGTCGAGCTCACGGCGAGGCCAGTCTAGCCCGGCCGGCTTCGGCTGTGGCGATCAGGCGGCTGAGCTCAAAGGCAGCTTCCGCTCGAGCGTCCGGAAGTCGTCGATGAACCCAGACGCGAACACGTCGAGGTCGGGATAGCCGTCACCGTCGGCCACCGCCATGACGGCGAACCGGCCCGCATACGACAGCGCGCCGACTCCGAGCGACACCCGTGCGATCAGCGGAAGCAGCGGGAACATCTCGAGCACCCGGGCACCCGCCATATAGAGAGGTATGGGCGACCCCGGCAGGTCGGCTGTCGTCACGTTCACCCTGTGCCGGTCCATGAGCTTCAGCATCAACCGCCCGGCAAGGCCCCGATTGGGCAGCTTGCCGAGCGGCGGCCGGACCCGTGCCTTGCGCAGCGTGGTCTCCGCGGCGATCAGCAGCAGGCGGCGCGCCGGGTCCGCCGTGCCGATCGGGACCGGAACGACCATCTGCGCTATGTCATTTCCGCGCGCCCCTTCGTACTGGCCGTGACGGAGCGACACGGGCACGTAAACCGGCATGACGAGCCCATCGACGCGCTCCGAGCGGCTGGTGAGCAGCCGGCGGATCCCGCCCCCGACGCAGGCCAGCAACACGTCGTTCACCTTCACGTCGAACCCGTGGGCGACGTTCCGGACGGCGTCGAAGTCGGTTCGCACCAGGGCGAGGGCGCGGCTCGGCCCAACGATCCGGTCGACGCTCGTGGTGACCGGTTGAGCCTCGAGCAGAAGCTCTCGCAGCGCGGGCCAGGCGGCCATGCCGCTGCGAATGCTCGCGAGCGGGTGTGCGAACGACCCGGCGGCCTTACGAAGGGCAGCGCGCCTTTCGCCGCGCCTCGCGGCGAGCAGCTCGGCCTCGGTGGGCGGTGGCTGCGGCGTCCACGGCCGTGGGATCGCTGCAACGGCGGTCTCGTCGAAGTCGAGAAAGGCCGCGAGTGTCGCCACACCCGCGATGCCGTCGGCTATCGCGTGGTGCGTCCTCACGAACATGCCCACGCGGCCCTGCGCAAGGCCGGTGAGGAACCACATCTCCCAGAGCGGACGTGCGCGGTCGAGGCGGCGGCGCCGGATCTGCTCGGTGGCTTCGAGCAGCTCGGCCTCGCCACCGGGCGCGGGTATGGATGCGACCAGGACGTGCTGACTGATGTCGAACGCCGGCGCGTCGACCCACAGCGGTCCACCCAGGCGCTCCGGAGGGACGTGGACCAGCTGGCGGAGTCGGGGCACGAGATGCAGCCTTCCGGCGACGACCTCACGGACAGAATCCAGGCGGAAAGTCCCCTCGGCGGTGAAGAGCTTCCTGCCGTCGAGCACAGCGAGCGCGCCTATGTCCTGCGGCCAGACCGCGTCCGGCCACAGCATGAGCCTGTCTTCGGCCGTCAGCCGCTCGATCGGCACATAGCCTCCTTGCGTTGAGGTTCGCCGACGCGGCGCCTGGATCAAAGAGCCGGTCGGGCCCGAGCCGGCGGGACTCCAGGCTCTCGAATCCTGGACTGCCCTGCGGCACCCTTGACTCGGAGGTGGTCACACATGGCTGCAACGGTCGCGCGACGCGCAATGGAGGTCTCGAGCAGCTCGCCCGGGTCCGCGAGCGAGGCTGAGCTCAACGCGAAAGTCGATCAGATCCTGAGCCGGCATCCGGCGGTGGGCTTCGCGTTCGGTGTCGTGCGCAACGGTGAGCTCGAGTTCTTTCGTACCCACGGCGTCGCCGACATGGCCACCATGCGTCCGGTCACGGCGGACACGGTGTTCCGGATCGCCTCCATCACGAAGACCTTCACCGCGATCGCGGTGATGCAGCTCTGGGAGAGGGGCCTGGTCGACCTCGACGCTCCGGCGAACGATTACCTGCGAGCGTTCCAGCTGGTCCCGGCACGCCCGGGCTTCCGCCCCGCCTCCGTGCGCCACCTCATGACGCACACCGCCGGCCTTGCCGAGATGGTGCATCCGTCTCGTGGGCTCCGCTACGCGTTTGGCGAGAGCTACGCGCTCGGCGAGTCGAGGCCATCGCTCGGCGAGTACTACCGCGGAGGACTCAGGGTCCACGTCGAGCCCGGCACGAGGTTCGCGTACACGGACCACAGCTTCGCGACCCTCGGGCAGATCGTGGCCGACGTGAGCGGTGAGCCGATCGACATGTACTTTCGCAAGCACATATTCGGTCCGCTCGGAATGGCCGATACCGACCTGAATCGCCTGGACCGAGTCGAGTCGCGCCGCGCGACGGGATACAACATGGGGCCGCACGGGCCACGCCCCGTGACCGACAGGGAATGGATGACCGCCGCGGCCTCGTCCATCTATTCCACGCCCAAGGACATGGCCCGCTACGTCGCGGCACTTCTGGGTGGAGGCGCCAACGGGCATGGCTCCGTCTTGAAGCCGGCCACGCTGGAGATGATGTTCGGCGCGCAGTACCAGCCACATCCCCTGGTCCCGGGCATAGGGCTCGCCTTCTCGAGGTTCGAGATCGGCGGCCACCTCGCCGTCGAGCACGAGGGTGTGCTGCCCGGCTTCAACTCGGACATCTTCCTGGCCCCGCACGACGGCGTCGGCGTCATGGCGTTCACAAACGGGGCGCGGCAGGCGATGTTCTGGCTGCCCGCCGAAGCGAGCGACATGCTCCGGTACCTTCTGGGCGTCCCCCCCGACGCGATCCGGACCGATGTTCCCCAGCACCCCGAGCTGTGGGGCGAAATCTGCGGCTGGTACGAGCTCGAGGCGGGCGTGTCCGACACGCGCATTCGCTCGATGGTCGGACTGGGCGTGGAAGTCTTCGTGAGCCGCGGCTCGCTCGTGTTTCGCGCCATGAGTCCCATACCCGCGCTGCTCAAGGGGTTCCGGCTGCACCCCGATGACGTCACCGACCCGTACGTCTTCCGTGTCGACGCGAGCCAGTTCGGGATGGGGACTGCGCGCATCCTGTTCAGCCGCGATCCGCGTACAGGCACGATGCGCATGCATCTCGACCTGATGCCCATCTCTCTCCACAGGGTGCGTGCGGGAAGCGGCCCCCAACGCGGGATCGCCGCCGCCGCGGGCGCCGTGGCCCTGGTGGCCGCGATCGCGGTCCGCCGGCGGCGGGCGCGCTGGACCAAGGGGAAGGCTACGGCCAGAGGCTGACGATCACGCCGGGCGTCGCGCGGACCGGGAGAGGACCTGGCGCGTCGCGAGAGAATCGCCACTCGACGCCTGCGGCGCGGTACGCGGCGAGCCGCTTCGCGGCGGGCCAGTCGACCCTGCGCGCCTCGTACGTGATGGCGGTTGGCCCGAGGCTCACGACCGCGTAGGCAGGGCGGGGGTCCGCATCGTTGGAGCCGTTGATCGCCCCCACGCTTGCAACCGCCCCGTTGCCGAGCCGCCGGTGGTACTGCGTGTGGATGTGTCCGTAAAGGACGACGACCGCACCGGATCGGCTCAGCATCCGGTCGGCCATCTCTGCGCTGGCGTCGGGCAGCACGACGTCCTCGGTGCTCCAGGGCGTCGCGTGGACGAGCACGACGCGTCCGAATGGCGAGGTTCCCAGCTCGATCGACAGAGGAAGCGAGGCAAGGTAAGCGATGCGCTCCGGTCCGAGCCGGTCCACGGACCACATGGCGCGCTCGGCCGTGCTGGCGGGCAGCTTGCCGTGGGTCGCCTCGGCGTCACGGACCAGGCCGGCGGCCGATGCGCCGCCCGCGACTCTGACCAGGAGATCTTCGGAGTTGCCCCGGACCGCGCGCCACCCACGCGCGCGAATCTCGTCGACGACCTCGCTGGGCTGCGCGCCGCCTTGGGCGAGGTCACCTCCGACCACGATCTCGTCGTAAGGTTCGCCGCTCTCGAGGTGCGTGACCACCTTGCTCAGCGCGACCATGTCGCCGTGAGGATCGGAGATGATCGCCACGCGCCGCATCGGCGACGCGGAGCCCGGCGGCGACGGCCTCAGGGGGACGGAATCGCGGCGACCGGGATCGTGTCCGGCGTCGCATGCTGGGCCGACGGCGTGAGGATCGACACGTGAAGGCCGGGGATGACATTGGCACGCGCGATGTAGTCGAACGCCCGCGACGAACCGTCACGGCACAGGAGCAAGTACGTTCCGTAACCCTCCCCTGCCGCGATGAAATCACGCCACAGCGCGCGACCGTTTCCGGCGTGCGGCTCCGGAGTGAGATCCCACACCGACTTGCCCAGCAGAACGTGCTCGCGCTCGTAGCCGAGCATGCGGCACATGGTGCGGTTCACCGCGACGTAGGTGGCCTCGTCGTCCGCCACCATGACGCCCGCCTCCTCCTCGTCGGCGGAGAGATCCACGGCAAGTAAAGAAGCGACCCTCTGGTCGAGCTCGCTGCGGCGCCTTTCCACGAAGCTCTCGCGCGCAGCCTCGTCCCCGATCGCGCAGCGCGGATATGGCCGGTCGGGGCGTTCGATGCCGAGAGTCAGGAACCTGCAGGTCAGAGATGCGGGAAGGTGCTCACCCGTGGAAGCCTGCGGCTCGAACACAACAGCATGGTGGGCGCGGCACAGCGTCAGCTGATTCGCCGCCACGAACGGACAACGGTCTGGTTGCCCAGGCGCCTGCATTGTTCTCCTCGGGTGCGCCCCCCGCTCGCCTTCGACGCGCCCAGATGGATTATGCCTCCACCGGCGCCTCGTCCACGGCGCGGCGCTCGAGCTTGCCGCGCCATCCGCCGTCCCTCGACCGCCCCCAAGGCCTCCTCGCCCCGCCCTGCGCCAGAATCTTGCCTTGATGGAAGATCCTTCGAGCGAAACCAGGGTCCGCACCAGGCACGGTGAGCTGAGCTTCGAGCAGATCGCGGACGGGCTGCCGGGGACCGGGGAGGTGATGGCCGCGGTCAGCCACTGCTTCGGCACCGTCTGGCACGCGGGCGTTGCCGGCAGGTGGCAGCTCGCGGCCTATTACGCCAGGCGCGTCAGAAGCCTGATGCGCACCCTGGCGGTGCGGCGTCCCAAGTACGCCGCGCAGCTGGACGAGTTCACCGGCGTAGGGCTGGAGCCGCTCCTGAAGGCGATCTCCGACCAGGACGAAACGGAATTCAGAAGCCGATATGCAGCGTGCGTCGACCTGGCCAACCGGTACCACGTCGACACGGGCCACGCCTACATAGAATGGACGACCCCGCCGGCAAGCCCGGAGCTCGGCCTCGGCCTCTAGCCTGCAGGTGGCGCGCCAGAGCCCCCGTCACACCCGTCCGATGTCGCGCCTGCGGAGAGCTCCCAGGCCGAGCAGAGTGCAGCCGATTGCGATCGCGGAGATGACGAGAAGCGGTGTGGCCGAAAGGGCCGCCCCGGGCAGCTCGGGCACCCGCTGAAACGGCGAGAGTTCGACGATCCACTCCGGCAGGCGAAGCACCGCTCCGAGGAATCCGACGACCACGCAAGCCGCCAGCACCGCCCAAGATGCGGGGGCCTGACGCGGAACCATGCCGATGAGCGCGACCGTAAGTCCCACCATCAGCCAGATCGGCGGTGCATAAACGAGGTCGGCGCCGGCAAGGCGTGAAACGGCGTTCATGCCTCCACCCGCCGCCACATAGGTCAGAGCGGTGCCCAGGCCGGCGACGCCGAGCAAGATCACGCTTCCACCGAACGCCAGCGTGAGGTGGCTCGCCGCCCATTGCCGGCGCGACACCGGCGTCGCCAGGACGGACTCGGCCCGCGTCGAGGTCTCTTCGCTTCGCAATCGAAGAGCCGACTGAATCGCGAATCCGGTGACGAGCAGGCCCAGGATGCGGAACGAGCTGGCGAAGTAGGCGTCCGTCAGGCTGCCGCCCGCCGATCCTGCCAGCAGCTCGGCAAGCGTCCTGTTCTGGCCCACGAACGCATCGACTGTCGGGCCGATCCAGCCATACGCGACCCCCATCACCAGGACGCCGGCGCCCCAGCCCACCAGCGCCCCTCGCTGCAGCCGCACCGCAAGGCCAAGCGGGCTTCGCAGGAGCGGCGAGGCCGTTGGCCGTCCCGGCCGCGTGACCAGCATTCCACTGCCCAGATCGCGCCTCGCGACCAGCACGATCGCGGCGGTGACCAGCATCGCGGTGGCGGCTGCGAGCAGCAGCAGCGGCCACCACGTTTCTCCGGCGAACGGCCGAGACTTCTGAGCGATTCCGATCGGGGAGAACCAGGATGCGGTTCCATCGCCTATGTCGCCGACCGCACGAAGAATGAACGCGGCGCCAAGAGCCACACCCGTCGCGCCATAGACGGCTCGCGTGTTCTCGGTCACCTGTGCGGCCAGGAGTGCGACGGCCCCGAAGAAGAAGCCGATCAGCAGGAACGAGACGCTCAGCGCGAGTGTCCCGGCCACCGGAAGGCCCTCGGCGAGCAGGACGATTGCGGTGAGCGCTCCGACCGCGACGTTCATAGCACCCACGCTCAGCGCAGCCGCCACCGTCGGCGCGTGACGGCCAACCGGAAGGGACCGCACCAGCTCGAAGCGACCGGCCTCCTCCTCCCCCCTTGTGAGCCTTCCGACCATGAACAGGCTCATGAGCGCCACCAACACCATTCCGGCGGCGCCGAACTGGAACGCCACCTGTCCGCCGACCGTGTTGAGGCCCTGGTCCGGCCCGTTGAAGGCGATCGCCGCGGAGTTGTGCTGCGTGGCGGCCGCCACCTGGTCGAGGGCGGCCTGGGTCGGAAACAGGTCTTTGATCCCGGCCACGGTGAAGGCGGCCAGGGCCACTATGGAGATGATCCAGACGCTGATGCGAATGCGGTCGCGGCGCATGATGAAACGCGTCAGCTGGAAGGTTCCGGTGAGCGCCGCCGTCACGGCCGCGTCGATCCGCCGCCTTCGAGAACCAGGGGTTTCGGCTCCCCGGCCGGCGCGTCGCCGTAGTGCCGGAGGAACAGCTCCTCGAGCGTCGGCGGGTGGCTGACCAGGCTGATGATGCCGAGCTCGCCGAGGCGGTGTATGGCGGCATCGAGCTGGTCCGTGTCCACGCTGAAGTGCACGTGCGAGCCCTCGATCTCGAGGTCATGAAGGCCGGCAAGCCCCACCAGGTTGTCTGCCGGGCGCCGGGTCTCGGCCGTGATCGAGGTGCGCGTCAGATGCCTCAGCTCGTCGAGCGTTCCGTGCTCCGCGACACGGCCCAACCGGATGATGCTCAGCCGGTCGCACAATGCCTCGACCTCGGCCAGGATGTGGCTCGACAGCAGGACCGTTCGCCCCTCCGCTTTCAGTTCGCGGATGCAGTCCTGGAACATCGATTCCATGAGCGGGTCGAGCCCTGATGTCGGCTCGTCGAGCAGTAAAAGCTCCGCATCGGATGCCAGGGCCGACACCAGCCCGACCTTCTGCCGATTTCCCTTCGAATAGGACCTTGTCTTCTTGGTCGGGTCGAGCTGGAATCGTTCGACAAGCTCGTCGCGGCGACGGCGATTCACGTCACCTCGCAGCCGCCCAAAGAGGTCGATCACCTCTCCCCCGGTCAGGTTGGGCCACAGGCTGACCTCTCCGGGGACGTAAGCCAGGTGCCGGTGGAGCTCTACCGCGTCGCGCCATGGATCCCTTCCCATCAGCGACACCTCACCGGCGTCAGCCCGCAGCAGCCCGAGCAGCACGCGGATCGTCGTGGTCTTTCCCGAGCCGTTGGGCCCGAGGAACCCGTGGACCTCTCCCGCCTCCACCGACAGGTCGAGGCCGTCGAGAGCTCGGGTCGACCCGAAGGTCTTGACGAGTCCGGAGATCGAGATCGCGGGAGCCACGGCGCCATGATGCCACCGGCCGGTGCCGGCACGATCCGCTGTCCGCGGCCGCGCGCCCGCGAAACCGGAGAGGGCATCGCGATTGTTGTGGCCCGCTCCGCGGCCGGTCAGGCTATATCGGGCATGAAGCTGTACGACGAGCTGGCCGAGTGGTGGCCCGCCTTTTCGGATCCTGAGGACTACCGCCGCGAGGCGGCCTACCTCACGCGCGTGCTCCGCAAGGCGACGAGCCCCCCGCCGTGCACCGTCCTCGAGCTCGGGTCCGGCGGCGGAAACAGCGCGCTGCACCTCAAATCGCGCTTCGCGATGACCCTGGTGGACATCTCACCAAGGATGCTGAAGGTGAGTCGCAAGCTCAATCCCGAGTGCGAGCACATCAGGGCCGACATCCGCACGGTCCGCCTCGGCCGGACGTTCGACGCGGTCTATGTCCACGACGCGATCTGCCACATGACCACCGTTGCCGACCTGCGCGCGGTGATGCAGACCGCGTACGAGCACTGCCGGCCCGGTGGCGTGGCGCTGTTCATCCCAGACTTCGTGCGCGAAACCTTCGTCGAGGGAACCGATCAGGGCGGTGGTGATTCACCTGGCCGGAAGGTGAGGTTTCTTCAGTGGGTCTTCGATCCCGATCCGACCGACACGACCTATCACGTCGACTTCGCAATCCTTCTTCGCGACCGTAATGGGAATGCTCGCGTTGTCCATGATCGACACGTCCTCGGTCTCTTTCCGCGCGCACAATGGCGCAAGCTTCTGCGCGAGGTCGGGCTGAGACCGGAGGTCGTTCGAGACGATGAGGTCCGCGAACTTTTTCTTGGACATCGCCGCCAATGATGCGAAACCATTGACACGGATGGGTCTGTTCGAGTAAACAACGCTTTGTAAGGCGATGCTGCTCGTGGTTGCCATCACAGAGGCGACCGCTGATGCGAGCCGGCAGACCTTTTCGAATAACTGCATAGGACCCGCCACATCAATAAGCGATATCGGGTCCGGAATAAAAGGTAAGGAGGTAAACCATCATGGCCGCGAAGAAGAAGGCTGCGAAGAAGCCGGCTGCCAAGAAGAAGGCCGCCAAGAAGAAGTAACGACTTCTTCTGACGTTCTCTAACTAGTCCGTTCGCGCCGGGGTTCTGTGGCCCCGGCGTTTTCATGTCCCGTCGCCGACCCGCTAACAGCCGATCAGCTGACCAGGGGCGGTCGGCATGCCGCCGACCTCGAGCTGAAAGTGGAGATGGGCGCCGAGCGATAGGCCGGTGCTGCCGACCAGTCCGACCCTGGTGCCCTGCTGCACCTGCTGGCCCACGGCCACGGACACCTGCTCCATGTGCCCGTAGATCTCGACGAGGCCGTAGCTGTCGGTGATCTCGACGCGGATCCCCAGGTAGTCGGCATAGCCGACGGCCGTCACCCTTCCGCCTGCCGCCGCCGCGATCGGCGTCCCATAGCCGGCGAGCAGGTCGACACCGGTGTGAAAGTGAAGGTAGCCGCCGAACGGCGGCTCGACGGCAAACGAAGTCGGTCCGAACTGCTGGATGATCGGAGCGCCCGGGATCGGACACGCGAACTCGCCGGGTTGCAGGGGATCGGCCGGCACGCCGGTGCCTAGGTTCGGACCCACGGCGGGATCGACGGGAATCACGAGCGTGGCGCCCGGCTTCAGCACCGGCGCACGGATTCCGTTGAAGCCCAGAAGCGTGCTCTCGTCAACGCCATAAGCGGTCGCGAGACTCGCCGCCGTGTCGCCCTTCCGGACGACGACCACGACCCCCGGCACGGGCGGCAGCCTGACAGGCTCGCCGACCGAAAGCGGCATCTTCATGCCGGGGTTGGACCAAACGACGTCACGCCACGGAAGGTCGTACTGGCGTCCGATGCTGTCCAGGGTGTCTCCCTGCGCGACGATGTGGATGAGTGGCGCCCGGCTCATGAGGGGCGCCGTCGGAATCGATACAGGCTTGATGATCACGCTGTCGCGGCCCAACGAGATGCCCGCGACCGACTGCCCGTCGCTTGCCGCCGCGGCATTGACCGCGGGCGAACGGGAGCTGTAGGCGAAGTTTCGGTCGATGGTCGCGTAGCCCGACAGGGCCACGGCGATCGCGAGCACCAACGCATGGCTCACGTAGCGATGGAAGCGCAACACCTACCCCCCGGTCCCCCGATTGGCCCATGCCGACGGCAAAGACCGACGTCACCCTAGCAAACCGCGAGCGCGAGCGTCAACGCGCTTCGGCCTTCCCGCCTCTACCGCAATTGCGTCACTAAAAGTTCGCACAGCGGTACGGCGACCCGAAGTGGGTTCGAGAGCGAAGGTTAGACCACAGGGAAACGCGACCCGTCCGGGAGCGCACCAACAGAGGGGGGAACAAACCAAATGGCGGAGATCAGCCCAACGACCGCGACCACCGGGACGTTCGTCAGCAGCTACGAGCCCGGCAACGAGGCCGACTTCGAGCGACTGTACAACTCGTCCTACGGCAAGATCCTGGGCACGCTGACAGCGATGCTCGGGGATCGAGCGGCCGCCGAAGATTGCGTCCATGACGCTTTCGAGAGGGCCTACAAGAAGTGGGCGACGTGGCAGCCTATCGCGCCGGCCGAGGCGTGGGTGCATCGGATCGCGGTCAACGCTGCGGTCTCACACCAGCGCAAGATGAAGCTCCGCGAGGTCGGCGAGGTGATCCGGCGCATCGGCCGTCCCGGGCTGGCACCGGATCCGCAGGTGCTCGCGGAGAACAGCGACCTGGCCGCGGCGCTCGCCACGCTCCCGCCGAAGCAAGCGGCCGTGATCGTGCTGCGGCACTACCACGGATACACGAACCGCGCGATCGCCCAGGCGCTCGGCATCCCCGAGCGGACAGTAGCCTCGCGACTTTCGGTGGCCAAGGAGCGGCTGCGAAGGATCCTGAAAGATTCCTATGGACCAGAGGCGGGGATCCAAAAAGGCGCACGGAAGCCGGCGCTGCTCGCGACGGGCAGCTGACGGAGCCGGCCCGCCCCCTCCCGACCTCAGAGCCGGAGAGCGTCGCCCCATAGCCGTCCGGCGCTGCCGCATTTGCGGTGTCATTGCGCCAGGATGATTCTCTGAAAATGGATGAGCGCGACTCCGACGCCCTGGTCTTGTTCGGAGCGACGGGCGATCTTGCGTACGAGCAGATCTTCCCCGCTCTGCAGGCTCTGACCCGCCACGGCCATCTGAACATTCCGGTCGTCGGAGTCGCGAAGCCGGAGTGGACGGTCGAGCAGCTGCGTGCTCAAGCGCAAAAGAGCATCGCGGCGCATGGAGGCGTGGACCGGATGGCCTTCAACGGTCTCGCCAAGAGACTGTCCTACGTGGCGGGCGACTATCGGGAACCTGCAACTTTCGACCGGCTGGCCGGCGCCCTCGGCCGGGCGCGCCGACCGCTGTTCTACCTGGCGATCCCGCCCGAGCTGTTTGGCACGGTCGCGTCCGGTCTTGCCAAAGCCGGTCTGTCAACGCACGGCCGCGTGGTCGTGGAGAAGCCGTTCGGTCGAGACCTCGCCTCTGCCAGGGACCTCAACTCGGTGATTCACAAGTACTTCCCCGAACCTTCCGTCTTCAGGATCGACCACTTCCTCGGCAAGGAGGCGGTGCAGAACGTCCTGTATTTCCGGTTCGCCAATCCGTTCCTGGAGCCGGTATGGAACGCGGAACGCATCGAGGCGGTGCAGATCACGATGGCGGAGGAGTTCGGCGTTCGAAACCGCGGAGCCTTCTACGAGGACGTCGGCGCGATTCGGGACGTCTTTCAGAATCACCTGCTCCAGGTCGTGGCGCTGCTTGGGATGGAGGCACCTACCTCGGGTGACGGTGCCGCCATCGACGCCGCGAAAGTCGATTTGCTGAAGGCCATCCAACCCCTTCGCCCCGTGGACGTTGTGCGAGGCCAGTACAGCGGCTATCGGAGCGAGAAAGGGGTGGCGCCGGACTCTCGAGTCGAAACCTACGTCGCCGCGCGGCTGGCGATCCGGAACGCCAGATGGTCGGGAACGCCGTTCCTCGTTCGCGCCGGGAAAAGCCTTGCTTCAACTTTCACCGAGGTGCATGCCACGTTCAAGAAGCCTGCGCACGGCCTTTTCGATTCAAACGCAGCGGGACACGACACCGAGATCTCTTTTCGCTTGAGCCCCGACGTCTCCATCACGCTGGTCGCGCGCGTCAAGAAGCCGGGAGAGGCCATGGTCGGTGAAGACGCTCGGCTGGTCGAGCACTCCTACGCGGCCGACGAGATGGAGCCGTACGAGCGCCTGCTGGGCGACGCGCTGCGCGGCGACCACACGCTGTTTGGAAGCGAAGCCGGCGTCGAGGCCGCATGGCGCATCGTGGACCCGGTGCTCGGTTCGGACCAGCCGCTGCACGAATACGACCGCGGCAGCTGGGGTCCGGTCGAAGCCGAGACGGTCGCGGCCGGCGTCGTAGGCTGGATCAAGCCGAAGGCCGCGGCCGGCGCAATGAGGCCAGGCGAGGACCATCGGAAGCCGGCTTGAGGCCGGCGCCAGTCGCGGCGCGACTCTCCGCCGGAATCGTCAGGCCGCGCGGCCACGGCGAATCCATCGGAAGCTGGGCGACGGCAGCCATCGTTCCGGCAGCCAGAGCACGAACGCCGACCATCCGACCCCAAGGAGCACCCCACCCAGCACGTCGCTCGGCCAGTGGGCACCCGCCCAGACCCTCGCGATGCAGGTCAGGACGATCACCAATACCGCGACGATCCACAGCAGCGCCCTCCCGACCTGCCCGACTTTGGGAGCGATCGCGACCGCGATCATGAAGCTCATCCAGGTGAAGAAGACGGCGTGACCGCTGGGAAAGCTGAAGCCGGTGTTCGGGCTGAGGATGTGGACGAGGTCCGCGGGTGGCCTCTGTCGTGAGATCGCGAGCTTGATCAGGTTGTCGAGCAGGCTCGAGATGCTCCCGATGAGCATCAGCCAGCCGGCTCGGCGTTCGAGGATGAAGAGCGCGATGACCGCCACTGCACCGAGGACGACCTGTCCGATGCCCGCGCTCGCGTTGATGAGCTGCATGGGGTAGACGATCGGGCCCCAGTGCAGCTCCTGGATGAACCTGGCGATAGGCAGGTCGAAGGGAAGCACGTCGTTGGCCACGACCAGGTACGTGTCGATTGCGAACAGGACGAAGACGACCAGGGCGGTGGGACCGAGCCAGCGCCTTGCGGCTGGCCCCGGCCGCCCGGCGATGACTTCCGCTGCCGCCTGCTTGGGGGCGGCGAGTGCCGCGGAGGCCTCGTCAGGCGATGCGCTCACCCAGGAAGAATCACATGCAGCGCGCTCAACTCGGCGGTGATGGTGGCAGGGGTGCGGCCAAGCAGGGCGTTGTCGGCGTAGATCCGGACCTTTGGCCGCGTCGTGACCGTCAGCTTGCGGAACTTGAAGACCTGGCCCATTCCTTCTTCCCTGTGCTTGGACAGGACCGCACGGGCCAGGACCCGCTTGACGATGTCCCTTCTGTTGGCGCCCGCGTGCACGGAGAGCTCGAGGTACGGGTCCTCTGGCGTCTTGTCGCTGACCGGCATCTGGGAGCCGATGGAGGACGTGTTCGCGAAGACGAGAGACATGCAGGTTCCGCTGCCCCGGATGTCCCCGCTCAGCTCGTACTTGAAAGGCTTCGCCTGCATCACGTGCATCATGTCGTCTGCGAAGGCGCCGAACGCCCGATCCTTGGCCGACTCGCCGGCGGCGATCGTCTCGCCGAACAGGCCGATCGCGGCGGCCTCGAGGAAGACCTTTCCGTTCAAGCGGCCGAGGGTGATCGGGCGTGGCTTTCCGTTCTTGATCAACCGTATCGCCGCATCGACGGTGATGGGCAGGTGGAGCGACTTGGCGAAGTTGTTGAACGTGCCGAGAGAGAGGATTCCGACCGGATGCCTGGTGTCGGCGAGCCTCCTCACCACCCAGCCGATCGTGCCGTCACCACCGGCCACGATCACCTCCGCGGTCGGCGTGACAAGGCTCTCGACATCCATTTTCGGGTCGAATTCGACAACGAGGCTCTTATCGAATGCCTTGCGGAGCTTGGCTTCTATCTGAGGCGTCATAGAGCCCGCCTTGCTGCTCAAGATCACGAGGCTCGAGGCGCGCCTGGTGCCTTTCTTGCTGTCGACTCTGGCCGCGCTCAAGCCCTGCCCATCATGCGGATCCATCGCGCGCACGCGAGCGAATGCAGGCCGAGGGCGACGAACCCCAGCGCTACGACACCCAGGAGCACGCGGCCAAACGGCTGGCCGAGCAGAAACAGGAACGCGCCTCCGAATCCCTGCACCTGGCCCGGGTCATGGTGGATTCCCGCCTGGACGATGAACCAGCCGATCACAAGGAAGATCACCCCTCGCGCGAACATCCCGAAACGCCCCAGCCCGACCGCGAGAGACCGTTCGGTCTGGCTCATCTGCGCCCCCTTGAGGTCCGCCCTGAAGGTTGCCCGATACGCCTCGAGGAACTGGCCGAGACCGACCAGCACCGCCACCAGGCCGATGATGACGGTCAGGGCACCCCCGGCGGGATGGGTCAGCACCGACGCGATGGTTTTCTGGGTGCTGTCGCCGCCCGCTGGGCCTGAACCGAGGAGGAGCTGGACGGCGACGACGACAATCGCCGCGTAGGACAGCGCGCTGCTGACAAAGCCGAGCCTGGCCGCGTAGCCCGATGCATCGCTTCCGCGTCGCAGCGGATCGTAGATCGCCCGGGTGAAGCCCCAGATCGAGTAGGCGCCCAGGCCAACCGCCGCCACGATCAGGACGAGCTTTCCAAACGGGTTGCCTGTCAGGGTCAAGAGGCTTCCCGTCAGGTCGGTGGCCTGGCCTCCTCCCGTGTTGAGCGCGAGACGAAGCGCAAGGATTCCCATGACTGCGTACAGCGTGCCTCGAACCACGTACCCGAGGCGCTCGAGAAGCTCGAGGATCGGACTGGACGACGCTCGCTTGACGGCACTGGTTCCGCCCTCGATGGTCGCCATCTCAGGCCGCGGACCGCAGGCCATGCTCCGGAGCACGACCGTTGAGATGGGGGTTCGGGTTCATCAACTTCATTTCCTCCGTGGTTTCGATCAACAGGTCGCGAGCGGTGGCCATACCGCTTCCGGTTCGCGAACAGCACGTACGCGGGTGCGACTGCGCTTGAGCAACGCGCCAGGGCCGCCTTGTACGAGTCCGGCCGGCGGGCCCAGCACGGTCACCGATCGGCACAGGATGAGGTGGCTGGAAGCCGCGGGGCATCAGCGCCAGTTGCCGCAGGCACGGCGCAGTGGCGAGGACCCATCGATTCCGGGTGCTTGTATGACGCGGTCACTCCCACGAATCACGGTGCCTCGGACGCGGTAACAACATCAGTAACAGCCCAAGGCGGCGGGGAAGGCACGACCGTTCGCGGGTATCTTCTTGTGCGATGCGGGAAGACGTGCTCGAGCGCTGGTTCCTGACCGGCCCCGAGCGCGGCAATGGCGGCACCCGACTCGACAAGCGACACGAAGACGGCGTCGCGTGGACCACGGGAAACAGGGTCGATGTCCTCGTGCACGGCGCCGTCTACTTTCGGCGGCTGCTGGAAGAGGTTCGTGCGCTCGGCGAAGGCGACCAGCTGTACTTCACCGACTGGCGCGGTGACCCCGACCAGCGCCTTGGCGACGACCCCGAGTCGGAGGTGGGCATGGTGTTCGCGGCCGCCGCAGCTCGGGGCGTGGCCGTCAAAGGGCTCGTCTGGCGCTCTCACCTCGACAGGCTCGGCTTCAGCGCCAGGGAGAATCGCCATCTCGGCGAGGTGGTGAACGCGGCGGGCGGCGAGGTCCTGCTCGACCAGCGTGTGCGCTTGGGAGGGTCGCATCACCAGAAGCTGGTGGTCATCCGTCACGCGGGCGCGCCGGAGCGCGATGTTGCTTTCGTGGGAGGAATCGATCTCTGCCACAGCCGCCGCGATGCCCTGGATCACGACGGCGACGTTCAGCATCAGACGATGCCGCCCGTGTACGGAGCCCGACCGCCGTGGCACGATGCCCAGCTCGCCGTGCAGGGCCCTGCGGTCGGGGACCTCGAGTACTGCTTCCGCGAGCGGTGGGACGATCCGAGCCGCCTCAGCCGCGACCCGCTTGGGATCCTGCACGACCTTCTTCGGCATACGCATCGCAAGGCCAGTGTCCTGACCCCGATGCCGGCCGATCCAGGGCCATGCGGCACTCAGGCCGTGCAGGTGCTGCGCACCTATGCGCGGCGGCATGGCCGCTATCCATTTGCCCCGGACGGCGAGCGCAGCGTCGCTCGGGCGTTCAAAAAGGCGATCGCCAGGGCTCGGCGGCTCGTCTACATCGAGGACCAGTTCCTGTGGTCCACCGACGTGGCGACGGTCATTGCGGAGGCGTTGGTCGCGTGCCCCACGCTCCACCTCGTGGTCGTGCTGCCACGATTCTTCGACCAGGCTTCCACGCTGACGCTCGTACCCAACCAGGTTGGGAGGGAGCGTGCCGTGAAGGTGCTCATGGACGCCGCGGAGGATCGCGTCTTCATCTACGACATCGAGAATCGTGAGGGGGTCCCGGTTTACGTCCACGCGAAGATCACGGTCATCGACGACGTCTGGGCGTCGGTCGGTTCGGACAACTACAACCGGAGATCCTGGAGCCACGACTCGGAGATCTCCTGCGCGGTCATCGACGGCGAGCTCGATACCGAAGAACCCCGTGATCCCGCCGGCCTGGGGGACGGCGCACGCAAGTTTGCACGAGAGCTGCGCCTGCGGCTGTGGCGTGAGCACCTCGGCCGTCGAGACGGTGACGACGCCGATCTTCGGGATCCTGCCGAAGCGGTTGCGAAGTTCCGCGAAGTTGCTGTGGCCCTGGACCGCTGGCATCGCGATGGGGAGCGAGGCGAGCGGCCGCCGGGTTTCGTGAGGCCGCATCCTCGGATCAAGCCTTCGCGTATCGCGTGGTCCTGGGCCGACCCGATCTACCGCACGATCTACGACCCGGACGCCCGCACGCGCGAGATGCGCCGGCGAGGGGACTGGTAGCGGCGAAATCCGAGATTCGCCGCGAGCACTGCACTTCTCGCAGCGGTCTCCGCTAGGGCGAGGGCAGGGGACGGCGAGGCCGTCTTCTGGGTTTTGCCATCAGGTCCGCGCCGATCTCGCTGGGGACGTCCTCTGCGTTCACGGAGATCTGGTCGGCCAGGCTGGGAAGGTCGCCGACGCCAACCGGGCCCGGCGTGTCGGCGATGAGAAGACCATCTCGGCCCTGGGACGAGACGTATAGCGCTCCGAGGAAGATGTTTCCGATCACCGCAACCGGTATGGCAAGCAGCGCACCAAGGATGCCGCCGAGCTCGGCTCCGATCAGCAGCGCTCCCATTGCCGCCAGGGGGTGGATCCGCGTGACCTTGCCACTGATCCGGGGCCCAAGGATGTACGCCTCGATGGCGTGCCCGACCAGGCTGACAGCGGTCGCTTCGATCCCCAGCTGCAAGCTCTGCGTCGCGGCCACCGCAATGGCCAGCAGGAACCCGAGCGGCGCCCCGATCAGCGGCAGCATCTCGAGGAAGAAGACGGCCACGCCGAGGGCCGCCGCGTAATGGACACCCAGCATGGTCAGTGTGATGCCGGTGTACAACCCCATCAGCAACGACATCAAGAGCTGCGCGCGGACATATGCCGCGACCGCCGCGCCTACCGCGAGCATTGTGAAATCGAAGATCCGCTCTTGCGCCGGAAATAGCTTGCGGGCGGTGCCCACCAGTTGCCGGCCCTGGGTCGTCAGATAGATCGAGATCACAACCACCAGGAGAACGTTCACCAGCGGACTGACGAGCCCTCCGATGGTGGTGAGGCTCGCGGTCGATATGTCACCACCAATCGAGGCGCCACCGCGAGGAATCCTGTAATCGAGGTTCAGCCCGAATGCGCGAAGGCTGGCTTGCGCGCCGTCCAGCGCTCGCTGGGCCGCGTCCTCTATGGCGGGCACCTGCTGCCCCAGCTTTGCCGCGTCGGCGACGACGATCGGGGCCAACAGAGCGGCGGCACCGCCCACGACGATGACGATGGCGCCGTAGAGGACGAGGACGGCAGCACCGCGATGTCCCCGTAGCACGGGTAAGACCTGAATCCGGTCGACGATGGGAGTCACCAGCATCGCCACCACCGCGGCGAACATGAAGATCAGCACGATGTTGGTCACCTGCAGGACCAGCGTGGAGGCCTGGCGGTAGAGCTCGACGATCGCGAGCACGATCAGCAGATAGATCAGGACCTTGAGTGGGCGCGCGAGCTTGGCGAGATCTCGCTGTCGGGACGTCGATGAACTCTCTGATGCGCTCGGCACGAGGGGCGTGCTACCTCCCAGGTGGCGGATTCCGAGCCCTAATAGTCGTGTGGCGGGGAGAACAAAGGCAGTAACAGCCGCGTCGACCCTGGATGGTCGGGGCCGCGGCGGGACGTCTTCGACTATTGCGCCAGGTGAACCCCCCAAGCACCCTTCCATCGTTGTCGAGGCCGGTGCGCGTGAACCTGGCTCTTGGCCCCGGTAGCCGGCCGAGGCGCGTCTTCTATATATGTGCCTCGGTCGGAGGCGCTCCCCCGACCGGCGACCGCACGGCCTCGACGTACAACCTGACCACGCGCAGGTAGTTGACGCCGATCGAGTGGACTGCCTCGTCCCTGGACATCGTGCCGTCGAAGTACGCGCGCAGCGGCTGCCACCAGATCGTCCGGCCGACCGCGAAGCCGGCGAAGCCCGGCACCGGGGCGGCGAGCTTCAACCACCGGCCGACCGCGGCTTCGTCCTCTCCCCGGCCGAGCACCAGACAGCCGGCGTCGGAGCGGGCCGCGAGCACTTCACGGGCGATCGCGGCGTACTCGCCGCGCCTACCCATGCCTTCCAGCTTCCAGAGCTCGGGTCGCAAGCCGGCTTCGATCAGCTCCTTCACCGCCGCCAGGGTTAAACGCGGCCGGAGCGCCGTGTCGTAGTCCGGCCGCGCCGGCGCGGCGGACTCGGGCGGCACCAGCAGCTCGAGCATGAAACCGGTCCGGTTTCGCGCTGCCCATTCTTGGACGCTGAGCATCTTCTCGCGCTGGCGCCGGTTCATTGCCGCGTCGGCATTCGGGTTGTAGCGCACCAGCACCTTCACGTAGTCGGGCTTCAGCGGCTCCATCGCGGCGTAGAACGGTGCGTGCTCGAACTCGAGCTCGCGACGTCCGCTCTGCTCGACCGGCATGGCGACCGCTACCCCGGCCGCACGCGCCCGTCGCGCGGCCTCGACGCCGTACTCGTCGTCGACCAGCACGCCCGGACGGCCTGCCGGCAGCCCGGAGCCCACTGCGCTGAGCAGCCCGTCGACGATGACGAGTTTCGCCTCGCGTGCCATCGCGTGCTGCGCCGGCGTCGCCTCGCCCTTGATGCCAAAGAAAGCCGTGCGCAGCGAGTTCCGGTGATCGAACGCCAGGACGAACAGCATCACACCTCTTGAAGCCGGACCAGGTGGCGGAAGCGCCGGTACGCCTTGAGGTCGACGTCTCCGGCCACAGGGCTCATCAGCGCCGCGGCGCCCGCCGCGATCGCGTCCGCCACTGGGCCCGGCCACGGTCTGCCGTCTTCGAGACCCATCGCGAGCGCCGCCGCGACCGCATCGCCGGCGCCGGTTTCATTGCCGGTCAGTCGCTCTGGCGGAAGACCAAGCCAGGTGCCCTCATCGTTCGACGCGACCATGCCGTCGGCGCCGCGCGTGATCACCGCTCCGCGAGCGCCGGCGTCGCGCAGCCATCTGGCGGCTGCGGCCACATCGTTGGCCTCCGCACATTCCCGGCCGCTGAGCGCCTGGATCTCGTGCACGTTGGGCTTTACCACGTCAGGATGGGCCGCGAGCGCGTGCTCCAGGGCAGCGCCTTCGGTGTCTACCAGGGTCAGCGCACCGGCTTCGCGCGCCCCTCGCACCAGGACGGCGTAGGCGTCGGCCGGGAGTCCTGGAGGCAGGCTGCCGGAGAGCACCACGACGCCGCAGTCCCGGAGCAGCTTTGAATAGGTCTCACGAAACTCCGCCCATTCGTCGGGTGAGACCTCCGGTCCCAGCTCGTTGAAAAGGGTCGTGCGCCCTCCCTCGACCACCGCGACGGTGCGGCGCGATTCTCCTGCGATCGCGACGAGGTGGTGAGCGATGCCCGACCGCGAGACCTCCTCGCGAATCGCCTCGCCGGTAGCGCCGCCGGCAAAGCCTGCGATCGTTGCCGTATGCCCGAGCGTGGTCACGACGCGCGCAACATTGATCCCCTTTCCGCCCGCGCGCGTGCCGTGGCGAGCGACCCGGTTCACGTGACCCCAGTCGACGCGTTCCAGGTGATATGTGATGTCGAGCGCGACATTCAGGGTGACGGTCAGGATCACCGAAAATCTCAGGCGGACACGGTGCCCCGATCGACGTCCGAGAGAACCACCACCTTCGTCAGGTTGCGAGGCTGGTCCGGATCGAGGCCCGCCGCAATCGCCCGGTGATACGCGATGAGCTGGAGGACCGGCATGTACAGGATGCAACGTGCGATGTCGGAGATCTCGCCGTGGAGGTCGAGCTTTGCGGCGGCACGCGTGACCGGGTAAGGCGCGATCGTCGCGACGAATGCGCCCCGCTCGGCGAGATCGTTCTCCAGGTCCGCCATGAACGCCCTCTCACGGAGCGCTTCCAGGATCACCACGGTCGTGCCCTCGCGAACGATCGAGATCGGGCCGTGGCGGAACTCGAGCGGGTTGTACGCCTCGGTGGTCGCCTGGGTCATCTCCTTGAGCTTCAACATCGCGTCCTGCGCGATGCCTTCGTTCGGCCCGAGGCCGAGGAAGATGAACTGGTCCTGGTTCAAATCCCGGCCGAGACCCTGTGCAAAATGCTCCGACCCTTCCATGTGGTCCACCAGGAGATCTGGCAGCCGGCCAAGCTCGGAGACGAGGTGCCGGTCGCGGGCGATCGAACCTCCGATCATCTGGAGGGCGAGGATCAGGCTCGTGAAGGATCGCGTCATCACGACCGATCGCTCTGCCGCCTCGGCGAGCTTGATCGAGTGGTGCGTGCGTCGCTCCAGACCTGTGTCGGCGGTGCAGGTAAGGCCGACCACGGTTACGTTGTCGAAGTGCTCGACGAGGTGGCCGGCCGCCAGCACAGCCTCGCTTGTCTCGCCGGAGCGGGAGATGACGAAGGCCAGCACCGGCACGTCGCGAGGGACGGTCGAGTCGCTGGAGAGGAAGACCTCCGACGACGCCACGGCTCGTGCCACGTGTCGGGTCGTCTCCTGCAGCGAGTGGGCGGCCGTGCGCGCGACGTGAAGCGAGCTGCCGCTGCCGACAAGCAGAAACTGCGTTTCGGGGGTCAACCGGATCCGGGGCGCGATCGAGCTCCACTGCTCGTGAACGCTGCGAATGGTGGCTTGCCAGACCGCCGGCTGGCTGCGGATCTCTTCGTACGTGTGGCTCATGCCGCTCTCACCTCGATTCTCGTCGCCAGCCGCTGCGCCTCTTCGAGGTCCGGCTGACCGTCGACCCCACCCGCCCCGCGCGTCGAGAGGCTGCCACAGGCGATGCCCAGAGCCAGGCAGCGTTCCGTCTCCCATCCGTTCAAGAACCCGAACAGGTAGCCCGCGTCGAAAGTGTCGCCGGCGCCTGTGGTGTCGACCACATTGGTCGCCGGCGCCGCGGCGTACAGCGTCCGATCGGCCTTGCGGACGAGCGCTCCTCCAGCCCCGAGCTTCACCGCGACGGTCGTGCCAACGGAAGCGAGCTTGGCCGCGGCCTCGTTCACGTCGTCACATCCGCTGATCGCCCGGGCCTCGGCCTCGTTCGGAAAGAAGAGGTTGCAGTGCCGGAGCACGTCCTTCAGGCCGCCGTCCCACCTCCCGGTCGGGTCCCAGTTCGTGTCGAGCGAGCACGTCAGCCCCTGACTGCGTGCGTCCGCGAACAGCCGGGCGAGGCCCGGCTGCAGCGACGGCTGTAGAAAGAAGGCGCCGCAGTGAAGGTGACGGGAGCGGCTGACCATGGCACGGTCGATCTGGTGCACCGTCAGCGTGGCCGCCGTGCCAAGTGCGCTGAGCATCGCGCGATCCGACGTGCCGCGGCGCGCCAGGACAACGGTGACGCCGGTGTGCCGCGAGGTGTCCGCGCAAACAGCCGACACGTCGACACCGCGCTCGTGCAAAGCGGCGCGAAGGAACGTACCCAGCGCATCGTCGCCGAGCACGCCGATGCATGCGGTGCGCAAACCTAGGCGCGCGGCGCCGCACGCGGCGATGGCGCTGGAGCCGCCGACCGTGAGCACGCCCACGTCGATCACCTTTTCCACCTCGCCGAAGACGGGGGTGGGGTCCTCGCCGCTCAGGATGAGATCGGCGTTGATGTCGCCGACGACGAGCAAGTCGAAGTCTGTGGCCATGATCAAACGACGGTGTGGAGCAGGTGCCTGACGCGCTCGATCGAGCCCTCGATGGGAAGCAGGTTTTCGTCGAGCACGTTGTTCGCGCGGTCGAAGACGCCCAGCAGGACCGGCTCCGTGGAGACGTTGTCCACCACGGCCACGGTCGCTCGCGTCGTGAAGATCTGGGGTCGGAAGCCGTACACCACCGTGTCCCCGACCTTGATGTCGACGTCGCCTTCCGGAAGCAGCGTCCCACCGTAGTAGTCCGTCGCGTTCAGGGTGCGGCCGAAGAAGGAGCCCTTGTCCACCGGGACCTTGGTGGCGAAGATGTCGCCCCCGGCACGCCCGACGAAGGCGCGCGGGATCCACGGGTCGGTGTGGAACGCGGAATCGTCACCCCGGTTCGCGGGCGTGTCGCACGCGTAGAAGCCTCCCCCGAACACGTACGCCTTGCCTTCGAAGAGGTGCGACACCTCGTTCACGTACACGAGGGCCGGACGTTCCGGCGACTTGCCGTTGTAGAGGACGGCCGGGGTGGTCCCGGTCAGCGCATGGCCCGGCTCGGCGTGGGTGCCGCCGCCGGCGGCCACGGTCTCGAAGCCGATCGCCGAGCTGGCGCCGGGGGCGTTCAGCTGGCGCACCTCGAACCCCATCTGGGCAAGTCGCTCTCCGGCGCGGCGGAGCGTCTGGAAGTTGGTCGTCTCCTCGAGGTTGCCCGTGTGCGAGTTGAAGAGAGTGGCCGGGAAGGTGAACGCGCCGTCGACCCGCACACCACGCAGGCCGCGGATCTCACGAGCGGCCGCCTCGAGATCCTCCTCCCAGATCCCGCCTTCCTCGTTCGGATAGATGATGTCCTTCTTGGCCCGGACGCGCAGCAGGATTCCCTGCACCAGGCCGAGCTCGCGCGCGGCCTCTGACACTTGCCGCGCCTTCTCGACGCTGAACACGGTCATGACTTCCGGATGCATCTTCAGCACCGTCTTGAGCGCGTGCCGCGGGATCTGGACCAGGTGCCCGACGTGGCCGATCGGGACGCCATATCGGTGCAGGTACAGCGCGTCCTGCAGCTCGACTGCGACCGCCGATGGAATCCCCGCCGCCACGATTGCATGCGCGACGACCGGGTTTCGATTGAAGTGCTTGGTCATGAAGTACAGCTTTATGCCGACGCGCTTCGCCTCGCGGGCTTCCGCGACTGCATTACTCCTGACCGTCTCGAGGTCGATCACATAGGTGCCGGCCGGAACCTGGCCTTCCTGGTGCAGCCTGGCCGCGACGCGAATCAACTCAGGGTTGTGCTGGGCGATCGCGTCCAGGTACATGCCTCAGGCCTCCTCGGGCTCGGCTTCGAACACCCGGCCCATGCTGGTGAGCACCCCCGGCCTACGCGATGACGTGTACAGGAGGTAGCCGACTCCGACCGCCACCCACACGATGAAAATGTACGGCACGAGGTTGATCGGGAATGGAGGTACCGGGTAGAGCAAACCGTAGATCGGCAGCAGGAGGATGAGGCTGGCGGCGACGGGCACTACGCCGTGGCGGAACACGGAGAACTCGGCTCGGTGGTGGCGGCGGTAGTAGACCATCACGCCGATCGACATCACGATGTAAGTCACCACAAGACCGAGCCCGATCAGACTTCCACCGGCGTTGTACCAGTTGATCGGCCCCCATGCGATGCCGAGCACCAAGCCCACTATCAGCGAACCGGCCATGTAGGCCACGCCCGCGGGCAGTGGAGCCCGAGTCCTCGAGTTGACCTTTCCAAGACTCGCCGGCAGGAGCCTCTCACGACCCATGGTGTAGACGACACGCGTGATCGCGTTGAATCCCGACAGTGATACGGCGAAGATGCTGTTCAAGGCGGTGAGCAGGATCACCCAGCTGAGGCCGCCCCAGTACCTGTGCGCGAGCGTGCTCCACGGGGCCTGGTCGTTGGAGAAGTCGACCGCGTGGCTCACGCCGAACCCGATGGCGGCGGAGAACAG
>Ga0070741_10006628_pt1 | contig 24728 bp, 20 predicted proteins | sample Coa_R1_4_FD_66440 | JGI IMG/M metagenome (GOLD analysis project Ga0070741, IMG submission 66440) | Surface soil microbial communities from Centralia Pennsylvania, which are recovering from an underground coalmine fire - Coalmine... | ecosystem: Environmental > Terrestrial > Soil > Unclassified ... | reverse complement strand
TGCGGCTGGTGGCGGCGCGCGACGGGCGCGACGGCGCGCTCACCGTGCACCAGGACGTGGCGATGTACGCCGCGCGGCTCGACGCGGGCGAGCGCGCGCGCCACGAGCTCGCGCCCGGGCGCCACGCGTGGGTGCAGGTCGCGCGCGGCCGCGCCACCGTCAACGGCACGCCGCTCGCGGAAGGCGACGGCGCCGCCCTCTCCGACGAACGCGCCATCGAGCTCACCGGCGAAGCGGCCGAGCTCCTCCTCTTCGACCTCGCGTAGAGGAACAGAGGGGAGAACCGCCAAGGCGCCGCAGACGCTAAGACAGAATGGGAAATTTATATATTCAGATATTTAAATTTATTTCTGGTTGTTTGGCGTCTTGGCGTCTTGGCGGTTCTCTGCTCTCTGCTCTTTCTGTTATTCGTCGGCGGCGGATTTCAGGATGAAGGGGTAGCGGACCAGGACTTCGCCGTCGCCGCGCGGGGCGGGGAAGTCGGCGGCGGCGATCTGCTCGAGCAGGCAGTGCTCGGTGGCGGGCGAGTCGAGGTCGTCCTGGCTCGACTCGTCGTACAGCACGTCGGCCTCGTCGACCTTGCCCTTGCCGTCGCGGGCGCGGATCTTCATCTCGATGGTCACGCGGCCGGCGAGCGCCGGGTTCGACTCGAGCGCGCGCTCGTAGCAGCCGCGGATCTTCGGGAGGATGGTGACCATCGTGGCGCGGATCTCCTCCTTGTCGAGCACGCCGCGCGGCTCGCCGCCGGCGGGGCGATCGTCGCCGGCGCCGAGGTGCTGGCGACGCGCGCCGGCATTTTCGGACGGGTTCGCGCCGAGCGCGGTGGCGTTCGCGGCTTCGTCGGGCGCGCGCCGGGCGGCGACGGTCGGCGGCGGCGGGGCGGTGCGCAGGGCGAGCGGCGGAGTGCCGTCGGCGACCAGCGCGCGGTCGCCGCGGCCGAGCAGCGCCACGCCGCCGCCGGGCGCGGACGCCTCGACGCGCGCGCGGCCGCGCAGCACGTAGACGGAGAGCACGGCGGCGCCGAGCGCGGCCACGGTCCCGACGGTCTTGAGCGGTGCGGACATCGATCTCCTCCTCGTGAGCTCGAGCGAAATCCGCGCGTCGTCGCCGATGGCGATCACGCGCGCGGGCGTGGTGGTGGCGCGCGCGCCGTCGCCGGCGAGCTCGCCCGCGCCGTCGTCGAGCACCAGCGCGCCGCGATCGACGCGCACGCGCGCCGCGCCGCCGCCCGGCCGCGGCGTGATCGCGAAGCGCGCGCCGCCGCGTTCCAGCTCGGCGCGCCCGCCGGCGGGCACCACCAGCTCGGCGCCGTCGGTGAGCACGCGGCCGGCCGGCACGCGGACCGCGCCCTCGACGCGCGCCACGCGCCAGCCGTCGGCCGGCGGCAGCGCCTCGCGCGGCCGCGCGCGCATCATTAATAGGAGCGCGGCCGCGGCCAGCACGCCCATCGCCGCGCCGCCGAGGAGCGCCCGCCGCCGCGCGCGCGACCGCGAGGCGACGCCCGCCATCACCCTGGCCGCGAAGCCGCCCGGCGCGCGCGGCGCCGCTTCGCGCAGGAGCCGATCGAATTCTTCGTCGTCAATCGGCGGCATGGCTCGCCTCCTCGACGGGCGCGCCGAGCGCCTCGCGCAACGCCTCGCGCGCGCGCGACAGCCGCGAGCGCACCGTGCCGATGGGGACGCGCTCGAGCGCCGCGATCTCTTCGTAGCTGAGCCCGTCCCACTCGCGCAGCGCCACCACCAGCCGCTGCTCCTCGGGCAGCGCGCCGATCGCCAGCCGCAGACGCTCGCGCAGCCGCGCCCGGTCGACCAGATCGAGCGGCTCGCGTGCGTCGCTCTCGCCCGCCGCGTCGCGATTGCCGAGCGGCACCTCGACGCGCAGCCGCGCCCCGCGCGCGCGATCGGCGCACAGCCGCCGCGCGATCGTCAGCACCCACGTCGACAGCCGCGCCGGCCCGCGCGGATCGAACCCGCCGATCGATCGGTGCACGCGCATGAAGGTCTCCTGCGCCAGGTCCTCCGCGTCGGCGCCGCCGAGCGCCGCGCACAGCGCGAACACGCGATCCTGGTAGTGCTCGACGAGCGCGCGAAACGCCGCCGCCTCGCCGCGCCGGCACGCCTCGAGCATCTGCGCCGCGAGCTCGCTCATCGCTTCCAAAGCCGTACACGATCTACGGCGGAAAAGGTTCCCGGCTTGTCTCGCCGTACCCGCTTGGCCTAGAGTCGTGTCATGCCCAAGTCTCGGGGGACGCTCGAATTTGCCGACGCTCGCCGCTCTCCGGTCGAGCTGCCGGCCGACATGATCATCGGCCGCGCGGCCGGCAGCCGGCTGCGCTTGTACGACAACGGGGTTTCGGATCGGCACGCGCAGATCACCGTCGACGCGGAAGGCGCGGTGTGGATCCAGGACCTCGAGTCGCAGGCCGGCACGCTGCGCAACGGCGCGCGCGTCGAGGGCAAGCAGAAGCTCGACGACGGCGACCAGCTGCAGCTCGGGCCGACGGTGCTGATCTTCCGCATGTCGGCGGAGGCGAAGGCGGCCGCGGCGGCGCCCAAGCCGGCGCCGGTGACGCTGCCCAAGCCGGCGCCCGCGCCCGTCGCGGCGAAGCCGGCGGAGGCGCCGCGCAAGGTGGCGGCGGCCGATCGCACGATGGTGCCGCAGGATCTGCCGCCCGAGGTGAAGGCGTTCATCAAGGCGCGCGAAGAGGCGGAGAAGGCCAAGCAGGCCGGCGCCGCGCCGCCCGCGCCCGCCGCCGCGCCGCCGGTTGCTGCATCGCAAAAAAAAGACCCGCGCGCGTTTACACCGACGGCGCCGCTGCAGCCGATCCCGGCGGGCATCGTGGTCGGGGCGCCCGAGCAGGAGCCGAGCGATCACCGCACCGTGCAGATGGACGCGGGCGAGGTCGAGCGGCTGATGGCCGCGCGCGGGATCACCGCGCCCGCGATCACCGCGCCCACGCCGTCGCCGCAAGCCGCGGCCAAGGGCACGCTGACGATGGACGCGGCCGACATCGAGCGGCAGCTGATCTCGGAGCAGATCATTCCGGGCGGCGCGCCGTCGTCGGAGCAGGGCAGCAAGGCGACGTCGCAGATGGACTCGAACGAGATCAATCGGCTGTGGGCGGCGGAGAGCAAGCGCGCGCAGGCGACCGGTGAGGAGCAGGCGCCGCTGCCGCCGCCGCCGGGCGCGGCGCCGTCGCCGTCGAAGGCGCCGGTCGACACGATGGAGATGCAGGCGGTGGTGGCGCCGCAGGCGGGGTACGTGTCGGCGCACGCCAACACCGCCGAGTTCGAGCATCCGCCGGCGCAGGGCGGGTTGCCGCGCGGCACGCAGCAGGGTTTTCCGGCGCAGAGCGCCAGGCGATCGTCGCCCGACCTCACGCCGACGGGGATGATCGATTCGCCGCCGTCACCGACGGGGCGGCGCAAGACGTCGTCGCCGGACGTGACGCCGACCGACATCGTCGATCCGCTGCCGGCACCGTCGGCGCGCAAGCTCGTCGACAGCGGCGTGCCGTCGTTCGCGCCGCCGTCGGGCGCGCCGCCGTCGGGCGCTCCGCCCGCGCAGCAGCCGTCGGCGCGCAGCACGCTCATGGGCGCGCCGAGCGCGCCGCTGCCGCCGAAGCCCGCGCCCGCGCCCGTCACTGCGCCGACGATGATGGCGCCCGCGCCGCCGCCGCTCGCGCGCCCGCAACCCACCGCGCCGACGATGATGGCGCCGTCTCCCGGGCCGATCGTTCCGCCGCCGATCGCCGCGCCCGTCGCTGCGCCCGTCGCTGCGCCGGCGCCGGGACCGACGATGATGGCGCCCGCGCCGGTGGTCCCGATCGCGCAGCCGATGCAGACCGCCACCGGCGTGCCCGCGCCCGTCGGCTATCAACCGACCGCGCCCGTCGCGCCGCTGCCGCCGCCGCAACCGGTCGCCGCGCAGCCGTACACGCCGCCGAAGAAGGGCTCGTTCGGCAGCTTCAGCCGCGCGTTCGAATTCATGGGCCAGATGTTCACGCTCGCCCGCCAGAACGGCACGCTGCTCAAGCCGCTCATCTATGACCTCGCGATCACCACGCCGCTGTCGATCGGCATCGCCGCGGTGCTGTTCTTCGTCAACACGCGCGCCGGCGCGTACGCCGTGCTCTCCGTCGGCACCGCGCTGCTCTACTTCGTCGACTACGCGTGCAACAGCCTGACCGCGTCCTTGATCTTCGATCACGTGACCACGGGCAACGCGCAGATGTCGTCGGCCGCGGGGCGCGTCAAGAAGGCGCTGCCCGGTATCATGCTGTTCGCCGCGGTGTCGGCGCTGCTCGACGTGGCGTCGACCTACGCGCGCGAGCGGCGCGACGTGGTGAGCCGCATCCTGATCAACATCCTGCGATCGATCTGGACCACCGCGACGTACGTGATCATGCCGTCGCTGGTGATCGAGGGCGTGTCGTTCGGCGACGCGCTCAAGCGATCGAAGGAGCTGATGTCGCAAGATCCGACCGGCGTCGGCGCGGGCGTGGTGGCGATGTCGATCACCTCGTACGTCGCGGCGATCGTGATTTTCCCGACGGCGTACTTCGCGCTGCGCTACGGCTCGCTGGTGCACCCGGTGCTGGGCGCGGTGCTGTTCTTCCTGCTGGTGAACCTGTACTGGTCGGTGTCCGGCTGGATGAAGATCTCGTACGCGACGTGCTTCTATTTGTGGGCGCGCGAGTGCGAGCGCAACCACTCGCAGGATCACTCGCTCGCGCCCGCGCCGCTGCGCAGCGCGCTCGACGCCGCTTGATCGTCGCCGCGTAATCGCGCGCTACATGCAGGTGCAGACGTTGCCGGGCTGAACCAGCGTCGGCACGAACGGCGCGCCGCAGCCGATCGGCTGCTGCGACTGCCAGTCGATGCAGCAGCGCTGGTCCTTGCCGCCGCACGCCTCGCACGACGTGTTGTTGATGCAGCGGGTGGAGGCGGCGGTGCACGTGCCGAGGCAGCACTGCTCGCCGAGCGCGCCGCACTGGTTGGGCGTGCCGGCGGCGCACGAGCCGTCCTGGCAGAGCGCGTTGTTCGAGCACATCGTGCCGTTGGCGTGACACACGCCGGCGGTGCAGCAGCCGCCGCCGTCGCAGCGGTTCCAGTTGCAGCACGGCTGGCCGTCGCCGCCGCACGCCGCGCACGTGCCCGAGCCGCCGCCGCCGTTCGTCGAGCGCGCGCACGCGGTGCCGGACGCCGAGCAGAAGTTCGGGTTCGGGTTCGCCGTCTGGCAGCACGGCTGTCCCGAGCCGCCGCACGATCCGCACGCGCCGGCGGCGCACGTGCCGAAGCCGCTGCACGTGCCGGCAACGGCGACGCACTTCTTGTCCTGGCCGCAGCAGCCGAGGTTCGCGCACGTGTCGTCGGCGCAGCACGGCTGGCCGGCGCCGCCGCACGTCGCGCACGCGCCGTTCGAGCACACCGCGATCGAGGAGCAGTTGCGCCCGCTCGGGATGCACGAGCCGCCCGGGCCGCCCGAGCAGCAGCCGCCGCCCTGGCACGTGTCGCCCGCGCAGCACTGCTGGCCCGGTCCGCCGCACGGCTGGCAGGTGCCGGTGTTGCCCGAGCACAAAAGATTCTTGCCGCACGTCGACGACGCGCAGCACAGCTCGCCGGCGGCGCCGCAGTTCTGGCACGTGCCGCTCGACGGATCGCAGATCGTGGCGACGCCGGTGCAGGTGCTGCCGCCGCAGCACGGCTGGGTGGCGGCGCCGCACACCGAGAGATCGCGGCCGGCGAGATCGTGGGCGGCGAAGTCGCGCGTGGCGAAGTCGGCCGGCGGCGGCGGCAGATCGAACGGCGGGATCGGCAGATCGAGCAGCGCCGGCAAATCTCCGATGGAGCGATCGACGCCCGACAGATCGACGCCGGCGAGATCGGACGAGCCGCCGCCGAGATCGTCGGTGCCGCTGAAGCCGGGGTTGTCGCGGGTGCAGCCGATGAGCGAGAGCAGCAAGCCAAGGCAGGCTACTTTACACATCGCCCTCATCTTATCATGGCGGCGTGACTCCCTGGATCCGCCCGGCGTGGGTTCGCGGCGCCCGCCGCGCGCGGCTGGAAACGTGGGCGCTGCTCGACGGCGCGCGCATCGACGACGCGCTCGAACGGGCGCGCGCCGAGGTGGACGACGACGCCGCGTGGGACGCGCTCGAGGTGACGGTGCGCGCCCGCGCCACCGACGGCGGGCGGCTCGACGCGGCGCTCGCGGGACGGCCGCTGATGACGCTCGAGAGCCGCTCCGAGCACGAGCGCGTGGAGGTGGCGCGCTGCCAGCGCTACGTCGAGCTCGCCGCGTCGCCGGCCGATTCGCCGTCGCTGATCGTGCTCCAGGCGCAGCTCGCGGTGGTGGGCGCGCTGGCGGCCGAGGGCGATCTGACGCTGGCGCTCGACGCGCCGACCGCGCGCTGGTGGTCGCCCGACGAGCTGGCCGCGCTCGGCCCGGCGTCGCGGCCGTTCGCGCTCGACGAGCACGTGCAGGTGGTGATCGAGTCGGTCGAGCGCCGCCCGGGTGTCGGCCATCTCGTGCGCTCGCGCGGGCTCGACAAGTTCGCGCGCGCCGACGTCGGCGGGCGCGCGCCCCGGCGCGACGCCGAGCGCATCGCCGAGCTGGTGCGCGACGTGGCGCGCATGCTGGCCGAGGGCGCCGAGCTGCGCCCCGGCGATCGCCTGCGCGTGCCCGACCTGCCGCCGCTCACCATCGCGCCGCGCGCAGACGACGCGCTCTCCGACGCGCCCGCCGACTCGGCGCCGCTCTACGAGCTGCGCGATCTCGACGACGGCGGCCGCCCCGCGCCGACGTGCGAGCGCCTCATCGCCGCGCTGCGCCCGCGCGCAAAATTGAAAGTGGTGCGCTGAAAACTACTGCGGCGTGATCTTCAGGTTGTCGAAGTGCAGCTCCGCCTCCCAGTCGTTGAAGCCGAGGTACGCGTGGTCCGGCCCGTCGAGCGGATGCGGATCGTCGAAGCTCAAGAACGGCTGCCCGTCGATCTGCCAGTCGAGGTGGCCGCCCTTGCGCGCGATGCGGAAGTGGTAGTGCTTGCCCGGCTCGACGCGGCGGTCGTTGCGCGCGCGGCGATCGGCGCCGTGCTCGTTCATGCGCGCGATGGCGGAGATGGTGTTGTGCCAGCCGCCGAAGATGAACACGTAGCTGGTGGCGGTGTACGACGCCTCGGTGGCGAACGACTTGCCGTCGCCCCACGCCTCGAGCTTGAGATCGCCGGCGGGATCGTTCGACCAGCAGTCGAGCTCGATCACCGCGTCGCGCGGGATCGCCTTCGAGAGCCACAGCGGATGGTTGTAGGCGTGATCGATCTGGAGCGCGCCGTTCGCGATGCGGTAGGGCGCGCCGGTGTTCTTCCAGTTGGGGCCGAGCTCGCCGCGCTCGAAGTCGTCGGCGTAGGCTTCACCCGGCGGGCGTTTCTCGACGGTGCAGGCGGCGCAGACGAGGGCACAGAGGAGGAGCGGGCGCATGGCGCGAAGTTATCACGAGGGCGGCACGAGCGCGGCCAGCGACTGCGCCGCGTCGGCGGCGGTGGGGCGGCGCGCCGGATCTTCGTCGAGCAGCGACGCGGCGAGCGCGTGCAGGCGATCGGCGCGCGGGGCCAGGCGCGCCTCCACCGCCGTCGGCAGCTTGCGATCCCAGCGCGCCTCGCCGCGCAAGAGCGCGCCGCGATCGGCGAGCCAGCCGGCGAGCGCCGCCGTGCCGCTCAAGAGCTCGACGAGGATCACGCCCGCGGCGTAGACGTCGGCGGCCGGCTCGAGCACGCCGCGCCGCTGCTCGGGCGCCATGTACCCGAGCGTGCCGCGCACCGCGCGATCGTCGACCACCGGCTTGTCGCCGACCAGCCGCGCCACGCCGAAGTCGCCGAGCACCAGCTCGCTCGCCGGCCGCGCGTCGCGGAACAGCAGGTTGCCCGGCTTGACGTCGCCGTGCACCACGCCGCGCCGGTGGACCGCGTCGAGCGTGGTGTACAGCTCCACTCCTCGTCGCAGCGCCGCGCCGAGTTCGAGCGGCCCGCGCGCGAGCACCGCCTTGAGCGAGCCGCCCGAGCACAGCTCCATCGCGAGCAGTTGCCGGTCCTCGTCGAGATCGTAGATCGCCACCACGCCCGGATGGCGGATCGCCGCCGCCACGCGCGCTTCGCCCCACGCGCGCTCGCGAGCCTCGGCGCGCGCCTGCGCCCGCGCGTGCGGATGCAGGATCTTGATCGCCAGCTCGCGATCCAATTCCTCGTCGTGCGCGACGTAGACCGCGCCGGACGCGCCGCGGCCCAGCTCGCGCAGCAGGCGATAGCGGCCGGCGAACGCGGTGCCGCCGTCGGGCAGACCGGCGAGCGTCGGCGGCGCGGCGGCCGCGTTGGCCGCGCTCAGCACGCCCGGCGCGGGACGCAGCTGGTCGGCGTGCGCGCGCGCTTTCGGATAGTCGAGATCGACCGCGAGGATCGACTCGAGGTGGCGGCGCGCGGCGTCCTCGTCGCCGGCGCGCTCGGCCGCCTCGGCCAACAAAAAATGCGCGCGCAGCGCGTGCGACGGAAACGACGTGAGCCGCTCGAGCAGCGGCCGCGCCTGCGCGTCCTCGCGGCGATCGCTGAGCAGCTCGGCGAGCCGCGCCGCCAGCTCCGGCAGATCGGGCCGCGCCGCGACGAAGCGCCCGAGCAGCTCGATGGTCGTGCGCTCGCGCCCCGCCTGGAGCAGCCGCGCGACCAGCGCCCAGAACTCGCGATCGCCGATCGACGCCAGCGCCACCGGATCCTCGTCGGCGGTGCGCTGGAGCAGCGAGCGCAGCGCGGTCTCCTCCGGCGGCGCTTGCGGCTCGGGCGCGGGCGGCTCGGTCTGCGGCGGCGAGCCGAGCGCGCGCTTGAGGCGGTTCCAGATCGACACTACACGACCTCGAGCGCGAGCCGCTTGTCGCCGAGCTCCACGCGATCGCCGTGGATGAGCTGCACCGCGCCGCCCGCGTGCACGCCGTTGAGCCACACCGCCGCGCTCGGCTTGAGGCGCGGCCGCCCGTCGGCGAAGCGCAGCTCGGCCGCGCCCTCGACGGCGATCGGGTCGGCCGACGCGATGATGTGCAGCCCGCGATCGAGCCCGCGCGCGACCTCGAGCTCGAGCTTGCCGGCGCGCGCCTCGAAGCGCATCACGCAGTGCTTGCCCACGCCCAGCTCGCCGCTCGCGCCGTCGGCGATCGGCAGCGTGGCGCCGGGCGCGAGCGGCACGCCGCCGAGCGCGGTGCCGTTGAGCGACTGCAAGTCGGTGAGCGAGAAGCCGGCGCCCGCGCGCTTGATCTCGACGTGCGCGCGCGAGATGCCGACGTCGCGCAGCACGATCTGACACACCGGCTCGCGGCCCATCACCAGCGGGAACACGCCGACGTAGCGGGTCTCGCGGCCGCCGTGGCGCAGGATCACCGTGCCGTCGGTGATCAGCCGCTGCTCCAGCGCCTCGAGCTGGTGGCGATAATTTTGTTTGTCGGCGGGCGGCGACTCCTCGACGCACAGCCGGATCGCCTCGAGCGCCAGATCGCGCTCGCCGCCGGCGAGGTGCAGCTTGTACTCGTCGAACGCCTCGCTCACGCGCAGCGCGTGCTTGCGCCGTCCCTCCTCGCGCTGCAAGACCGCCTCGAGCTTCTCCAGATCGCCGGCGCGCTGGTACGACTCGGCGGCGGCCAGCTCGTCGCCGATCAGCTCGTGGCACTCGCCCGCGCCCGAGTCGTCGCCCGCCTCGATGAACAGCGCCGCCGCCTCGCGCACGACTTGCCGATCGCTCTCGGAGACGAGCCCGCCCGACGCCGAGCGCGCCCAATTGAACAGCGCGCGCGCGATCCGCCGCCGCGCCGCGCGTCCCTCGGGCTCGGCCGGATCGGCCCAGCGCACCGCCGCGCGCAGCTCCTGCAATTTGCCCTCGGGCGACGGCGATCGCTCGGCGCGCAAGAGATGCATCTCGGCCACCTTCGCCTGCTCGCCCGCCAGCGCGTACGCGCGCGCCGCCTCGTTGTAGTCGCCCGCCGCCTCCGCCGCCACGGCGCGCCGAAAATCGGCCGAGAAGAATCGCTTGAAGAAGGTCACCGGCCCCACAGTCTAGCAGGGTGCGCTATCATCTACCGCCCATGCTGGAGCACGTCGCGCTCAACCAGACGCGGTTCAACGCGCCCGGGGTCTCGCCGGACAACCGCGGCGTCTTGCTCGGCAAGCAGGGCGCGCTCCTGTTCTCGTCGGTGGATCGGCTGGTCGGTTTCTTCCGCGTCTATTGCGACGAGTCCTCGATGGACGATCTGCTCCCCAAGCTCAAGATCCATCAAGTGAGGACGCCGCTCGAGAGCCGCGAGTTCGTGGTGCTGTTCCACGCGGCGTCGAGCTACCTGGTCGATCGCGCCGCGCGCATCGCCGGGCTGTTCTCGGGGCTGGCGTTCACCGGCTCGGGAAAGCACTACGTCAAGTACCGGGACAACGCCTCGCCGCTCGGCTACGACATCGGCGCGCTGCACTCGGACCAGGCCGACTTCGTCTTGTACTCGGACACGTTCACGCAAGGCTACAGCCGCGTGAAGGACGTCGGCTTCGACTCGCTGGTGTTTCGGTTGTCGCTGCGCGCGCTGCCGGGCGGCGACGACGCCGATCGCGAGCTGCTCTGGCTGACGGTGCGCCAGGGGCTCGCGCGCAGCGTGCTGACGTACCTGTGGCGCAACCGCGTGCGCGCCGAGGCGAGCCAGGTCGAGCCCGAGACCAAGGGCGCGTTCCGCGAGGCGCAGTCGTCGCTGCTGGTGCGCGTGCACGAGCTGCCCGAGCGCATGCTGTCGCTGTTCCGCCTGGTGCCGGGCATCGAGGTGCACCGCCCGATCGGCGACAACGTCACCGTCGAGGTCGGCTTCCGCCATCCGTTCCGCCTCGAGTCGTGTCAGGCGCTGTTCGAGAAGGAGCGCTTCTACGTTTTCTCCGGGACGCGCGACGGAGTGCTGGTGCTCTCGACGCCGCCGCCGCTCGTGCCGGCGCAGGATCTGATCAGCGGCGGCTTCGATCTCGGCGAGCGCGCCGAGCCGCGCGTCGACGCCGCGCGCGCGCCCGAGCGCATCGAGGTCGAGCTCAAGCTGGTGCCGAGCGCCGGCGCGCGCCGCCGTGTGACCGCGACGCTGGTGCCGTGGTCGCAGGCGAGCTGGCTCAAGCGGCTGGTCTATGCGCTGCCGCCGACGCTGCTCGCCACGTATCGCGTGATCGCGGTGGCCGAGGGGCTGTTCATCGTCGGCGAGCAGGGCATCGACGGGCTGCCGATCGGCGAGATGTTCCACGAAGCGGCGCCGTCGATCTTTTTGCCGCTCGGCTACGAATTTCTGCCGCGCGTGTCGGCGCAGGTGCTGACCGATCACGTCGGCGGCGTGAGCGGGCGCTACATCGTGTTCCCGCTCGGCGGCGAGCGGCCGCTGGCGCTCGACCACGCGGGCTTCGAGCCGCTCGGCCGCCGCGCGCTCGCCCGCCTCGACGTCGAGCCGCGCGCGCGCGATCCGCGCCTGCCGCCGCCGCGCGCGCTCACGCCGGCGACGGTGGTGAACGAAGACGCCGGCGCGCTGCCGCTCTGGGGCTTCTCCGACGAGGAAAAGCCATGAGGCGCGCGTGAAGCTCGACGCGTCGACGTGGCTGCACCGCTTCGTGCTGCCGCTGGTGGCGGGCGGCGACGTGCGCGTGGCCGGCGCGATCGGCGCCGCCGACGTCGAGCTGCTCCTCGGCCACCCGTTCGAGCGCGACGAATCGGCCGCGCGCATCGCCGAGGCGCGCCAGGCGGTGATGGCCGAGATCCTGATCGACGCGCGCGAGCCGCCGCTCGACGACGCCGCGCTCAAGCTCGCCGTCGCGATGCAAAATCTCCTGTTCCTCGGCCACCCCGACACCGCCGGCCTGACGGTGCGCAAGTCCAAGCTCGCCCGCGTGGCGCGCTTCGCCGAGAAGCTGGCCACGCTCGACGCGCCCGCCACCGTCGACGAATTGGCCGCGCGCCACTCGATTCTGCACCACCTGTTCGATCTCGGCCGCGACGACGTGCGCGTCAGCTTCTGGGCCGGCAAGCGCGAGTTCAAAGGCTCCGAGCCTCCGCCGCGCCTGCTCAAGTGGGCGGCGGTGCGGCGCGTGCGCGAGGAGCGCTGGCGCGTGTCGATCGCGTCGGAGGCGGTGGCCGATCCGCAGCAGCGCGCGATCGTGGTCGCCATGCTCACCGCCTCGCCGCTCACCAACCTGCTCGAGCCGCTGCGCCTCGATCCGCCGCTCGAGCTGCGCCCGCACGTGCGCTGGCTGCGCGAGCCGCTGATCGCGCGCGCGGTCGCCGATCGCTACCTCTCGATCGGCCTCGCGCCCGTCGGGCCGGCGCTCACCGCCGCGCTCCTGCGCGTGCTCGACAACCCGCACGCCGTCGACGACGCGCGCATCGCCACCGCCTTCGTGTGCCACCTGCACCTGCTGTCGCTGGTCGGCACGCGCGGGCAGGCGAGCTTCGCCGAGCTGCTCAGCGAGATGCAGACCAACGCGCAGACGCACCCTTCGGTCAAAGACTTCTACGGCCTGTTCGCCGCCGCGCAGCGCTGCGGGCTCGGCCGCCCCGCCGACGTGAAGCGCAACCGCCGCCTCGAGCAGTCGATCAACGCCTACTCGGCGGCGTGCGGCGCGGCGTGCGGCGAGCCGCGCGTGCTCGAGCTGGCCGGGCTGATGATGCGCGGCGTGCAAGCGACGTTGGCCTTGACCGCTTCCGGATAAGCGATAGAGGATCGATAGCTCATGCCGAAGACCGCCCCCCCGCCACCGCCGCCCGCGCCGCCCGACGCCGCGTCGGCGCGCTTCGCCGCGCGCCTGCAAGAGGCCGCGCGCGTGATGGAGCAGCACTTCCTCGACAAGCAGGAGGTGATCCGCCTGCTGCTGGTCTCCGCCGTCGCCGGCGAGCACATGTTGCTGATCGGTCCGCCCGGCACCGCGAAGTCGGCGCTGGTGCGCATGTTCGCCCGGCTGATCGACGCGCGCTACTTCGAGTACCTGCTCACGCGCTTCACCGAGCCGAACGAGTTGTTCGGGCCGGTCGACATCCGCGCGTTCCGCGAGGGCACGTACACGCGCAAGACCGACACCATGCTGCCCGAGTCGGAGATCGTGTTCCTCGACGAGATCTTCCGGTCGAACTCGGCGATCCTGAACTCGCTGCTCACGATCTTGAACGAGCGCAAGTTCTCGAACGGCTCGCGCATCATGCAGGTGCCGCTGCTCTCGATGTTCGGCGCGTCGAACGAGGTGCCGAACGACGACAACCTGAGCGCCATCTTCGACCGCTTCCTCTTGCGCGTGGTCTCCGACAACCTCGACAGCTACCACTTCCACAACCTCGTCGCCAAAGGGCTGGCCAACGAAGCGGCGCGCCTCACCGGCGCCGATCAGGAGCGCCGCGCCATCTTCTCGTCGAAGGATCTGCACGACGTGCAGCGCCGCTTCGACGAGCACCTGCGCTTCAGCGAAGACTTCCTCTCGAAGTACAAAGGCCTCATCTTCCAGATCCGCTCCGAGGGGATCTCGATCTCCGATCGCCGCGTGGTCAAGCTCCTCAAGCTGTTCGCCGCCAGCGCGATCGTCGACGGGCGCGAGCAGACCAACGACAGCGACTTCTTCATCTTGAAGCACATCTGGAACAACCTCGACCAGACCGAGATCCTCGAGGAGATCGTCGGCCCGGTGGTCGATCGCTACTACCGCGACCACCCGGCCGAGCGCCGCTTCTCGGCGGGACAGGCCGGCCTCGACGAGCTGCTCGCCGAGCTGGGCATGATCCGAGAGCTGCTCACGTCGGGCGAGCAGCTCTCCGACATCCAGCTCTTCTCGCAGCTCAAGAACCTGAACGAGATAAAAGCCGCGCTGCAAGCCGTCGACTCCGACACCGCGCGCCGCATGGTCGCCGAAGTCGATCAGCTCCTCGAAAACGTCTTCGCCTCGTCGAAGTTCGGCTAGGCGATCGATGATCCCGCCGGACAAACGCCGGTCGTGGCTGGCGCGCCAGGTGGGGACGCTGGCGCTGTCGCACGTGCGGGTGTCGAACCCGATGGCGGCGGTGCGCGCGGCGGCGTGGGCCAACCGCATGGGGCGGCTCGGCGTCTATTTGCCGCTGTTCCTGATCCACGACGTCGGCCTCCTGCTCACCGCGCCGCGCGGCGTGGCCGGCGTGACGCTCGGCCCGTCGGAGGCGATCCTGAACGCGCTCGGCTTCGGCGACGACGTGCGCGGCCTTTTGCGCCAATATGGTGCGCTGCTCCAGACCATCTCGACGAGCGACGTGGTGGAGAAATCCACTTCCTGGCGCCTGCGCGACGATCTCGTGGCGGTGCTGCTCACCAAGATCCTCGGCGACCTCTATCACCGCTGGACCGATCCGACCAAGAGCATCGGCGCCGAGGACCTGCCGCTCGATCCGCAGACGTACACCGACGCCGACGTGGTGATGCACTTCCGCGACTTCGACGTGCAGCCGATGGTGAGCTTCCTGCGCTTCCTCGCGTCGCAGCAGCTGCACGTCTACACGTCGCTCGAGCAGATCGATCTCGACACCTTGCGCCTGCTCGGCGTCTTCTCGTCGGGCGGCGCGGGCGCGGCCACGCCGGCGATCGATCTGGTCGACCTGTTCGCCGTCTTTCAATCGGCCGAGGCCAACGACGTCGTCAACTTCTCGCTCGAATTATTGCCGTCGGTGCTCGAGACCAAGCGCGCCTCGGGCGTGCAGACCTTCGCCGTCGACGGCTACGCCTCGATCGAGCGCCAGGGCCAGCTCGACGCGCTCATCCTCTCCGAGTTCGCCTACGACGACGATCTGTTCGAGCGCAAGGTCATCGACGACGAGCTGTACTACTACGGCCACGAAAAGCAGCGCGAGGAGGAGCGGCGCCTGCAGTACCTGCTCGTCGACTCGTCGCCGTCGATGCGCGGCGTTCGCCAGGTGTTCGGCCGCGGCCTGGCGCTCACGCTCGCCAAGAAGCTGGTGCTGCAAGGCGACGAGGTGTGGCTGCGCTTCTTCGACTCGCGCCTCTACGACACGCAAAAAGTCACGCACGGCGATTTCGCCGCGCCGTACCTCTTGTGCTTCAAGTCCGAGCGCGGGCGCAACTACGCCAAGGTGTTTCGCCAGCTCCATCAAGAGCTGCAGCGGCTGCGCCGCGAAGATCGGCGGCAGGTGGTGGTCTACATCATCACGCACGGGCAGTGTCACATCCCCGTCGACGTCGTGCAGCAGCTCCGGCGCGAGGCGTACCTCTACGGCATCATCATCCTGCCCAGCTCCGACGTGAGCCTGGAGTACCTCGACCTCTTGCACCGACACCAGATCGTCGACGCGAAGACGCTGGCGAGCCGCAAGGATCGGCGCGACCGCGCGATCGAGATCGTCAACGACGCGGGCGCGCAAAAGGCGCCGGGCGAGCCGGCGAAACCGAAAACGGCGGGGAGGGGCGCATGAAGACGGTGGCGGCGCTGGTGCTGTTGTCAGCGGCGGCGATGGTCGCGCCGCACGTCAAGACGCCGACGTGGCGCGAGCTGCTGGCGATGGACCTCGTGTCCAAGGCGCGCGTGCGCTGGGTGCAGGTCGCCGCCGACGGGCAGCGCACCGTCGTCGAGATCCAGGGCGGCGAGGCCTATCGCACCAACCCCGGGATCTCGAACCAGGCGCAGCCGCTCAAGTACGATCTGTCGCGCAACCGCAAGCTCGAGAAGGCGCTCAAGGGCGCCAATTGGAGCGCGCCGAACAAGCGCGATCCGCGCGAGGGCGATCGCACGCTCGAGCTGCTCGCCGAGGCGGACGCCGGCTGGGTAGTGGTCGGGAGCTGGACCGCGCCGCTCAAGAACTGGCAGCGCGGCAAGTGGGCGCCGATCGCCGACGAGCTGGAGCCGCTCATGAAGGTGCAGGCCGACGTGTTCGGCACCATGAAGACGGTGGAATGAAGCTCGCCGCGATCATACTGGCGCTCGCGCTGGCCCCGCTCGCCGCCGGCGCCCACGAGAAAGCCGACGCGTCGTCGAGCGAAAACGCAAACGAAACAGCAAAAAAGCCGGCAAACGAAAACTCAAACGAGTCGGCAAAAAGACCGACAAACGAAAACGCAAACGAAGCGGCAAAAAAGCCGGCAAACGAAAACTCAAAGTCGGCGGCAAACGCGCAGGCAAACCCGCTGCCGTACGCGCTGTGGTGGTCGTTCCCGCGCGACGATCTGAGCGCCATCGAGATCGACGATCCCGATCTGCGCGTGAGCGAGTTCACCTCGCGCTGGCAGTTCGTGACCGAGATGCAGCGCTGCGAGTTCAAGCGCGGCGACAAGCTGCTCAAGCGCCGCGAGGGCACGCCCTTGCGCGAGGTGCGCATCGACGCCCTCGACGGTGAAGGCGCGGTGCGCACCACCACCCGCTGCGTGATGACGCTGGCCGCGTGGCGCGCGCGCCTCGGCACGCGCCTGGTCGAGCGCCTCGACGACGAGCTGGACGCGCACGTCAGCTTCCTCCTGCCGCGCCACCGCCCGCCGCCTCCGCCGTCGTCCACCGCGGAGAAGCCGCGCCCATGATGGAGGCGAACGCGGAGCTGCTCGCGCGCGCTCAATCGCTCTTCAACGCGCACCGTTATCCCGAGTCGGAGCGCATCTATCGGCAGCTGCTTACGCAGACCCATGTCATCGACTTCGAGTACGACGATTGGCTCAAGGGAATCGCCGAGTGCTATCGCGCCATGGGCCGCCTGCGCGAGGCCGGCTACGTCTACCTCTACCTGCACCACTTCGAGCGCGCCGCCGAGGTGTTCACGCCGCAGCAGCAGCCGGTCGAGGCGGCGCGCGTGCACGAGCTGGAGGCGCGCCGCGCGTCGGGCGAGGGCGCGCGCCGCCTGTTCGCCGACGCCGGCCGCGGCTACGGCGACGGCGGCAAGCACGTGCTCGCGGCGGTGGCGTTCGCGCAGGCCGAGGACGCGCGCGAGGAGCGCCGCGCCTGGGAGCGCGTGCTGCGCGATCAGCGCCTGCGCGGCCACGCCTACGAAGAGGCGCTGGTGCACTTCAACCTCGGACTGGCGTCGCAGCGCGACGGCGATCGCGAGGCCGGCAACCGCCACCTCGTCCAGTCGCAGCGCCTGCTCGAAGAGGTGGCCGACGACTTCGAGGTGCGCGGCGAGCGCGAGCGCGCGTTCGACTGCTACGCGATCCTGCTCAAGCTCGGCAAAGACTCCAGCTCCTACGAGAACCTCGCCGAGGGCTACATCAACTGCATCCGCGTGCTCAAAGAGGACAACCTCAAGTTCTACGTCTTGCAGTACTACGAAGACTTTTTGCGCATCAGCCTCGAGCGCGAGGAGTATCACGCCGCCGCGACGGTGTGCCGCGAGGCCGCCGACTACGCGCGCCGCGTCGGCCTGATCTACGACCGCGGCTACATGAAGCGCGCCGCCGAGATCTGGTGGAAGGCCGCCGACAAGAACGAGCGCGACGGTGGCCCCGTCGAGATCACCGAGAACGCGTACCTCGCCGCCATCGACGCGTTCAACTCGGTCGGCGACTTCTTCCACGTGCGCGACAGCTACAAAAAACTTTCGGTGCTCGGGCTCGGCGAGAAGAAGCAGAAGCGCTACGCCGAGGTGGTGAGCCGCTACTCGGAGGTCTGGCAGGAGGCGATCGACGCCGCGCCGTTCCCCGACTACCTGCGCCAGCAGCACGCGTATCCCGAGATCTGGTACCTCGACCTGATCGAGTGGGAGCTCGACGGCGATCACGAGCAGGTGTGCGCGTCGATCATCGGCGACGTGCGCTACGCCGACATGATCCGCCGCCGCGCGCTGTCGGTGCTGCTCAATCACCTCGACGCCGGCCAGCGCCCCGGCGCGGCGCCCGGCGGCGTGGTCGAGCTCGATCCGCACGCGCTGGCGCAGATCGCGCAGGGCATGGGCGAGCTACAGGCGTACGCGGCGCTGCGCCCGCTCGAGCGGCTCTACGAGCACCCGCGCGACGAGGTGCGCCGCGGCGTGATGCGCGCGCTCAAGCACCTCTACTTCAAGCGCACGTTCCTGCTCATCCACCGCGGGCTCAAGGACGAGTCGCGCGTGGTGCGCGAGGCGGCGCTCGAGGCGATGGCGGCGCTGCACTTCCCGCACGCGTTCGATCCGCTGACGCGCATCTACCGCGAGCAGGACGACGTGCGCGTCAAGGAGGTGGCGCTCGAGAGCATCGGGCGCATCGCCAGCCTGGAGGCGGGCGAGTTTCTCGTCGAGGTCTTGCGCTACGAGGCCGATCCGCTGCGCGACGTGGCGCGGCGCCTCCTGGCGCAATTCGACAATCCCGACATCCTGCCGATCCTGCGCAAGCACCTGGAGCTCGAGAGCGGCCCGGCGCGCGTAGCGCTCGAGCAGATCGTCCGCGCCCTCGGCGTGCGCGCGCCCAACTAGGCTAGAGCGCGTTGGTGAAGGTTCGCGGGCGCTCCGCCCACGCTACGCCGCGCGCGCAAAACAGGTTGCCGTGCTCAAACAGTCCTCGTCGCGGGCGTGCGCCTTCCTGTTTTGCGCGCGCGGCTACGCGTGGGCTCCGCTCGTGGTCGTTCGGACGCTCGGTCGTGCGGCAATTTGCCGCAGACGCTATTGCGGGGCCAGCACGATCAGGTCGATCAGCGCGTTCGTCGACGAGTCGCTCGGGTTGATGGTGCCGGGCGAGACTAGGCCGGGCGCCACCGTCCCGTCGAAGATCGCCGCGCTGCCCTGGTCCTCGCGCTTGGTCCAGCCGCTCGGGCCGGTCCACATCGGCGGCGACGGCACCGAGTAGACGTGGCCGAGGAGCAGCACCGCTGTCGACGCGGTCGACACGCTCACCGTCGACAGCACGATCGGCAGCGGCTTGTTCGCGCCCACGTCCAGCACCGTGAAGTTCTGCACCGGGTTGGTCGTGCTCACGCCGCGGTACGCCGCCACCGCCGCGGTGAAGCCGGCCGCCTGGCTGAGCGCGAAGTAGTACGTCGACTTGCTCGCGTCCGCCTGGCTGACGATGTGCGTCCACCACAGCGCCTTCGACGTCGGGCCGTCGGTCTGCGACTGCATCGCCTGCTGCGTCCACGACGAGTCGGGCGGGCTGGCGCCGGGCATGATGCCGTCGAACATCATGACCGCGAGCATGGTGTCGCCGATGGCCACGTTGCCGGGTTTCGGGAGGATCACGGTGGGGCCGGTGTTCGGCGGCACGTTGGCCGAGCCGACGAACGTCACCGGGCTCGTCACCGTGCCGCCGTCGCCGTTCGCGCCGCCGTCGCCGTTCGCGCCGCCGTCGCCGTTGGTGCCGCCGTCGCCGGCGGGCACGGGACAGTTGGAGTTGCCGAGCGGCAGCGTCTCGTAGTGCAGCCCGGCGCCGCTGAACGCGAAGCCGCGCTCGCCGAAGCCGACCGACTTGTGCATGGCGTCGAACGCCTCGACGCTGACGTCGGCGTGCTGCGTGGCCTCGGGCAGGATCAGCACCACGCGGTTCGAGTGGCCGAGGTTGGAGAAGAAGCTGGGCCCGTCGAGCGTGCGCGCGTCGCCGCCGCCGTCGGCCAGCATCGCCGACGGCGTGAGCGCGACGGTGACGGTGAGCTGCGCGACCACGTTGTTGTCGTCGACGCAGACCGGGTTGACGGTGATGTCGAGCGCCAGCCCCTTGCCGCAGCTCGCGGCGAACACCGCGCACGACGCCAGGGCGATCGCGCGCGCGCTCATTTGAACTCCAGCACCAGGCACGGCGCCTGGCAGCCCGAGCGCGCGTTCGCCGCGTAGTCGGTCGGGTGCGAGAGCACGACGCCGAGCACCACCGCCAGCGTCACCGCCGCCGCGCCGACGCCGACGCCGATCCACAGCGCGCGGCGCGAGCGACGCTGCGGCTGCGAGCGCACCGCCATTTGATCGTCGAGGATCGGCGAGCCGCTCACCAGCACCACCTGCAGCACCACCGTCTGCCCCGCGGTCACGGTCGCGCGCGACGAGAAGGTGCTGTAGGCCTCCTTCTCGACGGTGATGCGATGCTCGCCGGGCGCGAGCGGGATCGGCTTGTCGATCGGCAGCGCGCCGATCTTCTCGCCGTCGAGCGACACGGTGGCGCCGGCCACGCCGCCGGAGATCTGCAGGCGGCCGAGGTGCTGCTCGGCGACGCGCAGCGCCTCCTCGAGCACGGCGCGGTGCGACTGGATCCACGGATCGGCGGTGGCGAGCGCCTCGCGCAGGTGGTTCGCGCCTTGCGGCCAGCGCGCCAGCGCCTGCTCGGCGAGCCCGACCTGCGCCTCGGCGCGCGGCGTCTTGCCGAGGTCGTACGCCTGGCGAAACAGGTCCAGCGCCTCCGCGTCGCGCCCCTTCTTGCGCAGCTCGATGCCGCGATGAAGCAGATCCTCGACGGCGGCATCGTTCGCCGCCGAGCGCACCGCCGGCGCCGCGCGCGCGACCGACGAGCCGATCGCAAACGAGAATGCGAGCGCGACTGCGAGCGCGGAACGCAGAGGAGTGAACCGCCATGCCGCCGCAGACGCCAAAAGGATCAGAAAATTAAATTTCCGATCTTTCTTTTTGGCGTCTGCGGCGGCATGGCGGTTCAATCCGAAAGCGTCGCGAGCAGCGATGTCGCTCGGAGCGAGCGCGTGGTGTGGCGAGCGCGTATGAGCGGGGGCGATCATTCGACGATGGGCGCGCCGTTCGGGGCGGGGCGATCTTCGGGAGGAGTGGGCGCGGTGGGGCGGGGGGGGTGGGGCTTGTGCGCGGGGGAGCAGTCGCGCGTGGCGGTGGCGGCGTCGGCTTCGGGGAGGTGCGCCAGCGCCTCTTTGAGATCGGGGCGCGCGTGGGCGACGCAGGCGGCGCGCGCGAGCAGCATCCACGCGTCGCGGCCCGCGCCGGCGGCCACCGCCTGGCGCGCCTTCACCAGCGCGGCGGGCGCGTCACCGACGGCGAGCAGCACCGAGGCGCGCGCCAGCAGATCGGACGCCGCCTGCGCGTCCTGCGCCTGCGCGCTGCCGCCCGGTCGATCGTTCGGGTTGGTCGTTGACGCATGCGTCGCCGGTGCGCGCGTCGAGGGGGCGCTCGCGTTTTCGATCGCGGGCGGCTTCGGCTGCGGCAATTTGCCGTCGTGGCGGCCGAGGATCAGCGTCACCACGACGGCGCCGATCCCCACCGACGCGCCGAGCGCCAGCGCGCCCGTGCGCATCATGCGCCGCCGCCCGCGCACGCGCGCCGACTCCGCGCGCGCGTCGCGCACCAGCTCGCCCGACGCGCGCCCGAGCGTCGACGAATAGCCGACGCGCTCCGGCTCGCGCGAGCCCGGCGCCGCGCCCGACGACGCCGCGCCCGACGACGCCGCGTTCGCCGCCGCCGCATTCGCCGTCGCCGGCGCGCCCGCCCACCTTTGCGCCGCCCCGCGCGCGCTGGTCAGCTCGAGCGCGCGCATCACCTCGTCCGCCGACGCGAACCGATCTTCGGGCCGCTTGGCCACCAGCCGCATGATCACCGCGTCGAGCCGCTCCGACACGTCGGGCCGCACCGAGCGCGGCCGCGGCGGCAGCTCGATGAGCTGCTTCGACAACAGCGCGGTCAGCGACGTCGCGGCGAACGGCGCCCGCCCCGTCACCATCTCGTACATCACCAGCCCGAACGAATACAGATCGGTGCGCGCATCGACCGCGCCGCCCTCGATCTGCTCGGGCGACATGTACATCGGCGTGCCCATCATCGCGCCGCCGGTGGTGGTCAGCCCCGACGGCAGCCCGTCGCGGATCTTGGCGATCCCGAAGTCGAGCAGCTTGACGTGATCGGCGCGCACCCCGTCGTCGACGAGGAACAGGTTGTCCGGCTTGAGATCGCGGTGGATGATGCCGCGCGCGTGCACCAGCTCGAGCACGCCCAGCACCTGCGCCGCGATGTACACCACGCGCGCCTCGGCGAGCGCGCCCTCGTCGGCGAGCGCCGCCTGCAAGCTGCGCCCGCGCAAGAGCTCCATCACGCAGTGCGGCTCCGGCCGATCGCCCACGTCGTACACGTCGACGATGCTCGGGTGCTGCAGCCGCGCGACGGTGAGCGCCTCGACGCCGAACCGCTGCATCGCCTTGGCGTCGCGCATGAGCTCGCCGTGAATGACCTTGATCGCCGCGGTGCGCCCGAGCCGCACGTGCTCGGCCTGGTACACCGCGCCCATGCCGCCGTGCCCGATCTGCCGCGTCAGCCGATACTCGCCGAACAGCTTGCCGACCCGCTCGTCGACGGGCGCCTCGCCGGTCTGGCCGAGCGGATCGACGGGCGGCGGCGTTTTACTCATCTACGCCGGACATTTTATCGCGAGGCGGCGATTTTAGCGCGAGAAGATCTCGAGGCGCGGCTTGCCGGTGATCTCGCGCGAGATCGGCAGCCCGAGCGCGTAGAGCGCCGTCGCCGCCGTGTCCTTGGTCGAGATGTCCTCGGTGATGGTGTAGTCCTCGCGCACGCCGGGGCCGCACGCGATCCACGGGATCTCGCGATCGATCAGCGTGGCGCCCGAGTGCACGCGGTTGTGGCCGCCGTGATCGGCCGAGACGATGATCAGCGTGTCGTCGAGCAGGTGCGCCTTGTCGAGCGCCTCGTAGATGATGCCGAGGCAGCGGTCGCTGTCGGAGATCGCCTTGAGCTGGCGCTCCGACATCCAGCCCTTCGAGTGGCCGGCCTCGTCGGGATCCGAGAAGTGCACGAACGCCAGCGCCGGCTTCTCCGTGGTGAGGTAGCTCGCCGCCTCCTCCGCCACCTTCTTGCAGTAGTAGCCGGGGCGCTCGTAGATGCCGACGGTGCCGGGCGGGACGATGTGGCGCAGCTTGGTCTTGCCGGTGAAGAACGCCGTCGACAGCCCGTGCTCCTGCGCCGAGGTGAAGATGGTCGGCGACTTGATGTAGCCCTGCGACGGGCGCCAGGTGTTCCAGGTGAGGCCGTGGACTTTCGGCTCGACGCCCGAGAGCATCGAGGCGTGCGCCGGCAGCGTCGAGGCGTCGCGGATGGTGCGCGCGTGCAGCGACGAGGCGCCGTGCTGGCGGAGCAGCTCGTGCCAGTGCAGGTGCAGGCGCCCGACGGCGTCGGCGCGCAGGCCGTCTTCGCTGATGATGAGCACGTGGCCGACGCGCGCGTGCGGCGGCGGCGCGTCCATCGCCTCGTGCGGCGCCTCGTCGGCGGCGAGCATCGACTGGGCGGGCGGCGGCATGGCGCGCACGCGGCGGTGCAGCACGCCGAACGCCACCACTCCGGTGATCGCGATCAGCGACAAGGACCAGCCGCCGATCCGCGGACGAAACCGCCTCATCGTTCTACGGTACGCGCGCGCGCGTCCGGGCGCAAGAAAGTCTCAGGTGCGGAGCTGGACGACCGGCGGGGCGGCCTTGGCGGCGAGCTGGCCGCAGGCGGCGTCGATGTCGTCGCCGCGGCTGCGGCGCACGTACACCGCCAGGCCGCGCGACTTCAGCTCGGACTGGAACGCGCGCACGCGCTCGTCGGAGGGGCGGCGGAAGTCGGAGAGCGGGTGCGGGTTCCACGGGATCACGTTCACCTTCGACGGGATGCCGCGGATCAATTTCGCCAGCCGCGCCGCGTCCGCGTCGGTGTCGTTGACGCCGTCGAGCAGCACGTACTCGAACGTGATGCGCCGCCGTCTTTCGAGCGGCACCGCGCGCACCGCCTCGAGCAGCCGCGCGATGTTCCACTTGCGGTTGATCGGCATGATCTGGTCGCGCACCTCGTCGGTGGTGGCGTTGAGCGACACGGCCAGGTTGGGCTGAAGCTGCTCGCGCGCCAGCTTCTCGATCGCCGGCACCAGCCCCGCCGTCGACACGGTGATGCGCCGCCGCGAGAACCCGGCGCCGCGCTCGTCGGTGAGGATGGCCAGCGCGCGCATCACGTTCGCGTAGTTGTGCAGCGGCTCGCCCATGCCCATGAAGACGATGTTGGTGACGTGGTCGGCGCCGGCGCGGCGCGTCGGGTCGCCGTCGTCGAGCCCGCGCACCAGCGCCTGCGCGCGATACACCTGGTCGACGATCTCGCCGGCGGTGAGGTTGCGCCCGAAGCCGAGCTTGGCGGTCGCGCAGAAGGTGCAGTCGAGCGCGCAGCCGACCTGCGAGGAGACGCACTGGGTGAGCTTCGGGCGCTTGGGGAACAGCGCGTGCTGCAGGTGCTCGGGCTCGGGCGCGGCCGCCTCGTCCTCCTCGTCGTCGTCGGGCGCGCTGGCGTCGCCGTCGGGGATGAGCACGGTCTCGAGCACGCGCGCGTCGGCGGTGCGCAGCCGCAGCTTGCGCGTGCCGTCGCGCGAGATCTGCTCCAGGTCGACGTCGAGCTTGCGCACCTCGGCGTGCTCGGCCACGCGCGCGCGCAGCGCCTTGCCGAGATCGGTCATCCCGTCGACGGCGTCGATCGCCCGCCCGTGCACCCAGCGGAAGATCTGGTCGGCGCGGAAGCGCTCGCACCCCAGCTCCTCGACGAACGCGCGCGTCTCCTCGTGCGTCAGGTCGCGCAGGTCCCGTTTGCCGCCGGCTTCCATCTCCGTCGAGAAGTGGCTACCACGCGCGCGCCCCGCCGACAACTCGCGGTCAGCGGACGCGCGCGCAGCAGGGGCGGTCGGGGTGAATCGGGCGGTGCAGGACGCGCGACAGCGTGGCGGCGTTGAACGACGATTTCTCGACGGTGACCGTGGCGGGGAAGGGCTCCATGAAGGGCGCGTCGTCGGGGAGCGCGAACAGGTGCTCGCGG
>Ga0070741_10006627_pt1 | contig 24733 bp, 27 predicted proteins | sample Coa_R1_4_FD_66440 | JGI IMG/M metagenome (GOLD analysis project Ga0070741, IMG submission 66440) | Surface soil microbial communities from Centralia Pennsylvania, which are recovering from an underground coalmine fire - Coalmine... | ecosystem: Environmental > Terrestrial > Soil > Unclassified ... | reverse complement strand
GCACACGGCATCCGGCCCGACGTCGTCACGCTCGGCAAGCCGATGGGGAACGGCTATCCCGTCGCCGCCCTCGTGACGCGGCGCGACCTCGCAGAGCGGTTCCCGCACGCCGGCCGGACGTTCAGCACGTTCGGCGGCAACCCCGTCGCGGCGAGCGCCGCCCTCGCCGTGCTCGACGTCCTCGCCGACGAGCGGCTCCCCGCGCGTGCCGCCGCCGTCGGCGAGCGCCTCCGCGCCGCGATCGCCGCGCTCGGCAAGCCGGACGTCCTCGAGGTGCGCGGCGCCGGCCTGCTCGCGGGCGTCCAGCTGACGAGCGGCGACGTGGCCCGCCGCGCCGCCGACGCGCTCCGCGAGGAGGGTGTCCTCGTCGGCCGCACGGGGCCGCGAGACGACGTCCTCAAGATCCGGCCGCCGCTCGTCTTCGGAGACGAGCACGCCGAGCTGCTCGTCGCGGCGCTCGACCGCGTCCTCTAGCGCGTGATCCGGATCGCCGTCCCGAGCGGGATCGTCCGCCACAGGTAGCGGAGGTCGGCGTCGCTCGCGTGGAGGCAGCCCGCCGAGACGGCGGCGCCGATCCCCGAGCCGCCGTGGATGGCGACGAAGTACGAGACGTTCGACTTCCAGCCGGCGGGCGGGTGGGGCTGGTGGGCGGTGAGGCCGAGGATGCAGCAGCCGTAGACGGAGCCGAAGCGGGCGCCGGCGAGCTTCTCCGAGACGGCGAAGCGGCCGGTCGGCGTCGGCGACGTCGCCGCCCCGACCGCGATCGGGATCGCGCGGACGACGCGGCCGCCGCGCAGAACGAAGAGCTCGCGCCGCGACAGCGAGGCGTGCAGAGCCCACGGATCGGGGCGCAGGGAGACGTCGCTCCCGCGCTCCACCCAGCCGTGATAGCCGTTCTGCAACGCCTCCGACGTCACCTCGAGCCACTGGCCGTGGACGGCGACGACGCCGAGCGCGATCGGCCCGCCGAAGACGCTTTTCGGGCCGACCTCGGCGAGCGGCCGGCCGCCCGGCGCGGCGCGAAGGACGACGGTCGAGTGCAGCGGACGCGCGACGAGATCCGTGACCTGGACCGTCCGCGTCGCCGCGGCGTGGGAGGCGAGCGTCGCGACTGTGGCGACGGTGGCGAGGAATCCGGTCATCGCCACAGCCTTCGACATCGCGGCGCGCAATGCAAGGTTCGCGCAGAGGATCCCGCAGAACCTGTGTCATCCTGCCGGAGTGCGCGTCCGTGACCTCAACTGGTTCCGGCTCGAGGAGTACCTCCGCCACGACGACCGGATCGTCCTGCCGCTCGGCTCGACCGAGCAGCACGCCTACCTCTCGCTCGAGACCGACAACATCCTCGCGGAGCGCGTCGCCGCCGAGGCCGCCGAGCCGCTCGGCGTTCCCGTCCTCCCCGCCCAGCCGTACGGCCTGACGCCAAGCTTCGGCGCCTACCCGGGCTCGCCGACGCTGCGGGTCGCGACGCTCGTCGCGGTCGTCCATGACCTCCTCGACTCACTGTGCGCGCAGGGGTTCCGCAGGATCCTGATCGTCAACGGCCACGGGGGGAACCAGCCCGCCGACGCCGCTCGCCGCGAGTGGAACGCCGCGCACGATGATGCGCAGGCGCTCTACCACAACTGGTGGATCGGGCCGCGCGTCTGGGGTCTCGTGCAGGAGCTCGACCCGGGCGCGAGTCACGCCTCGTGGATGGAGAACTTCCCGTGGACACGCCTTCCCGGCGTCGAGTTGCCGCGCGAGCGGAAGGAGCCGCTCGAGCAGCCGCTTCCCGCCGCCCCCGGCGCGATGCGAGAGGCCGCCGGCGACGGCCAGTACGGCGGCTTCTACGAGCTGCCGGACGAGGACGTCCTACGAGTCTGGGCCGCAGGCGTGGAGGAGACGCGCGCAGTAATCGAGCACGGCTGGCGTTAGGCGAAGCGCACTTCAACCGTTCGAACCACGCGAACGCCCAGGCGGCGGCGTAAGACGCAGGCTTACGACGCCGCGAACCAGCGAGCGGGCGCGCGAAGCCCGCGCGCTCGCGACGGCGGAACGGCTCGAACCCGCGTCACTCCAACAAAGCCCTCAGCACGGAGCAGGCCCGGGATCGCAATCCCGGGCCTGCGCAGTTCGATTGGGAGCGAGCGGGTGCGAAGCACCCGCGAGCTACCCGATGCGGACGGGCGTTCCGAGCGGGAGCAGCCTCGCGAGCCGCTGGATCACCGTGTTGGGCACGCGGATGCAGCCGTGGCTGACGTTCGTGCCGAGTCCCTGGGGATCGTCGGTCCCGTGGAGGCCGATCTCCCCCGGCCCGCCGCCGAAGTGGTAGAGCGTGTTCGAGAACGCCGACGTCCCGAACGCGTACGGCCCGTACACCCCGTTCGGATCGGGCTGCTTCAGGAGCATGACGAGGAAGTAGGTCCCCTTCGGGGTCGACGTGATCGAGCGGCCGACTCCGGCCTTCGTCGTCAGCAGCCGGCGGCCGTTGTCGTAGACCGTGACGCTGTGACGGGCGAGCGAGACGACGACGCCGTACGGGTCGTACGTCAGCGTCACGGATCGATCGCGAACCCAGCCGGTGCTGCCGTCCGGACGCTTCGGGAGATAGATCTTCTCCCAGCCCGGCCGCCGCTCGGCGACGAGGAAGACGCGCGGCTGCCCGACCCCGTTCCTCTCCTGGTAGTGGAGGAAGGGACGGCGCGCTCCGAGTTGCTTGTAGACCGCGACCGTGCCGCGGGCGGTGGCGACGACCGCCCGCTTCGGCAGCGGATCTCGCTGCGTGGCGGCCGACGCCTTCCCGTGGGCGGGAGCCGCGATTGCGAGTACCGCTGCGAGCGCGCTTGCGCTCGCAGCGGCGGCGATTCCCCTTCTCGCTCTCATCTCGCTACCCGGTGAAGCTCGCGGCGCCCGTCTTCGCCCGCGCCGGGCGCGCGCGGTGCGTGACGGCCTTCACGCCCGACTTCGTCTCCGTCGCGCTGGCGACGCCGCCACTGGAGCCGGAGCTGGAGCCGGAGCTCGAGCCGGAGCCGGAGCTCGTCGTCGTGGTGGTGGTCGTCGTCGTGGCGGTGGTGGTGGTCGCGGGAACGACGCAGCCGTTGTTCCAGATCGCCTGACCGGTCGCATCCCAGTTCAGGGAGTACGTCTTCCCGTCGTAGGTGAACGGCGGGATGATGTCGGCGGCGTGCTCCCGGTAGTGGCCGTGGTAGACGCCCGAGGCCGACGGCGAGATGCGGACGTAGCCGTTCGCCGCCGTGTCCGGCGGGGTGGCGTGACAGATCGTCACGTGCTGCTGTGCGTTGGACGAATTGCCGCCGGACGATCCGTGCGGGTTCTTCGCGAAGGCGGGAACGGCGGCGGCGGCAGCCACCGTCGTGACCCCGAGGACCGCAAGAGCGATTCGCTTGTCGTGAAACATTGGTCTTCTCCCCTAGCTGCAGTGGTACGACGCGTGAGAAACGCGCCTGCAGCCCGCGGAGGTACGGCTGACCAGGACTTTTCAGCGGCTGTGCTGCAGGACCCAGGCCGCGATGTTCTGGGCCTGCTGCACCGGAGTGGCACCCCCCGCCGGCGGCGCGATCCTCGCCGACGTCCGGGCCGGCGTCTTCGCCGGTTGTCCGCCGCCCGTCGCGACGAGCGCGGCGGCGAGGCCCGCCGCCGCCGCGACGATCACGACCGCCGCGATCGCGAGCCGGCTCCGCACCGGGCCGCGCGTGCCGGCGCGCGGCGCGAGGATCTCCGTCGCCCGCACGGCCGGATCGGCAGGAAGAGTCACCGTCTCCGCTTCGGAGCCGAACGGCGCGAGTCGCCGAGCAAGCGCGGCCGCGGACGGCGGGCGATCCTCGGGACGCTCCGCCAGGCAGTCGGTGACGACGGCGGCGAGCTCCAGCGGCACCCCGCGGAGCCGAACCGGCTCACCGCGCGCGGGCGGCTGCCCCGTGAGCAGCTCGTGGAGAACCGCGCCGGCCGCGTAGATGTCGGCAGCCGCGGTCACCTGCTCGCCGCGCGCCTGCTCCGGCGCGAGATAGCCGATCGTGCCGAGCACCGTCCCGGCGAGCGTCAACCGCGTCCCTTCCTCCCCGAGAGCGATCCCGAAGTCCCCGAGCTTGAGCACGCCGTCTCGCCCGAGCAGGAGGTTCTGCGGCTTCACGTCGCGATGGACGAGACCGGCCGCGTGGACTGCGGCGAGGCCCGCGCAGATCTGCACGCCGAGCCCGGCTGCTTCCGCCGCGGAGAGCCTGCCGCGCCGCGCGACGTGCTCGGCGAGCGTCTCGCCCTCGACGTACTCCATCGCGATGAACGGCAGGCCGTCGTCGACGCCGACATCGAAGACACGGACGACGTTCGGATGGTTGAGCCGTGCCGCGAGTCGCGCTTCGCGGAGGAAGCGGCGGCGGAGGTCGTCATCCCGCGAGAGGTTGTCGGCGAGACGCTTGAGCGCGACGAGCCGTTCGAGCTCGACGTCTCGCGCGAGGTCGACGACGGCCATGGCGCCGTGACCGAGCGGCCGAACGACCTCGTAGCGCCCTGCGAGCACGGCGGCGCTCAGTGGTCCGCCCCCATCGGGCCCGGCCCGTGCGGCGGTCCTCCGCCGTGCTTGGGCGGCTTGCCCTTCGGCCCTTTCGCCGGCGGGCCGGCCGGCTGCTTCGGCTGGACGACGTGGACGCACGCGATCCCTGCCTCGAGCGTCGTCACCGAGCTGAGCAGCGGCGTCCGGAGGCGGCTCGGGACGCTCGCGCTGCGCTGCGCGACCTGCTCCGCCAGCGACCGCGCGAGCTGCTGCGCGCGACAGCCGTCATTGGCCTGCGCGGCGGCCGCGACGGCGCTCGCCTCGCGCGCCCACTGCACGGCGAGCGCGTGAGGCAGCTTCGGCGGCGCCGACCGGCGCACGCCTGCCGAGCCGCCACAGCCGGCGGCCAGAAGGACGAAGAAGAGGAGGACGAGACCGGTCCGACGCACGTCTCTTCCTGTACCCGGTCTTGGGACGCCTCTATCCGTTCTCGCATTTCCGGCCGCGGCCGACTAATCTCAAGCGTATGCCGATGCTGCATGGGTGCGCGTTTCCGGGTTGCACGACGTTCACCCTCAGCACGTACTGCGTCGAGCACGAGCTCCTCGTCCGCGCCGTCAAGGAGACGGAACGCGTCCACGCCGCACATCCGCTCGCGGACGACGCCGACGCGGCACTGACGGCTGCCGCGGACGACGAAGCGCAGGAGCCGGCGCCGCTCTAGGCGCCGCGCCGCTAACCCTGCTCGACGAGCGGGTTCGCGACGTGAATCGGGGCGCTGGCCGGGGTCGGCCATGCCGCCTGGAGCGTGAGCGCCTGCTTCTTCGTGCACGAGGCGCACGGCAGGGCGGAGACGTGCGTGCTCGTCGACGAGAAGAATGAGATCCCGTGACCCGGCAGGGCGATCGCGAATGCGGCGACGGCGGCTGCCGAGGCGGCAGTCGCTCCTACGGCGACCCCGCCGACGAGGCGGCGCCGGAGCGCCCGCGAGCGGTGCTGGAACGCCCACGTGGGCGGCACGGCCTCGGGCTCGTTGAGCAGCCCGGACAGCGCGGTGACGTCACGCGTCCACGACCGGCACTCCGCGCAGCCGCGGAGGTGATGCTCGAGGCGAACGATCTGGAGCTCGTCGAGCTCCCCGTCGAGACGGCACGACGCGAGTGCGCGCCAGTCGGAGCAGCGGTCGGGCTGAGTACTCACACTGTTCAAGACGCCGCGGAGGCCGGGAAGTTAGCCTCGACCGGGTCTCGGGGCGCCCCGTTCAGTTGCCGAGCTGCGGGCCGGGCTGGACCGGAAGCTTGTACTCGACGATGAAGTTGTTGACGAGCCACTTGCCGCGGATGTGGTCGAGGCGCATGTCGAAGGCCTGCGGAGCCTTGACGCCCGAGCCGGCGCGCGGGTTGAGCACGACCTGCAGCAGGATCTCGCTCTTCGTCGAGGACGTGACGCGCAGGGTCGCCGTGCTCGCGTTCATCGCCGGATAGGGCTGGACGGGGATGTTGCCCGTGCGCCACTGCTTGAGGCTGATGCCGTTCTTGAGGAACGGGCCCGCGAGCGCGTAGGCGGTATCGAGGTTCTTCCGCACGACGGCCGTCTCGATGAACGTCCGCGCGACCTGGAGCGCCGACGCCGCGGGCGCCACCTTCACGTTCTGCGCCGGCGTCGTGTCGGTCGGCTTCGGCGTGTTGATCGTGGAGACGCTCGCCGGCTGGCCGCTGCCGCGGCTGAGAACGACCGCGAGGAGGGCGGCGACGCCGAGCACGAGCACGGCGGCGCTGACCCACATCAGCCTCCGCTGGTTGCGGGGCGACGCGAGGAAGCCGGCCGGGGATGAAGTCGTCGACGCCATGTGACTCGGATCAAAGTACCAGACGAATTTCGGGCCGGTTGGTTAGTTTCGCCTGCTTAGACGAAGCTTAGAAGGCACGGCGCGAGGGGTCGATCGCCGCCCCGAGCATGACGACGAACAGGCCGAAAACGAACAGTCCCATCGAGGTGAGCCGCGACTCGCGCCGCTCCTCCGGCGTCGCCTTGCGGAGGCTGCGGCGGTTGCGGCTGCGGACGACCATGCCGCCGAGGATCCCGAGCGGGCTCGGACGGATCTCTTCCTCGGCGTCCCGGTCGGCGCGCATCGGACCGCGACTACCGATGGCGAGACTCGCGAAGAGCACCCCGGCGCCGACGAGGTAGTAGCCGACCGCCAGCGCGTGCGGGACGTTCTTGCCGGCGAGCGCGCCGATCGAGGCCGAGATCGCCGCTGTGCCGCCGAGGACGACCGCGAGGATCACGACGAGGCGGCGCAGCGCTGCGCGGAGCACTGGCGCTACTCGGGAGCGGCGGCGGGTGCGGCCTGCTCGGCCGGCGCCGAGGAGCGGCGAAGCTCGTCATCCCCCATCGGCCAGTGCTCGAGGGGGAAGTGGCAGGCGAATTCGTGGTCGCTCGCACCCGAGACCGAGGTCAGCAGCGGCTCGTCGACGTTGCACTTGCCGTCCACGAAGCGCGGGCAGCGCGGATGGAAGCGGCAGGCGGCGGGCGGGTTGATCGGGCTCGGCACGTCGCCGGTGAGCACGATCTGCTTACGCGCCCGTCCGAGGGCCGGATCGGCGATCGGCACGGCCGAGAGGAGCGCCCCGCTGTACGGATGCTTCGGCGCGGCGTAGAGCTCGTCCCTCGACCCGGTCTCGACCGGCTTGCCGAGGTACATGACGAGGACGCGGTCCGAGACGTGGCGGACGACGTTGAGGTCGTGCGCGATGAAGATGTACGTGAGGTCGAAGTCGCGCTGGAGATCCTTGAGGAGGTTGAGGATCTGCGCCTGCACGGAGACGTCGAGCGCCGAGACGGGCTCGTCGCAGATGATCAGCTTCGGGTTGATCGAGAGCGCGCGCGCGATCCCGATGCGCTGCCGCTGGCCGCCGGAGAACTCGTGCGGGAAGCGGTTGTAGTGCTCGGGGTTGAGACCGACGATCTCGAGCAGCTCCTGTACGCGCTTCTTCCGCTCGGCGTCCGTGCCGATGCGGTGAACCTCGAGCGGCTCGGCGATGATCGCGCCGACGCGCTTGCGTGCGTTGAGCGACGCGTACGGATCCTGGAAGACCATCATCATGTCGCGCCGGATCGGCCGCATCTCGGCGCGACCGAGGTGCGTGATGTCGTGCCCGTCGAAGATGACCTTGCCCCCGGTCGGCTCGAGCAGACGGGCGACGCAGCGCGCCATCGTCGACTTGCCGCAACCGGACTCGCCGACCACCCCGAGGGTCTGGCCGGCTTCGACCGTGAAGCTGACACCGTCGACGGCCTTGACCTGGGCGATCTCCTTCTGGAAGACGAGACCCCGGGTGACCGGGAAGTACTTCTGAAGATCCTCGACGACGAGCAGCTCGCTCATACGGCCTTCTCCGCCTGAGCGTCCAACGCGGACTTCGCCACGGCCGCCGTCAGCGCAGCCTTCTTCTGCGCCCAGATGCGGGTGCGATCGCCGGCGTCGAGGTGGCAGCGGAAGTGATGCTCTTCCTTCCCCTCCGCAGGACGCAGCTCGGGCAGCTCCTCGCGACAGCGGTCGAAGGCGTAGGCGCAGCGCGGGTTGAACGCGCAGCCCGGCGGCGGCCGCAGCAGCGACGGCGGCTGGCCGGGGATCTGCTCGAGGCGCTCGGCGTTGATGTCGACGCGCGGCAGCGAGCCGAGCAGGCCCCACGTGTAGGGCATCTCCGGCTTCTCGAAGAGGTCGTCGACCTTCGCCTCCTCGACGACGCGGCCGCCGTACATCACGATCACGTCGTCCGCGAGCTCGGCGACGACGCCGAGATCGTGGGTGATCATCACGATCGCCATGCCGTGCTCGTCCTGCAGCTTCTCCATCAGCCGCAGGATCTGCGCCTGGGTCGTGACGTCGAGCGCGGTCGTCGGCTCGTCGGCGATCAGGACCTCCGGCTGGTTGATCAGCGCCATCGCGATCATCACGCGCTGGCGCATGCCGCCCGAGAACTGGTGCGCGTAGTCGTCGATGCGCGTCTCGGCGCGCGGGATCTCGACCTCCTTGAGGACCTCGATCGCGCGGCGCCTCGCCTCGGCGCGCGGCACGTCGTTGTGGATGAGGACTGCCTCCTCGAGCTGCCACCCGATCTTCTTCACCGGGTTGAGCGAGGTCATCGGGTCCTGGAAGATCATCCCCATCCGCTGGCCACGGATGTTGTGCAGCTGCGACGCGCGCAGGCCGAGGATCTCCTGTCCGTCGAAGCGCACGGAACCGGTCATCTCGGCGTGGCGCGGATCGACGAGACCCATCACCGTGAGGAACGTGACGCTCTTGCCGGATCCCGACTCGCCCACGATGCCGAGCGTCTGGCCGCGGTCGAGCGAGAAGGACACGCCGCTGACCGCCTTGACGACACCGTCGTCGGTGCGGAAGCGCGTGTGGAGATCCTGGACTTCGAGTAGCGCCATTCGCTACGTCAGCCGGATCCGTGGGTCAAGCCACGCGTAGAGGACGTCGACGATGAAATTGAAGACGATCACCGAGAGGGTCGCGAAGAGGACGATCCCGACGATCGTGGGCAGGTCGAAGCGCGGCCCCGACTGGATCAGCTGCTGGCCGAGCCCGGGCATCCCGAAGACGATCTCGATCAGGGCGACGCCGCCGAGGAGCAGGCCGAGGTCCATCCCGAGGATCGTGACGACCTGGAGCATGCTGTTCCGCAGCACGTGCTGGAAGAGCACGCGCGCAGGAGAGGCGCCCTTGGCCTGCGCCGTCCGGACGTAGTCCTCCGACATCGTCTCCATGACGTTGGCGCGAATGAGCCTCGTGTAGAGGGCCGCGCTGCCGACGGCGAGGGTGAGCCAGGGCAGGATCAGGTGGTAGGCCCACTGGCCGACGCCGGAGCAGCCTCCGACCGAGTGGTTCGGGATCGGGCTGCAGTAGTCGTTGATCGGCGTCCAGCCGAGCTTGAAGCTGACGAGGTAGATGAGGATCAGGCCGACCCAGACCGCCGGCGCCGAGATCCCGAAGAGGACGAAGACCATTCCCATGCGATCGAGGATCGAGCGCGGGCGGAGCGCCGAGATGACTCCGGTCGGGATGGCGATCAGGAGATAGAGGACGACGCCGCCGAAGACGATCGAGGCGGTGACGGGGATCTCCTGGGCAAGCTCGGTGCGGACCGGCAGCCCGTTCGCGTAGGAGTGCCCGAAGTCGGCGTGGCGGACGAGGTTCCAGACGAACAGCCAGTACTGCTGGTAGATCGGCAGGTCGAGGTGCAGGGCATGCCGGATGTGGGCCACGATCTCCGGCTTCGTCGCCTTGCCGGCCGCGAGCACGGCCGGGTCGGAGGGGACGACGAAGAAGATCAGGTACGTGATCATCGTCGCCGCCACGAAGAGGAAGAACGCCCAGAAGAGGCGGCGGATGAGGAAATAGCCCACGGTGTGTCTCTGTCTGTGTCGGGTTAGTCGACGAGGTGAATCGTACGTGGTTTTTCGGAGGGGCGCCCGAGGGCGCCCCTCCGTTCGTTCGTCCTACTAGTGGGTCCCTACTTGAGCGTGATCGCGTTCCAGAAGGGCTGGCCCCACCATGCGCTGTAGACCCAGTTGCCGACCCGGTTCGACGTCATGATCCGCGAGTTGGCGATCTGCGTCGGGAGAATCGGCGCGTAGTGCGTCATGAACAGCTTGTCGAGCGCGCCATACGCGGCGGCCCGCTTGGCACCCGTCAACGAGGCGGCGTGATCCATCGCCGTGTTGAAGCGGGCGTTGTTGAAGTACTCGTAGTCCGTGTTGCCGGTATCGCCGATGGTGCGACCGTCGAAGTTGACGTTGATGTAGTCGTAGCCGTCGGCGTAGTCAGCGCACCAGCCGCCGTAGGCGGTGATGTTGTAGCCGTTCGGCCCTTCCGCGGTCGCCTTCGTCTCGAGGGCGCCGTAGAAGTTCGACGGATCGGACGGCTGCAGGCTGGGATTCATCCCGAGCTTCGTGGCCTGAGCCTGGATGTACTCGGCGACGTTCGTCTGGTAGACGCTCGCAGCACGGTAGTAGATGACGAGCGGAGCACCGGTGAGCGCGCTGCCACCGACCTGCTTCGCCTTGTTGAGGTCACCGTTGGCCCCGTACACGTCGAACTTCTTGTAGCCGGGGATGGCGGGGACGAGCACCTGGTCAGACGCAGCGCCGGACAGCGCGCCCGCGAAGTTGATGATCGCGTTGCGGCTGATGGCGTAGTTCAGCGCCTTGCGGATGCTGGCCTTGGACGTCGAGTGGTCGGCCGCCCGCGTGTTCAGCGCGTTCCAGGTGATGCACGTCGTCGGGCCGACATGGAAGCGGCCCTTGTTGACGCCGTACTTCGCGATCGTCTTCGAGACGTCCTGCGAGGGGACGCCCGCGAGGTCGACCTGGTTCTTCTCAGCCTGGAGGAGCTGCGGATCGCCGTTCGACGTCGGGTAGCTCTTCACGATGATCTGGTTCGGGTTCGCCGGCCAGTTCGTCTTGAAGTAGCTGCTCTTCGGGAAGTGCGGGTTCCGCTTGATCACGGTCAGCTGGTTGAGGTTGTTGCTGGTGATGTAGTACGGACCGGCCGACGCGTACTTCAGGACGCCGGCGTCGCTGTTCGAGTACGGCATGTTCGACGGGATGGCCTGGAACCACGGCATACCCATGATGCCGATGAACTGCGGGACGACCTGGGTCAGGTGGAGCGTGAGCGTGAGACCCTTGGCCGTGACGCCGGAGATGTGCTGCGGCGGGTTCTGGCTGCACTGCGGCCCGTGCGGGCACGCGTACGGGCCCGTCTGGGCGAATGCCTGACCGCCCTTGAGGAAGACGTCGAGCCCGTCGTAGATCCCGTACGGGGCGAACATCTGCGGGCTGATGTTCCGCTCGAAGGACCGCTGGAACGACGCCGCCGTGACCGGCGTGCCGTTGCTGAACTTCAGGCCCTTGCGAATGTGGAACGTGTAGGTCTTCCCGTCCTTCGAGACGGTCGGGAACGACGCGGCAGCCTCAGGAATGAGCTGCGTGCCGGCCGCACCGGCCTTCGTCGGGAAGTTCACCAAGGTCATCTCGGTGTTGTAGAGCAGCCCCCAGTCATTGCTGACGTACGAGAGCTGCGGGTCGAGCGTGTCGAACGCGCCGACCTGCGTGACGACCAGGTTCCCGCCAGTCTTGGCGGCCCGATGCGTCTTCGCCGTAGCCACACCAACGACCATGGCGGCGGCGAGCAACGCTACTCCCATGCTCAGCATGAACAGGGAGAGCAGATGCTTCCTGCGCATATGACTCCTTCCGTGTCGGCGCCGCACGCCCTCACGCGCGGCCCGGTTGTGGTGAGTGAGAGACACCAGTTAGTAGAGACGTTCGTCGAGCGAAAGAGTTAGAGAGGAAATCTTCACGGCCGCAGGGCTCGGGGTCAGATCCGCGAGCGCGGGTCGAAGGCGTCGCGGAGACCGTCGCCGAGGAGGTTGAAGGCGATCGTCGTGAGGAGGATCGCCGCGCCCGGCAACAGGAGGATCCAGGCGTCCGTCTGGACGTAGGTCGGAGCCTGCGCGAGCAGGTTGCCCCAACTCGCGGTCGGCGGCACGATCCCGAGCCCGATGTACGAGAGGCCGGCCTCGCCGAGGATGTTCCCGGCGACGAGGATGCTCGAGTAGACGATGATCGGCGCGACGAGGTGCGGCAGCAGATGCGACCGCATGATCCGCCAGTCGCTCGCTCCCGTCATCCGCGCGGCCTCGACGAACTCCTTCTCGCGGAGCGAGAGGATGACGCCGCGCATGATCCTCGCCGGATAGAACCAGCCGAAGACGCTGAAGATGAGCACGAGCGTGAAGACGCCGTGCTGGAGGACGCCGAGCGTGACGCCGTTCAGCTGCGGGCCGGCCACGATGGCCAGGCCGATGATGAACAGGAGCACGGGGAAGACCATCACGATCTCGATCAGGCGCGAGATGACGGTGTCGACCCAGCCGCGGAAGTAGCCGGCGAGCAGTCCCATCACGACGCCGATCGTGACGGAGAAGAAGGTCGCGAGGACGCCGACCTCGAGCGAGGTCTGAGCGCCGTAGAGAAGCCGCAGGAACATGTCGTGACCGGTCTGGTCGGCTCCGCCGAGGATGAACAGCGTGTGGCCGAAGTGACCGGGGGCGCCCGTGTACGGGGCGAGCGAGACGTGCGTCCACGGCGGCACCGGCACGTCCGAGACCTGCGTGACGGCGGTGAGGAAGATGTCGTTCGGCCCGTGGCCGAGCAGGTGGGCGGCGAGCGGGCCTCCGGCGAACGCTGCGATGAAGAGGCAGACGATGAAGCCGGCGCTGATGACGGCCAGCTTGTCCCGCCTGAAGCGGACCCAGACGAGCTCCCAGTAGCCGCGGGCCTTGACCTCGGCCTCCGACGGCACGGCGACTGGGGGCCGGATCCCGGTGTGTTCGACGCTCGCGCTCACGACCGCGAGGAAAGTACCGTAAAGAGGGTCGGGTTGCCACCCATTCGACTCGATTGGACGTGCGCGCAGCGGAAAAGTTAGGCGGCTAGGCGGTGCGCTCGGCGGCGAGACGGGCGAACCAGTCGAGCGCCTCGGGGTTGGCGAGCGAGTCTCGGCTCGCCACATCCTCCATTCGCGCCCCGGTCAGGAGCCGCTTCACAGGCACCTCGAGGATCTTGCCGGAGAGCGTGCGCGGGATCGCCGGCGCGGCCCGCACCTCGTCGGGGACGTGCCGCGGCGAGCAGTCCTCGCGGATCCGGCGGCGAATCTCCGCCGTGAGCTCGTCGTCCAGCTCGGCTCCTCCGCGCAGGACGACGAAGAGAGCGATCCGGCTGCCGTCGCCGTCCGGGATCTCGACGACGAGCGCGTCGAGCACGTCGTCGAACGCGAGGACGGAGCGGTAGAGCTCGCTCGTCCCCATCCGCACGCCGCCGCGGTTGATCGTCGCGTCGGAGCGGCCCGTGATGATCGCCGTCCCCCGCTCGGTGATCTCGATCCAGTCGCCGTGGCGCCAGACTCCCGGGAACTCCGCGAAGTAGCTCTCGCGGTAGCGCGAGCCGTCCTCGTCCCCCCAGAGATAGAGAGGCATCGACGGCATCGGCTCGGTGATCACGAGCTCGCCGACGTCGCCGACGAGCGGCCGGCCGTCCTCGCTCCACGCCTCGACCTTCGCGCCAAGCGCGCGCGCCTGCAGCTCGCCGCGGTAGACGGGCAGGACCGGGACGCCGCCGACGAACGCGGTGCAGACGTCGGTGCCGCCGGACGTGGAGAAGAGCCACGTGTCCTCGCCGAGCTCGTCGCGCACCCAGTCGAAGCCTTCGGGCGAGAGCGGCGAGCCGGTCGAGCCGACGCTGTCGAGGCGGGAGAGGTCGCGGCCCGCGCGCGGCTCGACTCCGTCCTTCTGGCAGGCGGCGATGTAGCCGGCGCTCGTGCCGAAGCACGTGATGCCGGCCGCGTCGGCGAGATCCCAGAGCGTGCCGAGGTTGGGGTAGGCGGGATTGCCGTCGAAGAGGACGATCGCCGCGTCTGAGAGCAGCCCGCCGACGAGGAAGTTCCACATCATCCAGCCGGTGGTCGTGAACCAGAAGACGCGGTCGCCGGCGCGCGCGTCGAGGTGGAGGCGGAGCTTCTTGAGGTGCTCGAGGAGGATGCCGCCCTGCCCGTGCACGATCGCCTTCGGCAGGCCGGTCGTGCCCGAGCTGTAGAGCACCCAGAGCGGGTGGTCGAACGGCAGCTGCGCGAAGTCGAGCTCCGCCGGCGGCAGTTCCCAGTCGCCGCCCGCGAGATACGGGAGGACGAGCGTCCGCTCGACCGTGGGCAGCTCCCGCTGCAGCGCCGCACGCGCGTCGCTCCGGTCGAAGTCCTTGCCGCCGTAGCGGTAGCCGTCGACCGCGAGGAGCACCTTCGGCTCGATCTGGGCGAAGCGGTCGACGACGCTGCGGACGCCGAACTCGGGCGCGCAGCTCGACCAGACCGCGCCGATGCTCGCGCAGCCGAGAAAGGCGGCGACCGTCTCCGGGATGTTCGGGAGATAGGCGGCGACGCGGTCTCCGGCGACGACTCCCGACTCCCGCAGCGCTCCTGCCACCGCGCCGGCCCGGGCTCGCAGCTCTCCCCACGTCCACTCGCCGAGCGGCCGGAGCTCGGAGGCGTGGAGGATCGCCGGCTCGGAGTCGTCGCGATTCCGGAAGACGTGCTGCGCGTAGCTGAGCTCGGCGCCGGGGAACCACTCCGCGCCGGGCATCTCGCGGCGGCCGAGGACGCGGTCGAACGGCGCGCTCGCCTCGACCGCGAAGAACTCCCAGATCGAGCCCCAGAACCCCTCGAGGTCGCCGACCGACCACTGCCAGAGATCGTGGTAGCCCTCGAGCCGCAGGCCGCGCGTCTCGTTCAGCCACTCCCGGTAGCGCGTGATCGTTGCGGACGCAACTCGCTCGGGGCTCGGCTCCCAGACGATCGGCGGCGCGTCGGACACGAAGCCGATGCTAGCCCCGTGCCCAACAAGACATGACGCACCTGGACACGTCCGGTGCCAGGCACCGGACGTGTCCAGAACGGCCCAGCGCCGCGCAACCAGGCGCGGCGATGTCTATTGAAGCCATGTCCGGTGCCTGGCACCGGACATGGCTGGTTGGGATATGTCCCGGCCGGACGGGCTATTGCTTTCGGGCGATGGCGCGGGCCAACTCGCGCTTCGACATCTTCGAGCGGCCCGCGACGCCGAGGCGCCTTGCCCGCTCGTAGAGCTGCTCCTTCGTGTTCTGCTCGACGTCGACGCCGCCGAACGTCTCCCCCTCGCCCCGGCGCTTCTGCGCCGTCGTCTTCTTCGAGCGAGGATCGCTCGGGCCGGGCTCGCGCTTCGGAACCCAGCGGTCGCCGCGCTTCTCGTGCGTGCGCTTCAGCGCGGCCATCGCCGTCCGGTGGGCGCGCTCGCCCTCGCCGTACTGCTCGGCCGCCGCGTCGTGCGCCTTCGCGAACGTCCGCTGCGCCTTCGAGCCGGAGCGCTTCAACGTGTCCGGCAGCTCCGAGCGTCTCACCCTGTCCTTCGTCGCCATCTTCGGCATCTCAGCCGGCGGCCTCCTGGTTGAGGCCGGCCTTGAACATACCGCCGGTCGCGATCTTCGTCAGGAGCTTGTCGGCCTGCGATTCCTCGTCGAGCGTCTGGTCCATGAGCTCGCGGATCGAGTCGAGGCCGCAGTCGTCGGCGAGCTGGCGCGCGGTCCCATACGCGGCGATCTCGTAGTGCTCGACCCGCTGCGCGGCGGCGATCAGGGCCGCGTCCTTCGCGGTCGGGTCGCCGTCCATCTCGACGATCTCCTCGCCCTCGGCGATGAGGCCCTTCATCCCCTTGCACTCCTCGCTCGGGGAAGTGATGCCGAGCTCGCCGAGCGCCTCCTCGACGCGCTTCACGTGGCCGCGCGTCTCGTCGAGATGCTCCTGGAACGCGGTCTTCAGCTCGTCGTGGTGCGCCGCCTGCGCCAGCTTCGGCAGAGCGCCGACGAGCTGGGTCTCGGCGCTGTGCAGGTCCTCGAGCTGCTCCTTCAGAACGTCCTTGAGCGAATGGAATCCCATCGCCAGTCCCCTTTCCTCGGATGCGTGATTTCCCGCAAGCAGGTTCCGCGCTTCCCGATGCCCAAACCGGGGACCCGTCAGTAAGGTGCGGCAATGGCCGAAGACACGCTCACCACCACGGACACGCTGACCATTCGCGACAACCGCACGGGGGAAGAGGTCGAGATTCCCGTCGTCGACGGGACGATCCACGCGACCGAGCTCCGCAAGCTCGGCCTCATGTCGTACGACCCGGCCTTCCTCAACACCGCCTCGACGCGAAGCTCGATCACGTACATCGACGGCGACGCCGGCATCCTCCGCTATCGCGGCTATCCGATCGAGCAGCTCGCCGAGGACGCGAGCTTCCTCGAGATCGCGTGGCTCCTGTTCGAGGGCGAGCTGCCGACGAAGGAGCAGCTCGAGGCGTGGCAGGACGAGGTTCGCCTGCACACGTACGTCCACACGAACGTCACGCAGTTCCTCGACGGCTTCCGCCACGACGCGCACCCGATGGGGATGCTGCTCGGGGCGACCGCCGCGCTCTCGACCTTCTATCCCGACGCGAAGGAGATCGGCGACGAGGAGAGCCGCCGCCTCCAGCGCGTGCGCCTCATCGCGAAATTCCCGACGATCGCCGCCTGGGTCTTCCGCCACAGCCGCGGACTGCCGTACGTCTTCCCGCGCAACGACCTCGACTACATCGGCAACTTCGTCAACATGACGTTCGAGATCGGCGGGCGGCACGAGCCGAATCCCGTGCTGCAGCGGGCGCTCGAGATCCTGCTCATCCTCCACGCCGACCACGAGCAGAACTGCTCGACGAACGCCGTGCGCGGCGTCGGCTCCTCGCAGGTCGATCCCTTCTCCGCCGTCTCGGCCGGGATCGCGGCGCTCTACGGGCCGCTGCACGGCGGCGCGAACGAGGCCGTGCTCCGGATGCTCGACGAGATCGGCGACGTCAAGAACGTCCCCGCCTTCATCGAGGGAGTGAAGAAGCGCGAGCGGCTGCTCATGGGCTTCGGCCACCGCGTCTACAAGAACTACGACCCGCGCGCCAAGCTGATCAAGCGCGTCGCCGACGACGTCTTCGCGCAGACCGGGCTCGACCCGAAGCTCGAGATCGCGCTCGAGCTGGAGCGGATCGCGCTCGAGGACGACTTCTTCGTCGAGCGCAAGCTCTACCCGAACGTCGACTTCTACTCCGGGATCATCTACCGGGCGATGGGCTATCCGACCGACTACTTCACGGTGCTCTTCGCGCTCGGGCGGCTGCCCGGCTGGCTCGCGCAGTGGGAGGAGATGCTCGAGGACCCCGAGCAGAAGATCGCCCGGCCGCGGCAGGTCTACACGGGTTACGACGAGCGCGACTTCGTGCCGCTCGACCAGCGCTAGCTAGGAGACCTTCGCGCAGGCGCGGGTGGGCGTCGTCTGCGTCCGCCACGAGCCGCCGGCGAGGATCTCCTCCGACACGCAGAGCTGCGTCCCCGTCGGCAGCTTCTTCGGGACGGCGAAGCGGGGGAAGTCGCCGACCGACGCGCGCTCCTCGGCAAGGGTGTCGTGACACCCGTCGCCGGTGGTGACGGTGTGGCCGGCCTGGTCCTTGCAGAACGTCTGATCCGGCGGGAGGCCGTGATGCGTCCGGCCGGGGAACGTGCCGCCGTCGGTCGCGAGGACGAGCCGCCACGTCTTGCCGGCCAGCGGAGACTCCGTAGCCGAGAGATAGGCGATCGCGTCGGTGACGGTCGAGCCGTTGTGGAAGACCTTCAGACAGAGGTGCCCCTGCGGCTCGGGCGAGCACGGCAGCGAGATCCCTCCCGAGCCACCGCAGCCGGCCAGCAGGACGACGCCGACGAGCGCAACGACAATGCCGATCAACCCCCGCGGCACGGCGCGATTCTACGGATGCCAAAGTGGCCGCGCCACGCAACGCTGGGGGCATGGACGGGCATTCGCTTGCCCGGCGCTCGGCGGCCGAGGCCGTCGGCACCGGGCTCCTCGTCTTCGTCGGCGGCGGCTCGATCCCCGCCCTCCTCCTCCTCGACGACGGCAAGGCCTTCACGGGGCCCGACCTCGGCCTCGTCGCTCTCGCCTTCGGCGCCGTCGTCGCCGCCTGCGTCTACGTGCTCGGGCCGATCTCCGGCTCGCACATCAACCCCGCGGTGACCGTCGCGTTCGCCGCGACGCGCCGCTTCCCGTGGCGGGAGGTTCCCGCCTACGTGACGGCCCAGCTCGCCGGCGCGGCCGGCGGCGCGTTCCTCATGTGGGGCGTCTTCGGCTCGCGGGGCACCCGCCTCGGCGACGGCTTCGGCCTCGCCTACTTCGACCGGGGAACCGTGAGCTGGGGATCCGCCTTCCTCGCGGAGGCGATCGCCACCGCGATCTTCCTCTTCATCATCGTCGGGGCGATCGATCACCACACGCCGCAGACTGTCGCCGGCGTCCTGATCGGCATCACGCTCGCGGCGATCGTCCTCGCGATCGGGCCTCTCACCTGCGCCGCGATGAACCCGGCCCGCGTCTTCGGGCCGCTCCTCGTGCAGACGGTCGACGGGTCGGGCGCGCACAACTGGCTCCAGCTGATCGGCGCGTACGCGCCGGCGGAGCTGCTCGGTGCGATCGTCGCCGCCTTCGGCTACGACGCGCTCAAGGGAAGAGCGCCGTCAGCGCATCCCGCTGCTCAGGCGAAAGCGGAGACGCGAGCGCAGCGAGCGCCGGCTGCAACTGTGCGGGGCGTCGCGGCCCGATAACGACGGAGACGAGCGGATCGACGAGGAGCCAGGCGAGCGCGAGCGCGGCCGGATCGCCGCGCCGCTCGAGCTCCTCCAGGCGGTCGAAGACCTCGTCGGCCTGGAGATGCGCGTACGCCTCGGGCCGCTTCGTCATCCGCGAGCCCTCGGGCAACGCTTCGCCGCGGCGGTACTTGCCCGTCAGCCAGCCGCCCGCGAGCGGGCTGAAGGCCTGGAACCAGACACCGTGCTCGGCGCAAAGCGGCAGGACCTCCCGCTCCTGCTCGCGGTCGAGGAGCGAGTAGGAGTTCTGGACGGCAGCGACCGAGCCGGCGGCGACCGCCTCGCGAAGCCGGCCGCCGTCGACGTTGCTGAACCCATAGGCGCCGATCTTCCCCGCCGCGACGAGCTCCTCGAAGACGCCCACGACCTCCGCGACCGGCACCGCGGCGTCCCATTCGTGCGCGAGATAGAGGTCGACGCGGTCGACCCCGAGTCGGTCGAGGCTCGTATCGATCTGCCGCCGGACGCGCGCGGGCGCGAGGCCGTGATCCTCGCCCTCGTCCATCCGGTAGTAGGTCTTCGTCGTCAGGCGGAGCCCGTCGGGGCGGCGCGACCGGATCCACGCGCCGATGTACGTCTCGCTGTGGCCGCCGCCGTACGCGTCGGCGGTGTCGAACCACGTCAGGCCCGCCTCCCACGCCGCGTCCATGAGCTCGAACGCCTGCTCCTCCGTCTCGCCCTGGCCGAAGAACGCCGGCGCCGAGCCGACCCCGCCGAAGTTCCCGCAACCGAGGATTACGCGAGGGTAGGCTCGCTCCATGGCGGCGACCCTATTGGACGTCGAGGCGATCCGCGCGCGCTACTCCTCGCTGCGGGACGGCGGCTTCGCGTTCCTCGACGCGCCCGGCGGCTCGCAGGTGCCGGACGAGGTCGGCGACGCGATCGCCCGCGCGCTGCGCGAGGCGAGCGCGAATCTCGGCGCACCGTACGAGACCGGGCGCCGGGTGGAGGAGATCCTCACCCGCGCCCGCGCCGACGCCGGCCGCTTCCTCGGCTGCTCCGCGGACGACGTGATCTTCGGCGCGAACATGACGACGCTCGACTTCGCGCTGACACGCACCGCCGCGCGCGACTGGCGGGAAGGCGACCGGATCCTCGTCTCCCGTCTCGACCACGACGGCGGCGTCGCGCCCTGGGTCGAGCTCGCCGCCGACCGCGGCTTCGAGCTCGACTGGATCGACGTCGACGAGCAGCTCCGGCTCGACCTCGCCGATCTCGAGCGGAAGCTCGACGAGCGCGTCCGCGTCGTCGCCTGCGTTGCAGCGTCGAACGCGGTCGGGACGATCACGGACGTCGCGCGCGTCGCGGAGCTCGCGCACGCCGCCGGCGCGCTGTGCTGGGTCGACGCCGTCCACTACGCGGCGCACGAGCCGCTCGACGTCGAGGCGCTCGGCGTCGACGTCCTCCTCTGCTCGCCGTACAAGTTCTGCGGCCCGCACCTCGGCCTCGCCTACGGCCGGCACGACCTGCTCGAGTCGTGGCGCGCGTACAAGGCGCGGCCGGCGGGCTCGACGCCGGTCGGGAGGAAGTTCGAGACGGGCACCGCGCCGTACGAGCTCCTCGCCGGCTTCTCGGCGACGATCGCCTACCTCGACTCGCTCGGCGGGCTCGCTCCGCTCCGCGACTACGAGCGGCAGCTCGGCGCGCGCTTCCTCGAGACGCTGCCGGAGTCGGTGACCGTCTACGGGCTGCCGACGATGGACGGACGCGTGCCGACGTTCCTGCTCAACGTCGCCGGCGTGGAAGCGGCCGGCGTCGCGACGCGCATGGCCGAGCGCGGCTACGGCGTCTGGGCGCACGACAGCTGGTACTCGCTCGGCCTGCGCGAGAAGCTCCCGTACCCGCGTGACGCGGTGCGGGTCGGCTTCATCCACTACAACACGGTGGAGGAAGTCGACGGCTTCGTACGCGAGCTCACCTCCCTGAGCTAGGGCTTTCTCCGGATGCGGCCCGTCGCCGGGCGCGCGACCGTTTCCCGTGTGTTGATCGTTGCCGCCATCGGTGGGAACGCGCTTCTGCGTCGCGGCGAGCCGCTCACGCACGCTGCCCAGCAGCGGAACCTCGAGACGGCCTGCGACGCGCTCGCGCCGCTCGCGCACGAGCACCGGCTCGTCCTCACGCACGGCAACGGCCCGCAGGTCGGGCTGCTCGCGCTCGAGGACGAGAAGGGCGGCGGCTTCCCGCTCGACGTCCTCGACGCCGAGACCGAGGGGATGATCGGCTACCTCCTCGACCGCGAGCTCCGCAGCCGGCTGCCCGGACAGGAAGTCGCGACGCTGCTCACGCAGGTTCGCGTCTCGCCGGGCGATCCCGCCTTCGGCGCGCCGAGCAAGCCGGTCGGGCCGGTCTACACCGCGTCGGAGGCGGAACGCGCGCACCGCAAGCACGGCTGGACGCTCGCGCCGGACGGGACCGGGTACCGCCGCGTCGTCCCGTCGCCGCAGCCACTCGAGATCCTCGGCCTCGCGGGCGTCGAGCTTCTCGTCGAGCGCGGCTTCGTCGTGATCTGCGGCGGCGGCGGCGGCATCCCCGTCATGCCCGATTCCGACGGCGTGCTCCGGGGAGTCGAGGCCGTGATCGACAAGGACCTCCTCGCCGCGCTGCTCGCCGAGCGGCTCGGCGCCGACCTGCTCCTCCTGCTCACGGACGTCAACGGCGCCGTCAGAGACTGGGGCACGCCCGAGGCCCGCCCGATCAAGACGACGACTCCGGGCCGGCTGCGGCGGCTCGACTTCGCCGCCGGCTCGATGGGGCCGAAGGTCGAGGCGGCGTGCCGCTTCGTCGAGCGCACCGGCGGCGAGGCCGTGATCGGCCCGCTCGCCGAGGCGGCGACGCTGCCCGAGCGCGGCGGGACGCGCGTGATTCCTGCTAGGCGGGCGTCTCGCCGGCCAGGACGCGAGCCAGCACCGTCGCGTCCACGTTCCCGCCACTGACGACACAGACGCAGCGGTCGTCCCGCTTCAGCGCGGCCGCGAGCGCGAGCGCGCCCGCCCCCTCCGCCACGACGTGAGCGCGGGAGGCGAGGAGGCGAACGGCGTCGGCGGCCTCGTCGAGCGTCACCGCGACGGCCTCGTCGACGAGCTCCCGCGCGCGCTCCCACATCCCCGGCAGAACGGCCCGGCCACCGGCGCCGTCGATCCACGACGGGCGGAACTCGATCGCGCGCGGCTTGCGGTGACCGAGCGACGCGGTGAGCGGCGCCGCCGTCTCGGGCTCGACCGCGACGACGCGCACCTCCGGCCGCAGCGCCTTCAACGCGCTCGCGATCCCCGCCGTCAGCCCGCCGCCGCCCCACGGGATCAGGACGGTGTCGAACTCCGGCGCGTCCTCGGCGAGCTCGAGCCCGATCGTCCCGTTCCCGGCCATCACCGCCTCGTCGTCGACCGGATGGACGAACAGGCCGTCGACGCCGTCGCGGCCGCGGTCGACCATCGCCTGCCACCACTCCTCGTGCGAGACGGGAATCACCTCCGCCCCGAGCGCCTCGACCCGGTCGAGCTTCGCGCGCGGCGCATCCGCGGGAGCGATGACGCGCGCCGCGACGCCCGCCTCCCGCGCCGCCCACGCGACTCCCTGCGCCATGTTCCCGGCGCTCGCCGTGACGACCCCGCCGGCGAGCTCCGGCGCCGACGCCGCGCGGATCGCCGACAGCGCACCGCGCAGCTTGAACGAGCCGACGGGCTGGAGGCACTCGAGCTTGAGAAGGATCCGAGGATCGGGGGCGTACGGGACGAGCGGCGTGCGGAGGACGTCGTCGCCGAGCCGCTCGCGTGCCCGGCGGATCTCCTCGAGCGGGATCAATCCGACTGCTTCGCCAGCTCGGTGAGCTGCGTCCGCACGGTCCACAGCTCGGGATACAGCTTGTGCTTGATCAGGCCGGCGAGGAGCTCGACCGGCGTTCCCTGTGTCCCGATCACGTCCTCGCCGATCACGCGGCCGACCATCTTCACGTGCCGGAAGCGCCAGACGCCGACCTGCTCGTCCCAGTCGATCAGCGCCTCGGCGAGCTGGTAGAGATCCTCGTTCTCGCGGCCCTGCGTGTAGACCTCGAGGAGCGAGAGGCCGCGTTCCTTCCGCAGTCCGTCGAAGGCGTTCCACAGCCGCGGCGAGATGCGGCGGATCTCGCGGAAGCCGGGCGAGTCGAAGCCGGAACCGTGCCCGAGGACGCGGCGGATCTCCTGGTACTCCCACGGCGACATCAGCTCGAGGTGCTCGAGGAACGAGATGACGTAGCGCATCGCGTGGTTCGCGCGGAGCAGCAGACGCAGCGCCGCGGCGATGTCGCGCGCCTCGACGAGGCGCGTCGCCTCCTCCACCTCGGCTGTCGCGTGCTTGAGCCAGAGCTCGGAGGACTGGTGCACGGTCTGGAAGAGGAGCTCGTCGCGGTGCACCCACTCGTCCGGCGTCTTCTGGAGGGCGAGGAGCTCGTCGGTTCGAAGGTAGCGCTCGTAGTCGGAAGCGCCCGGCCCGTCGAGGATCGGCTGGAACTCGTCCGCGTTCGGCGCGCCGCTGCTCACCAGATCCGCATCTCCAGCCCGGCGAGTGGCACGCCACCGTCCTCGGTCACCAGCCACGTGTCCTGCATGTAGAGGCATTCTCGTCCATCGGCCGAGATGGCGTGCGGGTGCATGGAGAAGACCATGTTCGCCTCGAGCTCCGTCTCGATGCCCTCGCCGAGGCGCGGATGCTCGATCATCGTCATCCCGATCGAGTGGCCGGTCACGTGGCCGAGGTGGTAGCCGCGATCCGTGAAGCCCTGCGAGACGGCGCGATGGACGTCGTGCGCGGTCGCGCCGGGCCGGAGGACGGTCTGGGCAACCTCGTAGTACTCCTCGTACGCCTCGAGCATCCGCTGCACCTCGGCACTCGGCGCCCCGAGCGCGCGGGAGACCTCGACCCAGTGGCCGCCCGGGCCGGCGATCTCGAGGGACGGGATGGTGAACTCGCCGAAGATCGTGTCGGCGCGGGCGATCGCGAACTCGGCGCCGACGAGGACCATGTTCATCGTCAGCCGTCCGCAGCCGCGCTCGACGAAGAGCTCCTCCGCAGGTGCGAGCACCTCGGCCGCGTTCCTGCCCGACGCCCACGCCTTGCGGAAGGCGTGGAAGCCCGCGACGTTGATCGCGACGCTCTCCCGCACCGACTCGAGCTCGGCGTCGGACTTCACGGCGCGGGCGAGGTCGTACCCGGCGTCCCAGTTGACGAGCTCCGCATGCTCGTGGAGCGCGACGAAGTCGCGCGTGGTCATTACATAGTCGAGCCCGTAGACGCCGACCCGCTTGCCGCGGAGCCGGTCGGCGAGCCACTCGCCGGGCCGGTCGGCGAAGACCTGCTCCTCGATCCGGGAGTCGCCATGCTCCCCGACGTAGCGCGCCTCCGCCGGGAAGACGATCGCCGGCTCGCCGTCCACGGGAAGAAGCACGTACGCGTAGCGGTGGACGATCTGGAAGCCGGAGAGGTACGTCACCGCGCCCTCGAAACCCGTGTACTCGGAGCCGCAGACGAGCGCAGCGTCGAGGTTGTCCCGCTCGAGAGCCTCACGCACCCGCAAATGCCTCGTGGCCAGATCTATGTCCACGATGCCTCCAATCCCTTGATGAGTGCGTGGATCATGGCGTGGCGTGGCGTCGCCACGCCACACTCCCCGCCGAAGCGGACGATGCCGCCGTTGAGATAGTCGACCTCGGTCTGCCGGCGCGCCTCGACGTCCTGCAGCATCGACGCCTTGTGGTCGTAGGCGACCTCCGGCTTCGCCGCGTGGTCGATCAGCTCCTCCGGATCGGCGTCGAGCTCGATCCCTTGCGCAGCGGCGACGGCCTTCCCCTCGTCGACGAGAGAGGAGACGAGCGCGCGGAGGTCGGGCCGTTCGCAGACCCGGCCGTGCGTAAGGCCGGTCAGGGCGCCGATCGGGTTCGTCGAGGCGTTGAAGATCAC
>Ga0070741_10006626_pt1 | contig 24734 bp, 17 predicted proteins | sample Coa_R1_4_FD_66440 | JGI IMG/M metagenome (GOLD analysis project Ga0070741, IMG submission 66440) | Surface soil microbial communities from Centralia Pennsylvania, which are recovering from an underground coalmine fire - Coalmine... | ecosystem: Environmental > Terrestrial > Soil > Unclassified ... | reverse complement strand
TTCGGCAAACGAAAACCCGAGTCCGCTCCATTGATCAATCGCGGTGCCGTTCTTGTCGAATCCTGCAGCGAGGCCCAAAGGGTGCGGAATCGGATGTTGGAACAAGGTTGTGCGAAGGTGTGGCTCGTTGGGCGCCGCGCAGGTTACGAACCCGTTTTCGATGAGCCACAACGCCAGATTGTGCGCACGCTCCGCATCCATTCGAAAAGCGAAGGGTTTGATCAGTTTTTCGTAAATCACCAGGGCGCGCCTTGTTCGCATCGAAACCTACCTCAAACCGCCTTTGGGTATCCTCACGCGTCCACCCATGCGGTTCGATCAGCGCACGCACTTCGCCGGAGAGTTGAGGCCGAGCGACGTCGGAAAGACGGTCTGTCTGAACGGATGGTGTCACAGGGTGCGCGACCTGGGAGGACTGCTTTTCGTTGATCTTCGAGACCGGTCGGGCATCTGCCAGCTGTTTTTCGATCCCGCAAAGTTCGAAGGCTTGAAGAGCCTGCGCAGCGAATGCGTTCTTTCGATTACGGGAGAAGTGGTGATGCGTTCGCCCGAAGCGGTCAACCCAAAAATCCCCACGGGCGAAATCGAAATCCGCGTTGACAACTTCGCGGTGCTTGCGGATTGCGACGTTCTGCCGTTTCCTGTTTCCGACGAAGAGCAGATGGAAAACGTGAGCGAAGAACTTCGCATCAAACACCGTTATCTGGATCTTCGCCGGCCTTCGATGTATCGAAGTCTTGCGGTGCGCGCGGAGTGCGTTCGGTTGATTCGTGAGTTTCTTGACCAGCGCGGATTCATCGAAGTGGAAACGCCGATTTTCACGCGCAGCACTCCCGAAGGCGCGCGCGATTACCTGGTTCCTTATCGGCTGGAGCCTGGAAAATTTTACGCCCTTCCGCAAAGTCCGCAGCAATATAAGCAGCTGCTGATGGTTGCTGGCTTTGAAAAGTATTACCAGATTGCAAAATGCTTTCGCGATGAGGCCCAGCGCGCAGATCGGCAGCCCGAATTCACTCAGCTCGATTTGGAAATGAGTTTCGTTGTGCAGGAAGATATTTTGACGCTTGCCGAAGCGATGACCCGGCATGTGTGCAACGCGTGCATCCAAAAGTTTGAACTCGATCTCGATCCGGTTGGGCCGTTTCCCAGGATCAGTTACGACGAGGCGATGCGCAAGTACGGGACCGACAAGCCCGATTTGAGGTTCGGTCTCGAACTGTTCGACGTTACCGAAATCGCGCGGCAGTGTGGGTTCGGCGTGTTCAAATCTGCGGCCGATTCGGGGGGCGTAGTTCGCGGAGCGATCTATCCGGGCGGCGGATCGCTTTCACGCAAAGAGGTTGAAAAACTCGAGGAGTTCGCAAAAAGTTTCGGTGCGAAAGGTTTGGCGCAGCTTTTCATCGCGCAGGAGCCCAAAGGCATCGCAAAGTTTCTGACGCCGCACGAGATCGAGCAGATTCGAAGTTTGGCAAAAGCAAACGAAGGCGATCTGCTGCTGTTTGTGGCAGACCAGGCCGAAACCGCCGACGGCGTTCTGTCCAGGCTGCGTGTGGAGATCGCCGAGCGATGCGGTTTGCGCGATAAGCGCAAACTCCAATTCTGCTGGGTGCTGGATTTTCCGTTAGTCATCTGGAACGAGGAAGAAAACCGGTGGGATGCCACGCACCATCCTTTCACCAGTCCAAAGCCCGAAGACATTCAAAGCCTTGACACCGACCCAGGTTCGGTGCGCGCCGACTGCTATGACATTGTGTGCAACGGAGTTGAATGGGCGAGCGGCAGCATCCGCATTCACGATCCCGAACTCCAGGCGCGGGTGTTCACGCTTTTGGGCGTCAACGAAGCCACGCAGCGGAGCAGGTTCGGGCACATTTTAGACGCGTTCAAGTTCGGCGCGCCTCCGCACGGCGGCATCGCTCCGGGAATTGATCGTTTAGCGATGTTCCTGTTGGGAAAGGAGAACATCCGCGAGGTGATGGCGTTTCCCAAAGTCGGCGGCGGTTATGACCCGTTGATGGACGCGCCCAACACCATTGACCAGGCGCAGTGGGACGAGATGGGGCTGATGCTCAAAAAACCGTAACGGTTGGATAAACTGCGCAAGCGCCCGAGCGCAAAGGAAGCCTATGTCACGAGTGATTCATTTCGAAATTCATGCCGACGATCCCGAGCGGTGCGTTCAGTTTTATGAAAAAGCGTTCGGATGGAAAACCACAAAATGGGAAGGGCCGCACGACTACTGGCTGGTTACAACCGGGCCGAACTCCGAACCGGGAATTGACGGTGGAATCATGAAGCGCACCGAGCCCTCGGCCGCCACCTATAACACAGTCGGAGTGCAAAACCTCGACGAGACGATTACGAAGGTGCGCGAGGCGGGAGGCACACAGATCATGGACAAAATGGCGATCCCAGGCGTGGGGTGGCTCGCGTATTTCAAAGACACCGAAGGCAACATTTTCGGAGCGATGCAGCCCGACCGATCCGCGGGCAAATGAACCCGAAGGCCGCAAAATAAGGTGTAATTCCAACCGTGCCGGTTTGGGCGGTGGTCAATCAGAAGGGCGGAGTGGGGAAGACCACGACCGCCGTCAACTTGGCAGCGAGCTTCGCACAGCGCGGATGCAAAACGCTGTTGATTGATTGCGACCCCCAAGGCAACGCCACAACCGGGTGCGGAGTCGAAAAGCGCGCCCTCGGCTGCACGCTGTTTGAAGTCCTGACGGACTGCAAGCCGATCGCAGAGGCGGTTGTGCAGACCAGCGTGCCGAACCTGTTTATGACTCCTTCAACCCTCGACCTTGCGGGAGCGGAGCCGGCGCTGCTGGGGATGGTCGGCCGCGAGACGGTCCTCCGCGAGGCGCTGGAGCCGGCCCGCCGCGAGTATGATTGGATTCTGATTGACGCTCCGCCATCCCTCGGCATTCTCACGATCAACGCGCTTGCCGCCGCCGATGCGGTGCTCATCCCGATGCAGTGCGAGTTCTATGCGCTCGAGGGTCTGAGCCAACTGATGCACACCATCGAACTTGTGAAAAAGCGGATCAACCCGTCGCTTCGAACCGCCAAAGTGCTGCTCACAATGTATGACAAAAGAAACCGTCTGAGTCAGCAGGTGGAAGCCGAACTGCGCGAGTATTTCGGCGACCTGGTTTCCAGCACGCCGATTCCCCGCAACGTGAGGCTGAGTGAGGCACCGGGATTCGGCGATCCGGCGGTGGTGCTGTATCCGTCGAGCCCTGGTTCGCGTGCCTACGGCGCACTTGCCGACGAGGTGCTTTCGAATGCGTAGAGGCTTGGGCAAAGGGCTGCGCGAACTGATCGGCGGGCTCGAAGAGGAATCCGGAGTCCGCGAGATTGAAACGGCCTCGATCATCGCCAACCCCCGCCAGCCGCGCAAAACTTTCGACAGCGAATCGCTGCAGGAACTTTGCGAGTCGCTGAAACAGCACGGAGTGCTTCAGCCGCTGATCGTGCGTCCGCTCGAACACGGAAGCTACGAACTGATTGCCGGGGAGCGCAGGTGGCGCGCGGCGAAGATGGCCGGCATCGAGAGCGTGCCTGCGATCATCCGCAACGCCGATAACCGCGAGTCGTTGGAATGGGCATTGGTTGAAAACGTTCAGCGCAAAGACATCTCTCCACTGGATGCTGCCGAAGCGTACAAACTTCTGATCGAGGAGTTCGACCTGACGCAGGAAGAAGTGGCGGAGCGCGTGGGCAAATCGCGGGTTTCTGTGGCCAATGCGCTTCGGCTGCTGCGTCTGCCGCGTTTGGTGCAGGAAGGCCTGAACGAAGGGCGGATCACGGAAGGTCATGCGCGCGCGCTGCTTCAGTTGGGAACGGCGGTTGAACAGGAACTGGTTTACAAAAAGATTTTGGAAGAAGACCTTTCGGTGCGCGATGTGGAAAAAATTGCGCAAGGGCCGAAAACGATCAGGCGTCAGGTTCCGACGCAGACGCTGATCGCAAACCCGATAGAAACGCTGTTGTCGGAGAAATTCGGGACGCGCGTGCGCGTTTCCGCGATCGGGATGGGCGGCGAAATTCGGATCGAGTATTACGACGAAGAAGACCTTCAGCGGATTCTTGAGATTCTGGAAGTGCAAGAGTAGAATCAGGTTATGTCTCACTGCCAAAACCCCGAAGCCGAAGCGCTGCTCGATCAGCCGATCGCGGTGTTGGACAAAGGTTTTGTGCGCCTGGTGGATTATATGGGCGGCGATGCGCGGATCGTGCAGTCGGCCAGGGTGAGCTACGGCGAGGGTACGCGCACGGTGCGCGAAGACGGCGCGCTGATTCACTATCTGATGCGCAACGATCACACCAGCCCGTTCGAACAGGTTCTGCTGACGTTCCATTGCAAAACGCCGATTTTCGTTGCGCGGCAGTGGGTGCGGCATCGAACCGCTCGACTGAACGAAATCAGCGGCAGGTACAGCGTGATGCGCGATGAGTTTTATCTGCCCGAACGCGATCAGATTCGCCGGCAGAGCAAAAGCAACAAGCAGGCAAGAAGCGACGAAACGCTGCCGTTTGAAGAAGCCAACCGGATCGTTCAAAACTTCGAAGCCGAACAGAAACAGGTTTATGCGAACTATCAACAGATGCTCGATGCCGGACTTGCGCGCGAACTCGCGAGGATGAATCTGCCTCTTTCGCTTTATACGGAATGGTATTGGAACATTGACCTCAACAATCTGTTTCATTTTTTGCGCCTGCGGCTGGACGATCACGCGCAGTACGAAATCAGGGAGTTTGCGGCGGCGCTCGCCCGGTGCGCCAAAGCCGTCGCTCCGTTAGCTTATGATGCGTTCGAGGAGCACATTCTTCACGCGGTTCGGTTTTCGCGCACCGAGTGCGCCGCGCTGCAAAACCTTCTGGATGGCAGGGAGCCCGGACTCGATGAACGCCCCGCACGGATTTTCAATCAGAAACTTGCGCAACTGAAGAAAATTGCAGACGCGAACAAAGAAGCGGCACCCGTGGAAGATCCGATCCCCGTCAACCCGAACTCTTGAGTTTATAAACTTCAATCGAATCGGCCCAAACGTAATCGAAAACGTAGTTCTGTTTGAAAAACGGCTCCAAGTTGTCGCTGAGTTTGATGTCCTGCATCCGGTCGAAAATCTCGCCGTCGGGCTGCGTAATCTGCCTGCAGACCACGATCAGTTTCGGTCTCCTGGCAATCACCTGCTCTTCGTATTCCCGCCGCCAATCGAGCAGCCTGGGGTGATTAATCATCACCGGATCGTAGTAAATGAATCTTACGGGCTCTTTTCTTTCGGCCCAAAAAGCGACCGTGGGCGAGCACCGCACCGTCCACACATAGTCGTCGGGCGACGTGGCCGCTTTGATCCGGTTTGCGAGCTGAATGAGTTCGCCCGCGCTCACAGGCCGCTTGCCGACGTTGGTCTTGAATTTATCGGCGTATTTTTCATACGAAAGCGTGCCGGCCGCCAGCTGAATCATCTCCGAAAAACGCGCTGCGAACATTCCGGTTTTTGGAATCAGCAGCACAAACCCGAACGCCGCGGCCCACAGCGGCACCCGTTTCGGTTCGTTTTTGACGAACTCCATCGCGAGTCTTCCAAATGCGATGCTGGTGAACGCGTGACAGATGATCCAGTGATAAGGATAGAACGTGCTTTGATACAAAACCAAAGCGGCAGCGATCACGCTCGCGACGCAGATCGGAAGCAGCGGCTTTCGCGTGAAACTGAATATTCCCCCCGCGATATTCAGAACGGTGGCGATCACCAACCCCCCAGCCACTCCCGCAAACTGAAACGGCAGATGCCGTGCCCGCGCGAAAATCGGGCCGAAAACGAACAACGTGTAACTCGCCTCCTCCCAAGAGCCTTTCGCGGCCAGATACCACGCGAAACTGCCGATGACCGCCGCGCCCCCGAGCGCCGCAAGAATCAGTTGCGTGCCGATTCCCGCCATCATCGCCCAAGGAATCACAAATGCGATCAAACTGGTTTTCATGCACGCCGCATATCCGAGCATCGCGCCTGAAAGCAGCGCGCGCCATGCAGAAATCGGCTTTTGAATCACCAAAGCGAACGGCCATATCAGAAACGGCACCGCCAGACTTTCGGCTTGCAGATTCCACGTCTGCATTTCCAGTCCCGCATAGATCACGATGTACAACGTCGCGCTGATCCACGCGCCAAACCGCGAGGAGAAATGTTCGGAAACGCGGAAAATCCCCAGCGCCCCGAACCAGACCAGAACCATCTCGAACAGGGGCGGACCGATCGGATGTCCGTTGAACATCGCAAGAGAAAACGCGAACAGGGCGGGGAACGCGGGGGGCTTCAGGTCCCACATATCTTTGAACAGAGCGTCGCCGTGAAGCATCCTCTGCCCAAGATAGGAATAGAGGCCCGCATCGCCCCGCATGGGTCGGATCGCAACCGGCAGCACCAGCACCAGCACGAATAGTCCCAAAACACCCGCGGCGATCCAGTCCTCGCGGCTCAGCCCAAAACGGTTCTTTTGTTCCCTTTCGATTTCAGCCTCCCGTCAATTCTGTCCTCATTCGGGGCTACAATGCGCAGTCGGCATGGTTAACTCCGAACGTTTATTCGATCTGTTTCAATCGTTGTGCCTGCTCAACGCCCCGGCTCTTCAAGAAAAAGACGCGGTGGAATGGATGAAGGCGCACCTTTTGGGCCTGGGGCTGGAAGTGTGGGAAGACGATGCGGGGCCCAAGATCGGAGGCAATGCCAACAATCTGGTTGCGAAACTTGCGGGCACCAAGCCCGGCGCCCCAGCGGTCTTTCTTTCCGCGCATTTCGACACCGTGGAGCCCACCGCCGGCCTGAAAATCGGCGAACGCGACGGCGTGTTCTTCAGCGAATCCGACACGATTTTGGGCGCCGACGACAAAGCCGGAATGGCTCCCGCAGTCGAAGCCGTTTTGTGCGTGCGCGAGTCGGGACAGCCTCATGGCGACGTGTATCTGGTTTTTTCGTGCGCCGAAGAGATCGGGCTGAAAGGCGCGTTCGCTTTCGATATCGGTTCGCTGGGTGTTTCTTATGGCTACGTGTTCGACACAGGGCCGCCCGTCGGCTCGTTCGTGAACCACGTGGGAACCTATGACAAACTTACCGCCAAGATCATCGGCAAACCGGCTCACGCTGGCAAAGATCCCGAGCACGGAATCAACGCGATTCAAGCCGCGGCGGCCGCGCTCGCCGAAATGAAACTGGGAAGAATTGACGACGAAACCACCGCCAACGCGGGAATCATCATCGGCGGAACGGCCGTCAATGTTGTTCCTGCCGAAACCATCGTGAGCTGCGAGGCGCGAAGTTTCAGCGTGGAAAAACTGAAGCGGCAGGTGGAGCATATGATCTGCCGGTTTGAAGACGCCGCATCAAAGTTCAACGCGAAGGCTGAACTTTCGCTCACGCGGAATTACGACGGGTACTTCATCGCGCCGGATCATCCCGTGGTGAAAAACGCTCTGACTGCTGCCAAAAACCTCGGGTTCGATTTCCCCCTAAGGAAAACCCTCGGCGGCAGCGATGCCAACGCCTACAATCTGCGCGGTGTGCCGACGATCGTGTGCGGAACTGGAATGAAAGAGATTCACACGCATGACGAACATGTGAGCAAACAAGACCTCGTTGATCTTGCCCGTTTGGGGATCGAACTGATTTTGAACGCGGCGCGATGACGAAAACCTGGATTATTGCCTTAGCTGCTCTGGCTGCGGTCGGATGCGGAAACAACCCGCCGAAACAGCCGCCCGCCGAAAAACCGATCGGCAAGCCGCCAGCGGCTGAAAAACCCACAAGCGACATGTACCGAATCAACCCGCTGCGGTCGCTTGCTGTTATCAGCGCTTCTGTGAACGGCCACAAACTGCGGCTGTACGTCGCCGATACGCCCGAAAAAGAGCAGGAGGGGTTGATGTTCGTAACCGCCGAAGAGCTCGGCCCCGACGACGGCATGATCTTCATTTTCGATGCGCCTTCGCAGCAGTCGTTCTGGATGAAGAACACATTGATTCCTCTTGACATCGCGTACCTCGACTCGAAAGGAAAGATCATCAACATTCTCACGATGTCGGCGCTCGACGAGTCTTCGTATCCATCCGAAGGGCCCGCATCGTTCGCGGTGGAGCTGAACGCGGACTGGTTCAAGAACCACGGAGTAAAGCCCGGCGATCGGTTCGATTTATCGGCGTTGAAACCGGCTCATTGACCCGGCTGCCAAACCGACGAGCCCGCGCCAAACTGCTTCGAGAACGTTCTTTCTCCCACGGTCAGCAGAAGTTTGAACGGCTGTTCGGCCTCGACGGTGATTTCGGGAATGCCCGCGCGCGAATCGCGCTGCGCGGCGATCAGCGTTACGACGTTGTCGCCAAACCGCAGGTTTTTAATTCCGTGCCGATCCAGCCTAAAAACGTTCCAGCGCACCTGCTTCTTTTCGGCATCCACCTGAAATCCCAAAACCGCTTCGATCAACCCGGCGATCGTGATCAGCCCCGCATCGAGTGAGTTGCTCAGCGCAAACGGCGCTTTGTCGCGCGTATCCGATCCGTACGCGGAATACAGAATCAGATCCGATCCCGCCGCGCGCAGATAACCTTTGAGCATGTTCTCTGCACAGTATCCGGCAAGGAACCGCTGACCGCTTTCCAGAAGCGCGCGCAGAGTCAGGTACTCATCCAGCGGACTCACGCCGCCCGCCCCGTCAAATTCGGGCTCGGATGCCGATATCGTTGGAAACTGAAGCCACCGTCCAAACCGATCTTTGTTCATCAAGGTTTTTGAAGCGGCGCAGGCCTTGTCCGATATCTGCGCGGTGATGGCGCTCCAAAACGGAGCCAGCAGCAGAGGTTCGACTGCGGTTTCATCTTTGCTGGAGGCTGCAAACCATTTCAGTTTGTCGTTCCATGTTTTCAACAAACTCGAACGAAACTCGTTTGCTATCGAATCATAAACCGTTGCAGCGCCGTCGTTGCCGGCAAGTTTTGCCAGCATCCGCATCTCATAAGAATCGAGGAACAACAAACCGAGCGCCTCAGCGGTGTCGCCGATTGAAGGATCGTCGCGCACTTGGGGCGCGCAGCTGAATGGGCGGGGCACGCGATACCGTTTGGACTCTTTTCTGCCCGCAGCGGCGTCCGCCGGAATCAGTTCGCAATATGCCGCTTTCAGATAGGCGTTCCTGCGTGCGGCCGAAGCGAACAGATCGCGTGCCAGTTCCGCATTGCCGCTGATCGCGCAAACATCGCGGATCGCGAGCGGCAGAATCGGAACCCCGGCTGCTTCGGGCACGCCTTCAAGCGTGTCAACCGAAACCGATTTCGGAGCGGCGCCCGTTGCGTCAATTCTGCCGACGGCAAAGCGAAGCGTGGATTCCACCGGAGCGCTTTTGACCGCCCACTTGGCATACAGCGCGTGGGCGATCGCATCGTCGAACCTCAACTGGCCGTTCGGAGCCGAGTAGCGAGGGGGAATTCCCGACCGAATGTCCTCGACCACCGTGGATTGATACAGCTCCCAAGACTTCCAATACATGCGAATGAAGTCCGGGTCGCCGTCCAGCACCGGCTCTGGAGTTCCAGCCCTCCAGCCGAGCTGAGCCGAAACGCTGAAGGCGCAGGCAGCAAGCAGCAAAACCACGTGAACTTAGACGTGGATACCCCGAAAAACCGTGCTCAGGCTGGCGGGCGGCGAAACTTGGGGCCCTTTCGAGCGTATGTTATGTGAGATGACGAGCCTGATTCTTGCCGCAGTTCTTGCCCCGACCGTTCAGAAAGCCCCTCCCGCATTGGTGCGCGTAATCAACGCGGTTGCGGATCGAGAGTCTCTTGCGTTTTCGATCGGTGACGGCACTTGGGAAAACGTGCCTTATGGACAAAGAACCCGCTATGAAATGATTGACGTTGAACGCGCGCTGACTCCCACCGTGATCGAATCGCGAAAAGGCGAAAGAATAACGAACGAAGTTGCGATCAAACTGCAGCCCTCTTATCCGCACACCGTTATCTTCACGGGCAAAGTTCAAGACAGCGGCAGGTTCACGCCGATCGTAATCCGCGACGTGGACTCAGGCAGACCGGTGGGAAACACAGTGCAGATTCAGTTCGTGAATGCGATGTCGGATCAGCAGGTCGTTTCGATCAAACTCGATGACAAGATTCCCGCACGATACAAAACGCTTGCGTTCGGAACGCCGACGGGAATGCTCGGATTCGCGGTTCGCGAATACACCGTAACGCTTTCCGACGCGAAAGGTACAGAGATGTTTTCGACCAAGTTTCAGGCGTTTTCTGGAACGCGGTATCTCGCGGTTGCGATGGGAGCCTCGGGCGAACAGGGCAATCGAGCCCCCCGCGTGTTTTTCTACACGTTTTAGGCGGCCAGGCGGAACGTTTCGAGATAGGTTTCGGGCAGGGCGTCGTCGCTCGACAGCGCAATCAGCCCGTTTTGATGCAGCGTCGCAAACTGTTCCACCAACTTCGGGTCCCACCAGCCTTGTGATGCTTCCGACCGCAGGGTTTGAATCGCAGCGCGAACGTCCACCGAATCGCGATACGGCCGGGCAGAGGTCAGCGCGTCGAACACATCGGCGATCGAAACGCACCGAACCGGCGTGGGAATCTGATCCGCTTTTAAACCGTCGGGATATCCCGATCCATCGAGCCGTTCATGGTGGCTGCGAATGATCGCGAGCGCACCTTCAAAATCCGGAAGTCCGGAAAGAATGTTGTGTCCGATCACCGGATGCAGCTTCACCATCTCGTACTCGTCGAGCGTGAGTGCGGCGGGTTTGCGCAAGACCGCATCCGGAACGCCGATTTTGCCGATGTCGTGGAGAAGCGCGCCGATGTGAATCGTCTCGATGTCGGTTTGCGTGCACTCTTCAAGTTGGGATGCCAAAAGGCAGGCGTTGTGACTGACTCGAAGCGAGTGTCCTGCCGTGTAAGGGTCTCGCGCATCGAGCGCCGCAGTGAGTGCGTGCACCGCAAACAAAAACGTTCGATCCAGTTTGTTCATCGCCTGGCGGAGCTGCGAGGTGTACGTTTCCACCAGCTTGTTATAAACGTCAATCGCCTCTTGCTGTGCGCGAATCTCTTGATACAGTTCGCCTTCGCTGGCGGCTTTTTGCTGAATGCAGACAAACCCTTCGATCTCGCCGGAATCGCCGATCACCGGATTCATAAAGAATGTCACGCAGATCGCCTCGCGGGCGTCGCGGAACAACTCCACCTGGGCCGACCAGGTTTCTCCGGCGCGTTCAGTCTTCCACGCTTCTCTCAGCGCAAGGTTGGTCGAGCAGATGCGATAAACGTCGGCAGGGCTGCAGGATTGAATCGCCGAATCGGAACGGCCCGACAACCGTTCGAACGCTTGATTGACGAACAGAATGTGACCTGCCGAATCCAGCACCATCACGGCCGAAGGCGAATTGGCAAGCGCATAGCGGAAGGCGGCATGCCAGTTGACGGCGTTAAACCCCCCGACGGGGCGCTCACGACTCTTCCAGCCGTTATGAAGGTCCTGCGGATCAGTAGTTTCCAATTCTCATTGCCCCCGAAGATCGTTGGGGCTCCCCAAATTGTTAGTATCGGCGCAATGTGCGGTCGCAGACAGGTGTGCCGCCCAAGCCGGATTGGGTAGTTTCCCTATTCGACATGCGCACCGACAAAATCTATTCCACATTCGCCCTTTTGGCGGCGTTCTCGGCGGCCTGTGCTCAGCCCTCGCTGGAAACCCTTGCCCAATCTGTGAAGTTTCGAAACATCGGCCCTGCCATCACAGGCGGGCGGGTGATTGACATCGAATCGAGCGCCTTGCAGCCCAATCTGATTCTTGTGGCGGGAAGCGCGGGCGGATTGTGGCGGTCGGTGAACGGCGGCGTAACCTTCAGCCCGGTGTTCGAAAAGTACGGGACGGTTTCGATCGGCGACGTGGCGATCGCCCCGGGCGATCCTAAAATCGTTTGGGTGGGAACCGGAGAAAACAACAATCAGCGCAGCGCCCACTGGGGCGACGGAGTTTACAAGTCAGAAGACGGCGGCGTTACGTTCCAAAACATGGGACTGAAAAACAGTTTTCATATCGGACGCATCGCCATTGACCCGAAAAACCCGAACGTCGTTTTCGTTGCGTCAATGGGCGCTATGTGGACTCCGGGCGGAGACAAAGGGGTTTACAAAACCGTAGACGGCGGAAAAACCTGGACTCAGGTTTTGAAAGGCAGCAACGACACCACAGGTTTTATTGATGTAGCGATTGATCCAAAACGTCCATCTACAATTTTCGCGGCGGCGATGGATCGCATCCGCAGACCGTGGAACTATCGAGACTATGGCGCAGGCTCGGCGATTTACAAATCAACCGACGCAGGAAAGTCGTGGAAGCGGCTTTCAGGAGGGCTGCCCACGCACGACAAAGTCGGCCGCATCGGCATCGCGATTTTTCCTGGCAACAGCAAAATCGTTTACGCCACGATTGACATCCCTTCGGCGCCCGAAGGCGGCCAAGCCGGCACTGCGATTCTCAAATCCGAAGACGGCGGCGAAAAATGGACGAAAATGAACTCCGGCCGCGTGCAGGGCAACTACTATTACGGTCAAATTCGCGTTGATCCCAAGAACTCGCAGCGCGTGTACGTGCTGGGAACAAACCTGACTCGAAGCGATGACGGAGGCAAAACGTTCAAGAACGTCGCAACCAGCGCACACGTGGATTGGCACGCAATGTGGATAGATCCGAACTTTCCCGACCGGGTGCTTTGCGGATCGGACGGTGGGTTTCATATCAGTTATGACGCGTGCGATACCGTTGACTTTGTGAACACTCTGCCGATTCTGCAGGTGTACGACATCGGAGCCGACATGTCCACACCATACAACGTATATTGCGGAGCACAAGACAACGGCGTTTGGGGCGGGCCGAGCCGATCCAAAGACCCCGGAGGAGTTCGCAACAAAGATTGGAAAAGTCTGTACGGCGGAGACGGAATGTATTGCGTTCCTGATCCCGACGATCCGAACACCTTATATACCGAAGCGCAGTTTGCCTCGATGTCGCGCGTGGACGTGCGCACCCGACGATCGGTAAGCATCCGTCCGCGGGAGCAAGGCTTGCGGTTCAACTGGAACACGCCGATCGTCATCTCGCCGCACAACTCGAAGATTTTGTACACCGGAGCACAAAAGGTGTTTCGTTCGGTGAATCGCGGAGACAGTTGGACGGCGATCAGCGGCGATTTGAGCACCAACGATCCGGACAAACTAAAGGGGAACGTGCCGCATTGCACAATCGTCTCGCTGGCCGAATCGCCCGTAAAGGCGGGAACTGTTTGGGCAGGAACCGACGATGGAAACGTTTGGGTGACGCAGGATGGAGGTGCGAACTGGTCGCAGGTGAGCGCCAACATTCCCGACGCGCCGAAAAACTGGTGGGTCAGCCGAATCGAGCCTTCGCATTTTGCGGCGGGAACCGCCTATGTTGCGATTACCGGATACAGAGAGAACGATTTCCGGCCGCTTGTATACAAAACCACCGACTTTGGCAAAACGTTCGTTTCCATCGCGGGAAACCTTCCGAACGAACCTGTGGCCGTAATCCGCGAAGACAATCTCAATCAAAATCTGCTGGTCGTGGGAACCGAACTCGGCGCGTATCTGACGCTCGATGGCGGCAAAACGTGGGCGAAGTTCACCAACGGAGTGCCGACCGTTCCGGTGCAGGATGCGATCATTCATCCGCGCGACGGCGATCTGATTCTTGGAACGCACGGCCGCGGCATTCTCATCGGCAGCATCGCACCGTTCCGCCAGTTGGATGCCGACACGCTTTCAAAAGACCTGTATCTGTTTCGGCCTAACCCCGCGTTGATCTTTGATCCGATCTCCGATTCGATCGGGTTCGAAGGCGACCGCAAGTTCGGAGGTCCGAATCCCGATCCGTGCGTGATCGCATATTATTTAAAACAGGATGCGGCGGATGATCCGAAAATCGAGATTCTTGATGCGGCAGGCACCGTCATCCGAACCCTCACCGGGCCGAAAACCGCCGGAGTGAACAGCGTGGTGTGGAACGTTCGCGCGCAAGCCGCAAACGGCCGTCCTGCGCCCGCCGCGCCGGGAACGTATGGGGTGCGATTGACCGTCGGCACGCGCGTTCTTTCCACCACGCTTCAGGTGCAGGAGTGGAGAGATTAAACGCCGCGCAGCCGCTTGCTGGTGCGGGTAACTACCGAAGCGAGCCGGGTGTCCATCATCACTCCGTCGAACTCGTTCATCGTGTTGCGGCTCGAATCCGATTTTTTCAGCAGCCTTCGATACAGCGAGGGATTCCACAACGCTTTGGTTCCGTTTTCCACCAGCCAAAGATCCAAAAACCGCGGATCTATCGGTGAATGCAAGAACATCTCCAACACGTTGAAATACTCGCCCTCGATCGTAATCTGCACTCCGTTTTGCGCTGTGTAGTTGATAATTCTGTTGGGCAGGGTTTCAAACGCGGCCTTCAGGTCGGAAACCTGATACCGGTTGACGCCGTACTCGGTTACATAGGGCGACACGCCAACATACGCCACGCTGTTTGCCCAAGCGTAATGGTGCGCGCCTTGATCCAAAAACGGCTCGCCCCATATCGCGCGTTCTTGAGATTTGAAACTCTCGTAATTTTGATGAATCAGGTCGTTGATTCCGTCGCCTTCCTCGGCAGGAAACCCGATGGATCGCGCCCAAGCGCGGAAATCAGGATCGTACAGATTCCAGTACTGATAGCCGTCGAGCTCGGGGCCGTTGAACGCCTGCATTCGAACACCTTGCGGGAACAGATCGCGCATCCAGCTCACGACTCCCAGCAGGTGGTCGCGGATCGGCTGAATGTTTAACCCGATTCCCAACGCGCAGATCACGGCACGCGTGTCGAAAATCCTTCCGTTGTATTTGGTGTAGATCGCGTTAAACTGTTCGGTCGTAACAAACTCATCGAGCGTGGGATTGTAGGCAACGGGGCAGATCGTGTATTCGATCCCTTTTGCGAGGCAATCCTCGGTTACCTGAACCGCATGGTGAATGTCGTAAACATCCAGATACATGTACGGTTCGTTGGTTCGGAGTTTGGTAAACCCCCACTTGATGCACTGCTTGATCTGCGCGTCGCGGGTCTTGGCGTTTTTATCGAACGTCCAAAACCGGATATTCGCGCCGAAATGTTTAACGGCATAGCGCGACCCGTAGCTGGCCCTTTTGGATTTCGCGAGCGCCTTCAAAGGTGCGCGGAGAATCGGCAGAGCGCTCGCGGCGGCAAGCGCGCCAGCGCCGATCAGAAAATTTCTGCGAGAAACAAGATCCCTGTCCATAACATCGTCCGTGAAGCGAATCCGCAATAATCTGGGAAGCCCAGACTGTTTCGTTCCGCACGTCCGGCCATGGCAGACAGGTATTTGTGCAGTAGAGTAAATTCATAAGGTGTCTCATTCACCCGAAAACGTTGTGATTATCGGATCGGGCCCCGCAGGTTGGACGGCGGGGCTTTATGCCGGAAGAGCCGGGCTCAGTCCGCTTCTGTTCGCCGGGTCTCAGCCGGGCGGCCAACTCATGATTACCACCGACGTGGAGAACTATCCCGGTTATCCTAACGGCATCATGGGCCCAGCCATGATGGATGATTTCCGCAGTCAGGCGATGAAGTTCGGAACGCGCGTCGTTGACGAACCCGTAACCCGCGTCAACCTCGACGAAACGCCGTTCCGCGTGTATGCCGAAGAGCAGGAATACACAACCCGCACGCTGATCGTGGCGACAGGCGCCGACGCGAAATGGACGGGCGTGCCCGGAGAAAAAGAGTTCGGAGGGCATGGGGTGAGCGCATGCGCAACTTGCGACGGATTCTTCTTTCGCGGGAAAGATGTGATCGTGGTCGGCGGCGGCGATACCGCAATGGAAGAAGCCACGTTTCTTACGCGTCACGCAAGCAAAGTGTTCGTTGTGCATCGGCGCGATCAGCTTCGCGCCAGCAAAATCATGCAGGATCGCGCAATGCGCAATCCGAAAATCGAGTTCCTTTGGAACACCCACGTAACGCGCATTCTTGGCGAAACGTCGCCGATCAAAAAGGTAACCGGAGTTGAGCTCACCACATCGCCCGACGGGGCCGCGCGCGAAATGCGGATTGACGGGGTGTTCATCGCCATCGGACACAAACCGAACAGCGAGCTTGTGGCGAAGTGGGTGGACATTGACGATCTCGGCTACATCAAAACCGCGCCGCACAGCACCAAAACGCGCACTCCCGGTGTGTTTGCCTGCGGCGACGTGATGGACCGAGTTTTCCGACAAGCCGTAACCGCCGCAGGAACCGGATGCATGGCCGCAATCGAAGCCGAAAGATTCCTTGAAGCCGAACACTAAACTGGTTCTGCTGTGCGCAATCTGCGCTTGCTGGGGCTGTTCGAAGCACGCAGCGAATCCGCGGCCTTTTACAAGCCCGCTCGATCCGTGGTCGGTGGATTCTGACCAAATACCAGCATCGCCGTTCTGGCTTGCAAGCGATCTGGTCGGTGTGCGGTTTTTCGGGATTCCTGGGCCGCGCGATTCGGCATACTTCTTCATCGGCGACGCATTGATCCCGATAAGGCCGCCGATCGCAAGGGCCGTATTCGAAAACGGCGCGCTCCTTGGGGCTGACGACCTGAAAAGTTTCCATGCATCACTGAACTTCAAGAACGGCGTTGGCACCGTTCGGTTTTCCACCAACGCTGCGGAATATCGCATCCAAACGCGCATCGCCATGTCGCATTTCGTCTTGCAGCGGATCACCTTGCAGACTAACGGTTCGAAAATCAGATTCCTGCTGCCAGCTTCTGCGCAGGGCACCGTGAAACTTAACTCGATTCTTCTGCTGATAAACGGCAAACCCGAACAGCCCGATCTGCATTCCGTTGATGACGGCGTGATGCTCGATCTTCCGCAGGCCGGACAGTGTGAACTGATGACCTGTGTTTCGGTTGGATCGCAAAGCGGTCATGCCGACTTCGACGCGCTGTGGAAGCAGGCCGACCGCGATTGGGAATCGAAGTGGAAAACCGACATCGTCATCCAGGGCCCGGCAGAAGATCAGCGCGCTGTGCGATCGTTTTTGTTCAACTTGTATCAGTCGGCGCCGGCGGTGATGCCTCCGATGGCGGCAAGCAGCGGGCTTTACCGCGGTCACAGGTTTTGGGATGCCGAAGCGTGGATGCTGCCCGTTTATGCGTTGATTGATTCCGCCGCTGCAAAACGATCCACCGCATGGCGCATTCGAAACACCCACAACGGCTTTGTTCCGTGGGAAGCCGGGCCCAACGGGCAGGATTGCACCGACAAAAACTTTCGGCGCGCGCTGCATCAGGTCGGATGGGTTTCATGGTGGCTGCAGAAGGCGGCGGCGCTCGGCCTTGCAGCCGAAAGCGATTGCCTAATACTTCAGCGGCAGCTTGCAAAGCAGGTGGAAACGCGCGCAGCCGTTCAAAACAACGTCGTTCATTTTTTAAAGGTCGAAAGCCCAGATGAAGGCGAAGAGCGCGATGACGATCTAACAACCAATCTGCTTGCCGCACGTTTATTAGAAAACTATTCCGACAACTTGGGCATCAAACTTCGCGCGGGAAAACTGAAGATCGCAATTCCCCGCGCGCAGGATGGACTCCCGGCAACTTACAACCATGATTCCATCAGAACATACACCCAAACCGCCGCGCTGCTTGCCCTTTATCCGCTCGAATACAGATTCGATAACGCAACCGCCGAAAAGATGTTCGACCGTTACAAGAACCTCACCGAAGCTTCCGGCCCGGCGATGAGCGACTCCATCCACGCCGTGATCGCCGCGCGCCTGGGCAGAAAGCAGGAAGCGTACGAGTTTTGGCAGCGGTCGTGGCGAAGATTCCTCGATCCCGATTCGATGGTCTTCAACGAGAGGGCGGCGCGGCCCTCCGGGTATTTCGCAACCGGTGCGGCGGGCTGTCTTCAAACGGTACTATACGGCTTCCTTGGAATCCGCATTTCCAACGATCAAGGTAAGATCGGCACTGCGTCGAAGCCTCTGCTGGGGGGCTGGCGCCTCGACGCAAAGCCGAATCTGCCGAGCGGCTGGAGCAGCATCACGTTCAAAGGGCTCCAGCTGTTTGATGGAAGGTACACAATTCATGCAACTCACAGTTCCGTTACAATCACCAAAGGGGGATAGATAGTTATGCAAACAGTCGTCTTGACGGTGGACTGCAAAGCGGCCCACCACGAGCGATGCTTCACCGGCGACATCATTAAACTTGCAGAACGGCAGTTCGTGCCGATCACCTGGCTCATTCACGTTTCCGAACTCGACCCATCGGCCAACACCAACTTTTACTACAAAGAGTTTTTTCACAAAATCCCGAGTTGGCACGAAATCGGAATGAACGTGTATTTCGAAAACGATCGGGGCTATGTGGAAGACCCGAAAGAGCGGGGCAACATCATTCAGATCGCCAAAGACGTTCTCAAATCGCACCGCACCAAGCCCAGCAGTTTCCGAGCGGGCTGCTTCGCCCTGCAGGCGTCTGACCTTCGTTACTTGGAAGACATCGGCGTGGTGGTGGATTCCAGCTCGGTAGCCGGAAGCGATTACAAAATGTTCGTGGATTGGACGGGCGGCCAAACGTCGCCCTATCACCCAAGCTACGACGATGTGCGCAAAGAAGGCAGCTCAAAAGTGCTGTGCGTTCCCATCGCCACGGCAAATGGCAAACATGCTTACTTGGATCAGAATCCCGACGATGTCATCGCGATTCTCGAAGCGAATCAGGACAAGCGCGTGCTGTGCGTCGGCATGAGGGATTATCAAGACTGCCTCGACGGTCTGGAAAAAGTGATCCGCCACATGCGGGGCAAAGAGGCTCATTTCAGCACGCTCACGCAATGCGCAAGCGAACATTACGAGCACGAACTGCACCCGGTGTAAATCAAAACGCCGCGGCTACGACTTGATTTTTGCGGCGATGGCGATCAGCTCGTCTACGCTCAAGTTCGTCGAACCGAGCGAATAGCGAACCTCGCCCTTGCGCCATGTGATCACGTTCATTTTATAAGGCACCGTAGCCTCATACGCGTAGCATTCCGAAAGCGCGTTCGATTTCATCGGCTTTGGCTGCCCCAAAATGAAGAACGCATACGCGCCGAGCGGCGAGCCGTTTTTCGTTTGGCAGAACGTCACCGTCTCGCCGGTCTTCGGGTCAACGAAGTCGCTTTTTGCGGTCAAGGTGGGCTTGTTCCGGTCGGTCTGATTCTGCTGCCCCGATCCGTTTTCTCCTTGCGTTTGCGAACGAATCACGCTTCCGTCGCTGTTAAGAACGAACTCCCGCTGGCCCGAACCGTCATCAATCACGATCTGAAACGTTCCGGTAACGGCGTCGCCGCTGGCCGTCGTTGGGGCCGCGAGCACAACATTAGCGTTTCCTCCGCTCGAGTACATTTGAGCGATCATGCCGTTCGCCGCCTGCCGCGCCAGCCGCATCTCTCTTCTTCGGTTTTGATCTTGCGCGCGCTGGTTGTTCGCGTTCGAATTCTGAGAAGGCATCGCGCTCATGGAAAACTCTCGAAAGTTCGTCTGCGCATATCCGAATGGAGATGAAGGGTCGAAAGCCACCGCCCACTTGGTTTCGGGAGACTTCACTTTCGCATTGATATCGGCGATGTCCTTTTTAAACTCATCGCCGCCCTTGAGCGATCGCACGTTCATTAAAGTTGCCGCCGAAACTACGCCGCGGATGATCACGGCGTCTGCGGCCGGCTTGAATTCCGCCTCGTCCATCTTCGTTCGCAAATCCACTTCGGTGATCGTGCGCGAATAAGTGAGCGTGCCGCCGAAATAATCTTCCTGACGCATCGCAAGCCCGGTCTCTTTGTCAATCCACAACTTCTGATAATCCTGGTTCATCGAATCGGGCCGATCCAACACGTTCAGAACCAAGCAGTCGCGCCCCGCAACTTTTTCTTCTTTGCCTGGAATCACGCGCTTATCAAGCGCCTTTTCAATCCCTTTCAAATGAAACTCCAGATCGGCGCGCGAAAACGCCGGAACCGCTAAGGATTCCAACGCCTCGGGAACCGACGGGATCGGCAGACGAAGCAGCGTTTTCGGGTTGCCGTTAAGCCATGTGTAAACCCCAGTCGGGCCGACCACTTCGACCCTCGGCACGCCTTCCAGCTCGCCGCCGATCGGAATCGTCGTGGTGTATCGAATCAGGTCGCCCTTCCGGCTCACCTCGAAACTTTTTTGCACGCCCCCGCCGGTGCGGATCGCCACCTTCGCGGTGATCGTATCGGGCTTCTTCCAGCCGTCTTGAGCCAAACCGGGCAGGGAACACACAACCAGCAATGCCGCTATACAGGTCTTCATTGCGAAACCTCCAGAAACAGATAGTCTACTAAGTCGGACGATTAACCAACTCCCCAAGTACGCGAATCTACGTTTTTTCAGGCAGAGCCTGTTCCCCGGCTGCCTGGTTTAGAGTCCGCCAAACCAAGAACTGCTGCCGCAGATCGGCCAAAAACGGCCGGTTCACGTTCACCCAATGGTCGGGGTCGCCGCTCACCCTTCGGAGCCTGACGAGAACCTGGTAAATGCTCGGATCGCCCGCCGTCTGAAAACTGAGCTCCACCATCTGCTGCACACCCAAATCGAAAGGCCGAAGCCAGCACCGGGCCGACGTTACAAACCTCGCATCTTCCAACCGAGTTTGAGAGTCCTCGGAAACGTACGCGCCGATCGAATACGCGTTGTGCGCCGAAAACCACCGGTGATAAAACTCGCACAGACCGCGCGCCTGGTCTTTCGATACCGTGAATGGAAGCGATATCATCCATTCATCGCCTTCTGGTGTTGCCGTCCGCCAATCGGATTCGCTTGCAGGTGTGGCGATGCGGGCGGCGATTTTTGCCGGAAAAAATGTGCTCGCCAATACCACGCCGGAAACCATCGCCACCGCCGCCAGCCCAGTCAGGCTGCTGTAGTTCAGATTCAAACCCGCAAACAGAGCACTCCCGCCCACATATCGGGCAACGATCTGCGCGCCGATGTATCCGACGACGCTGCCGATGATCGCATACACCAGCGATTCCGCAAAAAACAAAGCCGAGATCTGTTTGGGCGAAAGACCGATGGAAGACAGAATCGCAATCTCCGATCTGCGTTCCACAACGCTCGTGATCATCGTGTTCAACACCATAATTCCAGCGATCAGCAGCGGCAGAACCAGATATTCAAAACCTCTGCCCGATGTTCCGGCCACGGCGCTGAACCGCTTGATTCCGCCTCCGCTCGATGCATAAAGGTTAATCCCCGTTCGAGGAAGGAGCGCCTGCAGCGCGCCCGCGGTCTGTTCGTCCGATTCAAAACTCACGGCGACGTTGCGGATGTCGGCTCCGATCGCGATCGCCGTGCTTGCGGGCATCATCACAACGCTCGAAGGGTCGAGCCGCACATATTTGCGAAACGCAAGTCCCCCTGCGCGGCCGATCGTCTTCAAACGATCCGAAGCGCGAAAATCGGCGGGCATCAGCGGTTCGTTATCTAAATCGAAAACCGTTTTCAACCGCGCATCGTCGGCGATGCCGATGACTTTGAACTCCACTCCCGCAATTTTTACTTTGGCCGAGCCGACATCCGCGGCCGCAATCGCAAGCTGGCTCGCAACCGACGATGGAAGAATCACGCACTTGCGATCGTCTTTCGAAAACCATCTGCCGTTCGGTTGCAGCGCGGTTTGCGGTCTCGTAATCTGCGACTCCTGCGGATCGAGACCCAAAATCGCCGCCGCTTCCACCGAACGCGAACCGTTTCGCACCGTGACCACAGAAAACGAACTCGTTTCGCCGCCATAAAACCACGCTCGCTTACCAACCGCTGCCTGCCCGCCGAACTCCGTTTGAATCATCCGAAACGCGCTCTCATCCAAAGGATCCAAACCGTAAGAACGAAACAGAATGCCGTGATAGCGCGGCGTGCCCGGCGCCGGCACAGCGTTAAATCGCACGTCGCTCTCCACACTCGCAAAACTTAGACACGCAAATGCGGCGATCACAACGGAAACGGCAGTGAGAATCGTGCGCGCTTTGCGCCTTCGCATGTTGCTCACTCCGATCGCGAGCGCGGTAAAAAACAGCCCTAATTTGGCCGCTTTTCGATCCGATTGGCCTTCCTCCCGCATCCGACCCACTTCCTGCAAACTCGACTCGAATTTTCCGACCACGAACACCATGACGATCATACTCAGCGCGCCCAAAGCAAACGCCACAAAAATGATGAACGAACTGTCTGTCAGATCAAATGCGGGATGAAGCGCGCGCAGCAAACCGAAAAACATCACGAACAGACCGAAGCACAACGCAAGCTGTTTGGCGATCGTTTTCGATGCAAACAGCAATCGTTCCAAAAAATAACTCGCCGGCAGAAGCAGCGCCATGTAAAACAGCAGTCCGTTCAACACGTCTTGCGTCGCGCTCAAGATCATCGGATGCGTGGTGAGCGCAAGCCCCCACGCTTGCGTCGCATACCGCTGCGATTCAAGATCGCTGCCTGCCGTTCGTTCGTCTTCGGCTTGCTGCAAAAGCCTTTGCGTTTGCAAATGAAGCCGCTCGATGCCCGGATTTGCTATGTGGTGTTTGCGCAAACGAGACAGCCGCCAGTCGTCTAAAAGCCAAAGATCCCAGGCTGTTGCGAGCGGCGCATCGAGCCGCCCCGATGCAGGGAAGTTGTTCCCGCTGTAGCCCTCGCCCGCGGGCACGCTCGGCGTAGAATGGGTCAGCGCCAATCGCGCGCCGCTGTTGCCGATTCTTCCCGTCAGGTCGAACGGATCGTTGGGATCAACAAACAGCGCGGCGCAATCATCCGCGGCCGCTCGATATTTGAAATCTCCAAACCGCATCAGCCACGAGCCGCTTTTTGGATAGCCGTGGCTGCGCGCATCCATCAGATAATATGAATCCAGCGGTTTCATCAATTGCGGATCGGTTGTGCCCGTAATCAGATAAACCGCGCACGGAAAAACAACCAACGGCAGCTCCATGTACGCCGTATTCATGCTGAAAAACGGCAGATAGCCCGACCTGTAAGACTGGCTCACATCCAAAGCAAGCGCGATGCGCGACCGGTCGTCGAGCGCATACGCCCATGCGAATTTCATCACACGCTTTGCGGGTTCCCAGCACGTTGCGGGCGGCACGCCCAGCAATCGGTAGCGCGCGTCGCCTTGCGATGCCCGAACCATCTCCAGCCCACGCACACCCATATAAGTTGGATAGGTGTTCTCAAGCGTTACGATCGCCCCCGGCACCGGCTCATCGGGCAGAAAACCGCGCGAACTTCGATAACGCAAAACCTGCCCCGATACCGTGCCGAATCCAGCCGTGAAACTCAGCCTCGACATCGTTCCTCCATGCCGAAACGGCATCACAAATCCGCTTGAACGCGATTCGTCTTGCGTGTCGTTGGTCAAATGATGAACAAAACACGCAATCGTTCTGGTCGAAACCGCAAGGTTCGCAAAGTTCACCCTGTCAGGAGTGTCGAGAGGCGTATCCTGATAACTCCGCGAATCTTCGAGCGCCGCGAACGTGATCGCGTTTTGCCCCGCTTGATTCAGAATTTCGGCTTCGCAGGCGAACCTGCCGGGAATCACGTTTCTCCAATCTCTTCCATCGGGGTCGTTCACGCCGTCGAAATACACCTGCTTTGCGGCAAGCCTTTGAACGTTTGCGATCTCAGCAACTCGGCTGCCCAAAGTGCGCGCAACCGCCCTCTCCAAATCTTTGTTCTCGTCGCGATAATCGTCCCACCAGCCTTGCGCAGTTGAACAGACCGCACTCGATCCGCTGCTCAAATCGAGCGTCGCCGAAAACTGCGGCGCATGATTGCCGATGATCGCCCAATCATCTTTGAATCGCTTTTCGATGAACTCCTTCAATCCTTGAAATGCCAAAAAGTGGCCGCTTGTGACCACCAGAAGCACACTGCGGCCAGGTGGATGCTTCGCAAGCAGTTTCCGAAGTTCGAGCATAGCGCTCAGCCCGCACGATTGATCCGCCCCGTGCGGCAGCCCCGGCACAACCGACATCGTGTCCGAATATGCAGTCAACATCACCCATTCGTTTTTCAGCTCAGGGTCAACGCCTGGGATTTTCAGATAGTAGTTCGCGGCTTTCGCATCAATCAGTTTCTGATCGCACTCCAGCCTCACCTGCGAACCGATGAGCGCATTCAAAATCGGTTCATCTTTTTTTTGAACGATGAACCGCGGAACGTCAACGGGGAGCGTCGTCCATTTCGATTCGCCCTCGCCGCGCATCGTGTCATCGGGCCACCGAAACACAACGGCCTTCGCCCCCAAACGCATGCATTCGCGCCAGTTCGATCCCGAATTGAAATCCAATATCACGATCTTCTCGCGCAGCCGTTTTCCTCGGATCGCATCAAACGATCCGTCGCCGCAGTCCTCGATCTGCGCCGTCATATCGCACGCACTGGTTTGAACTCCGTTCGGCCAAAGCGGAAAAAGCCGCACCGTTCTGCTTCCGCAACTCAGCCGCGCCGTCGCATTCGGGTCGGGCATCACCAGGTCATAAGTTTCCGCAGTCCATTCGAAGCCCATCGTTTTCAGTCCCGTGCCAAACCGAGGTTGACTGCTCAATCCGATCAACGTGCGCTGAAGCGAGCGTGGAGAGATTT
>Ga0070741_10006625_pt1 | contig 24735 bp, 17 predicted proteins | sample Coa_R1_4_FD_66440 | JGI IMG/M metagenome (GOLD analysis project Ga0070741, IMG submission 66440) | Surface soil microbial communities from Centralia Pennsylvania, which are recovering from an underground coalmine fire - Coalmine... | ecosystem: Environmental > Terrestrial > Soil > Unclassified ... | reverse complement strand
GTAGAAGCCGCCGCGCAAACCTATTTTGGCAAACCCGCACGCGACCTCGATTTGGCAGAATCGGCATTTCTGGCGGGATTGATTCAATCGCCTACCGCGTATGACCCGTACGTGAATAATGATGCCGCGCGCGCTCATCAGCGTGTCGTTTTGGAATTGATGGTCAAGAGCGGCTATCTTTCGGAGAACGACGCGCAGCTGGCGGCAGCCGAGCCGCTGCATTTTCAAGCGACTGACCCGCGTGACGTGATTCGCGCACCGCACTTTGTCGCCTACGTACGAAATTTACTCGAACGAGAGTACGGCGCGGAAACAGTCAATCACGGCGGGCTGCGCGTCGTAACGACGTTAGATTTGAATTTGCAACAACAAGCGGAAGAAATCGTCCAGCGGCATGTGCAAGAGTTAAAGGATGAGACACGCAACGACAACGCGCCAAATTATAATTTGAACGATGCTGCGCTCGTCGCCATCCGACCCGCGACGGGCGAAATCCTTGCAATGGTCGGCAGCGCGGATTATTTTGATGCGAGCATTGACGGCGCGGTAAATGTTGCGCTGGCAGACCGTCAGCCCGGTTCCTCGATTAAACCGATTACGTATGCAACCGCGTTCACGCGCGGCGATTACACACCTGCCACCGTTCTCTCCGATGTGCCGACAACGTTTCAGACCAAAGAACATGAACCCTACGCGCCGCAAAATTATGATCGGCAATGGCATGGCCCCATGTCCTTGCGCGCGGCGTTAGCAACCTCTGACAATTTGATTGCGGTCAAAGTGTTGGATCATGTCGGACTCGACGCGATGATTGAAACGGCAAAAGCGTTTGGCATCACGACGTTTCAAGATTCCAGCCGCTTTGGTCTTGCGCTCACACTCGGCGGCGGTGAAGTAAAATTATTGGAATTGACTGCCGCGTATGCAGGTTTTGCGAATGAAGGCAAGCGGGTGACACCTGTTGCAATCCGTTCGGTGAATGACGGTGGACGGGCGACCCCTCGACTTTACTCGGGGCAAGCTCCCGACGCACGCAATGCAGATGAGCGAGCAGTTAGCCCCCAAGTCGCGTATCTCATCACGTCTATTCTTTCAGATGATCTGGCGCGCATTCCGGCGTTCGGCGAAGATAGTCTATTGAAATTGGACCGTCCTGCTGCCGCGAAAACGGGGACGACCACCGATTTTCGAGATAACTGGACACTGGGCTATACGCCCGACCTCGCAGTTGGTGTATGGGCGGGCAATGCAGACAATGCGCCCATGTATCGCGTGACAGGCATTACGGGTGCGGGCCCCATTTGGCACGATTTTATGGAAGCCGCGCTCGCGGGAACACCAGCAACAGATTTTGTGCGACCCACAGGTATTATTGAAAAAGAAATTTGCGACGCGTCGGGGCTATTGCCAACCGATAACTGTCCGCGCGTGCGCCGCGATGTGTTTCTTGAAGGAACAGAGCCGACGCGCCGCGACGATGCGTACCAATCGTTTGCAGTAGATGCGGCAACAGATTTATTATGGGCGGATGGTTGTCGCGGTCCGCGCATCGAGCGCGTCTTTCGCATGTATCCGCCCGGCGCGCAAGATTGGGCAAAGAAAAAAGGACTGCCGCAAGCGCCGGAGATGGACTGTATCGGACGGATGACGAACGACGGGCGACGGACGATGGACAATCTTGAGGAATCTTCCTCCGTCGCCCGTCAAGAGCTTGCCCCGAGCAGAGCCGAGGGGTCATCCGTCGGCAAGCCCCTCGTCATCGTTTCTCCTGCCGAAAATTCGACGTACGAAACCAGTCCGCAGATTCCGTCAGATATGCAATTGCTTGAAGTTCGCGCGCAGTTGAATGCTTCATTAAAGCTGCGCCGGGTTACGTTGACGATGGATGGAACGCCTATCGGCGATTTTTCAAGCGGGCCATATCGCGCCTTGTGGAAATTAACGCCCGGCGAGCATAAAGTGCAAGCAATCGGCATAACGATAGAAGGTCAACAGGTGACAAGTGACAGCGTGACGTTTCATGTGAACAACGCGCATTATTGACGACTATGCTCCTCAAAACCGAACGCCTGATTTTGCGCGAATTTGTCAAAGAAGATTGGCGCGCGGTGTATGCCTATCAAAATGACCCGCGCTATCTGGAATTTTACGAATGGGATCACCGCACCGAGCTCGACGTGAAATCGTTTGTGCAAATGTTTCTCGATTGGCAGCAAGAGACGCCGCGCACGCGCTTTCAACTTGCCATCGTTTTGCCCAATACGAACAAGCTCATTGGCAATGTGGGAATTCGCAAGCGCGATGTAAAAACCTATCAGGCGGAAATGGGCTATGAGCTGGACCCGCGCGAGTGGGGCAATGGCTATGCCACCGAAGCGGCGACCGCGATGCTGCAATTCGCCTTTGAACAATTGCGCTTGCATCGCGTGTGGGCGCAGTGCATCGCCAACAATCACAATTCCGTACGCGTCTTGGAGAAATTAGGACTGCATCAGGAAGGACACTTGCGCGAAAATGAATTCTTCAAGTCGCGCTATTGGGATACATTGATTTACGGAATCTTGGAGGAGGAGTGGCGGTGGAAAAAGGTCAGCGGGTAATGTCCAAACACAATGCGCTCGATTTGAACCAATTTCGCGTTCTGACCTTTGATTGTTACGGCACGCTGATTGATTGGGAAAGCGGAATCTTGAACGCGCTCAAGCCCGTGTTCATCGCGCATCAGGTCAAAATTGGGCAAGACGCGGCGCTCGAGCTCTTTGGCGAATTGGAATCCGAACAACAGCGCGAATATAAGCCGTATCGCGCAGTGCTGGAAAACGTCTTGGCAGGCATAGGCGAGCGTTTGGGATTTACGCCAACGGATCGAGAAAAGCAAGCATTTGGCGAATCGGTTAGAGACTGGCCGCCCTTTCCCGATACGGTGAATGCCTTGTATGCGCTCAAGGGGAAATACAAATTGGTCATCCTCTCGAATGTGGATGATGATTTATTCGCGCATTCGGCAAGAAAACTCCAAGTGGCGTTTGACGATGTAATTACGGCGCAGCAGTGCAAATCGTACAAGCCCTCGCTGAATAATTTCCGTATCGCCCAGCGACGTATCGGCGTTTCATCAGACAAATGGCTGCATGTCGCGCAGAGCTTGTATCACGACATTGCGCCTGCCAAACAGCTAGGATTGCATACCGTCTGGGTCAATCGCCGCTGGGATAAACCGGGTTCCGGCGCGACAAAACTGACGGAAGTCACGCCCGATTTGGAAGTCAAAAGTTTGGGAGAATTGGCAGAAATAGTAGAAAGTAAGAAGTAGGCAGAAAGCAGTTGGCGGAAGGCAGAAGGCAATTCAGCACTAGAATTGAAATTCTAAACTAATGTCTTATCTTAAATGAACTCCTACAAAGGAACTTCCATGCCCACATTTCGCTTTAACCTCACCATCATTTTGTTTCTTCTGCTTCTCGCCGCGTGCGCTGCGCCGCAAGCGAACGTGCAATCGGCGCAGGTGCAGGATAACTCGCCGAGTCAAAGCGCTGTGCAGCAACCCGCCACGCAAGCGACTGCCGCGCCTTCTCCAACTGCGTCGAATACCCTGACGACCACGAATCCCGTGAGCGTCCCGGCGCTCGTCCCCGCAGGCATCAGTAACGAACCGCTGGCGGTCATTTCGACTTCGCCCGCGAAAGATGCGACTGAAATCGCGGTCGGCAAAGACGCGACGAAAATCATTGTACAGTTCAATCACCCCGTCGTGCCGCTCGTCTCGGTGGACGCGCAACAGGGCTTGCCACAGCCGTTATCCTTTACCCCGAATCTTGCGGGAAGCGGTACTTGGATTAACACCTCTACCTATTCCTTCACGCCGTCGCAAAATTTGCAAGTAGCGACGGAATACACGGTGAAAGTGGCTTCCCTGACCGATGAGCTCGGCGCAACGCTCGCCAGCTATTCGTGGAAATTTAAAACCGCCTCGCCTGAAGTGACGTTGACCTATCCCGAAGCGAATAATGTAAACGCGGGCGTGAGCCAACCCATTAGTATTACATTCAATACCGAAATGGATCGCGCGTCAGTCGAGTCGCGCTTTAGTCTCATTACAGTCCGTAACAACGCGCCCGTTACCGGCGCGTTCCAGTGGTCGGGCGCGCAGATGAAATTCGTCCCCACCACTCCGCTTGAATATGAGACCCAGTATAGGGCAACGCTCAAAGCGGGCGCACAGGATATTAACGCCAAAGCCGCAACGCTCAAGGATGTGACATGGACTTTCCGCACTTCGCGTCAACCCGGAATTATTACGACCATTCCCGGCAATGGCGATACCGATTCCAAGTCCATTCGCAATGGCTTGGAAATTGATTATACCTCGCCGATGGCGCAGGATGTGGTGACGGTTACGATACAGCCCACGATTACGAATCAATTTTCCTATTGGGATAATCCAACCAAGCAGACGATTTCGGGCGGCTGGCTCGCGTCGCAGGCGTACACCGTTACCATCAGCGGGGAATCGGAAACGGTTTACGGCGAAAAGTTGGGGAAGGATATCGTCATCAAGTTTACCGCTGCGCCGCTTGACCCCGATGTGTATTTGAACGTTAACGGTACAGCGGGCATGTATGACGCGAATCAGCCCCAAGTGATTTACACGACCTATCGCAACGTCAAAGGGATTGATTACGCGCTCTATACCGTTCCGCGCAGTGACCTGTTGCGAATTGTTGGACGAGACCGCTACCAGTATTGGGACAATTACAAACCGTCGGCGAGTAATCTGATTCGCCAGTGGTCGCAGGCGGTGGACGCGCCGTTGAACGCGTCCCGAGTCATCTCGACCACACTCGGCGGCGATACGCCTTCGACGTTCCTGAAACCCGGCGCATATTATTTCGAGGCAAAGACTCCTTCGGATGTTCTACCCGTCACACGCTCGCGTCATATTCTTGTCGTCACGCCCTACAATCTCGCGCTCAAACGCAATGAAAATTCCGCGCTGGTGTGGGCGACCGAGCTTTCGTCGGGCAAACCCGTCGCAGATTTGCCCATTACCATTTATGACCCCGATGGCAAACCGTCGGCAAGCGGCAAGACAAATCAAGACGGCGTGTATCAAGCCACCTTCCCGCGCCAGAATTATTACGACCCGATTTTTGCAGTCAGCGAACAGAATACGGATTTGCTCGCCGCCGTCGGTTCGGATTGGAGCGAAGGCATTCAGACCTTTGATTTCAATTTGCAAACCCAATACGGCGCGCAGCAATATTACGCCAACATCTATACCGACCGCGCGATTTATCGTCCCGGACAAACGGTATATTTTCGAGGCATTCTGCGTCGAGACAACGATGCGCGCTATACGCTGCCCACCGAAATGAAAACCGTACCCATCAAAGTGCAAGACTCGAACGGGCGCGAAATTCTTAAGCAGGACTTGGCGCTCGATGCGTACGGCACGTTCAACGGTGAAATTCCGTTAAACAGCGGCGCGTCGCTGGGCTTTTACAGCATCATTCTCGAATTCGGTCCTGACGACCAGCATTTTTACAACAGCGTGGACTTTCAGGTGGCGGAATACAAAGCGCCCGAATATCAGGTGAACGTTACGACCGATAAAAATTCGTACGTCAATGGCGAAACCATCAAGGTCAACGTGGACAGCACGTACTATTTCGGCGGTCCCGTCGCGGATGCTCAAGTCACGTGGCGGTTGTTGAGCGATGACCTGTTCTTTACCACCGACAAAGTGAAAGGTTTTTGGGATTTCACCGATTTCGATTTGACAAATGACCGAAGGCGGACAGGCGGTGTCGTGAGTGAAGGAAAAGGCACCACAGACAAGCAAGGCAAGTTCTCGTTCAGCATCCCGGCGGATTTGAAAGATTATCCGCTTTCGCAGAATTTTACGATTGATGTGGAAATTACCGACATTAATAACGCAGCGGTCTCGTCCCGCACGCTCGTGCCTGTGCATAAAGGCAATTACTATATCGGCTTGCGCCCGCAGACCTATGTAGGTCAGGTCGGCGAAAAGCAGGGCGTGGACATTCTCACCGTCACGTCGCAGGGCGATCCGTTCCCTAATCAGCCCCTCACGATTTCGGTGTATGAACACAAATGGTTCAGCGTGCGGCAAAAAGACAGTGACGGCAATTTCTACTGGACGAGCTCGTACACGGATACGCTCTTGAGTCAGGTGGACGTGACAACGGATGTTAGCGGCACGGCGACAACGTACTTTACGCCAACCGTCGGCGGTGTGTTCAAAATTGTTGGCGAAGGGAAAGACACTAAAGGCAATACCATTCGCAGCGCGACGTATCAATGGATTGCAACGAACGAGTTTGTGAATTGGCGCATCGAAAACAATGACCGCATTGATCTCGTCGCCGACAAAAAAGAATATCAGGTCGGCGATACGGCCAAAGTCTTGATTCCCGCGCCGTTCCAGAACGCGCAAGCGTTAATGACGATTGAGCGCGGCGGCATCCTGCAAGTGAAATCGCTTGGCGTCATCGGCAACAGCGACACGCTCGAAATTCCAATCACCGACGATTTATTACCAACGGCGTATGTATCTGTCATGCTCGTCAAAGGACGCGCTGCCGATTCACCGACGCCGCAGTTCAAACTCGGCTATGCGGCGTTGAATGTCAATCCCGCCGAGAAAATTCTGAACGTCAAACTCACCCCAACGAGTGCCAACGACAATTCCCAGCTCGTGACCTATCAACCCGGCGACAAGGTGACATTCAACCTCGAAGCCACCGACACAAAGGGGAATCCTGCCTCCGCCGAATTCTCTGTTGCGCTCGTGGACAAGGCAGTACAGGCATTGGCAGATGACCGTTCGACGCCGCTCGAACAAGCATTCTGGGGAACGCGCGGCATCGGCGTGCAGACAGCCGCCTCGTGGGTTCGCTCCGTCGAGCGCATCAATCAAAATGTTCAGGCGGAAGCAAAAGGCGGCGGCGGCGGTCCTGGCAACGAACAAGCGTCCCCTGTGCGCCGCAATTTCCAGGACACCGCGTTCTGGAAAGCCGATGTTGTAACCGATTCAACGGGGAAAGCGTCGGTGACGATTCCGTTGCCCGATAACTTGACGACATGGAATTTCACTGCGAAAGGTGTAACGAAAGAAACGCTCGTTGGCACGGGCAAGCTGGATATTGTTTCGACAAAACCCGTATTAGTACGTCCAGTCATACCGCGCTTTTTCGTGCCCGGCGATGATGTGCTGCTCGAAGCGGTGGTGAATAACAACACGAATCAAGATGTCACAGTAGATGTACAACTGCAAGCGACAGGACTCACACTCGCGGCGAACGCGACCCAGCCCTTGACGGTCAAAGCGAACGACAAAGGCAAAGTCACCTGGCAAACGACTGTGAACAACAACGCCGAGACGATCAATGTGCAATTCAGCGCGCAGGGCGGCGGGTACAACGACGCGCTCGCGGCGACGATTCCGGTAGTGCGTCCTACTGCGCCGGAAGTCGTCGGCACGGCGGGAACGGTGGACAGCAAAGTGGCGGAAAATATCCAAGTACCCGCGAATGTGGACACGTCCACTGGGGGTCTTGAAATTACGACCAGTCCTTCGCTGGCGGCGGCATCGCTCAAGTCGCTCGATTATCTCAAAGCGTTCCCCTACGATTGCAGCGAACAGACAGTCTCCAAGTTTTATCCAAACGTCGTGACCTATCAGGCGCTCAAGGATTTTGGCATTGAGAACGAAACGCTCAAGAACGATTTGAGCATCAACATCAGCGCGCAGATTCAACGGCTGTATCAATTGCAGCACGGCGACGGCGGCTGGGGCTTGTGGGCGGACGACGAAAGCATTCCGCACGTCAGCGCATACGCGCTGTTGGCGCTCGATGCGGCGAACAAAGCGGGCTTTAGTGTGGACGCGAATGTACGACAGCGCGCGCAAGATTACTTGAACGATTATCTCGATAGACCCGTAGATGCCAGCCAGTCCTATGCCTATAACCAACGCGCCTTTGTCATCTATGTCTTGAACGAGGTCGTCGGCGAATATGGTTCGCGTGCCTTGAATCTCTACGAACGGCGCACGCAGCTCGACAATTACGCCAAAGCACTGCTGATGGTCACGCTGTTCAAATCGAATAACAAGACACAGGCGCAGGCGTTGGAGCAAGAGCTTACAGCGGCGGCAATTCCCAGCGCGACGGGCACACATTGGGAAGAAAAGAAAACCGATTGGTACATGATGAACACCAATATCCGTACGACGGCGATGGTGCTGTATTCCCTCGCGCGTGTGGACCCACAAAACGCACTGCTGAAAAATGCAGTGCGCTGGTTAATGACGATGCGCCAACAGGCACATTGGGATACGACGCAAGAAACATCTTGGTCGGTGCTTGCGCTCACCGAATATATGAAGCAGAGCGGGGAACTGAATGCGGATTATACCTATCAGGTGGATGTGAATAACAAAACGCTTGGCACGGGGCAGGTGAGCAAGAGCAATGTGACGGACAACAAGCAATTCACCGTCGCCATGAAAGATTTGCTCACCGATACGGCGAATGAATTGCTGTTCTCGCGCACCGAGGGTCCGGGCAACCTCTACTATAGTGCGTTCTTGCGCTATTACTTGCCCGCCAACGAAATCAACGCGCTCAATCGCGGCATCCTCGTCGCACGACAGTACTATGCTGTAGATCAGGCAACCCTCAAGCCAACTGGAAACGCAATCACGTCCGCGAACATCGGCGATTACGTTCAGGTGAAACTCACCATCATCGCGCCAACCGACTTGAACTATGTCCTCGTCGAAGACCCCTTGCCGTCGGGTTTTGAAGCGGTGGATACCACGCTCAAGACTACCTCGGCGGGAGCAACCGCGCCCGAACTCGAAAAAAATATTAGCGATTGCTCGAATTGCAGCAACTACTATCACCCGTACTGGTATTACTGGGCGAACACGGAACTGCGGGATGACCGCGTGGCGCTCTTTGCCAATTTCCTGTCACGCGGCACCTACGAATATACGTACTTGATGCGCGCAAGCGTTGGCGGCGACTTTACGGTGCTGCCTACAACCGCCCAACAAATGTATGAACCCGACGTGTTCGGGCGAAGCCAAGGCGCGACGTTTAATGTAAAGGGTGAGTAAGCGAAAACCCGAAAGGTCTTGGAGACCTTTCGGGTTTTTCATTTCTTAAAGCGCGCTTTCGCGTCGCGCTTCAGTTTCCGCCAGAAATCGTATGCATCCCGGCTAATCGAGCGCGCCTTTTCATCTACATACTTTTCATCGTAATACGATATGAGCGAGGTATCCCGACCACTATATAAAAAGTCAAGCATCGCGGCAATGTCATATTCGTGTTTCAAAGAGCGCCCTTGGTTCCATGCCAGCAGCTTGCCAATAATTACGTCATCTGGTCTCGCATACCACGCGTCAACCAATTCGCCATTCAAATCTTCAAACGCCAAGCGGATGCGCCGCGCAAAGGCATCTCGGTAACGCGCTTCAAGAGTTAGCGGAATGAGGTCCACTTTTTCGCCACGTTCGCTGTCAATAATATTAAACAGCGTGCCCTCGGCAGTGGCATTCCGCAAGGGCGCGAAGAACTTGAGCATAGAATGTGAGCGGCTGGGTAATTTTAGGCATTGCGCGCAATTTCTTCCCAATACTTGATTGTGATTTCGCGCGCGGATAAATCAGGGTACATTCGTCGTAAGCGTGCTCGGATGGTCCCTCGCAAAAAGGCTTGCGCCTCTAACGCCGCGCGCCCTCGTTTGGGGATAGATAAGGCAGAAATTCGTGCCAAGTCATCCTGTAAGTCCAAGGAAAGCGTTCGTTTTGGCTTGGCACGTTTCGCTTGACGCAAAAGACGGTTGACTTCCACGCGAGGAATCCGCCATTGGCGACCAACCCGTACCGCATACAAGGTACCGCGCCGAATACGCGCATAGAGTGCTGCACGAGAAGAAATGCTTCCAGAGAGCAATTGCGCCGCCTCCGTCAGCGGGAGCAATTCTTGTTCTGTCCAAGCGAATTGATACATGGTTTACGCGATTATATCATTGTATAGTGCGAATTGAGATGCATTCGACTCTACGCGACATTTTCCTCTTCGCATACGTAGCTTATATGGAACTTGCCGTATCTCCTGCAAGTGAATAGGATAGGATTCCCTCACCGTTTTCTAGGTGTCTCTGCTTCCCAAACTGAAAAGGTATGAAACAGAATATTTTGCGCGCATTTCTAGGATTCACCATTCTAATTCTTAGTTTCACAGCATGTAGTACGTCTTCTGGCAGTTCTTCACAAGCGAACGCACCTGCAAATTCTCCGACACAATCTCAATCAGCAACTCTTGCGCCTGCCACCGAAACCCATGCGAGTCCTGCGACTCCTCCCGCAACGCAAACACAAGCGCAGGCCGCTGTTCCAACGCCGACCCAAGCCGTTGCGCCGACCCAAACGCAACTTCCGGCGCTTCCTGAACCTACCCTAGCTCCCAAATCTACCAGCGCGTCCCCGTCGGATGCTTCGTTTACGTTAGGTGTCGAACCGCTTGTTCAAGGTCTCACGCGCCCGGTGTTTGTTACTTCTGCCGGAGATAACTCTGGTTTGCTCTTTGTTGTACAACAAACCGGGCAGATTCTGATTATTGAAAATGGGCAGCTCCGCCAACAGCCATTTCTCGACATCCGAAACAAAATCACGACGGCGGGCAATGAACAGGGTCTGCTGGGCATGGCATTCGACCCGCATTACGACAAGACGGGCGTGTTCTATGTGAATTATTCGCGTAAAGAGAATGGCGATAACGTCATTGCGCGCTATCAACTCTCGCGCGATCCGTATGTTGCCGACCCAAACAGCGAAAAGGTCCTGCTCACCATTAAAGGGTTCGAGCCGAATCACAACAGCGGCATGTTGGCGTTTGGGCCGGACGGCTATCTATACATCGGCACGGGTGATGGCGGTGGAGCGGGCGACCGACATGGCACAATCGGCAACGCGCAAGCACTGAATATCTTGAATGGAAAAATTTTGCGGATTGATGTCAATGCCGATACCTACAGCATTCCACCCACAAATCCCTTTGTGAATCAACCTGACGCGCTGCCTGAAATTTGGGTGTACGGTTTGCGTAACCCCTGGCGCTTTTCGTTCGACAAAGAAACGGGGGATTTGTATATTGGCGATGTTGGACAGGGCAGCAAGGAAGAAGTGGACTTTCAACCGGCGGGAGACAAGGGCGGTGAGAATTACGGTTGGCGCGTGATGGAGGGCAACGACTGTTATAACCCCAACACCAACTGCGACACGTCGGGCAAAGTCAGACCGATTTTTGATTACTCGCATGATTTTGGTTGTTCGATTACGGGCGGCTATGTGTATCGCGGCAGTCGGTATCCTTGGCTCGTCGGGCAGTACATCTTTGCCGATTACTGTTCAGGAATTGTATGGACAACCTCGCGCGATGCCAGTGGACAATGGCAAACGCGACAGATTGGCAAATTCGACGATACCATCAGCTCCTTTGGCCAAGATCAAGATGGAGAATTATACGTGGTGGGGCACAGCAGCGGAACAATCTACAAGCTCACCTCACAGCACGGATGATCACTGCTTCCATTGACGCAGTGCGTTAAAATTGGGTATAATACAACCAACCCAGATTTGACGCAGTGCGTCATTTTTTTAAAGGAGTGGAAGCCATGGCGAAAAGGGACATGAACGACGAAATGAACACGGAAGGCAGAAGTATGGTCGGAACCTTACGCAAGATGATGTTGGCGAGCGTGGGGGCGGTCGGTATCGGCAAGGACGAAATACAGGCGATGCTTGACCGTATGGTTGCGCGCGGCGAAATGACGGAAAAGGATGCGCGCAAACTCGTCAACGATGTCCAAAAAGAGGTCAACAAACGGCGCAAGGGCGGCGCAACCCGCGCAGAACGAGAGCTCGAAAATATGTTGCAGCGGTTCAATATCCCCTCGAAAGCCGATATTGAAGACTTGTCCCAGCAGGTGACACAGCTCTCAAAACGCATCGAAGAGTTAAAAGCCGAAATGAAAAGCCCACCCTACAGGTGAAATGAAAGTAGGGGCGGGGTCACCCCGCCCCCTCCATACCCCGCTGGCGCATTCGCCGCCGAGCTCGCGACGTGCGCGCCTTTTTTCTCTTGACTGAATCCAATTCTTGTCGGAGATGCTCGACATTCGCGGCGAGCTGTTGGAGCTGGGCGCGCGTAGGCGTGCCGCGTTTTTCGAGAGCGCGCTTTAAATAGAGTTCTTGTAGGGGCGGGGTAGCGGGAGGTAGTGACAATAGTTTTTCGAGAAGTTGCGCGCCCTGTCTTTGACTGATTTCCCCGCGTTTGATTAAAAGCTCCATTCGTCGTCTGATTTCGAAATCTACGGGTGTGTTGGGTTCAAGGGGACTACTGAATTCTTTAGTCCTCTCGCCGCTTGTTTGAATCAGGTTGGTCAGAAGTGTATTAGGCAAGCTTCCGCCCGCCTGTCGCTGCTCTTCAAAAATGATTTGCGCCTGAATTTGCGAAGTAATATCCTCGCCGCTCGCATGGTCCAGCACGACCACATCATCACCCTGCCGAATCATCTCGGCGAGCTGCAAAAGCGTGACGTACTGCTTGGCGTACGTGTCGTATAACTTGCGATTGCTGTAGCGTTTGATGATCGGCATGAGCGCAACCTTTGCGAAATGTTATTCCAGATGTTCGTAGGCGGGCAGCGTGAGAAAATCCGCAAGTTGGTCGGCGGTCACGAGTTGGTCGAACAGCACCGCCGCTTCGCCGAGACGCGATCTCGCCACATTCTCTGCACCCCAATTCTGCTTGATTTTCTCAATTTCTTCATCCAAAATCGCGCGATAGAGATCCGGCGTTATGGCGCGCCCATCATTGAGCGTGCCGTGATGATGCAGCCACTGCCACACCTGCGCCCGCGCAATTTCCGCCGTCGCCGCGTCTTCCATCAAATTGTTAATCGCCACCGCGCCGCTCCCGCGCAGCCACGCTTCGGTGTATTGAATCGCCACGCTGACGTTGTTCCGCAAACCGCCTTCCGTAATCGTTCCGTTCGGCACGCGAAAATCAATCAATTGTGATGCGGCGACGTTGACATCTTCGCGCATTCGTTCTTTTTGATGCGGCTTCTCGCCCAACGCCGCGTCAAAGACTTGACGCACGGGCGGCACCAAATCGGGATGGGCAATCCACGTTCCATCAAAGCCATCAGACGACTCGCGCAGCTTGTCCTCGCGCACCTTCGCCAGCGCATTCGCATTGACCTGTTCATCCTTGCGCGACGGAATGAACGCTGCCATCCCGCCCATCGCGTGCGCGCCGCGTTTGTGGCAGGTGCGTACCAATAGTTCTGTATAAGCACGCATGAAGGGTACCGTCATTGTGACCTGCGCGCGGTCGGGGAACAACACGTTTTCGCGGTTGCGGAATTTCTTGATGCACGAAAAAATATAATCCCAGCGCCCCGCGTTCAACCCCGCAATGTGGTCGCGCAGTTCATACAAAATTTCTTCCATCTCGAACGCGGCGAGAATCGTTTCAATCAGCACCGTAACTTTGACTGTGCCTTTGGGCAGACCGAGATAGCCCTGTGAAAATAAAAATACATCATTCCACAGGCGCGCTTCAAGATGCGATTCCAGCTTGGGTAGATAAAAATACGGTCCCGTGCCTTTGCTCAATAGGCGGCGCGCATTGTGAAAGAAATAGAGACCGAAATCAAACAGCGAACCCGAAATCGGCGTCCCATCTACGCGCAAATGTTTTTCTTGCAAATGCCACCCGCGCGGGCGCACCATCAGCGTGGCAACTTTGTCATTGAGCTTGTATTCTTTTTCGGGCGTCTTTAAATAAATCGTCCGCTCAATCGCTTCAGTGACATTGCGCTGTCCTTGCAGCATATTATTCCACGTCGGCGCGTTGGCATCCTCAAAGTCTGCCATAAACATATCCGCGCCGCTGTTGAGCGCATTGATGAGCATTTTCTTGTCCGTCGGGCCGGTGATTTCGATATGCCGACGCTGTAAATCGGCAGGAATGGGCGCAACGCGCCAGTTCGGGTCAGCGCGAATGTGAGCCGTTTTGGGGAGAAAATTCGGGTCTTGGCCCGCGTCCAGTTGCGCCTGACGTTCCACGCGTTTGTGCAAGAGCGCGCGGCGCGCGTTGCCAAATTCGCGTTGCAGCGTGGCGAGAAAGCGCAATGCGTCGGGAGTCAATACTTGTTCGCCTTCGGTCGTGATCGGTACGAGGATTTCAACTCCGTCTGGTATCGAGGGCATCTCAATTTCTCCGTCGGAATTTAATGTCTATCCGCAAAACCTTCGAGGTCTCCGAGACCTCGAAGGTTTTCGAGGATTGACGGAGAGGGTTTAAGTAAAGCTCAATTAATCCGCTGTTACTTTTTTATTCAAGAGATAAAGTTTGACACTATTGTACTTGTCATCAAAAACGAGATGATAGTTGTCCTGCACCCAATCCAAAAAATCGGCATTCCACTCTTGACGCGTCACGCGCGCCAGTGAAATCAATTTGGGCGGATTCTGGTCGAGTGCCTCAATCATCGCATCCATTCCGCCCGGTTCATATTGCAAAACACCGCGCGCGGATTTTTCGCCCAGATGAACAATCTTGCTCGCGTTATCTCGATGCAGTTCGACAAGAATCACCGCATTGCCCAGGCTCAATATCTGATTTTTAGGATGCAAATAGGCCGCGGCGCGGCGCGCCAAATTCAATTGGTCGCGGTATTGAATCCCCGGAATTTCATACTGCATGGCATCAACAACTCCGACATCCGTGAGCACCAGTATAACAACAAGAGAAGATACCAGAGTTACAATTTTCGCGGCGCGGGGAGTTGAAAAGTGCGTAACAAGCTGCGCCGCGCCGCGAATGACGGTCCATACCATCCATCCAACCCCAATCGCCAACACAGGCAAGAGCGGAAAGAGGTCGGGGCAAAAATCAAAATCAATTAGCGTGAATATCCCAAAGCCGATGCCATAGAGCAGGAGGGGAGTACGTTCGAGATTCAGAGGGAGTCGTTTGCTGCGGATTGCTGCGCCCAGCGCGGTCAACCCGATTCCAAAAATCCCCAGTCCACCGACGACCAATTGCCACCATTCGGTCGCGGCAACACAATAGGTTCGCATTGTTCGGCTGATTTGCTGCGCGTTGTATTGCATCCATTCATTCAGTGGCGCGCCTTCCAGACGATTGTTCAAATGCGAAACATTCGCGCCAATCGTCGCGTTCCAGGCGGGCAGCAGCGCGTTGTTTAGCGCCAGATATGCGACGAGCACAGCAAATGGTAGAATCATTCCTCCTACACTGCGTGCGAAGGGAAGCCAATTGGCGCGTGTTCTCCAATTTGGGGATGATTTGTCGAGCCAGGGGGCAAGGATTGCTGCGCCCGCTGTAATTGCCATGACCATTGCGCCGGGCTGCCACGCCAGCGCCGCTAACGCGGAACAAATCCCTGCCCAGCCCCAATTTCGCCGCGCAATGAGAATCAGCGCGGCAAACGAAAATAAAATGATGAGAGTCTTGGGTTCGGGTCCACTTACCGCCGACTCGCCAAAGAAATTGTTGCCTGCCACGATCAACGTGGCGACAATTCCCACAATGCGCGATTGGAACAGTCTCCTTCCCGTGAGATAGATGACGCCTATCGTCAGTGTAGCGACGAGCATGAAAAGGATTCGCGCCGCAATCGTGTCGCGCAAATGTAGCAATCGCCCCACGACGAGCGCAAATGTAGTCATAAAGTCGGCGAGCGGCGCTTTAATAATCGCCACATCGCGATAAATCGCGTGTCCTTCGAGCATCTGCTGCGCGGCGTAAATATGATAAGTCGTATCTTGGGGGGTCGGCTGGTCTGGAAGGTCATATTGCAAAAATGTCCACAGCGCGACAAGCATGACTCCGATGCACAACCAAACGTCAATGTGCGCGAGCATGAACGCGCGTACGCGAGCCAAAGAAACTTGTGATGAATGAACTTTGGGAAGGGCTAAATCCATTTTTTCTACAGGATAGCTAGTTTACCGCCGCTACGTGCTGGATGCAAGCATCTAATGCAAGCATCGTCGTTGCAATCAAGCAGCATTGCAGCTATGATAGGGATTCCATGAGCGATTCAATTCAAATTGAATTCAACGTTCCCGCCGTCATGCGCGATGGAATCACGCTGCGCGCGAACATTTTTCGTCCGCAAACCAATGGCGCATATCCCGTTGCTGTGTTGCGTACACCGTATGGCAAGGATTACGCGGCGGGCAACCCCGTGTGTGATGCAGTGCGGCTTGCGCGGGCGGGTTACATTGTTGTGCTACAAGACATGCGCGGGCGATTTGCTTCCGAAGGCGCGATGGGATTTCCACCCGATGACCGCAACGATGGATATGACACAGTTGAATGGGCTTCCCAGCTTCCGGGTTCCAATGGCAATGTCGGAATGTTCGGCGCATCATTTTCAGGCATCGCGCAGTGGGCAGCGGCGCGCACATGTCCCCCGCATTTAAAAGCAATTGTGCCGACGATGGCTCCATCGAACGCGCTCGATGGTGTAATTTGGCGTGGCGGCGCGTTAGAGTTAGGGCTGCTCGCCTATTGGCAGCTCGGCAATTCGTTTGACCGCGTGCTGCGCCGCACCGATTTGGAACAAATCGAAAAATACTTTCGCATTGGCGCGACGGTGTACGAAATGGACCATCTCGCCCGCGAAGGTTATTTTGAATTGCCCTTGATTGAATTTCCACCCCTTGCCCGCGTCGAGTTGGGCGACGAACTACCGCTGGTACTCCATCACGCGATGGATGCCGCGTTTTATGAATCCATTTCGGTGGTTCAAGACTATCCGCTTCTAAATATTCCTTCGTTAAATGTCAGTGGCTGGTACGATATTTTTTCGCAAGGCACATTACAAAACTTTGCCGCTCTGCGTCAGGTTGGCTCAAGATTGGTCATGGGACCTTGGGCACACCTGCTGACACACGGGGTCGTCGGCGAGCTTGATTTTGGATTTGCGTCGGATATGGCGTTTATGAATTTGCAAAGCGATATGACTGGCTTGACAATCAAGTTTTTCGACCATCATTTGAAAGGAATTGATAATGGAATCCAGCACGAGCCGCCATGCAAATTATTTGTGATGGGCGAAAACTATTGGCGTGAAGAGGACGAATATCCGCTTGCCCGCACGCGCTATGAAACATGGTATTTCCATTCGCGCGGCGACGCGAATACCCTGAATGGCGATGGCGCATTATCCCCCGACGCGCCGAGCGACGAACCCGCTGATCATTTCGTGTATGACCCCGCACAGCCAGTCATCACCGATGGCGGCGCGTTCCTGATGAGCGCAGTCTTTCACCCCGGCGCACACGATCAACGCCGTACTGAAGCACGGCGCGATGTTTTGGTGTACACCTCCGCGCCGCTCGAAAGTGATTTCGAGGTCACAGGACCTGTCGTGGTGCAGCTCTTTGCTGCGAGCGATGCGCCCGATACCGATTTCGTCGCGCGCTTGGTGGATGTGCATCCTGATGGGTACGCACAAAATCTCACGGATGGAATTTTGCGCGCGCGGTATCGCGAAGGTTTGTCAGAAAAATTTCTCGAAACGAATCGAGCGTACGAGTTCGTGATTGACTTGTGGGCAACTTCAAACGTCTTTCGCGCAGGGCATCGCATACGCGTGGATATTACGAGCTCCAATTTTCCGCGTTGGGACCGCAACCCCAACACAGGCGCGCCGCTCGGTTTGGATTCCGAATTGCGCGTCGCACACCAAACCATTCTGCATGATTCGGCGCATCCGTCGCATATCGTTCTGCCGGTGATTCCGCGCTAGAATAAACCCGAAGGGGTCTCGTCTGACGAACTGCGTCAGCGACCCTTCGGGTTTATTCTAGCTAATTTGACACCCACCTCATTTCGCATACAATCGCTTCCAATGTTTGCGAAATTTGACTCATCCCACATTACAGCCGATGCGCGCATGTTCGCGCATTACCATCATCACCTGTACGGGGTGGGTCAAGCGCGACCGATCTGAACGGTCGCGCGCTTGCTCTGACAAATGACTCACCCCGGGGCTGGTCGGTATCCGACAAGCCCCGTTTTTATTTATGTTGAAATCAACAATGATCGAACGCCAACTGCCGCATGGCGTCGCCGATTTGTACTTTGAAGAAGCGGCGCGCAAAGCCCAGCTCGAGGCGCGCTTGCAAGAAACGTTTGGGCAGTGGAGTTATTCACAGGTGATTCCGCCCACGTTCGAGTATTACGAGGCGCTTGCCGCCGAAGCCAGCCCACAGGTGCGCGAAGAAATTTATCGCTTCCCTGACCGCGATGGAAGAATGCTGGCATTGCGCGCCGATCCCACAATACCAATTGCGCGTCTGGTCAGCACAAAACTGTATGACCGGCCTCTACCCCTACGCCTTTTTTACATCGCCAACGTATTTCGCCACGAAGAACCGAAAGCGTCATTGCGCCGCGAGTTTACGCAAGCGGGCATCGAACTCATCGGTGAAGGCACCGCGCAAGCCGATGCGGAAGTGATTGCGCTTGCTGTGACGGCGCTCCGTGAAGTTGGACTGGGCGATTTCCGCTTGCGACTCGGCGCAACGGATATATTGCGCGCGCTGCTCGAACCGCTTGCATTGTCCGAACTACAGAGCGAGCATGTCAAAAGCGCGCTGGAACGAAAAAATGAAGCGGCACTGAATGATGTTCTGCGTCGGTTGTCACTTCCGCGTGAAGCATCTCGCGCACTGCTGACACTGCCGCTGTTGGCGGGTGATGCAGCGATATTGGAACGTGCGGCAAAGGAATTTGCGGAGAATGATACAGCGTGCGCCGCGCTCGAACGTTTGCGCGAGGTGTGGCGCTTGCTTGACGCGCTCGGCGTTAGCGACGCGGTGAGCCTCGACCTCGGCATGGTGCGCGGCATGGCATACTATACGGGCATCGTCTTTGAGGGATTCACGCGCGGCATTGGCTTTGCAATTATGAGCGGTGGGCGCTATGACAACTTGCTCGCTCATTTTGGGCGCAATTTGCCCGCGTGCGGGTTTGCCATCGGCGTCGAACGCGTACTAACCGCGCTCCAATTACAAGGTGATAATGTGATTTCCCTTTCACCTGAAATTGTTGCCGAGCTCGATTCTGCGCGCACGCTTGCCCAGCGTGTTAAAGTGGCGCGCGGAGAAGGTAAGCGCATTGAATGGTCTTTACGGAGATGTACGCGCGACGAGTTGATTCTGTTTGCGCGGCAGCGTGGCGCGCGCGAAATTTGGTTCGCGGATGGGAGCGTACACGAGCTCGCATGAGCACATTAACGATTGCTCTGCCAAAAGGTCGTTTGTTGTCGCCTGCGCTCGATTTGCTGGAATCGCTTGGCTATGATGTTCACGCACTACGCGGCGCGTCGCGCAAATTGATTTTTGACGACGTGGCACGCGGCACACGTTGGCTTTTGCTGAAACCGTTCGACGTTGTCACCTTTGTCGAACACGGCGCGGCAGACCTCGGCATCGTGGGGCAGGATGTGTTACTAGAAACCGACAGCGATGTGTTCGAACCGCTTACGCTGCCCTTTGGCTTTTGTCGTATTGTGCTGGCGGCGCGACGAGAACGCGCCCAGACCGATTGGCGACTCGCCGCGTCGCTGCGGATTGCTTCCAAATATCCGCGCATTACGCGTCGGTTCTTTGTGGAACGTGGTTGGTCGGCGGAAATCATTCCGCTGCACGGTTCAGTCGAAATTGCGCCCGCGCTTGGCTTGAGCGATTTACTGGTAGATATTGTGGATACGGGACGAACGTTAAAGGAAAATGGCTTGACGGAACTGGAAACAATTTGTAGCAGCCAAGCCGCGTTGATTGTCAATCGCGCCAGTCACGCGCTGAAATTTCAAGAAATTCAATCGTTGTTATTATCACTGCGCGAATTTTCAGAAAAATGACGATTCCGATTATTCATGGCATCGCAGCAGCACGCGCGAAAATTGCGCGGCAGCGCACACTTGCGGACAAGATTGTTGCGCCTGAAACCGCACAGCGCATTGAAAAATTGTTTGGCGAAGCATTAACACCCGAACAAGCGGTATCCCGCATTTTGGACGATGTGCGGACGTGCGGCGACGAAGCAGTGCGCGCGTGGACGAACAAGATTGATGGTATTGCACTCGATTCATTTCAAGTGAGCGCGGAAGAGATTGAGACGGCGTATCAAGAAACGCCAGCCGCCGTGCGCGAGGCGCTGCACCTTGCCGCCGACCGAATTCGCGCCTTTCACGAAAAGCAATTCACGCGGCTTTATCCGCCAGACCGCCCGACAAATAAACAGGGTCTATCTACGCGCGCATGGTTCGATGAAATGGGGGAGGGCGCGCTTGGACAAATCATTCGCCCATTGGAACGCGTCGGTATTTACGTTCCCGGCGGCAGCGCGCCGTTGCCTTCCTCGCTCTTGATGGCGTCCATCCCGGCGCACGTCGCGGGCGTATCCGAAATCATCGTGACCTCTCCTGCCTCGCGCGGTGGCAAGATTGCTCCTGTTATTCTGGCAGCGGCACGCGTGGCGGGCGTTTCAAGTATATTCGCGCTCGGCGGCGCACAAGCGATTGGCGCGCTCGCGTTTGGAACAGAAACAGTGCGGCGTGTGGATAAAATTCTCGGCGCAGGTGGTTTGTTCACGACGCTGGCGAAGCGACAGGTCTTTGGTGTTGTCGGCATCGAAGGGCTGTATGGGCCTACGGAAACGATGTTGATTGCCGACGACTCGGCCAATCCGCGTTACGTCGCCGCCGATTTGCTCGCGCAAGCGGAGCATGATGTCTTGGCGACCAGCATTTTGCTCACCGATTCGGTGGAACTCGCAGAGTATGTTCAAGTACAAGTTGAATGGCAGCTCGAATTCCTTTCCCGCCGCGCCATTATTGAACGCTCGTTGGAAGGGCAGGGCGCGATTCTGGTTCTCGCCTCACTAGATGAATGTGTAGAACTCGCTAACACGTTTGCGCCAGAGCATCTTTGCTTATTAACGCGCGACGCGTGGAGTCTGGTGCCAAAAGTCCGCAATGCGGGCGGCGTCTTTGTTGGCGAGCAGTCGCCCGAAGCATTAGGCGATTACATGCTGGGGCCAAGTCACCTGATGCCGACAGGTGGCACCGCGCGCTTTGCATCACCTCTCAATGTGAATGATTTTCTAAAAATCACAAGCGTGTTTTACGCGAATGAAACAGAAGCGAAGCGTCTCAATGCGGCGGGGCAAATTTTGGCGAACGGCGAAGAGTTAACCGCTCATGCAAACGCGCTCAAAGTAAGAACGGCGGAAAAAGAATGAGGAATTTATTGCGTGCGGATTTGGATGCGCTGCCCGATTACACACCCGCGCACGTGCCTGACCCGCGCCGCGTCATTAAGCTCGACTCGAACGAAAATCCGTACGGGCCCTCGCCGCGTGTTTTGGCGCGCCTCGCCGAGACGCGAACGTGGCAATATTATTTTGGGCAGGATGATTTACGCGAGGCGTTGGCGAACTATGTAGGTGTCAAGGCGGAAAATCTCGTCATCACGAACGGCGGCGATGAATCCATTGACCTCGTATTGCGCGCGGTCTTGGAACCTGGCGACACGGTGATTGACGCGCCGCCTTCGTTTGAAATGTATCGCATTGCAGCGTTAGCAAATCGCGGCAGGTGCATTGATGTAGCACGTAATGACGATTTTTCGGTCAACCTTGATACGGTCTGTCGCGCCGCACGCGAAATGAATGCTAAAGCGATTGCGCTCGCATCCCCGAATAATCCCGACGGCGGAATTCTGCCGCGCGCGGATTTATTAAGGTTACTGGAACTGCCCACGCTCGTTCTGTTAGACGAAGCCTATTTTGAATTTGCAGGCGAAAGCGCGGTAGATTTGGTTCCGCAGCACCCCAATCTCGTCATCGTTCGGACATTCAGCAAATGGGCGGCGTTAGCCAGCTTGCGCGTCGGTTACATTATCGCGTCGCCGGAGTTTGCGCGCGCGCTGCATAAATTGCGCGCGCCCTACAATGTAAATTGGGCTGGATTGGTCGCCGCGTACGAATCCTTGAACGACGTGGATTATTTGATGAACAACGTTCGCGCCACGACTGTCGAACGCGAGCGAATGCGCGCCGCACTCACGCAAATGGGCTGGCTCGACCCGCTGCCGAGCTATACCAATTTCTTGACTATGCGCGTGCACGGACGCGAACCACAGCAAATCAAACAAGCTTTAGCAGAGCGCAATATTTTGATTCGCACGTTCAAAGCTTCGCGCCTTCGCAACTATATTCGTATCAGCATAGGTACTCCCGAAATGAATGATGCCGTCCTTCAAGCTCTCCGAGAAATATGATTGATCCACAGGCGCAGGACAAGTAACCGCGAATCCACGCGAATCTGCGCGAATAGATTTAACAAATTCGCGCAGATTCGCGTGGATTCGCGGTTTATAGATTTCATGTCACGTACAGCAGCGGTTGCACGCAAGACCAAAGAAACCGATATTCAAATTACGCTCGAGCTTGCTGGCACAGGGCAGGCGAACATTGCAACAGGCATCGGCTTTTTCGATCACATGCTGCATCACGTCGCGGTGCATAGTCTATTTGACTTGAACGTGCGTGCTGTTGGCGATTTGGAGATTGACGCGCATCATACCGTCGAAGATGTGGCGATTGTGTTGGGCGAAGCATTGGATCGCGCGCTCGGCGAACGGCGCGGCATTGAGCGCATGGGTTACAGTTACGTGCCAATGGATGAGGCGTTGGCGCGCGTCGTCGTAGATTTGAGCGGACGCGGATATGCTGTGTTTGATGGCGAATTCGCAACTCCGATGATTGGCGCGCTGCCAACTTCGCTGGTCGCCCATTTTTTTGAAACCTTCGCGCAGCGCGGCAAAATGAACCTGCACGCGCATATTTTGTATGGACGCGACGACCATCATAAAGCGGAAGCATTATTCAAAGCACTGGGACGCGCGCTAAAAATGGCAGTTGCATTAGACGCACGCCGCGCCGAGACTTCGACCAAAGGAACGCTGATTGCCTGATTGACGACGGTTGTCCATTGTTTATTGTCCATTGTCCATTTTCTCACTATGATTCTCATCATTGATTACGGCATGTCCAACTTGCGTAGCGTGCGTCATGCGTTGCATTATCTCGGCGCGGAGGCCTGCATTACGGATTCGCCGCGCGACATAAATCGAGCACGCGCGCTTGTGCTGCCCGGCGACGGCGCATTTGGACCTGCGATGGAAAATTTGGGCGCGGGCGGCTGGCTCGAACCAATTTATGACGCGATTGCGCGCGGCGTTCCCTTTCTCGGCATCTGTTTGGGAATGCAACTGCTGTTCGATTCCTCCGAAGAAATGGGCGAGCATCGAGGCTTGGGAATTTTGCGCGGGTGCGTGAAAAAATTTCCGAGCGATGTGGGCAAAATTCCCCAAATTGGCTGGAACGAACTGCGCGTACGCAATTCATCCAAGTTTCTTCAGGGCGTCCCGGATGGCGTGTATGCGTACTTTGTCCACTCCTATTATTGCGAAGCGCATGACGCGGAGGTCGTTGCGGCGCAGACCGAGTACGGTATTTCGTACGCATCGGTCATCGAATCAGGCAACGTGTGGGGCGCGCAGTTTCATCCTGAAAAAAGTGGACACGATGGACTGCGGATGTTGCGGAACTTTTTGGAATTGGTGAATGTTCACAATTTATCCCGCGATTGATTTGCGCGGCGGACACGTCGTCCGTCTGAAACAAGGACGCGTAGAAAACGAGATAGTGTTCTCGGACGATCCCGCGCAAACGGCGCGGCATTGGGAGCGAGAAGGCGCAACGTGGCTGCATATTGTGGATTTGGACCGCGCGTTCGGTGATGTTAACAGCGAGAACCGCGACGTACTGCAAGCAATTCGCGCGGCGGTAAAGATTCCAATTCAATTAGGTGGTGGCTTGCGCGATTTGGAGACGATGCGGCGGGCGTTGGAACTCGGCGTGAGCCGCCTCATCATTGGAACGCTGGCGATTGAAAAGCCCCAAGTCGTCGCCGATGCCCTGCGCGAGTTTGGCGCGGAGCGCATCATTGTTGCAATAGATACGCGTGATGGAATGGTCGCCACGCGCGGCTGGGTGGCGCAATCGAATGTACAAGCACAGACGTTCGGCAAAGCAATGCGCGCGTTAGGAATGCGCCGCGCGATGGTCACCGATATCGCGCGGGATGGTACGCTACAAGGTGTTGATGTGGATGCGATGACCCGTTTTGCGGAGCAGACATCGTTGCGCGTCATTGCGTCAGGTGGAGTTGCATCCTTGGACGATGTACGAAATCTGCGTCGCGCAGAACCAAGTGGTATTGAAGGTGTCATCATTGGGCAGGCATTGTACACCGGCGCGTTTTCGTTGAGCGATGCAATGAGCGAAACCTGATGTTAGCGAAACGAATTATTCCTTGCTTGGATGTAAAAAATGGGCGGGTCGTCAAGGGCATCAATTTTGTAGATTTGCGCGACGCGGGCGACCCAATTGAAAATGCGCGCTGGTATGCAGAACACGGCGCGGACGAAGTGACCTTTCTCGATATTACGGCGTCGGTTGAAGCGCGTGGCACATTGTTGGACATGGTTGCGCGTGTAGCGGATACAATTTTTATCCCGTTTAC
>Ga0070741_10006624_pt1 | contig 24741 bp, 19 predicted proteins | sample Coa_R1_4_FD_66440 | JGI IMG/M metagenome (GOLD analysis project Ga0070741, IMG submission 66440) | Surface soil microbial communities from Centralia Pennsylvania, which are recovering from an underground coalmine fire - Coalmine... | ecosystem: Environmental > Terrestrial > Soil > Unclassified ... | reverse complement strand
CAACACGACACGCATAGGCGTCAGAAAAGCGCTGCTGATTTTTCGCGAAGTGGAACGCATGGCGCGAGAGTCCGCCGAAGGCCAGGCGATGGAACTCGATTGGATACGAACGGCGCAATTCGATCTGCAGGATCGCGACTACGTCCGCATGGCGTACAAGAAAACGTGCTGGTACACCGTCATTGCGCCTTTGCGGATCGGCGTCATTTGCGGCTCCCGGCCCGGCCCGCTCACACCGCTTCAGACTGAACTCGAATGGCTTGTGGAACTCGGCTTTCTTGCCGGCATCGCGTTTCAAATTCACGACGATCTACTGAATCTTGAGGCGGATGAAAACTTGTACGGAAAGGAAAGTGGCGGCGACTTGTGGGAGGGCAAGCGAACCATCATGCTGCTCCATTTTGTTCGTTCGGCTTCGACCGCGGCCCGTGCGCGCGCGCTCGAGATCCTGACCACGGGCCGCAGCCATAAGCGCCGCGAAGACATCGTGTGGTTACTCGATGCGATGAAAGAAGCGGGTTCACTTCAATATGGGCGAACGATGGCCAGAGATTACTCCGAGCGCGCATTAGAACTGGATTCCAAAGGCTCGTTTTTTCTGCTGGAAAACGACGATCGCCGATTTCTACGAGAGATGTTAAACTACGTCATCGATCGAACCAAATAAAACGCGGGAGTGATGATTGCGCATACCGAATGAGCCAAGTGGCGGCGCGGCGAATGTCTTTTCCGACCTCCTTCGTCTTCAGAGCGAATTTCATTCGCGCCTCGCCGAAGAAACTTTGCGCTATTTTCGCCGCATTCAAGGTTCCAGTGTTCCCGCGGCACCCGGAACCGTGATGCTGCCCGATGGTTCTATCGAGCTGACAGGTTCTGGTGCGCCGGGTTCCGCTGTAAATCTCGAAATGGAAATAGAGAATTTGCAGCGCGTACACTGCATGGCCGCTCCCATGCTCTCGCCGCTTGTAGATCAATCCGGAGCCACGTGGTTTCCCGCTTGCGACTATTCGCTTCCCGCGCTGGTTGCTCCTGGCGAAATCGCCACGTTGAAGATTGAGTTCCCAATCCCGCAGCAGCTTCCATCCGGCGTGTATCGCGGTGCTTTACTCCTGCAAGGTTTTCGTGCGGGGGCCGTGCCCGTTGCCGTTTCTGTAACCGGCGAGACAGCCGCTGAACCTAAAGCTTCCGCAGGCCGCAAGCGCGCCGCTGCTTCAAAACAAACCCGAAAAACCACTTCCAATTCCAAAACTTCTTCCAAAAGGACTACAAGGACGGCCAAGAAGGGACCGGCAGCATAATGGCCTCTGCCCCCGGCCGTGTCCAATTGATCGATGAGCCGGAAGGCCCGGGCCGCACCACCGCGACGCTGGTTGCCTCTCTTACTGCACGCCTGGCTACTCTTCGGCTGGTGTCGGGCGCAGATGCGATCGGCAGTCTTACCGCCGGATTCGCCGCATTAGGTAAAGAGGTCAGCCGGACCGCTAGCGGCGCGCGCCTCCGCCGCGCGTTGGAGGTGAGCCGTGCCGGAAATAATGGCGATGCGCTCTGGACTACTTTCCAGATGAAGACCTGGCTCGCCGGTCTGCCCGCAAGCCCAGTTCTCGATCAACTTCGAAACGATGTCGCGCTTCTGCTTGCAAGCGACCTTACCGATGTACTGACTGTTTTGCCAATTCCTTGCACAAGCTCGCCCGGACGCATCGAGGACGAAAAGGAGCCATCTACATTTCTCGATTGCGCCATGGGTTTATGGGCATTTTCGAAAGAACTCGTGCGCTCTGTTGAAGGGCTCGCCGCTGCTACGGCCTCCGAGCAGGCTGAATTTGTGCCCTCTGATGAAACGGCTGATGATGAGAACGGTCCACTGTTGCGGTGACGCGCCTTGATTCACTTCGGCCTCCCGCGCTTTGGGACTCGTCGCAAGAAAAATACAAAGATTGGCTGCATCTCAACGTCTTTGATCATGAGACCGGGGCGGTGGGACTCATCAACGCGTCGCTGCATGGATCACCGTTCGATCCAAGATCACGGGTCCTGGGCACGACCGTTGTCAACGTGCCCGACCGCGGTTGGATCGGCAATGTCGAAGTAACCGGCTTCGATGAAGCCACAATCGGAAGCTCCGCCATCGGACTCTCCAGATCCGGCATTGCGGTAGATGCTACAAAAGGCGCGATTTTGGCGTCCGTGCGCGACTCTCAAGACGGGTTTAGCGCAACTTTTTCCGCTGAACCTGTTACAGCACCTATCGACATAGAAGAGCATCTGTCTTTGGCGGATGGCTGGATCTCGTGGTACGTCGTCCCCCGTTTGCGAACGTCAGGCAACTGGACGATTAACGGGCAGGAATTCGACCTCGCAAATGCTTCGGTGTATCACGACCACAATTGGGGCCGGTGGCATTGGGGCGACGATTTCGGCTGGGAGTGGGGATGCTTTTTGACCTCCGGGGGAACTTCGTTCGTTCTCGCGAGGACCACAGATCGCGCCCATCGCAAGCTGAACCGGCTTTCACTCTTCGTGCAGAGCGGCACGGAACGTCGCAATTTTAGCGGCGCTTCTATTGACTTCAGCTATATGGGCGAACTTTCCTGCGTAAGCCGCAGGCTTCCCGGCGCACTGGCTGCGCTCCATCAGGATCGCGCGTGTCCTCGCCTGCCTGCACAACTGAAACTTTCGGCCTACGACGGTATTGACGAAATCGATCTCACATTCACCGCTCGCGAAGGACTGCAACTCATTGCGGCCGATCCGATCGCGCTCAATGGGTTCACTTTCATTCACGAGATTGTGGGCGAATTCAGCTATCGGGGAGAGATTGGGGCTGCTGCTATCTCCGGAAGTGGGCTAGGCATTTTTGAATATGTCGACTGAGGCAAGACTCACGTTAGGCGAATACATCGCCGCCTTAGTTGATGCGCTTGCGACTGACGATCCGGCCGGCTTCACGCGTATGCGCGAAATTGTCGACGCGCGAGCCGCCCGTATCGAACTCGATGACGAAGCCGTGGAAGTGGTGTTTGTGGTCGGGCAGTTGCATGTAGGCGCGAAGCTAGGCTTTCCGATCGAAGGGTACGGCAGTACGAATAGCGCGACGGTTCTCGATCTACTCGATGGAAATCTTGAAGTCAATACGGCGGTTCTCGATGGCCGTCTGCGGTTGGTTGGAGATGCCGACGACGTCGCTCGAATGTGCATTGCCATCGAGATTTTGCTGAACGCGTCGGCTCGGTCTCCGAGGTTACAGTCTCTTGCCGGACGTTTCCGACATGAGCGTAGCGGGACGGCTGAGCGTTCCGTCTACAACCTCGTGTGGTATCCATTCGCCTGTTCGGATAGTGAGTTAGCGCTGCTGAATCGCCTCGATCTTCTACCCGGTAGCGGGAAATTGTAAGGATTTGCTCAAGCCGGACGGGCGCCGCGGGCCTAGAATGGCTAAGCGTACAGCCGATGATTGTTTCCGCACCAATTGCGAAGTCTGCCGCGACCACGGCGGGAAGCCGGTTAGCGTTCATAGACAACATTCGATGGGTGATGATCGTGATTGTCATCTGCCATCACGCGGCGGTGACATACAGTCACGTCGGCGGATGGTATTACCTAGACGGCCCGGAGCCGTCCATTTCAGCCAAACTTCCCTTCGTTGCTCTCGAGACTTACGACCAAGCTTATTTCATGGGATTTCTGTTTCTTATCGCCGGGTACTTCGTACCACGAGCATTCGACGTGAAAGGTCCTGTACGCTTTTTGCGAGACCGCGCCATTCGTCTGGGTATCCCCTCCCTCATCTTCATGCTGATCATCCAGCCAGTCACGGTTTATTGGTTGCTGAGGCGATTCTACGAACCGAGCCGGCCGCCGCTAAGCAGAGCTTACCTACCGTACATTACAAGCGGACGCGTCCTCAGCGGCACTGGGCCTATGTGGTTCGCAGTCGCACTGCTCGCTTTCTGTTGCGCATATGCGGTTGCGCGCATCGTAGTTCCACGCTTCCGTGTCGATCGCCTCCCGACTCATAAAAACGTCGTAGGCGCTATTCTGCTCATCGCCATCTGTACATTTGCGGTGCGCATCGTTCAGCCGATTGGCACCAACATCCTCAACATGCAGCTTTGCTATTTTTCGCAATACGTGATGCTCTTCGCCATCGGCATTTTCTCTTATCGTGGCGACTGGCTGCTACGAATTCCCTCGTCGTTCGGCCTTTTCTGGTTCAAGCTTGCGCTGCGGATTGGGATCCCAGGATTCTTCGCCGTGCTTGTTGTTTCGGGAGCCCTGCACGGCAATGCAGGCCCGTTACTTGGTGGATTGCACTGGCAAAGCGCCCTCTTCTCGCTCTGGGAGTCGCTTTTCTGTGTGGGCGTTTGTCTCGGACTAACAGTTCTATTCCGGGATCATTTCAACAGGCAAACTCAGTTCACCGGCTGGATGTCAAGAAATAGCTTTACTGCCTACATGCTGCATACGCCAATTCTCGTCGCAACGACGCTCGCGTTGCGCTCGCTGCACACTGCAGTTGGCCTGAAGTTCCTATTTGCGTGTCTGATTGCGGCGCCCATCACGTTTCTCGTCAGCGGCCTCTTGCGTCCCATACTTCCAGGACTTCGGCGAGTTCTTTAAACGGAGGTGTGTAGTGCGGCGAACCCACGCTCAAGGCGGCTGCCCGAGGAATTAACAGGATTCCACTTTATCCAGTGGACTTTTTCGAGTGCTTCGCCGACTCTCCGTCTGCGCTCAGTTGCCGAGACGCCGCGGTAGGTCAAAGGGAGTTCCACGTTTTCAAATACGTTTAGATCACCGATGAGGTTAAATGCCTGGAAGACGAACCCGATCTCATGGTCGCGAATGCGGGCTCGCTCTTTCAAGGATAGTTGGGAAACGGGAACGCCATTGATGAAGTATCCGCCTCGCGTTGGGCTGTCAAGCAGGCCTAAAATCGCAAGTAGGCTGGATTTACCGCAACCTGAAGGCCCGGCAATCATCACGTACTCGCCTCGATAAATTGACAAGTTGATATCAACCAGGGCGTGGGTCTCAATCTCATCAGTCACGAAAACTTTATGGACCTGCTCAAGACGAGCTAGCGGTACCGAGCTTTGTTGCGAAACTGCGGTCAAGGCACCGCGCTGAACGCTTGCATAACTCGTGGACACCGGTGGCAGTAAGCCAACAAACTCGCCAAAGTCTGTTGGCAGTTCAACGGAAGGATACCGATCGCCGAGTTTTTGGCGCCAATCAGCATACCAACTTGGCGCTAAATCCGGCGCTGATACCAAAATCTTTTGGAGACAGGCTTTTACATCCTGCTTGATCGTTTCGAGACTGTCTGTGGCACTTGAAAGTGTCAAACGGTAGAAAGGATCTTCCGAATAATGACGAAATCTTAGAAGATCTACCTTCTCATACCTCAGTTGGTAGGCCTCGACTTTCGCAGGCGAGGATGCAAAAAGCAGCTCAGTGGCGGCGTTATAGGAACTTAAGGTGGCAGCGAGTCCGGCGTCATGAACTACAAATTTGGCTCTATCCGCGATCTCGATAGCTTCTGTTTCTCCATCCTCCGAGTGATAAATTGCCACAAGGCGGCCGGCAAGCCTACCTATCGGCACTACTGGACCCGGATAGCAGCCCATCGGGCAGTCGTACCCCAGAAGCTCGAAGTTTGATAGGTCCTCCCTGTTCATCACCTGGAAGCAAATCGCTCAACGTGCCGGGAAGCTTGTTCTTCCAGCACTTCCGCAACTCGGGCTGGATTGAAATTGCGATGTGAACTATAGGCGAAATACTCAGGTATCCACGGTCTCATCTTGCCGCAATTATCGGATCACGCCGGCCGAGACTCTCGTTTCGTGCGATCCAACATATCAATTTCCGTGAGGATCAGGTCCATGACCGCCTGGTCACCCACTTTGGAATTAATCATCATGTGATAAAGATCCCGCTGCGGCCAGGTTTTCTTGTAGTATCGCTTGATGAATGCCGCACGTTCGTCGTCCACCGTTTCAAGCAGGCGCTCGGCATCCGCTTTCGTATTGCCTAATGCCAGCAAACGGCGCAGTTTCTCCTGGTAGGAGGCATAAATGAAGACGTGAAATGTGTCCGGACGATCGCGCAGAAACCAGGGCGCGGCCCGGCCGACGATGATGCTATTCCCTTTTGAGGCAATGTCCTTGATGATCCGCTCAAATGCGTGCGACAGGCCCTCGGCATCCAGCATTTCCATCCCTCCGCCCGTATAGCTTTCTTCGTAGCTCCCACGCATGAAGATTTTGGCCAGCCGGTAGAATGTCGAGTCCAGGCGCTCCTCACGTTCTTCCACCGCCTTTTCGTCGCATTTAAGACGGCGTGCGATCTCACACGTGATCTGACGGTCCCAAAGCGACCAGCCAAGCCGGTCGGCTAATTTCTTCGCGATCGTACCAGCCCCCGAACCATATTCGCGCTCGACGGTGATTACGTTAATCACGCCACGCCTCCTGGAACGCTATCTTAGCGATTTTTCCGCGATCTGATCGCCATACACTTGGACCGCCTCCCGTGGCAGTGGTTTCAATAGTCAAAACCCAGACAAAGGACCGCGCAAATAGGTTGAGACGCAAGCAATGTTCGATAATCAAGATTCGGTTCAACTCCCCGTGCCAGTCGATGGCGCGCAAGTCTTGTAAGCTACTGTTCCGGTTCCGGGCGGCTTTTAGGAGAAATACATGTGGATCGTTCGCCTGGCTCTGCGGCGACCGTACACCTTTGTCGTTTTAGCGTTGATGTTGTTCATCTTGGCGCCAGTGGTCATATCCCGGACGCCAACCGACATCTTTCCTAACATCGATATTCCCGTTGTCAGCATCGTTTGGCAGTATGCGGGCCTTTCAGCGCAAGATCTCTCCGAGCGCATCGTTTACATCAATGAGCGGTCGTTGACGACTACGGTTAACAACATCGAACATATCGAATCTCAGTCGATGGACAACATCGCTGTCATCAAGATTTTCTTTCAGCCGCACGCTAACCTTTCATCGGCAATCGCGCAAACTACGGCCATCTGCCAGACGCAGTTAAAGCAGCTTCCTCCGGGAACAACGCCGCCGCTGATTATCACGTACAACGCCTCCACTGTCCCGATTCTCATGCTCGGGCTTTCTGGCCTGGGTCTCAGCGAACAGCAACTGAACGATCTGGGCCAGAACTTCATTCGCCCGGCGCTGGTGACGGTTCCCGGCACTGCCATTCCAAACTCGTTTGGCGGCAAGCAGCGCGAGATTATGGTGGATCTGAATACTCAGGCCCTGCAGTCGAAGGGGCTGAGTCCAGCCGATGTTGTCAGCGCGATCGGAAATCAGAATCTGATTCTTCCCGGTGGCACTTCTAAGATCGGCTCACTCGAATACGACGTGGAAATAAATGGTAGCCCCCAGCGTGTTCAAGAGTTGAATGATTTGCCGATCAGGACCCTGAACGGAGCGACCATTTATGTGCGCGATGTTGCCCACGTGAGGGACGGTTATCCGCCGCAGACCAATATTGTACGGTCGAATGGCCTGCGCGGTTCCATGATGGCCATCTATAAGAATGGCGATGTTTCAACGCTGGATATTATCGCTGGCGTTCGCAAAATGTTGCCGGTTATTGCCGCGACGCTGCCGCCAGAGCTGAAGATCACGCCCATTGCCGATCAATCCGTTTTCGTACGCGCCTCGATAGCAGCCGTGGTTCGCGAAGCGGTAATTGCCGCGTGCCTGACCGCCATTATGATCCTGGTGTTTTTGGGAAGCTGGCGCAGCACATTAATCATCGCGATCTCAATTCCTCTGTCTATCCTTTGTTCGATTTTCGCTTTAAGCGCGCTGGGCGAAACCATCAACATCATGACCTTGGGTGGATTAGCCCTGGCCGTCGGCATTCTGGTGGACGATGCGACGGTCGAGATTGAAAACATCAACCGTAATTTTGAAATGGGGAAGGAGATCGAACAGGCCATTCTCGATGGAGCGGCGCAGATCGCGATTCCGGCATTTGTCTCTACCCTCAGTATCTGCATCGTTTTCGTTCCGATGTTTTTTCTTACGGGCGTGGCGCGCTACTTGTTTGTGCCGCTTGCGGAAGCGGTGTCGTTCGCGATGCTCGCTTCCTACGTTCTGTCGCGAACCATCGTTCCCACGATGGCGAAGTATCTGCTAAAAGGGCATTCGCACCACGAGGCGGTAGCGCATGCCAACCGGCGCAATCCGTTCGTGCGTCTGCAATTGGCGTTCGAGAACGGTTTTGAGCGGCTGCGCGGCTGGTACCGCGGAATTCTGCAGCAATGCGTCCGGCATCGTACGATTTTTGTCACTCTCTTTCTGTTAGCGTGCGTCGCATCTTTCGCTCTGGTGCCATGGCTGGGACAGGACTTCTTTCCAGCTTCCGACAGCGGACAATTCAGATTGCACATTCGCGCGCGCACCGGCACGCGGATTGAGGAGACCGCAAAGTTGTGCGACGTCATCGAGAACAGCATTCGAGAGCAAATTCCGCCGCACGAAGTCGTGAATATTCTTGACAACATCGGACTGCCGTACAGCGGTACAAATACCTCTTACGCCAACAACGGAACGATCGGTCCCGCTGACGCAGACATTCTTGTTTCGTTGTCTGAGAAGCATCGGCCGACTGATGAATATATTCGTGCGCTGCGCGCGCGACTGCCGAAGGAATTTCCAGGAGTTCTGTTTTACTTTCTTCCCTCTGACCTAGTGAGCCAGATTTTGAACTTTGGCCTTCCCGCCCCGATTGACATTCAAGTCCTGGGCAGAAACATAGAAGCGAATCGGAATTTCGCGGACAGGTTGCTGCAACAGGTGAAATTCATTCCCGGAGCGACAGACCTGCGCATTCAGCAGCCTTTCAACCAGCCCAAGATCTTCGTCAATATTGACCGGACGAAGGCGCAACAGGTAGGCTATAGCGCTTTGAATGTGGCGCAAAATATCCTTGTCTCATTAAGCGGAAGCTTTCAGACGAGTCCGACTTTCTGGCTCAACCCACGTTCGGGAGTCAGTTACAGCGTTGCGACCGAAAGCCCGCAATATTCAATGGACAGTTTGCAGGATCTGCGCAACATCCCTGTGGCAACTCCGGCCGGAGCTCCTGGAATTCTTGCGAGCGTCGCGTCACTGGAGCGCGGAACCGGTATCGCAACGCTGTCGCATTACGATATCGCTCCGGTGATCGACATTTACGGCTCCGTTCAGGGAACCGATTTGGGAAGCGTTGCGACGCAGATTGACCATCTGATTGCGAAAAACTCCAATAATCTGGTGCGCGGCTCACGCATTGTGGTGCGTGGGCAAATCGAAACCATGCGCTCCTCATTCCGCGGCCTTATTGCCGGCCTGGCTTTTTCGATTGTTCTCGTCTACATGCTCATCGTCATTAACTTTCAATCGTGGCTTGATCCATTTATCATCATTTCCGCTTTGCCCGCGGCGTTGGCAGGCATTGTTTGGTTTTTGTTCGTTACTCACACTACGGTGAGCGTTCCTGCCCTGACGGGTTCCATCATGTGTATGGGAGTCGCTACTGCCAACAGTATTCTCGTCGTGAGTTTTGCCAAGGAGCAGTTGCCCGATGTCGATACGGCTGCCGATGCCGCGCTGCTCGCCGGCTTTACGCGATTCCGCCCCGTTTTGATGACTGCTCTCGCGATGATGATTGGAATGCTGCCGATGGCGTTGGGCTTAGGAGAAGGCAGCGAACAGAATGCGCCGCTTGGCCGTGCGGTCATCGGAGGCTTGTTGTTCGCAACGGTGGCGACGCTCTTTTTTGTGCCCAGCTTTTTCGCTCTTCTGCACGGCAGACGGCAGGGCGCGTAACTCGCATGAAGGCCCTTCGATTCGTCATTGTTCTAATCCTGGTTTTAGTCATTGTGGGATTGGTAGTCGCTTCAGGCATCCTCCCGCGACTGCATCAACAGCAAACTCTCAAGCAACAAACGGTGATTGCGGCCGAGCCCGCGGTTACCGTAACTCATCCGAAGCCTGGGAATCCGGCAGAAGAAGTGATTCTTCCCGGCAACATACAAGCGTTTACTGACGCCCCCATCTATGCCCGGACCAGCGGCTATTTGAAAGCCTGGTACTTCGATATTGGCGCGCATGTCAAACAGGGGCAACTGCTCGCGGTGATCGAAAGTCCGGAAGTAGATCAACAATTGCAGCAAGCGCGAGAAGAGCTTAGTACCGCGGAGGCAAATCTCAAGCTGGCGCAGATTACCGCCAGCCGGTACACAGATCTGTTTAAAACCGATTCAGTGTCGAAGCAGGACGTGGACAACGCAGTGCAGGATGCGGCCGCAAAAAATGCGACGGTCAAGTCCGCAGAAGCAAACGTTGCTCGGCTGCAGCAGATGGTTGCGTTCGAAAAGGTGTATGTACCGTTCGACGGCGTGGTAACGGTGCGCAATACGGATATCGGGCAACTAATTCAGGCAGGAACCGAAGCAGGCACCGGATCTGTCAATGGCGGCGCCGGCAGAGAACTGTTTCATGTCGCGGCCGTTAACCGGCTGCGTGTCTTCGTACAGGTGCCGCAAGTGTACTCTCACGCCACCACGCCCGGTCTGAGCGCCGAGCTAACTTTACCCGAGCTTCCCGGACGGCGCTTTCAAGGCAAGCTGGTTCGGACAGCGGACGCCATGGACCCTGCTACCCGCACTCTAACCGTCGAAGTGGACGTGGTGAATAACAGCGGATTGCTTTATCCCGGCGCTTACACGCAAGTTCATTTCAAGATCAAATCCAATCAGCTCACGCTCCTCGTACCTGCAAGCTCGCTGGTGTTTCGCTCCGAAGGCTTGCGGCTTCCCACAGTGGTGAACGGAAGTCGCATTTCTCTAGTGCCAGTGGTGGTGGGGCGCGATTTTGGAGACACGGTCGAAGTGCTGTCCGGTCTTTCGGAGAACGCCTCCATCGTGGAAAATCCTCCCGACTCCCTGGTTCAGGGAGAAATTGTGCGTGTCGTACGTTCCCGCACGTCGCAAGAAACGGCAGACGCGCCCTGAATCAGGCTTTGCTTGGTTCTTCCTGGCTCTTCTCTTCCGGCTTAACTGTCGAGCGAACGACCATGAATTTGTTCAGCACGTCGAACCAGAAAGGCGCGCCGAGAGAGATGGCGAGCCCGGTTGCCAGTAGACCGGCAATCTTCAATATCCAGGCCCCAACACTATCCGGCAATGCACGCCACACGATCTTTTTATCGACGGCGGTTTGATTTGCGGTCCAACCAATCGGAATATCAGTTACCCGTATCGCAGCAGATAGACCATCGAGGGCTGCTCCAGTGGCTAACGTTGTGCTTGTTGCTTGCGCGATTAAAGCTGTTCTGGCCGCTGGAGTGACGTTGAGAAACCGCGCAATGTCAATTGTGTCGACGTTGAACCCGAACGCGATCACGAATCCTAGTGTTGCAATAATTATCTGGGTTCGGCGCTTGTACCAGCCGGACACGCGATCCATTGAGCCGTTGTACCAATCCTCGATATTCTTCTGAGCCCGCCCAAAATCGTTGCTCGCCGCGTGAATCAAGGGCGTGAGAGTTTTTTTGAGGTACGAATCGTCGGGTTCCTGTTTAACTAGATCAAGCACCGTGAGAGCAAACGTTTTAGCCGGTATGTAGGAGGGCAGATTGCCGGGATTATGGGGATCGTAGCGGCCTCGAAAAAGACCGTATATCAGCGGATGGTCATAAAACTTTGGCAGTATATTCGTCGCTTGCGGTCCGTTGAGCATTTCGCGAAGTCCGCGTTCAAGATCTTTCGATCTGTATTTTGCGAATGTTTCGAACCCTTCCTTTATCGACGAACAAACTAGGCTAAGCAACAAAAACAGCAAGGCGAGTCCGATAGCAACATCGAGGATCTGCGAGCCAAACATTTTCAATTCTCCGTTGGAGCGTCATCATATCGTACTGGCATGTAGCGGTTGGGGATGTGAGGCTCGTCATACAATTCAGGACGGGAGCTAAGTTATGCTGCTGCAATTTCCGGTCGCCACTTCCGATATTGATTTCGAGAAAACCTACGATGCCGTTGTGGTGGGTTCGGGGGCTGCCGGCGGAATGGCCGCGCATGTTTTGACGCAGCACGGTATGAAGGTGCTGCTGCTTGAGGCGGGCAAGAATCAGGACACCGGCAAAATCCTGCATTCGATGCAATGGCCGTACGATCATCCGCGCCGCGGCAAAATGCCGCCGGATTATCACGCGCTGACGACTAACGAATACAACATTCGCCAATCGCCCTATGCGCAAGGTTCGCCTTATACAAAAGTGCAGTCGTATGTTCAGGGGTGGGGCGGTTCCGACTACAGCAAAACTCTTGTCGTAGATGAAAAGCAGCATCCATATACGGGAACGCGTTACGCGTGGGTGAGGGCGAGGACAGTGGGAGGCAAGACCACCATTTGGGGTCGGCTTGCGCTAAGACTTTCCGATTACGATTTCAAAGCAAAAGACCGCGATGGATATGGGGAAAATTGGCCCCTCTCTTATTCGGATATCGAGCCTTATTACGACCGGGTGGACGAGTATCTGGGTGTTTCAGGCCATCCGGAGAATCTGCCGTATTTGCCTGACAGCAAGTTTCAACGGGCGGTCAAATTGAATGATGCCGAAGTGCATCTACGAACGACGTTAAAAGGCATGGATCGTGTTCTGACTCCCTATCGTGCAGGCGTCACGACGGACGGCTTGAAGCATAACAAATATCGAAGCCGCTGCTATGGGCGAGGGGCCTGCAATCGCCACGTGGGCGGCTGCGATATACACGCAGCGTTCGATTCACCCACCGGCCTGATCCGGCCCGCAATGGATACGGGCAACCTGGTGATGAGGGCGAATTCCACAGTCTATGAAGTGACCGTGGATAAAAGCACTGGCAAAGCAACCGGAGTGTCGTTTCTCGACAGCGACTCGCGCAAGAGTTATCAGGTAAAAGCGAAAGTAGTTATCATTGCGGCCTCAACGCTCGAATCCGCACGGCTGATGCTGCTTTCGAAATCCAGCCTCTATCCAAATGGCATTGGCAATTCGAGCGGCCATGTCGGGCATAACTTCTGCGAGCACGTAATGGGGCCTTCGATAGCGGGAATAAAGAAGGATCTAATCGGTAAACCCCGGACGCTCGACGATGGACGGCCAGGAGGATTTTACGTAGCGCGGTTCAGAAATCTTACGAATAAGTCCGACTTTTTGCGTGGTTACGGATTTGAAGGCGGCAGCGGTACGGGAATGATTCCGGGTACGGCGTACACCACGCCTGGTTTTGGCGAAGAGTACAAGAAACGCGTGCGAGACTACGCTGGTGCCACCATCGAAATGGGCGCCTTTGGCGAAGTTCTATCCCGCTACGAGAATGCAGTCGATATCGATCCGACGGTTAAGGATGCGTGGGGAATACCCGCTCTACGGTTCAGCTATCGCTTCGGTGAGAACGAAAAGAAGATGGCTGCCGACATGGCGGAAAGCGCGAAGGAGATGTTCGACGCCGCGGGATTTGAGATCGTCTCGATAACGAAGTCTGTGCTTCCAGAGGGCTGGTCAATTCACGAATTGGGAACTGCGCGCATGGGGAACGATCCGAAAAAGTCGGTCCTGAATCAATACATGCAGTCGCATGATGTCAAGAACCTGTTCGTGGTCGATGGCAGCGCCTTTGTTTCGGCGTCTTGCCAGAATCCGACCTGGACGATTATGGCATTGTGCTGGCGTTCCTGCGACTATCTGGCGGATCAGTTCAAGAAAGGGGAGGTGTGAGATGCAAGTGAGCTTGAACCGGCGCGAGCTGGTCAAAATCGTTGGTGCAGCTACTTTTTCCGCGTTGCAGCTTCCGGCCGCCGAACCTGGAAAGCCGCTATTTTTTTCTGGCGAGGAGTTTGCGCTATTGGATTCTCTGACTGAAATCATCGTTCCGGCTGACGATCATTCACCTGGGGCGCATGAGGCCGGTGTTGCCGTTTACATTGATCGTATGGTCGCCGAGGCTTTTCTGCCGGAAGATAAAACATCCTGGCGGCAAGGCCTAGCCTCAATCAACGAACTGTCAAAAAGTATGAATGATGTGCCATTTCTTAAAGCTTCCGACGCTCAAAAAGTAAAGCTTTTGAAGAAGGTTGCCGCCGCGGAACAAGCACCGAAGACGCAAGCCGAGAAATTCTTTACACAATTGAAGCAGACGACGGCTTTTGCGTACTACTCGTCGTCGATCGGAATCCATCAAGACATGGAATACAAGGGAAACGTTATTCTGGACAAGTTCGTTGGATATGAAGCGACTTAGCCTATACGTTTTTTGCACTTCGATTCTCCTCAGCCAGACTCCGACAGTTCCGGCCAATTTGCGGCAGGAACTTCAACTTATTACGCCGGCCAATCTGAAGGGCGACCTTTCATTCCTGGCGTCGGATACGTTGCAGGGCAGATATACACCATCCCCGGGTTTGGACGTGGCGGCTGAATTCATTGCTTCGCAGTTTCGCGCAGCGGGACTTGAACCGGGCGGCGATCAGGATTATTTTCAAATCGCGAACATGGTGGACCGGCGCATGCCAACAGTGCAGTCGATCATGAACTTGCAGGAAGGTTCGCAAAGTTCCGTCGTTCCCGTAACGTTTATGGTTGTAACGGATACAAGCGCAGCGGCAAACATCGAGCATGCTCCAGTTATCGTCTTCAAGGCGAAAGATCCGGATTCGCTAAAGGGGGTGGACTTGGCCGGGAAAGCCGTTGTTGCGCCAGGACCGAGCCAAGCGGAACGGCGGGACATCAACGTCTTTCGAAAGTCGCGGGCGTTCGATCAGGAAGTAGGCCGCTCTGGCGCAGCGCTTGAGATCACGGTTGGACCGATACGGCCTGGCCAGAGTGCTACAAGACTAATTGAAGCCGACCTAGCGCAGCAGCACCATGTTCCCAGCCTTACCGCGGAGAGCGTTGAGTTGCACAAATGGATCGATCAAGTGGGTACAAGTTCCGAAGCACGCACGGTGAGTGTCAGTATTCCGGCGCCCGACGATCAAAACGTCACGGTAAAGAACGTGGTCGGCGTGTTGCGCGGGTCCGATCCGGCGCTGAAAAACACGTATGTGATGCTGACGGCGCACTACGATCATGTGGGAACGACTGAAACGGCAGGGCGATCTGCAGCGAACCGGCCACTGGCGGGGGGCGACCATATTTTCAACGGAGCCAACGATGACGGCAGCGGGACCGTATCGGTAATTGAGATCGCCAGAGCGATGGCCCACGTCAAGCCGCGCCCGAAACGTTCGATGATCTTTATGACATTTTTTGGCGAAGAGCGTGGCTTACTAGGCTCGCAGTTTTATGGCAGACACCCGCGTTTCCCGGTCGCGGACACAGTGGCTGACTTGAACCTGGAGCAGGTGGGGCGAACGGATTCGACAGAAGGCCCGCAGGTCAACACTGCAAGCCTCACCGGCTACGACTACTCCGATGTCACCAAATACCTGGGAAGGGCAGGTCGCGCCCTGGGAGTAAAAGTCTATCTGGATAAAACGGCAAGCGATCCTTATTTCACTCGTAGCGACAATGCCGCCTTAGCTGAGTTGGGTGTTCCAGCGGAAACATTGACGGTTGCATTCGATTATCCGGATTATCATGGCCTTGGCGATGAATGGCAAAAGGTCGACTACGACAATATGGCCCGCGTCGACCGTATGGTTGCTTTGGGGCTGTTTAACATCGCGAATAGCGCGAATCCGCCACAATGGAATACCGCCAATCCCAAAACTCTGCCATTCCGCGAAGCTCAACAAAAGCTATTGGGGCAGGAGAGCGGCCGTTAGGGAACAAATGATGCAACGGTTGCGTATCCCGATCAGGACCTGAGAATGCTCACTTTCCTGTTGTGGTGCCTTCTTTTCATTTGTTGCTGGCCGCTGGCCTTGGCGGCGTTGTTTCTTTATCCGATAGTGTGGTTGCTGCTGTTGCCGTTTCGCCTGTTGGGCATTGCCGTGCATGGCGTGCTCGCGCTGGTGAGCTCAATCATTTTTCTACCGGCTAAAGTTTTGAAGGCGATTTGACCATTCGGCGGCCCACTGTTCGTGTGTCGGAAATGCGCCTCTGGTTCCTGGCTTGACTGTCGACAACGCGGCATATAGATTCGCGCGAGAAATTGCTTCGGTCTCCCTGAAACCAGTCGCCAGAAAATAGGCGAAGCTGCCGATAAATGCGTCGCCTGCCCCACTAGTATCCAGCGCGTTGACCCGAAATCCTTCGATGTGCATTGCGTGTTGCCCGGAAGCGTAAAGCGCTCCCTTTTCGCCTAACGTGATGACAACATGGCGCGGACCCAGAGAGAGCAGCCGTTCGGCGCATTGATGAGCGTCAGCTATGTTATGAATCGGCACGCCCGTTAGAGCTTCCGCCTCGGTCTCATTTGGGATCAGGTAATCGACATTCTTCAATTCGCTGATAGCAAGGGGCTGAGCGGGAGCCGGATTCAGAATGGTACGGACGCCCAGCCCGTGAGCGAGACGCAGTGCGTGATAGACGGTCTCGATCGGCACTTCGAGTTGGAGGATGACGGCATTCGCAACTTTGACAACTTCGGAAGCCGCATCGACATCTTGGGTGTTTAAGCGGTCATTTGCTCCTTTTACAACGAGAATCCTGTTCTGCCCGGCACTATCTATGAAGATGGGTGCAACGCCAGTGGATGAGGCGGATGTGGTCTTCACGTGTCTAGCGTCAATGCCAATTGTGGACAGGGACTCGATTATTGCGGGACCAAAGAGATCGTCGCCGACGCGCGCCACCATGGCGGTCTCAGCGCCGCAAAGCTGAGCCGCGGCAGCCTGATTCCCGCCTTTGCCGCCGAAGCCCAAATGGAACTCGCGGCCGAAGATAGTTTCGCCCGCCTCGGGCAATCGATCGATGACAGTAGTCAGGTCTATGTTCAGACTGCCAATAACAACGATACGGGGCGTCGAGTTGTGCATCAGATTCATTTAACATTGGCCGATTGCGAACACTGTTGGCCCCGCTAAACTGGAGACACATGCCGTTACCGAGCCAAGAAGAGTTTTATCGTATTCAGAAGCTTCCACCATACGTCTTTGCCGTTATCAACGAACTGCGGGACAAGGCTCGTGCCGCAGGAGTCGACATCATCGACATGGGTATGGGCAATCCCGATGGGGCCACTCCGCAACCGGTCGTCAATGAGTTGATTCGCGCGGCGCAGAATCCCATAAATCACCGTTACAGCATGTCGCGCGGCATTCCCGCCCTGCGGCAAGCGATCGTCGAACGGTACAAGAAGCAATACGACGTCACGCTAGATTCGGAAGCTGAGGCGATCGTCACGATAGGCGCTAAAGATGCGCTGGCTCATCTGCTTCTTGCGATTATCAGACCGGGCGATGTTGTTGTTTCTCCAAATCCGGCGTATCCCATTCATCAATATGGCGTCGTCATGGCCGAAGGCGAAGCATGCATGCTGCCGATGCCGGATGCTGCGACGTTTTTGTCTGCGCTGAAGGACCTCTATCGGAGCGCGGCTAAGAAACCGAAGGTCATTCTCATTTCGTTTCCGCACAACCCGACGACAATCACGGTGGATCTTGATTTCATGCGCGAAATCGTCGAATTGGCCCGGCAACACGGTACCTTTGTCGTTCATGATTTCGCCTACGCTGAGTTGGGCTTTGACGGCTATCGGCCGCCTAGCATCCTACAGATTCCTGGCGCGATGGATTACGCGGTCGAAATCTATTCGATGACAAAGAGCTACAACATGGCCGGTTGGCGCGTCGGCTTTTGCTTAGGGAACCGACGATTGGTCGCTGCGCTTACCCGTATTAAAAGCTATCTAGACTATGGAATGTTCCAGCCTATACAGATAGCCGCCGTCACAGCGTTGAAGGAGTGTAATGACGCTCCAGCGCAAATTTGCCGAGTCTATGAGACGCGCCGGAACGTTTTAATTAGAGGCCTACGAGAGGCAGGTTGGGCAGTAGATCCTCCGAAGGCAACCATGTTCACCTGGGCTCGCATACCCGAAGCATTTGCCCAAATGGGTTCGCTTGAATTTGCGAAGGTATTGATGCGCGGAGCTAGGGTAGCTGTTTCGCCTGGCGTCGGGTTCGGCCCCATGGGTGAAGGGTTCGTACGTTTCAGCTTGATTGAAGACGAAGACAGGACCCGCGAGGCGACTCGTAACATCGGTCGATTCCTTGAAAGCTCAGGCGTCTTCGCACAGAGTGGTTCCGCGCCAGTCCACGTATAATTCAACAATGGCGGCGCTGGCTGAAGCCCCACTCTGCGAAATTGTCGAGCTGCCGCAGCTAACGGTTTCCGATCTCGATCCGCTCTTAAATGAAGAGATCTCCGTTTGGGAACAACGATTCTCGTGGGATTTTCGTCCTTCTGCCAATCTGCTTCGACGCTTCATGCAGATGCACTCGCTGTACGGCTATGCGCTGTGCTTCAATCGGCAGGTCGTTGGCTATTCCTATTACGTGTGCGAGGCGCACAAAGGGCTGATCGGAGATTTTTATGTACGGCGTGAGCACAGCACGCCTGCCGCGGAGACATCGTTACTCGGCGCGGTTGTCCAGGGGCTCATGCTGACCTCGGGGATTCGACGCATCGAATCTCAGTTGCTTCTGCTACAGAATGAGTTGCAAAATGCGCCGTTTGGAAATTACCTGGCGCGGCACGACCGTTGCTTCATGGTCATTTTGGCGCAGGTTGCGGCGGCTTTGCAGCCGGCCTCGACCGGGTTGCGTATCACATTTATTCCGTGGGCGGAAAAATATCACGAAGAGACCGCGCATCTGGTGTCCGCTGCATACAGGGGGCATGTCGACAGCGACATCAACGATCAATATCGGACTATCCCTGGCGCCCGGCAGTTTTTAACGAATATCGTTCGTTACCCCGGATGCGGCCAATTCTCGCCGGCTGCTTCTGTCTTGGCTATTGACGACAGGACGGGTCGCGTTTGCGGCGCCTGCCTGGCGAGTTTGGTCTCGGCCGATTCCGGGCACGTCACCCAGCTCTGCATTCTGCCGGCACTCCGCAGGGTTCGGCTTGGCTATGAGCTGCTGCGCCAATCCTTAGAACGGTTGGGTCAACTCGGCTGCACCAGCACCAGCCTGACTGTTACGGGCGCCAATCTGGATGCTATCCGGCTGTATGAGTCGATGGGCTTTCACACACGGTCTTGTTTCCCGGCGCTGGTGTGGCAGGGCTGGTAAAAACGTTATCTTACCGGCGTAGTGAATGTTGGTTCCGGTTCATGAAGTGGGCTACGGGTCCGGCTATAGGCGAAATAGATGGCCAGACCGATAATGAGCCAAACTACGAAACGAACCCAAGTTTCGAGCGGCAATCCCAGCATTAGGCCCAGACAGCATAGCGCCGAGATGGCCGGCGTTACGGGTGAAAATGGAACCTTGAATGAACGTTTGCGCTCCGGTTGTGTTCGACGCAAGATAACGACACCGGCGGAAACGATGATGAAGGCAAACAGCGTTCCGATATTGGAAAGATCGGCAAACGTGCCAATATCCCAGATCCCTGCGGGGACGGCCACTGCCAAACCAGCTAACCATGTGCTGATGTGCGGCGTTTGGTATTTTCTGTGAACTTTTGAGAAGACATTCGGCAATAGCCGGTCGCGCGACATAGCGAACCAGATACGCGCCTGGCCATATTGATAGACAAGTAGCGATGAGAGCATCCCCAGCAGCGCCCCGACGGTTACGGTAAAGCGCAGCCTGTTCATTCCGATTGCCGCCAATGCATTCGCTACCGGTGAAGCGTTATCCAAAGTTTTCCAACTGACGATGCCTGTCAAGACCAGGGCGACCGAGGTGTAGAGCAAACCGCAGATCACGAGCGTTCCAATGATGCCGATAGGCATATTGCGCTGAGGACTCCGGCACTCTTCGGCGGCTGTCGATACGGAATCAAAACCAATGAACGTAAAGAAGACGATGGCCGCTCCGCTGATCACTCCTCCGAATCCGTTGGGCAGGAATGGATGCAGATTGGAGGCTTGCACCGCGCGCGCTGCGCCAAAGACGAAGAGGAGGACGGCAACGATCTTGATGGCGACCATGATGTTGTTTGCGCCGGCGCTTTCGCGCACGCCTCGAACGAGAATCCAGCTCAACAACATGACGATCACGAACGAAGGAATGTTGAACAAACTGCCGGTGAGATGACCTTCCAATATGGCGGGTTCAGACAAATACTTTGGCAAGTGCATGCCAAACAGGTAGTCGCACATGACGTTAAAGTAGGCGGAAAAGCCGACCGCGACGGACATGTTCGACACTGCGTATTCGAGGATCAAGTCCCAGCCGATGATCCACGCAAAAATTTCTCCGAGCGTCGTGTAGGCGTAGGTGTATGCGCTGCCGGCAATGGGAATCATGGATGCGAGCTCGGCGTAACATAGCGCCGCGAAGCCGCACGTAAGCGCGACAAGAATAAATGACAGCGTTAGTCCGGGACCGGCTCCGGGGCGGCCAATTACAGATGCTGCCGCGCCTCCGTGGAGAATCAGATCCAAAAGCGGCGCGTTGAAGATGGATGGCACTTGCATGTGCTGGCCTGCCGCTGCAGTGCCGGTCACCGTGAAAATGCCGCCGCCGATAACAGCGCCGATTCCGAAGGCGATGAGGCTCCAGGGCCCCAGCGAACGTTTTAACTGCTTGCCTTCGACATGCGTCTCTTCCAACAGCGCATCAATGTCTTTGGTTTTAAGCAGTTGGTTCATTCGTTAATGCGTAAGTATACGGCACGGAATCAGTTGCCGTTTCGCTTAGAACATTTACCAGGGAGTTCCGATTGCAATAAATGAAGTCTATGTACGTATGTTGCTTCCACCTAGGATATTTCGCGTAGCAACTCTCAGCAGTCTGCTCGCTTTGCCACTTTTAGCGCAGTTTAATGCCAGCCTCCAAGGCGTGATCACCGATTCGTCAGGAGCAATTATTCCAGGCGTACACGTCCAACTGACCAATAACGGCACGAGCGTCAGTCAAGAAACAACTGCGAACGATCAAGGCTTTTATCGATTTAACCAATTAGCAGCGGGCACTTACACGCTCAAAATCAACGCACCGAACTTCCAGACGGACACCATCACCAACGTCAATGTGTCCGCCGACTTACCTCAGAGCGTGAATGCCACATTAACGCCCGGAAGTGTCCAATCGACCGTAACAGTCACGGCTTCCACCATTCCGGCTTTGCAAACAGCCGATGCGAGCGTGAGCGGCACGATCAGCAGCCAGTCGGTGGAGTCTCTGCCGACGGCGGGGCGTGATCCTTACGAATTGATTAGGACCATGCCAGGGATTGATGGCACCGGCGGACGGAGCGGCAACGGGCAAGCGGTGTTTCTGGGCAGCACGCAGGGCCCTGGCCAATCGAATGCGGGCATTTTTCAGACGGAAAACCAGATTCAGGTTAGTTCCGCGGGACAGCGCGTGGAACAAAACGTTTTCTACATAGATGGGGTGAACGTGAACAGCCTGGGTTGGGGCGGCGCCGCGGTGGTGACGCCCAATTCTGAATCTGTGCAAGATATCACGGTCATATCCGCCGATTACGATGCAGCCGATGGACGAGGCAGCGGCGCGCATATCAAAACCACTACGAAGGCCGGCACGAATAGTTTTCATGGAAGCGGCGTCTTCCTTTATCAGGACCCGAACTTCAATGCTTATAATAAATGGGGCGGTCCGGATAATGCTCCGCCGGTGCGCGTCCAACTTAATTACCGGCAATACGCTGCCAGCTTAGGTGGCCCAATCATCAAAAACAAGTTCTTCTTCTTTCTGTCTTATGAAGGCTTGAAGAACAGCAGTACAACGTATGGGCAGACTTGGGTTACAACTCCCCAATACCGGAGCTTGATTACAGCGTCGAGGCAGGGAACCAACATCGCTAAAATCTTTCAGACTGCCAATGCGAATCCCAGAATCCTAGCCGTTCTCGGCGGCCCGACCGCCAGTTGCGCGGTTTTCGGCTCGAACGCTTCAACGCTGTGCCGTCAAGTGAATGGCGGTCTCGATCTGGGATCGCCAGGTCCAGTGGTCAACGGCAACCCCTATCTGCCCGTTTATCCAGCCACAGGCTCGAATGGTGCGGGCTTCGATGGCATTCCGGACATTCAATACGTTGAGTACTACACGCCCGCCGAGCAAGTGGGCAACCAGTACAATGCTCGGTTCGACTATAACTTAAGCGATAAGGACCTGATTTTCGGGTCCTTCTACATTACACATCTGAACTCGGTTTCCGCCAACTCTTCGTCAGCCTCGGCGCCTGATGCGGACACCTATCTGAAGCCGACAAATACGGCTGTTACGTTGGCCTACATACGCAATTGGAGCCCTACGGTCATTAATGAATTGCGCGGCAATTTTACTCGCTTTGCTGATAACCAGATCAACGACAATGCTGGGGTCAACTTTGGCATACCCCAGATTCAAGTGGAATCATATCCATTCGGGAACATGCAGGTCGCGGGCGTCATACAGAGCACAGACACGCCTGCCATTCTGGCCCAAAACACCTACGAAGTTCGCGACACCTTAACCAAGGTGTTGGGCAATCACACGTTCCGGTTTGGCGGCGAATTCCGCTGGGAGCAGGACAACGATAACCTGCTGGGCGGCGCGCGGCCTCTTTATTCGTTCTCGGGGTTATGGAATTTAGCGAACAACGCGCCGGTTTACGAGCAGATCACTGCAAATGCACTTACCGGAGGCCCATCAAGTTCCGTCTTCTACTTTCGCGATCATCTCGGGTCATTGTTTGCGCAAGACGATTGGCATGTCACTCCCAGCTTGACGCTCAATTTGGGCCTGCGCTGGGAGTACTTCTCGCCGTTAACAGAAGCGCGTGGAAACCTGGTGAATATTTTTCTGGGTTCTGGCGCCGCGGGACTCGTGAATGCTCAGTTGCGCCACGCGGACCAGCTCTGGAATTCAAATTGGAAGAATTTTGAGCCGAGAATCGGTTTCGCGTACGCCCCTACTGCGGCGCACGAGAAATTTGTGGTTCGCGGAGGGTTCGGAATTCTTTATAACCGGCAGAATGACAATATTTTCGGCAACATTCGGCAAGATCTTCCGACGAACTACTTCTATGGACTCTGCTGTGGAACCGTCAGCACTCCTTTTGCGACGAATCAGATTCAGTTCTATACCGGCAGCAGTAACGCACCAACCAGCTATCCGGCTAACTCGCTTCTGGCCACCGGAGTAAATCCTGCGACGGGAACTCCGAACGCAATCGGCGGAGGAACACCTCCTCCGATCCAGGTTTACGGAGCTTGGCCAAATACGCCGGATGCTTACACGTATCTGTATTCGTTTGAAACGCAAACTCAAGTCGCCCACAATGTAGTTCTGACCGTCGGCTATCAGGGTGCGTTGAGCCGGCATCTGATTCGCATCTTCGATGAGAATTTTGTTTACAACCAAACAATAGGAACTCAGAACAGCTACTTCAACGGCGTGCTGATTCCAACACCGGATGTGAACGCGTCCTATAACGCAATGAATGTTCGCATTGCCAAACAATTCTCAACCGGCTTCTCACTGGATGCAACGTACACATGGAGCAAGAGTATTGATATGCTTTCCGCGGAAGGCCCCGGAGCCACGACCAATCAAACCGATCCAGTGCATGCGCAGACGAGTGAGTATGGTCCATCTGATTACGATTCGCGTCATCGGTTTGTCGCCAACGGCCTCTGGACTTTGCCCATCTTCCCGCACAGCAAAGGACTCATGCACACGCTATTAGGAGGATGGCAATTGGGAGGCATCCTAACCGCCTACTCCGGCTTCCCTTGGACGCCGGTGACCGGTAATCAACAATCCGTAGCGGCGCTGCCGAGCGCGGCAACGATTGCGCCGACAAGGCCAGTTCAATACTTCAATAATGCGGATCCGAATACAAATTCCAATCAGTGCTTTATCAATGGTTGCGAATTCGGCGGAACAAGCCCCACTTCAGTTATCGTAGGGACGAATTACTTCAATATTTCGAAATCGGGGCCTCCAGGAATTGGACGCAATTCGTTCCGCGGGCCAGGCTTCTTCTCTACAGATGCTACTCTATCCAAGAAGTTTGCTGTACCGATGATCAATGATGTCGCGGGAATCGAATTTAGGGGATATGCGTTCAACGTGTTTAATCAATTGAACTTGGTTCCGTTTATTTTTGGCGACACGGATGCCCATGTGGAGAACCCTAATTTTGGCCGCCCGAGCGGCGCACTGGCGGGGCGTTCAATTGAACTTCAGATTCGCCTTAGCTTCTAACTCTTTTATGAATGGCCTCAGGAATGCATAGCGTGTAGAGGCGTACGTGGCTGGGGTGCGGTAACTCAGTGCTATATGCCCGCATCCAAACGTTGGGACGTACCTTCCCAAGCCATGACATCGACCGTCGATTGTGAGACGCAGTGATCTTCGCTTCTCGCGCCGTGAGTTCCTGTTTTCGGCTGCCGGCGCCGGCTTGAGTGCACCAAGCCTCTTAGGGGTAAGTGCGCCTCCTGGCACTCCGCAGCCCTTGAAATCTGAAGATCGTGCTTTTCTTGAGGATTGCGCAAAGCGGTGCGTCCGCTACTTCTGGGAACAGGCGGATCTTCGCACGGGAATTGTTCTCGATCGGGCGAGAAATGACGGAGCACGGTCTGGGGACAATGTCGGCAGCATTGCG
>Ga0070741_10006623_pt1 | contig 24750 bp, 17 predicted proteins | sample Coa_R1_4_FD_66440 | JGI IMG/M metagenome (GOLD analysis project Ga0070741, IMG submission 66440) | Surface soil microbial communities from Centralia Pennsylvania, which are recovering from an underground coalmine fire - Coalmine... | ecosystem: Environmental > Terrestrial > Soil > Unclassified ... | reverse complement strand
AGCTCTCGGCGACCTTTCGCGCCTGCTCGAGGGAGCCGAAGCTACAGCCCAAGGCCTGCTCGCAGGAATCTGTGTCGTGCCGGATCTCGCCACCGGGCTGGCACTGGCCGAAATGCTCGCACCCGGCGAGGCACCGCTCCTGGTGACGCTGGCCGGCGATGTGGTGGACCCGGCAGGCCGCATCACCACCGGCGCGCCGCCGGATGAGGCCGCCAGACTGCGACGATGGCGGGAGCTCCGCGAAGCCGCGGCCGCGTTGCAAGCGGCACAGGCGGAGCGTGAGCCAGCGGCGGCCGCGGCCGCCGAGGCCGGCGCCGCCGTCGAGCAGCTTGCCATCCAGGTACGTGAAGCCGAGGCGGCCGGCCGCGCGCTGCAGCAGCAGGCTTTGCGAGATGAGGGCGAGCGACATGGCCTGGCCCAGCAGCGGCTCCGGCTGGAGAAGGAGGTAGCGTGGTGGACGGCATTTGCCGGCCGCACCACGTCGCAGCAGGCCGAGCTGCAGCAGCGGATCGAGGCGCTCCGGGAAGAGCACAAGGCGGCGCAGCAGGCGCACGATGTGGCGTCGGCAGCTATGGCGCAGGCGACCACCGCCGCCGCGGCGCGGGAGACGGCGCTCGCCGCCTTGCGCGAGCAGGCTGCCGCCGCGCAGACCCAAGCTGCGGTTGCCGAGCAACGGGCGGCGCAGGCTGCTCAGCAGATGCAGCAGGCCAAGGACGCGCTGCAGGCGGCGCGCATGGGCCTCGAGGCGGCGCAGCAGCGCCTGGCGCGGCGCCAGGAAGAGGCAGCGGCACTCGACGCGAGCGTCCAGCAGAGTCGCGCGCAGGGGGCCGAGCGCGAGGCGTCACTCGCCGCGCTGGATCGTCGGACGGAGGACAAGCGCGCGCAGGTTGCGGCGCTTGAAGCAGAGGTCGAACGCGCCCGCGACGAGCACGAGCAGGCCCGCGCCGCGCTTGCCCAGGTGGAGCAGGAGGCTGCCCGGCTCGCGGCTCAGCGCGCATCCCTGGAAGAACGCGTGCGCGCCTTGCGCGAGCAGGCGGCGCGCGAGGTGGGCGAGCTGCCGCCGCCCGCGCGCAGCGACGAGGCGCCCGAAGCGTTGCAGCAGCGCCTCGAATCGCTGCAAGCCAGGCGACGCAGCCTGGGCCCGGTGAACCAGGTGGCGCTGCAGGAGCACGCCGAGGCCAGCGAGCGCCTGCAGTTTCTCAAGGCGCAGCTAGCCGATCTCGAAGCCGCCGCCGCGGCCATCGAGGCAGCGACGGCTGAGCTCGAGGCCGGCCTGCGCGCGAGCTTCAGCCGTACCTTCGAGGCCGTGGCGGCCGAGTTTGGGGTCTATTTCCGCCGGCTCTTCGGCGGCGGCGAAGCGCAGCTCGTGCTCACCGATCCGCGCCATCTGGCCGAGACCGGCGTTGAGATCATTGCGCAGCTCCCGGGCAAGCGCCGCCAGGAGCTTTCGCTGCTCTCCGGCGGTGAGCGCGCCCTCGTTGCCGCCGCGCTTCTCTTCGCGCTGCTCAAGGCCAGGCCCAGTCCGTTCTGCATCATGGACGAGGTCGATGCCGCGCTCGATGAGGCCAATGTGGGGCGCTTTTGCGACGTCCTCGAGGAGCTTTCGGTACAGACGCAGTTTGTGCTGATCACCCATAACCGCGCCACCATGGAACGAGCCGCGGCACTCTATGGTGTAACCCTCGGTGACGATGGCATCTCACGCGTCGTCTCACTGGACCTCCGCGAGGCGCCGCGGCTGGATGGCCGCGCCGCCATGCGAGGAGTGAGCTAAGGTGAGCGGAAGGCGCTCGGCAACCGCACCGGTGGTGCTCAACGGCCGCTATGAGCTGGGCCCCCTCATTGCCGAGGGGGGCATGGCGCAGGTCTATCACGGGCTCGACCGGCGCTTGGGACGCGCGGTGGCCATCAAGATCCTTCGTCCCCAGTATGCGGCTTCTCCCGAGTTCCTCGAGCGGTTCGAGCGCGAGGCGCGGCTGGCGGCCTCGCTCACCCATCCCAACCTGGTCAACGTCTTCGACGTCGGCCAGGACGGCGAGCGCCACTACATCGTGATGGAGCTGCTGCCGGGGCGCACGCTCAAGGATCTCATTGCCTCAGACCCACTGGCGCTCGACGAAGCTGTGGCGCTGGTGCGCCAGATAGCCGCCGGTATGGCCTTCGCCCACCGCCGTGGGCTGGTGCACCGCGACCTCAAGCCGCAGAACGTCCTGATCACTGAGGACGGCCACGCAAAGGTTGCCGACTTTGGGCTGGCCCAGGCGAACGAATCCACGCAGCTCACCCGCCCGGGCACCGTGTGGGGCACGGTGCAGTACATCTCACCGGAGCAGGCGCAGGGTCTGCCGGCCGATACCCGCAGCGACGTGTATGCGCTGGGCGCGGTCTTCTATGAGCTGCTCACCGGCCGGCCGCCGTACGATGGCGCGGCGGCGCCGGCCATCATGATGAAGCACGTCTACGAGCCGCCGCCCTCCCTGCGCCTGGTCAACCCTGCCCTGCCTATCGCCGCCGACCGCCTGCTCCAGCGCGCAATGGCCAAGGACCCGGCGCAGCGTTTCCAGTCGATGGAGGAGCTGATCCAGGCACTCGACCAGCTCCGCGACGACGCGGCGGCGGAGACGATGCGCTGGTCCGCCGTGAGCGGCCCTCCTGGGGCCACCGGTGCCATCCCTCGCCCCACACCGCGTGCAGTGGATCCCGAGCGCACGCAGCTGATGCCCTCTCCACCGGCGGGAGGACGCCTGCCGGCTGGCCCGGGGCGCGGCCCATATGGGCTGCCGGCGCAACCTCGAGCAACAGCACCTGCCCGGCGCCGCCCCTGGCTTCCGGCACTCCTGGCTGGTGCTATCCTGGCCTTCTTTGCACTGATGGCCGCTGGCGCAGCGCTGGCCCAGTGGTGGAGCGGATCACTCGGCCGGCCGGCCCCCACGGCCACACCGGCCCCCACGGCCACAGCCACGCCCCCACCACCGACCCCCACGCCGGTGCTCGTTCCAGTTCCGAACGTGATTGGCGAGACCAAGGCCAAGGCCGAGGAGAAGCTCAAGAGCTTCGGGCTTGGCTGGGAGGAAACCGAGGCTTTCGATAAAGACATCCCCCTGGGCAGCGTGGCCGCTCAGGATCCGCCGGCCAATACTCAGCTAGCGCAGGGCCAGTCGGTCAAGCTCACGATCAGCAAGGGGCCGCAGATGGCCACTGTTCCCAATACGATTGGCGAGCCATTCACCCAGGCGAGCAATGAGCTGACCGGTGCTGGCTTCGTCGTCGAGAAACAGGAGGACTTCAACGCTCAGGTCGGTGCGGGGATCGTCTACGACCAGGCACCGAGGGGCGGTGAGGCGCCGGTGGGCTCGAAGGTGATGGTCAAGGTCAGCAAGGGCCGCCAGGTGGTTATCGTGCCGGTGGTGATTGGCAAGACAGAGGCCGAAGCGCGCGAGCTGCTGCAAAAGCAGGGGCTCCAGGCCGACGTCAGCTATGGGCCAACCACCGCGGTGGATCCCGGCATTGTGTTTGTACAGGATCCGGGCCCCAATGAGCAGGTCGATCCAGGGGCCACGGTGCGCCTGCGGGTGCGGCGCGACCCCACCCCTGTACCATCGCCTACCCCACCGCCGGCCACGCCGACCCGGCTGGCCCCGACCGCGGCGCCCACTACCGGTTCCACGCCGGCACCAGCCGGCGCCGCAACGCAGCCGGCCGGCGCGGCGACCCAGCCTCCCACCGCGACCGCCACGCGCCGGCCGGGCTGATACCGTCCCCTGCCGAGGGGCCGTCTTTCCCTGGTGCTCGGGTCAGCTCGTGCCTAGCGTGGACTACCACCGGGCACGTTCCGGCTGCCACCGAGGGGCCTCCCCCTGCACTAAGGAAGACGGCGCCTCGGTGGCAGCCGGAACGTGCCAGTTCGGCCAGACCAGCCGCCGAGCCTCGGTTGCCTTGCCTCGCCTCGGAGCCCGAGCGCCAGAAGGCGCCCCCGCTGCCGGTGTGCTGCCGGCGTGGAGGCTACTTCGCCGCGCCCGCGCGGACCTTAATGGTCTTCGGCTTGGCCTCTTCCGCCTTCGGCAGGGTAATGGTCAGAATGCCGTTGTGGTAGTGCGCCTCAGCCTTGCCCGCCTCGACGGGCGTGCTGAGCGTCACCTGCCGCTGGAACTGGCCGTAGCCAATCTCCTGGAAGACCGGACGCGCATTCTCCGGTGCCGGACGCTTGCTCTCGCCACTAATCGTGAGCACGTTGTCCTGCACCGAGACGTTCACCGCGTTCGGGTCGATACCCGGCAGCAGGCACTGGACGATGTACGCCTCATCGGTCTCGTAGACGTCCATACCGAAGCTGCCGGTCCAGCCATCGGCCCAGAAGGATGGGGCAAACGCGCTCTCGAGCAGACGGTCCATCATCGTGCGCAGCGGCACGAATTCGCGAGTGAGGTCGCGCGCAAGATCGCTACCCGACCATGGACGACGCATCAGATCAAGAGCCATCGCTCAGACACCTCCTTACTCCACGGTGTTCACCATGCATCCTCCGACCCCGACGCAAAGGCAGCACAAGAGGCCGATTGGATAGACGCAAAGAATGTGTCAGAGCTCTGTAAGAGCCAGCAGCAGTGCCAGCCACGGCTACGGCGCTGCTCCAGCCGCGGCGGTCGCGGCGGTGGGAGTAGCCGCGGGCGCCGCGCCGAACCACTCCAGCACCCGGTCTAGGGCCACGTCGCGGCCTACCTTCTCGTCATCAGGCGTAGGCTTGCTCTCCACATCCGGCGCCAGCCCTGTGCCCTGGATCTGCTTACCGGCCGGCGTCAGCCACGTCGATACGGTGACCTCGACTGACGATCCATCGGCGAGCGTCTTGGGTAGCTGGACCGTGCCTTTGCCAAAGGTTGGCTCGCCGATGAGCACCGCCCGGCCATGGTCGCGCAAGGCACCGGCCACGATCTCCGAGGCGCTGGCCGTCCCGCGATTGACCAGCACGGCCAGCGTAAGATCGGTGGCGAGCCCGCCCGGCCGCGCAAGCGAAGGCCGGCGCACGCCGTCACGATCCTCATACAGCACGACGCTGCCTTCCTTGAGGAACTGGCTGGCGACGTCGACAGCGCTGCTGAGATAGCCGCCGGGATTATCACGCAGATCCAGAATGAGGCCGTGCACCCGCCTGGCCCGCATGTCCCGCAGGGCCCGCGTCAGCTGCGGCACGGTCTGGCTGCCGAAGAGGCGGATACGCACATAGCCAATGCCGTCGGCCACCATCCGGCTACTCACCGATTCGAGCTCGATGCGGGCGCGCGTCAGCTCAAGCTCCACCGGCTGGCCAGTGGGGTCGTCGGCCGGCTTCACCACCAGCTTGACCTTGGTTCCCGCCGGGCCGCGCAGCAGAGCGGCGGCCTCTGCCAGGCTCATGCTACCCACGTCACGCCCATCTACCTTGAGCAGAAGGTCGCCGGTATGCAGACCGGCCTTGGCCGCCGGGCTCTCGGGAAGGGGCGCGAGAATGACGCGCTGCGTCCCTTTCATCTCCACCGTCAGCCCAACACCTTCGATCACGCCGTCGAGGCTGGCGCGCTGCGAGCGCGCCTCCGACGAATCCAGGTACGAGGCGTACGGATCGGAGAGCGCGGCCAGCATCCCCTTGATCGCGCCCTGCACCAGCCGCCGCCGGTCGACGGGCCGGTGGTAATACTCGCGCTCGATGAAGTTCCATGCCTGCCAGAAGGGATCGAGATCGTGGCCCAGATCGCTCGGCGGCTCGCTATCCGCCTGCACGTCGGAGCCGCTCGATACCGCCATGGTCCTGACGCCCGCGCGAACCGACGCAGGAGAGGTCTTCTGGGCCGCGGCGTAGCCCGCCACAAACGAGGCGGCCATCAGCGCCACTACCAGCACAGCCGCCAGCACGGTTCGGCGACGGCGTGCGGCCCGACTAGGAGGCAAGAGTCTCACGGCACGTGTCTGCTCTTGGCGCTCGCTAAGCTGAGTGGCCATCATGCTTCCGGCGCTCGCGCTAGAGGCCACGGTAGCACAGCCGGCTCCCCTTCGGCTACAGATCACGTGCCTTCGGGAGCGCGGCCACCGTTTGCGCCTGGCATGCTCCTCACCCCGGCCGGAGCCTGATGTGCCCCCTGCGCCTCCAGCCGCCCCGGCCGCTCGGGCCGTACAAGGCGACGCACGGTAGCCCGGCCGGCGGCGCAGCCTCCATGCAAGATGGCCTATCTTCTCCGCCCTTGCCGGCGTTGGTAACTATGTGGAAACGCTATCCCTGCTCGGCCGTGCGCCGTCCCAGCGCGCGGGATCTGAAGGCGAAGCGCCCAGGTGCCTTAGCTGCGGGCGGCCGCTGGCGCCACGCGCGCGCCGGAGCTCAACCCTCTGTCGCGTCTGTGCCGCGCGTTCGGCCCAGGAGTTCCTGCGCCAGGCCATCGCCACTCGGCACCGCCGGCGCACCGCCGCGCCTCGGTCTGAGCCAGGTGATGCGTGCGATCAGCCGGGAGCCCCACGGCCATAGGTTGCAGCCGCAGGCTAAGCGGACGCTGGGGCGGCGCGACATGCCGATCATCCCAGTAACCGCACGGCCATCGGCTGCGGCCATCGGCTGGGCGCACCACCGGTCCTGCTACCGAGGCAGGAAGCTGCGCGGGTTCTGCGGGTTGCCCGAGACACGCACCTCGAAGTGGAGATGCGGACCGGTGGTGAGGCCGGTCATCCCCACGTAGCCGATCACCTGCCCGCGCTTGACCTGCTGCCCTGCCGTGACCACCGGCGCGTGGGCGCGGTTATCCAGGTGGGCATAGAGTGTGGAAAGCGTCTGGCTGTGGCCGATGATCACCATCATCCCGTACGACTGCTCCGGATGCCCCGGCACTGCCAGGCCACTCTCGAGCACGATGCCGTCTCCCGCGGCCATCACCGGCGTATACAGGCTCTGCGCCAGATCGATGCCGGTATGGAAGCTCTGCGCGAACGTGCGCTCACCGAACTCGGTGGTGACCACCGGATTGGAGAGGGGCCAGATGAGTCCACTGGCCGAGGGCCCAAGCCCGCTGGTGGTAATCTGCCCCGGCAGCGGTGCCGGCGCTCCTCCCTGAGCGCCAGCGCCCGAACCGCTCGTACCCGGCCGCGCGCGTGCAGTAGCCTGGGCGGCGGCCGCCGCCTGGGCTGTCGCGGTGGCCTGCGCTGCGGCGCGCGCGGCCTCCTCACGCCGCCGCTGCTCTTCTAGCTGGCGCTGGCGCTCGATCTCCGCCAGCTCCTGCTGGTACTGGCTCTGCAGCGCGGTGATCTGGACTGAGAGGTCGCGTGCCTGCTGATCCCACGCCGAGAGCTGAACCTCGGCCTGCTGCTGCTGTGCCTGTGCCCGTGCGACGGCAGCGGCCTGCTCGGCGCGCCGCTGCACGAGCACCTGGCGCTGGCGCTCGATCTCATCGCGCAGGCCCTGCTCCTCCGCACGCTTTTGCTGCAGGGCTTCGCGCGTCTTCAGCAGATCCTGCTGCTCGGCCCGCAGCTGTGCGAGCAGGTAGTTGTCGACACGCGTCACCGCCTGCATCATCGTGACGCGCTGGAGCGCATCGGAGAAGCTGCGCGCGGCCAGCAGCTCCTCGAGCGGCGAGGTGCGCGTGAACTTGTAGAGCGCCCGCAGGCGGGCACCATAGACATTGGCCCGCTGCTCGATCTGCGTCTGCTTCTCGGCAATCTGCTGCTCGAGTGCCTGCTGCTCCTGCTGCACCCGCTGGAGATTGGACTCGGCCTCGTTGAGCTTGCTGATGGTGGCGAGCAGCTCCTGATCGATGCGGCGCAGCTCAGCCGTGCTGCTATCGGCCACGCCACGCAGCTGCTCGACCTGCACCTGCTGGCCCTGCCGCCGAGCGGCGAGCTCCTTGAGCGCCTGCTGAGCCTGCGCGATACGCGCCTGGAGCTGGGTGAGCGAATCTGCGCCGGCCGTGGCCGGCTGCGCGAGCATGGCGAGCACGCCGAGGAGCAGTACCAGCGGAGCACGATAGCGATGCACGCTCTAGCCTGCCTGAGGTGGAGTTCCAGATGGAGTGGCGGCCGCCGGCGGCCGGGTGGTACGAGCAGTGTGTCCAACCGGTGGCGGAGGCAGCGCTGCCAGCACATTCGGCCCGGCCGGCGGCACCACCGGGTACAGCGCGCTCGATGACGTGGGCGTGAGCGCGGTCGAGGCGCCGGACAGGGCTGCGCCGCCACTCGCCGCCGGAGCTGTGCCCGACGGGGTGAAGGTACCGTAGCGCTGGTCACGGATGATCCGTCCCTCCACCAGCTCCACCACACGCCGTTTCATGCCGTCCACGACCTCGCGGTCGTGCGTTGCCATCACCACGGTGACCCCGCGCCGGTTGATCTCGCCCAGCAGCTGCACCAGCTGCCATGCCACATCGGGCGGGAGGTTCGCCGTTGGCTCATCGGCGATGAGCAGCGGCGGTGCGCGCACGATCGCGCGCGCAATCGCCGCGCGCTGCTGCTCGCCGCCGCTTACCTGGTGAGGGAAGCGGTGCGCATAGGCGGCCAGCCCTACCAGGTCGAGCGCCTCCATTACCAGCTCTTTGGTCTTCCCGCGCCGCGGCTGGCCGGAGACCTGCAGGCTGAAGGCCACGTTCTCGAAGAGCGTCTTTTCCGGGAAGAGGCGGATATCCTGAAAGACGATGCCGATCTGCTGGCGGAAGGCGGGAACGCGCGACTCCGGCAGCAGGCGCAGATCGTGCCCGGCGACGATCACCACGCCTGCCGTCGCTACCTCGGCGCGGATCAGGAGCTTGAGCAGCGTGCTCTTGCCGGCGCCGTTGCCGCCAACGAGAAAGACGAAGTCGTTGCGCGGCACGGTGAGCGTGATGCCACTCAGTGCCTGCTTGCCGGTGGCATAGGTCTTCACCACGTTGCGCAGGACGATCATCAGACGTCCAAAAATCGTCTCACCGAGATGTAGCTGCCGGCCGCACCCACCATCACGCCCACGACCGTGGTGAGCCCACAGAGTTTCAACGGAAAACTCGGGTCAAGGTTCACCGGGAGAAACTGCACCAGGGCTAGAAACTGCGCCTGGATGGGCCGGTAGGCCGCACTGACGATACCGGCCACGATCACCGCGCCAATCAGCCCGTACAGCACCCCCTCAAGCAGGAACGGCCAGCGAATGAACCAATCGGTCGCGCCCACCAGCTTCATGATCTCGATCTCCTGCCGGCGGGCGTAGACGGCCAGCCGGATCGTATTGACAATCACGAAGAGGGTGACGCCGACCAGGCCAGCGATCATGAGGCCTCCAGCCAGGCGAGCAAAGCGCGTCAGGCGTACGAGGTTATCCACCACATCCTGCTGGAGCGGCACCTCCTCCACGCGCGGGTCGGCACGGAGCCGGTCGGCCAGGGCCGTGATCCGGTTGGGGTCACGCAGGCGAAGCTCGATACTGGCCGGTAGTGGATTGCCGGTGACCATCTCGAGGAGGTCGGCGCGATCCGCCAGCTGCTGCTTCAGCCGCGCCATCGCCCCCTCTTTCGAGAGGTAGGTCACCTGGAGCACCTCGGGATCGCCCTGCAGCTGGCTGACGAGCTGCTGCGCCTCCTCGGGCGAAACACTATCTTTGAGATAGGCAATCAGGTTCACCTTCTGGTCGAGCGCCGTCAGCGCGACATTGAGGTTGCTCACGACGATGACGAAGCCGTTGAGCATCAGCATCATCACCACCGCGGCGAAGACGGCGGCCACACTCATCGCGCGGTGGCGCCACAAGCTCACCACGGCCGAGGCGATCGCGTAACGGGCAACCTCGAAGGTGCGGAACAACGCGCGCATCAGTGGGAGCTCAGAGGCCTTTTGGGTTTTGAATCTGGCGATGGACCAGCTCGACGGTCGCGCATCTTGGAAGGTCCGAACGACTGGCTAATCGTAGCCGGCATTCTTCTGGTCACGAACGACGCGGCCGCCTTCGAGCGCCACGACGCGCCGTCGCAGGGTATTGACGAGCTCGCTGTTGTGCGTGGCAAAGACGATGGTGGTGCCCAGCGCGTTGATACGCACCAGCAGCTGCACCGTCTGCGCTGCGGTCTCGGGATCGAGATTGCCGGTCGGCTCGTCGGCAACCAGGACGGAGGGCCGACGGACGAGGGCTCGCGCGATTGCCACGCGCTGCTGCTCACCACCCGAAAGGTGCGACGGAAAGCGAGCGGCGTGCTGGGCCAGCCCCACCAGCTCGAGCGTCTCCGGCACCATGCGCTGGATGTCGGCGCGCGAGTAGCCCGACACCTCCAGCGCGAACGCCACGTTCTCAAACACCGTCTTGTGCGGCAGCAGCTTGAAATCCTGAAAGATGACACTCACCTTGCGACGCAGATACGGAATATCGCGCCGGCGCAGGCGGGCCAGGTCCTGCCCATCGACGAACACGCGCCCACTGGTGGGCAGCTCCTCGCGTATGAGCAGCCGGATGAAGGTACTCTTTCCCGCTCCGCTCGGGCCCACCAGAAAGACGAAGTCGCGCTCGGGGATCTGGAGGCTGACATCCACGAGCGCATCCACGCCGTTGGGATACCGCTTGCAGACCTGGTGGAGCACGATCATGGTGTCGAGACCCTGGGCGGCGCTCTACCAGCAGCAGCCGATCTCCCGCTTGCAGACCTGGTGGAGCACGATCATGATGTCGAGGTGGAGGGTATGAAGTAACCCGAGCCGTGGCCGAGCGAGGCACGCATCCGGCGCGGGCACGCCCGCAAGCACTCGGGCTCCCGATCTTATAACGCGCGACCGTCGGACGTTTACCGCGCGAGGCCCATCCGGGCTGGTCGCTCTGTTGGCACGCAAGGTCGAGGCAGGCGTCCAGCTCTGGTGTTTACCACGTGAGGCCCATCCGGGCTGGTCGCTCCGTTGGCGGTGCCGGGGCGCTGCCGAAACGATGGGGCACGGCTCACTCCCTACCGATCTGGCTCCGCAGCCAGGCGTGGTGAGCGACAGGCCGCAGCCTGCTCGGTGCCTGGGCCATCAAGCTAGGCGTGGTGAGCGACAGACCGCGACCCGAGAGCGCCGACAGGAAGCTCACTCCCTACCGATCTGGCTCCGCAGATAGGCATGCATCAGCGGGGCGAGCTCGCCGTCGAGCACCGCCTGCACGTTGCTCGTCTCATACCCGCTGCGGGCATCCTTGACGAGCGTATACGGGTGCAGCACGTACGAGCGGATCGAGCTACCGAACCCGGCGCCGACGTGCTCACCCTTCAGCCGGCGCTGCTCGGCCTCGATCTCGGCCAGGCGCCGCTCGAGCAGCCGCGAGCGCAGGATACGCATCGCCACCTCGCGGTTCTGCATCTGCGAGCGCTCGTTCTGGCAGGTGACGACGATCCCCGTCGGCTTGTGCGTGAGCCGCACCGCCGATGATGTCTTATTCACGTGCTGGCCGCCAGCGCCAGACGATCGATACACATCCATCTCGATATCGTCGGGATTGATCTCCACGTCTACCTCTCGCTCGACAACCGGCATCACCTCCACCAGCGCGAACGAGGTATGGCGACGCCGGGCGGCGTCGAACGGCGAGATGCGCACCAGCCGGTGGCCGCCTCGCTCACCCTTGAGAAAGCCATAGGCGTAGCGCCCGCTCACCTGCACGGTAGCACTCTTGATGCCGGCCTCCTCGCCCGGCATCAGATCGAGCACCTCGGCCTGGTAGCCGTGCTTCTCGGCCCAGCGCAGATACATCCGTAGGAGCATCTCTGCCCAGTCCTGCGATTCGGTACCGCCCTCGCTGGCATGGATGGCCAGAATCGCATCGGCAGCATCGTACTCGCCGCTGAGGGCCAGCTGGAACTCGAGCTCGTCTACGCGCTGGCGCAGGCGTTCGAGCTCGCGCCCCACCTCCTCGCGCGTGGCTTCGTCGTCCTCCGCCTCGGCCAGCTCATGGAGCGTTGCCAGATCCTCGACCTGCGCGGCGAGCGCATCCCACGTTTCGGTAATCTCTTTAAGCTGGCTCAGCCGGCGCAGCATCTGCTGCGCCTGGGCCGGATCGGCCCAGAAGTCCGGCCGATTCGCCTGTGCTTCAAGCTGCTCCTGCTCGCGTCGCTTGCCGGCGACGTCAAAGGCGCCCCCGATACTGCTGGATGCGCTGCGCCAGCTCAGCGAGCTGGGTGCGGAGATCTTCAGTTGCAATGGTCATTCTGCTGTCCTCGTGCAATCCTCGCCTGGAATGGTGAATGGCTGGAAGCGATGAGATCGATTGCCGGCCAGCCGCCGGCAGGCGGCCGTCAGCGATGCGACCGGCCGCGCTTCAGCTCGCGCTTGCGCTGGCGCTTCGCGTCCGCCTCCAGGCGGTTGCGCTCCGCGCGCGTGAGCGGGCGGCCGTCGCGGATGGGCGGCCGCTTGGCCAATGGCTCCGGCTCGCTCTGCCGGTTGGTGACCAGTCGGCGCACCGCTGCCGGCGGCTGCATCAGCTCGGCAGCGCGCCGCGCGATCGCCGGATTGGCGGCCCGGCTCGCCGCTCCGTCCAGCGCAGCGGCTCCTGCCCCTTCTGCCTCACGGCTCTGGGCGGCAGCCGGTGCTTGACTCGTCTGGGCCGCTGTGGCTCCCGACGGCGCTGCTCCATCCGTGCCGGCCGGCGCCGCCGGCTCGGCCACGAACTGGATGCGGAAGATCGCCTGCGAGATCGCCGCCTGGATGCCTTCGAGCAGGTTCTGGAACATGCGGTAGGCCTCCGCCTTGTATTCGGTCAGTGGGTCGCGCTGGCCGAAGGCGCGCAGGCCAATCCCGGCGATCATGTCATCGATCGCCGTCAGGTGCTCCGTCCAGAAGCTATCGATGATGCGCAGCACGGTGCCGCGGGCGGCGAACTGCATCAGCGGCGGCGAATACTGCCGCTCCTTCGCCTCGTACAGCTCCTGCGCCCACTCCATGATCACCTCGACGAGCGTCTCACGGTTCTCGCCCTCTAGCTCGGCGGTGGTGTGCTGCAGCTCCGGCCCGAGCATCGCGGCCACGGCCTGGTAGAGGCCATCCAGATCCCACTCGTCCGGCCGCGGCGAGTCGGTATGCTGGGCCACGAGCTTCTCCACCTGGCTGCGGACGATCCCAAGCACAAGCGGCTTCATGTCCTCGGCCTCGAGCACCTTGCGCCGCTGGCCGTAGATGATCTCGCGCTGCTTGTTCATCACATCGTCGTATTCGACGGTGTGCTTGCGGATATCGAAGTTGATGCCCTCGACCTTCTCCTGCGCCGTCTCGATCGACCTCGTTACCAGGCTGTGCTCGATCGGCTGGTCATCATCCAGGCCCAGGCGCTCCATGAGCCCGGCGATGCGATCAGACCCGAAGCGCCGCATGAGATCATCTTCGAGCGAAAGATAGAAGCGCGAGGAGCCGGGGTCGCCCTGGCGGCCGGCACGCCCGCGCAGCTGGTTATCGATGCGTCGCGCCTCGTGCCGCTCGGTACCGATGATGTGCAGCCCGCCCAGCGTGCGTACCTCCTCCGCCTCGATCGGATCAGGTGGATTGCCGCCCAGAATGATGTCCGTCCCGCGGCCGGCCATATTGGTGGCGATGGTCACGGCGCCTTTCTTCCCCGCCTGCGCCACGATCTGCGCCTCGCGCTCGTGATACTTGGCATTGAGCACCTGGTGCGGGATGCCGCGGCGTAGCAGCATCTGGCTCAGCCGCTCCGACTTCTCGACCGAGGTCGTGCCTACCAGCACCGGCCGGCCGACCTCATGCAGCTCCTCGATCTCGTCGACGATCGCTTCGAGCTTACCCTTCTCCGACTTGAAGACGAGATCCGGAAAGTCCTTGCGGATCATCGGCCGGTGCGTGGGGATCGCCACCACCTCCAGGTTATAGATCTTGCGGAACTCCTCCGCCTCGGTGACCGCCGTGCCGGTCATGCCGGCCAGCTTCTTGTACAGGCGAAAGTAGTTCTGGAAGGTGATGGTCGCCCAGGTCAGGTTCTCCCGCTGGACCTTCACGCCTTCCTTGGCCTCGATCGCCTGGTGCAAGCCTTCGGAGTAGCGCCGGCCGAACATTAGGCGCCCGGTGAACTCGTCGACGATGACCACCTCGGCATCCGGGTGCCGCTCGCCTTCGCCCAGCACGCGCCCATCCTTCACCAGCACGTAGTCCCGATCGCGCCGGAAGAGCACGTGCGCCCGCAGCGCCTGCTCGAGGTAGCGCACGAGGTGATAGTTCTGCTCGTCGTAGATGTTCTCGACTCCGGCCAGCCGCTCGACGCGCTCGATCCCCTCCTCGGTGAGCATGACCGAGCGCATCTTGAGATCGACCGTGTAGTCGCGCTCTTCCTGCAGCTGCGCCACGATCCGTGCGAAGCGGTAGTACGTATCCGGTGGCTCCTCGGCCGGACCGGAGATGATCAGCGGCGTGCGCGCCTCATCGATCAGGATGCTATCCACCTCGTCGACGATGGCGTAGTAGAGCTCGCGCTGGCGCTGCTGGGAAAGGTCCCAGATCATGTTGTCGCGCAGGTAGTCGAAGCCGAACTCGTTGTTGGTGCCATACGTGATGTCGGCAAGATAGGCCTCGCGGCGCGATACCGGCCGCCAGTGCATCAGGCGGTCGTCCCCATGGTCGACCGGATCGACGTAGGCCGGATCGTAGATGGCCGAAAACTGGTCCGGCTCCTGGCAGATCACTCCCACCGAGATGCCGAGCGCGTGGTAGACCGGACCCATCCAGCCACCGCCAACCCGCGAAAGGTAATCGTTGGGGGTGACCAGATGGCAGCCGCGCCCGAGCAGCGCGTTGAGATAGAGCGGCAGGCTCGCCACCAGCGTCTTGCCCTCGCCCGTTTTCATCTCGGCGATCTTGCCCTGGTGGAGGACGATGCCGCCGATGAGCTGCACGTCGAAGTGTCGCTGGCCAAGCGTGCGCTTCGCCGCCTCGCGCACGGCGGCAAAGGCCTCCGGCAGCAGGTCGTCGAGCGTCTCGACGCGCTCGGCGTCCGGTGCCCCATGCAGGCGGCCATTCTCGCTCGCCGGCCCGGCCGCGCCGCCGGCCGGGACCACACCCAGCCGGCGCCGAAACTCGGTGGTCTTGGCGCGTAGCTCTTCATCTGAGAGGCGCTCGAACGCGGGCTCGAGCGCGTTGATCTGCTCCACGATCGGCTGCAGCCGGCGCACCTCGCGGTCGCCGCCGCCGGTAAGGAACCTGGTGAGTGTCTGTAGCATTGACTTGTCGTTACCTGCGCTCTGCCTTGCTCGGTGCCTTTGAGCAAGGCACGCCCCCTAAATAGTACGCGTGAGCAAGGTCAAGCGGTACAGCCGGAGCTGGCAGCGCCCCTTGCCCAGTGCCCCCGGCACGAGGGGCCAGAAAAGCTTCCACACTCCGACCGGTAGCCAGTGTGGCAAAAGACCGCCAACCGGCAGAGTAGCGCAGAGGCTCCTGCCCAGGCTGCCCCGGCGGCCGGCGTGATGGTGCCTCCGGTAGCTCCGTGCCACTGGCAGCCAGAGCGACTCGGGAACCAGTAACCTGGTGGAGGTACCACCTAGCCCGTCTGGATCACGAAGTCGAAGACCGCCGCCTTTCCCTCCGGGGTATCCTGAATTGGCAGCACCAGACGCGGGTCGAAGATTCCATCGCTGGCGTTGCGGGCCTCATCAGGAAAGTATAGCTGGGTGGTGAGCACCGGGCCATTCGGCGCCTGCGCTTTGACGTGGATGTGGCGCGTCCGGCCCGGGTAGAGCCCGGGGATCGCCGTTTTAAGTGGCGGCGCCTCGCCCAGATCGCCCCGGCGCAAGCCTACCGGCTGCGGCCCCGGGGGAAACAGATGGCCAGGTGGAGGCAGCCGCCGCCGCGCAAGCCTGCACCCAGGCTGAATCCAGGACCCTACTTACCTGGGCACGGGCTGTGAGCCGGCGCAAGCTTAGCTTTCCTGAGCCATGAGCAGGCCGGCATCGGCGCGGTTCCAGGCTTCCTGCGTCAATGCCCAGAGCCCGCCCGAGACGATGTTGCGCCCACCCAGGATCACCGGCTTCTCGCAGCCGAGCGCCGCCGCCGTAATCGCCCGCGCCCTGGGATCAGTGATCGCGTCCACGTCGCCCAGGTCCGAAGCATAGCGATCGTTATCGCTCAGGTGAAGCCCCAGGTGGTAGAAGAGCGGCCGCGTATCGAAGAAGATGGCGGATGAGAAGCTGGCCAGGTAGTCGAACATCCGCTGCGGCCCCACCTCCTCGACCAGGTAGCCGAGCAGCGAGCGCACCTCTCCTCGCTCGGCGCGTCCGGTGGCCTTCAGCCCCCGCTCCTCGACGTACAGTCGCTTCTGGCCGGGAATATCCGTCCAGGAGCGGCCCCAGATGTGCGTCGCCACGCGCCCCACCAGGGTTACCTCGGCATTGATGCTCACTAGGTGCGGCATCACCGCCAGCAGACGCGTCGTATCGAGCTGAGCCTCGTCCAGCACGGCACGCACGTGCCGCTTGGCTGTCTCGAAGAGGGAAAGGATGGCGAGGTCCGATGGCGTATCGACATCGAAGGTATTTTCGATCGCCGGCTCAAGCGGCTCGACCTCCAGGCCGCCTTGGCGCATCAGGAGCCAGGGAATGTTGTTATCCTGGCTGGCCGGCAGTGCGATGCGCCGCAGGGCGTCGGGTGGCGTGAAGCCGAAGAAGTCGGCCGAGCGCAGGTTATTGGCAATGACCGTCCGTTCAGCCGAGAGCAGGTAGCCGCACAGCTCCTCGAGCGACTCCAGCGAATAGAGCGGTGCGCCGCTGCCGCCGAAGTAGAGGGGCCGGCGCACCTCCAGGCGCTCGATCAGCTCGGCCAGGCGCTCGCCGAAGTGGAACGGCTGCCCCGGCAGATCGCGTTCTACATAGACGCGGTCGTATGCTGCCAGAAGCGTGGCCAGCGTGGCCGATGCAGTGGCCACGATGATCCGGTCGATCAGCTCGCACTGGAGCCCCAGCTCCACCATGTCCAGCGTGAGCGCGACGCGGCTGCGGGCCATCAGCCGCTCGTAGCGCGGCTGCTCTGCCCGGGCATCGCCCGGGCAGAAGAGAATGAGGTCTACCTTGTCGTCGCTCATCGGCCGGCTGAGTGTAGCGTCTGCAGGCGCCGGTAACACGAATCTGCGGCCGGTATCGGCCCGCGTGCGGCCACGCTAGTGAGCCGGCGCATAGCGCTGCTCCAGATCGGCGAAGCGAGTCTGCTGGCCGGAGAAGAAGAGCTCGATGTCGGCCAGCGGGCCATTGCGATGCTTGGCCACGATCACATCGGCGATGTTCTTGCGCGGCGTGTCGCGGTCGTAGACCTCCTCGCGGTAGATGAACAGCACGATATCCGCGTCCTGCTCGATGCTCCCGCTCTCGCGGAGGTCGGAAAGCTGGGGGCGATTGCCGGGCCGCTGCTCGACGTTGCGATTGAGCTGCGAGGCGCAGAGCACCGGCACATTGAGCTCGCGCGCCAGCGACTTGAGTGCGCGCGAGATCTCCGAGACCTCCTGGACGCGGTTCTCGCTCGGGCGGTCGGTACGCCCCTGCATCAGCTGCAGGTAGTCGACGATGACGAACCCAAGGTCGTGCTCGGCCTGGAGCCGGCGCGCTTTGGTGCGCAGCTCCATGATCGAGATCCCGGGCGTGTCGTCGATGAAGATCGGCGCCTCGGAAAGCTCCCCGATGGCACGAGCGATCTTGCTCCACTCCTGCTCCTCGATGAAGCCGGTGCGCAGGCGATGCGAATCGATGCCGGCTTCGGCGCAGATCAAGCGCTGCACGAGCTGCTCGCGCGACATCTCCAGTGAGAAGATACCGACCGTAATCTTGTTCTTGAGCGCCGCGTGGGCGGCGATGTTGAGCGCGAAGCTCGTCTTGCCCATGCCGGGCCGCGCCGCCAGGATGATCAGGTCGGAGCGCTGGAAGCCCCCAGTCAGCGCATCGAGCTTGGAGAAGCCCGTGGGCACGCCGAAGACCTGGCCGCGGTGCTGGTGGATGAAGTCGATCTGGTCGAAGTAGCTCTCCAGCACCTCGGCGATGGGCACGAACTCGCGGGCCCCCCGGCGCTTGGTCAGCGCGAAGAGGATCTCCTGCGCCTTGTCGACTGCCCGCTCGGCATCGTGCTGCATGTCGTAAGCCACGCCGGCAATCTGGCCGCCGGCGGTAATCAGGCGGCGCAGCAACGCGGTGCGCTCGACGATGTGGCCGTAGTACTCGACGTTGACCGCCGTCGGCACCATATTGATCAGCGACGTGAGATAGGCCGGCCCACCCACCTGCTCGAGCCGGCCGCGGCGCTCGAGCTCATCGCACAGCAGGATAAAGTCGGTCGGCTCCCGGCGCTCGAAGAGATCGAGCGCTGCCTGGTAGATGATCCGGTGCGCCTCGCGGTAGAAATCCTCGGGGCGCAGGAATCCGGCGACGCGCACGATCGCGTCGCGATCGATCAGGATACTGCCGAGCACCGACTGCTCAGCTTCGATGTTTTGCGGCGGTAGCCGCTCGTCGGCCATCAGGACCCCCACTCTCATTGCCGGCTCCCACCGCCGGCACGGGTGGAACCCCTTGCTAGGCTGTGGTGGTGGCCGTTGTTGCTTTGGCGGGCGCAGCGGCCGCGCCCGCGGCCGCCGGCTGCCCTTCTTCTACCACCTCAACGCGAAGCTGTGCGTGCACCTGGCCGCCCAGGTGCACGGTAACGGTATGCGTGCCAAGCGTGCGCAGCGGCTCTTCCAGCTCGATGTCGCGGCGGTCGAGCTCGATGCCATGCTGCTCTTTCAACGCGCCGGCAATGTCTTGGTTCGTCACCGAGCCAAAGAGCCGCCCCTGCTCGCCGACCCGCGCCGGAATCACCACCGTGACCGCTGCCAGCCGCTCGGCCAGCGTTTGCGCCTGCGCCGCGCGACGGGCATCTTCCTGCTCACGCTGCCGGCGCAGCGCATCGAGGCGCTGCAGTGCTTGCGTCGTCGCCGGCAGCACCAGCCCCCGGCGAATCAGGTAATTTCGCGCGTAGCCCGGCGCGACCTCCTTCACGTCGCCCATGCGACCCAGATGCTCCACATCCTGGAGCAAGATAACCTTCATCCGAGTGCTCATCTGTTTGCTCGTCGAGCAAGTGTACCAGTGCCAGCCTTCTCGGCGGCGCGGCCGCGCCGCCGCCGGCCCGGCTGGAGACCCTACGGCAGCAAGCCGTCGCTCGCCAGCCACTCACGGGTAGGCGCGGCCGCGCCGCCGTCGGCGATCCTCCTGGGATGAGGTGGCGCTCCGGGCTGGCGCGGCTCAGCTGGCCGGAGCGACGCCGCCCCAGGCCGGACTCGCCGGACGCTTTCCGGAGTGACGGTGCCAGCCCTGTCAGTTGAGGACGCCAAGCGGGTTCACGAAGGTGCCGTTGCGCAGCACCTCGAAATGCAGGTGGGGCCCGGTGGAGTTGCCGGTGCTCCCCATCAGCCCGACCATCTGCCCCTTGCCCACCGACTGGCCGGGCCGCACGGAGATTACCGAGAGATGGTTGTAGGTGGTGCTATAGCCGTTGCCGTGATTGATGACCACACGATAGCCGTATCCGGTGCTATCCCATCCGGCCCAGATCACCGTGCCACCGTCGGCAGCGCCAATCGGCGTACCGAGCGAGTTAGCGATATCGATCCCCGGGTGCCAGCCGGAGAAGTAGGTCGTAATCACCCCGCGCGTCGGCCACGAGAGCCGGCCGGTGGGCACCGGCGGAGATGATGGGGGCGGCGGAGCCGGCAGCTGCTGGGCCGGAGGGGCCTGCGTCTGGGGACGAGCCGGAGCCGCCGGGGCCGCGGGCGCCGGACGTACCGGGGCCGGCGCTGGACGAGCCGGCGGCGGGGTCGGCACCGGCTTCGGCGCGATCGGGAGCTCGCCGCCGGGAATGATCAGCTGGCGGCCGGGCTGCAGCACCTCGCCTGGCCGGAGTCCATTGAAGTCGACGATGACCGAGGGGTCGACGTTGTAGCGCCTGGCAATGCTATCCAGGGTGTCATCGTCGGTGACCACGCGCACCGCGCCCGGAACCGGCGGGACCAGCAGCTGCTGGCCGGGGCGAATGATGTCATCCTCGTCCAGCCCGTTCGACCAGAGGACGCTGTAGGCACCGACATTGAAGCGCGCGCCAATATCCCACACCGTGTCGCCCGGCTGCACGGTGTAGGTGATGACGTCGGCTCGAGGCTGCCCTGGGGCATCATCGCCCGTGCGCACCGGGCGCACGAGTGAGTCGCGTGGGACAACCTCCGCTGCCCGCGGCCCGAGTGCAAGGCGCGCCTGCAACGAGAGGTGCCCCTGCTCGAGCCCCATCGCGGCAGTGAAGCCTGGGTCGGGGCGCCGGAACCCGCCGACAACGATCACCATGATCGCCAGCACCAGGATGATGCTGTGCGGCGCCACGCGGAGCATGGCGCTACCCAGATCGACGGTGGCCGGCAGCGCCACCAGCTCGCGCGCCTGCACGACCAGCGCGTCCAGGCGCACCGCCGGCACAGCCAGCCCGTCGACGGACAGCCGCACGCGGCGCCACGGCGCGATCGCCCGTGAGCGCTGGCGCCGCCTCAGGCGCTGCAGCCGTTCCAGCCGGTCGAGCCGGATCACCTCGGCGACGGTCGTGGCCGTCGCACCGTTGACCCGCTCTACAGACACACGCGTCCCATCACTCGCTGCAGCGTTCGCAAGCGCTCGCTCGCGATCAAGCGGGTGTGGGGCGCGGAGGAGAGCCGCTCCCAACAACGCGCTCCTAGCTTGCTGACTTCTTCTTGGCCGCCGTGGCCAATGTGCTCACAGCCCCGTGACTGCTTCTACCCTGGCAGGACGGCCGGAACCATACCACTGCGCCGCCCGCGGTGTCGAGCCGGAGGGAGCAATGGGGGATGCAGAGCCGATCCAGGCCGTTCCCCCTGATCCCGCCGGCTCGCTCGGAGCCCCCTCATCCAGATCCTCGGTGCAAAGCCGGTCCAGTCGCCATTCCCCCCTGATCATGGGCTCCTGATCATGGGCTGCCAGAGTAGCGCGTCGAGCACGTCCGATGCAAGAACCGCCGTTCCCCCTGATCATGGGCTGCCCAAGCACTCGTGCCGAGCAGCGCTATTGTGGCCACAACGCCTGCTCCGGCAGCGGTGCTACCCCATGGCCGTGAGCTGTCTATACCGCAGCCAAGCTAGAAACTCCATGGCTCCAATCCTGGCCCTGCCGCGGGTTCCACCTTGGCCTTGGTTTGGGGTACGACACTCCCAGCCGGCCAGGAGTTCGGCCACACCCAGCGTCGGAGCTATCCCATGATCGTGAGCTGCCCAAGCACGACCCGATCGGCCGGCGCCTGCCCTTCGCGCTCGACCGGCAGGCGCTGGAGCGTCTGCAGCTCATAGAGGCCGGTGAGCAGGTCGTACGTGCCGGGCGGTGCATCGGGACGAATCCGGAGCTCGTGCACGTCGGCCACAGTCTCGCCCGGGCGCCATTGGTTGGTGGGATATTGGCCGCCCACTGGCTGGCCATCGTGCTGGCCCCAGATCTGGGTATCGTCCGGCGTGGCCACGTGATTGAAGACCGTATAGGCTCGAGAGATGCGGGTCTGCGCCTCCCAGTAGAGCACCAGGCGCACGCGGTCGCCCGGCCTAGCCGTTGCTGCCGCCAGCCGGAAGCCACGCAGCAGGATCTGCCCACCGAAGCTGGCCGGTGGATCGAGCCACGTGTCGCCGGCGGCCGCGACCCAGCGCGTGGCGTAGAGCTGAAAGCGGCTGTGATTGCCCGGCTTGGCCATCTGCATCAGCGGCACCAGCCCCGGGTTGAGCTGCTGAAAGCGGCGCTCCTGCTCCCCACCAGGAGCATCGGTGAGCACGTAGTAGAGGTCCGCTCCCTGGGCCGCGAGCTGGTAGACACGATCCGGCTGGCGTTCCAGGCGCGCCTCGATCGATTCATTCTCCCGCACGAACCCGATCTGCACGTTGGGCCAGTCCAGCAGGTACGCCGTCACGCCATCGCGCGGCATGCCGGTCACATCGCGCACCAGGACGACGATGGGGCGCTGCGCCGCCTGCCGGCGCAGGAACTCTACGATCGGTAGGAGCCCGTAGCCGGCATAGTTGCTCTCGATGTACTGGAAGCGGTCGGTGATGAACCGCTGGTCGTTCATCCACGGCGCCGATACTGGGTCGATCAGGAGCCGCACGGTAAAGGCCACGCCAGGAAGAAGAGATGCCAGCCCGGCCGCCACCGCCGCCGGCCGCCGGTACCGGAGCCACCGGCGGCCGGCGCCCACCCGCCCTTCACTGCCGGCCGCGCTCGGGCCCGATGGCAAGGCTCCAGCCAGCGCCAGCAAGGCCCACGCCGCCGGCAGGAGCGCTGCCACAAAGCAGAAGACGACGTATCGTGAGTAGATGAGCTTGGCCGTCAGTACGAAGCACACCACCGGCACGGCCGCCCACAGGGCCAGCACGCGGCCGCCTTTTGCGCGCAGCGCCAAGAGGCAGCCGGCGGCAGCAAGCACGGTGAGCGGCACGCCCAGGTAGGTCGTGGCCGCCTCATAGACGAACTGCAGATTTTTCCACCAGAGGCCGGCCGGCAGGCGCAGCAGCTCGCCGGCGGTCAGCGAGTAGCGCTGGAAGGTGCCCTGCTCGATATTGCCGGCGATCGGGCTGAGATAGAGCACCGAGTAGATGGCAGCGCCCAGGAAATAGGCCTGCGCCAGCAGCCACCACCGGCGCAGCGCGGCCGGCCGCCAGAGCCAGATCGCCACCGGCGTCAGGGCGATGAAGAAGAGCGCCGAGAGCTTGGTCAGCAGCGCTGCGCCAATCGCCAGCCCAAGCAGCCCGGTGCGGGCGGCGCCCGGCCGTTCGGCCCAGGCGATCGCGGCCCAGAGCACCAGCAGCGAGGTGGTCGTTACCAGGCTATCGTAGAGCGCCATGCGGTCGTGCACCAGCGCGATCGGCGCCACGATGTAGAGCGCCGCGGCGATCCAGCCGGCGGCTGGAGAGAGCAGGCGCGCTCCCAGGCGCACGAGCAGGCAGAGATTGAGCAGGCCGGTGCCAACCGAGATCAGCCGACCTGCCAGCAGGCGATCCGGCAGCAGCGCCAGCAGCGGCGGCATCAGCCAGGCCAGCAGTGGCTGCTTGCCGTCCTCCAGCGAGGCGAGCCAGTCGTCGAACGACCGCGCGTGGAGCGCGCGAACGCCCCACGTAATGTACGTGCCCTCGTCGCTCACCATTGGCAGCAGGTTCAGGCGTATCAGCCGCGTCGCCAGGTAGGCGGCGAAGAGCACCAGCAGGAGCGCAACGGCCGGGCGTCGCATCAAAACATCAGTCGAAGAAGCGATAGCGGAGCAGCGTGAACCAGGCGTGAAAGGCGTCGGTCCAGCGGATCTTCTTGCCTTCATTGCCGCCGCGGCCGTGATACGAGATGGGCACCTCGACAATGTGGTGGCCGCGGCGCAGCACTTTCGACGTCACCTCCGGGCAGAAGTCGAAGCGCTCGGCGCGCAGGTGCAGGTCACTGAGCAGCCGCCGATCCAGCACCTTGTAGCAGGTCGCCTCATCGGTCACGCGGCGTAGGAAGAGCGCCGACGCCGTCCAGGAGAGGAGCTTGTTGGCCAGCCAGTTGGCGGGGTGCATGCCGGGCAGGCGGGCCAGCGGGCCGCGTCCGAGGAAGCGCGAGCCGTAGACCACCTTGGTCTGTCCAGCAAGGATGGGCGCGATGAGCTTGGGATAGTCGAGCGGATCGTACTCCAGATCGGCATCCTGGATCAGCACCACGTCGCCGGTGGCGCAGGCCAGGCCGGTGCGAATGGCTGCCCCCTTGCCGCGATTGCGCTCGTGCCGGATGAGCCGCACCTCGGGGAAGGATGCTCGTCCCTCTGGCTGCTCGAGAAAATCGACGCCGCCGTCGTTCGAGCAGTCGTCGACCACGATCAGCTCGAGCTCGATCGCCTGCCCCTGCCAGGTGAGCGGCTGCGCGCGCACTCGGGCCAGCAGCTCGGGAAGAGTGTTCTTCTCGTTGTAGACGGGAATGATCACCGAAAGACGCCTGGTGGCCGTCGTAGCCGCTGTGGCCGCCGCGGCGGGTGGCGCCTCGCTGGCGGCCGGCGTGGGTGGCGCCTCTGCCGAGGCTGCAGCGTGCGACACGACGTCACCGGCTGGATTGGCGCGCGGCTTGGCCAGGGTCACGCCCGTAGGGTCTCCAACTCATGTGCTGCAGGTGCCGGCGGCACCACCTCGCCGTAGCCATCCGCCACCCGTGCCGCGCGCCACACGCGCCGGCCAAGCGGGAGCAGGCTCACGGCTAGCCACCAGGCTACCAGTGCGCTCCAGTATTGGACAAACGGTGGGCGGTCGCGCAAGGCGGCAAACCAGTAGTCGAATCCCACGGCCCGCTCCGGCGCATCGGGCTCTAGCTCCGGGTGCACCCAGGCCCACGGGTAGCGGCGCAGGAACGGATTTGCCGTCTTCTCCTGAGGCTGGCCGCTGCCGACGCCGCTCAGCGCATCGTACAGGCTCGCCTCGAAGAGCCAGGCGTGGCCCAGCAGCGGCGAGAAGGCCGGATCGAGCCGTGCTTCCTTGACATCGACGCCAAATCCCAGCTGGTACGCCACCACACTGTAATAGGCGCCGTAGTCGATGGCGCTGCCCAGCACCGACACCACCAAGCCCAGGCCCACCAGCACCCCAGCCAGCCCCTTGAGCAGCCAGGGTGCATGCTGCCAGCCATCGAGGAACAGGCCCCAGCCGAGCATGATGAAGGGCACCGTTACATAGAGGTAGCGCGGGCCCCAGCACCAGTCGCCATGCCAGGCCCACCAGCGACCGTAGTAGAAGAGCTCGGCGATAAAGACGAGCGCGATCGC